>Ga0080013_1000123_pt1 | contig 106123 bp, 130 predicted proteins | sample ETNvirenome_6_85_FD_69236 | JGI IMG/M metagenome (GOLD analysis project Ga0080013, IMG submission 69236) | Marine viral communities from the Pacific Ocean - ETNP_6_85 (SPADES assembly) (version 2) | ecosystem: Environmental > Aquatic > Marine > Oceanic | place: Pacific Ocean | collected...
TGGAGATTGTGATGCTGAAGAAAAACCATTTGGTTTTGAGAATCCGCTTCGTGCTTTCTATGATGAAATCGCACCACCCTTAGTAGAAAAACCTAAAGCCCCTCGCACACCTTTAGCCCCTATTCGCACTACTACTTGGGATCCATCTCAAGGTATGAAGGGTGCTAAATATCCGACTTTCGTCCCACTTCCACTCCCCGGCACTACTCCAGTTACTGCTGCTCAGGCTCGTGTGCCTCGTGGTAAATCTGGTAAAAACACCATGGTAAATGTAATTGTAGATGTATCTGGTTCTATGAATGCTACTGCTGCTTCATGGAAAGGTTATACTTTCGGTCGCTGGGAGGTAGCCCGTATTTGCACTGCTATTATGATTAAACAATGTATGTTAGGTGATGACGCTTTCGCTATCTATGAGTTTGAATCTTATCCTAATGTCTTATGGAAAGGTCCATCTTATCAACACCAAGATTGTATTGATTATATTACTTCTTACGATATGGGTGGCAACTACTATGGTCGCAGTTTTGGTTACTTGCCTTTTTATCCTCGTGGTGGAACTAACATTCCTTCTGGACTCAGAGAATGTATTCGTGGTATGGAAGGACAAGGAATTGATAAAGCCGTCACTATTGTTATTACTGATATGTGGGACGCAGACGGAAGTTATATTTTTAACGCTGCTATGTCTGATGCTGGTCGTGGCGACGGTAAATCATGTGATGAAGTGTTAAGAGCCTATGGACCTACTTTCTATATTGCTATCGCAGATATCAACAGTAAAACCCAAGGTGAAAAAGGCATGGCTGAACTCAGCCGTAGACTCAATGAAGTGCACGGTAAAAACATCAACCCAGCCCCCGGTTTGTTTGAAGCCATAGATTCCACCAGTGACAAGTCTGCCATCAGTTTAGGTGGCGGTATGGCTAAGATGGCACAGATGACTAAATAGATTTATTTACCATAAACTACATATAGTTGTGCAGGGAAGTTATATCTATGGGTAAACCTCAAGAGAAATTACAGGACCCCAAGGATCGTGTCCTGTTAGGTAAAGATATTCATTTCTCTGCCTACGGAGATGATTCACTTATCTCGCAGGTTCTGTTTATTACTGGCAAGCGTGGTAGCGGAAAGTCTTGGACTGCGGCGGTGCTGATGGAAGAGTTTGCTCGTTTAGGATTACAATTCGTTTGTTTTGACGCTCTGGACGCTCACGGACACTTGGCTGAACAAATGCCCGGTGTCGTGCCACTCAAACCCACTCTGGGACAGACCATCAACATGAAAGAATTAGTAGAAACTCTGAAGACTACTTCTAACTCAGTTATTATTAAGTTGGCGGGACTGCCACTCAAGAAGCAACAAGAATTGATTGCTGAATATTGTGAAGCCCTTTTAGAAGCCGCACTTGGTAAAGGTATTCAAACAATCGTGGAAGAATGTCAAGACTTTATTCCACAGATGGGAAGACCAAGTTCAGCCGACCCTATTATTCGTCTTTGTAAATTAGGCCGTGCTCTTGGTTATGGAGTTACACTTATCTCCCAGCGTCCTGCGGGCGTAGGCAAGGAAGCCTTATCTCAAGCCTCTATCTACCTTGTTCACAACGTTATCAACGCTCGTGACCTCAAGGCTCTCGACGATCAATTGTCATTTGGAACTGATAAGAAAACCATTAAGAGGATGCTCGACGGTATCGCTAAAGCCCGTAAAGGAGAAGTAATTGCATATGCACCTGAGTTCTATCGTGACCGAGGATATGTAGTTGTTGGTAAAATCCGTGGAGACAGAAAGACAGAACACAAAGGACACAACGTTAACATTCAAGACGCTCGCAGGGACTTCCACGATGTCACACCAGTAGCAAGCACTGGCGACTTAGCAGCATTAGATGTAGAAGTTGATGTTAATCCAAACCATAAGCAGACTATGACTGCTGAAGCATCTTGGAGAACCCCTCCCCCTGCAACCCCCTCCCCAGTAGGTAATCTCGGCTCACCTCGATTGGTAAACGACATGAAATGGGATGCAGAGCCAGATGACAATCCTCAAGTTGAGTATGATGTTGCCGTGGATCCTCCTGAACCTGCTAAAGAGGGCAGTATGATGGTAACTGGCATTGTAGTTGGCGGTTTAGTAGTTGCTGGAACTTTAAGTTATGTAGTTTATAGAGGATTATCCGCTAACTAAAACTATACATAGGTAGTGACTCTTAATATTCCTTATGAAGACAGGAGACATTGTATGTCTTGTCGGAGATGTTGCGGGCAGAGGTATATTACCCCACCATTTTCAAGATATGACAGACCACCAATTTGTATCCCATTATGGAATTACTAAAACCGAATGGTTTCAACAGAATCAAGTTAACGCCCATGTGTATATTAGAAAGACTACTAAGAAAGATGGCAGAACTCGTTCTTTGATTGCACCACCTTCTGGTAGAAACTCCCAACTGGCAGTTTTCGATGATGAGATTTTTATGGTGGGTAGTTATGAATTAACTGCCTTCCCCGATCGATGGTGTCCAATCTTTAATTCTGATGATAGCGTTCCCGAAGGTGGAGGAGAGTTGAAACCTATTAAATGTAATGAACATTATTCTGCTTGGTCTCCAGCAGAAGAAAAGTATTTGATGATTCCTACTCGTTGGGAGAGAAACTTATTATATTGTCGTCCCTTCGAGAGTGCTACACTTGAGGACTTTGAGATGGAGTTGCTTCCTGCTGCCCCCGGAGTTAACGGTGTCAATTACCGAGTAAATGGGGGCGGAAGTAAAAGTGGCAGGCCCAAACTTGGGGCAGGCATGAGACTTTACAACGCCCAGCAAAAACCCACCTTCCCAGATTGCCATGATAATAGGTATCTTAAACATGAAAGTCATAGACACCCTCAAGATGCTGAAGAGTGGTATGTGCCATGGGGTGAGTTCAGACCTAAGTTCCGTTGGCACGATGATACTGTTCCCAAAGGTAGTATGACTATTAACTTTCCTATGACTGGGATTGGTAAATTAGTGAAGGGAATTAAGCAACCACCCCGAGGACGAGTCACCACACCCCGGCAACAACCACCTTATGATTATGATCCCCCACATAACAATCGTAAACCATGGAGTCAGAATCCCTTTTCTCCACAGAATCAGCAAGCACCTTATTATGGAATAAATCCTAAGATAAATCCACAAACCCCTCAGGGCAAATCCACTCAACACAATCCCAAAAGTTATAACCCTGTGCAATATTTAATGGATAAATTGATGAGGGGCGAGACTTTGACTACTGAAGAATTGATGAGACTTCAGCGAAGGGATTAAATCCTAATGGTGCCAAAGTATAAATAGTTGTCCAACCGATAATTCTTTATGCACCCGTTCAACGAACCAATGATTATAGACCCTAACACAGTGGTAAATCACTTTTCATGGGAGCGCAACTCAGATGCAGTTCGTGCCTTTATGAATACTAACCGTGATGTAATGACAGACCCTATGACCCAAATGGTATCTCCTCAAGATGCTTCACAAGAGTCAGAAGTTGTTGATTTGAAACCTGAGACCGATACCCCAGAGGGTGCAGATGCGGGGCAAACTGGTGATCAAGGTGGAGATGCAGACGGACAGAACTTTGGTCAAGACCAAGGCGAAGAAGATACTATGGCTGCTGAAGGAGTTTCCTCGGGAATGTCCTTGATGAATGTGGCAGGATTGGCATTGGTAGCAACTGGTGCTTATGTCGCAGTAACTTCACTCATGAGTCGTAACCCAACCGCATAAGTATAAATAGTTGAAACAAGGAGTTATTAATATGGCACGAACAATCGGAAAGAATACTGTCCTACCAGATATACCATACAGCCCTAATATGCCATCACTTCCTCAAGTGAGTTTAGTTAATGATACATTACCTGCTCGTAACGCAATGGGTCAAGGATTAACACAGGCAGGACCAAGACCATCTGCTCCAGTAGTTAATATGCCTGCTTTCGTAGTTCCTCCAACAACTTCTATGGATATGGCCGCTATGGTTAGCGGTGGTGGATACGGACAAGGTGTTGTTCCAAACATGCCTCGTCCTGCACCTGCAATTACTAATATGCCTAAGTTGGACCTAAGTGGTTTGGCATCTCGTGAATCTGATTTCGATATCTCTACTTACGGAGTTATGGGACAAAGATTGACACCAGAAGCACAATACTCTCGTCCATCCCACACTGCTGAGATTTATGGAGACCAAAACTTCGGTCCTGATGTATCTCACATGAACCGTATGAAGGCAGAAACAATTATGCCAAAGATTAACGCTCACCAACCTACTGAAACTTTCGGTGCTTCACCGGCTTTCGAGGTTGACAGGACAGCAATCCGTCCAAGTAACCCACGAGCAATGTTCAGTGGTGCACCTAAACTAAACGTGCCTGCTTCACAAACTCGTATGCCAATCCGTGAGAGGCCAATTATTCCTGCTTCTACACAACCAATGTTGAACCACAACAAAGTAGTTAGAAGTATTAGTCCACCAAAGAAGATCCGCATGGAGGCAAAACATGTTGCCCCACCAGTGCGAAATGCTGACTTGGGTGGCTTTGGAGCAGAAAACTCCAACGGATTCGGAACCGGAATCGGTCGTGCTTTCGGAGCAAACGCAGCACTACACAGTCCTTTCTGATAAAGACAAAAATATAAATAGTAAAACACAGGATATGATATTATGATGAATGCAGTCACTAACTTTCTAAGCAACCCAATAGTAGTCGGAACCACATTGACCCTAATCGGTCTACACCAGTTCTCAGGCCCACTTCCTTTCTTTAACAAAGATGCATTTGGTAGTATGGAGTTCGGCTCCCTTCCATTCTTCGGTGGAGTAACACCATTGAAGGTTCTTGGAACTATCGCAGTCGGTAGTGGAATTGTTATGCTCTTCGGAAAGCGTCATTACATCACTTCAGGCGAGTTCATGAACTTGTCCGCTGAGATGATTGAAGGCGCACGAGCACACGGCCACCTTTGATTGTCAAAGTATAAATAGTAGCACAGATAACTTCTGGCTATGGTGTTAACTAAGACCGAGGCAGAAGCAAGAAGGACTTGCGCTCAAGGAGTATCTGCATATATTTCTGAACGCCACAAAGTTCATTTACAAAAATCTATTGCTTATGGAGTCATAGGTGGTATGATTCCAACATCTATTCTTTTCATTAGTTCTAACTTTATTTCTTTTAACCGTTGGTTTTCTTTACTCCCGTTGGGATTAGGATTACTTAGTGGTTGGGGCTATGGAGTTTATTCATCTGATTCTAATGATGGTCAACACATGGTTGATTTTGAAACTGTCTGTGCACAGTTTGAAGAAGATGAAGAAGATGAGGAAGATTCCTCAGTTGAAGATGAAACAGGTGATGTAGAATGATGGTAACATATGTAGCAGGTGTATTAGGCGTAGTAGGCGGATTTAGATTACTCTCGATGGTTTGGGGTGCTATGGAATCTCTACCTTTGGGTATTGGCAAGGTTGCTACTACGATCAGAACTAACTTTACGGATGCTAATTGGTTTGGGAAGACACTTCAGATTGCTACCCCGGCATTAATGGTTACTGCGGCATGGATGTTAATCCGCCAAAACATGAATCTCCAAGGTGTCAGTAAATTAGTTGGTGCATCTGCATGAATGACCGAATATTATATACTTCCATAGGTGCTGGTATCGGAGCCTTTACTGGATTAGTTGGTGGAGCCAATTTCGGTAGAACAGTAGTTCGGACTGTAACTTTTGGTGCTGTTTTCTATTTTATTCTGTGGCCCGCTTTCCTGCAATAGTTACAAAAGTATAAATAGTCGAAGATAGATATATCTATTACCACGAAGGTGAAATATTATGTCTGACCGAAGTTCACAAAATCTCCGAGGAGCAAAGAAATCTACAAAGAAAGCCGGAATGCTGACAGTTGTTCAGCGATATGTATCAAAGTATGGTATCCGTGAGGGTGTCAAGCGATACAAGCAAGATGGCTGGAAGCAAAAGAAAGCATCGAAGAAAGTTCGTGCTCAAGTGTCCAACACTAAGCAAGGACCTCGTAGAATCTCTGAGGGAACAACCGGTATCGGTCAGAAGAGAACCGGTGGTCGCTCACAACTTTACAAAGATGGTGACCGTGTAGGTGCATGGACACCTTCTGCTGGTCAAACTAAGAGCAACTCTTCCCGAGGCCAATCATGGTTCACAGACCGTGGCTACGGAACACCTGCTAAGCCAGTCCCAGACACTCCACTTGCCCGCAAACTTGGTATTGCTGGTGCAACCGACCTAAAGGTTACTGGACAAACATATGTCCGAAGCCAAGATTGGGAGTATCAACCGGGCCACAATGAATGAGGTGGCTTTTAATGGCTACCAGCGGACAGCCTCTATCGACCGATGATAAAATCTTCGGGACTATTATGATGGGTGCTGTTGGTATTGGTCTTATAGTTGCTGTCTATCAAGGTGTTAAATATATTGGCGGAGTTACAGGACTCGCTGCTGAGAAATCTGCCGAAATGGTTGAACTCGATGGTGTAGAACTTCCAGCATTACCTTATGCAGATACTGCTATGACTAATGCTATGGAAAGGCCAGTTACTAATGTTATGTTGAATCATCTTTATGGCGGAGTTCCTGATCCATCTCCTTCTGGATTGATTGATTATATTACTGGAACTCCAAGTTATCTTCAAGGAGGTAACTGAAGTGACCTGTAATTGTAAGTGCAATTGTAATGGAGAAGAAACCGAAGCAAATATGACTACACCTGAAGAACCAGTTGTTTCTAATGTTTCCCAAGGAGTGGCCAGCAAGACACCAGCCAAGAAATCTCTTTGGTCAAGGTTCTTTGGTTCCGAGACTAAGAAAGCCGATTGCGGTTGCAGTTCCAAAGCAAGTGAAACCACTGCTAAGAAGATTACTGATTTGGCTGACTGGTTTAACTACCCACAACGAGAACAATTTTTATTCAATTCAGAAATAAATGAACCTATGAATGGTTCATCTAACACTGTGGATCATATTAATCCAACAGAAGTTCAAGGTTCTGAAGATATTATGGGTGCCGAACAAGTTATTTGGCCACAGTTCACTCAGAATATTAGTGGTCAAGGTCGCACCTTTGCTAACACTATCCATCCCGGTATGGTTATTCCTAATCCTGATAATTATCCCACCCCTCAAGGTAACAATCCATGGGCACCTTATGTAGACATTAGAACTTATGGAGATATTTTGAATGCAGTTTATCCACCATATCCATCGGCTATGGAATGGGCAACCAATCCTGATAATTATCAAGAGTATCCCTCTACTGATTATGCAGCAGAAGATTCAACAAAGATTTTTGAAGCAGAAAGACGAGATAGGTTTGGATTCAATACAAATGCTCCTAAATCATGGAAACAACCAACGGCTGTTATAAAGCCGGGTTGGAATTACAAAAATGACGGGAAAGTGCTAATGAGAACACCCAAAGTTAAGTATGAGATTCGAACTAAAAGAAAGAATGGAAAGTTAGAAATGAAGAAAGGTGAAACAAGACAATCTGTTTGGCAGATTTGGGATAGCGTGGAAGATGCTAAGAGAGCATTAGAATTAAAGAACAAGCAAATGTGTTGCCATCACAATGAGAATGGAAGCCGAGCAAGTTTCCCGAAAATCTATTATTGGACTGATGCCACAAGCAAAAAGAAAAAGTCACGCAAAGGCAAAAAGTGGTGGCAACGTTAATTCTTTTCTAAGCCTAAAGTATAAATAGTTGCACAGGTAACTCTTTATTATGCCTACTAACATGGTTGATGGTTATGTCCGTCGGGACGATAATGTAGGTTCACAAGAAAATCGTGAACAAGGTTTAGTTCTTCCTGATGGAATCTTTATGCCATCTACTGCTTTTCGTAATAAAGTCCCCCAAACTGAATATACTTTGGCCGAATTGGGAGTAGATTTATCTGCTTCACCCTTTGCACCTGAAGTGCACCCAGTTCCTGAATCTTCACATGAAGTTGTAAAAGTTCGTCCAGTAGAAGTAGATTGGAGGGCTGAAGCCCAAGACACATTGGGTGAAAAAGGTCCGGCACCGAATGGAAACAAGGGTCCATTGGATACATTGAATAATGCTGTCAAGGATTATTGGGGTCTTATTGTCTTCGGTGGATTAATCTTGACTGCTGGTATATTTATTGGCAGGCGAGGTCTATGAAGTGGAATCTGGGAGATAAAGTTACTTCAATAACTATTGAAGAACATGGGGCTGTTGGCACCATTGTCGATGTAGATTTCGATCGAGTTCGTATTGATTGGGCCTCTGGTGGTCAATCATATGAAAACAATGAAGATTTAATTTTAATTCGTCGATTCGACGATAACATAGATTATCTGAGAATTAGAGAACCTCCTATTATACATAAGGAGGATATTCATCCTGAATATGAACCATATTTAGATTTCTATGCTGAAGGAAATATTCCTTTTGCTACTCGAAATGGTCCAGACTTGTCAGGACTCATTGATGATAGACCTCAAAGACAGATCAGTAATCCAGTTATACTTAATGCATATTACAAGGCACGAGAAGAAAGAGAAGCCCGAGATATTAATCTGGCTTTACTAAAAGATGCAGTTACTCCTCATAATAAATATACTATACCCATGGAAGAGTGGAACATTGCTAAACAGTTTGTGCACAACAAGATTGGACAGTATGACCAACAATCTCGAGATTGGGAACCCGGTGACTTAGTAGCAGTATCACGCCCCGGCAAAAATGCAGGACATTTATCAACTGCACACGTTTATCGTGTGAGGCCAACTACTGCAGATGTTATTTGGGTTGAACCAGTTAGTGGCAAAGAAATCCAAACTACTGAAGAACTTAATGAACTTATATTTATTAATCATGATTATGCATGGCGAAAAGAACGAGAAGATCGTGGGGAACGTTTAGAAGCAGAAGAGTTTAATGCAGGATTTGTATCTTTAAATCATAAAGATATGGGTTATGATACTATGGATTATGGATATCCCACTCGTCTCATACCTAATGAATTAGATTATGAGATGTTCTTTACTCAAAATGTTATGAGAGATTATTTGGGGAATCAAGTTAAGAAACATCCTGTTGGAGATAATCAATTAGAAGAATACAAATTAATGGAACTTCAATATGGAGGAGTAACCAGAGGTTTCCAACCTTTCCATGGATTTGAACGATTTGCAGATTATCTGTGGAGGTAGGTTAATGATTATAAATTGGTCTTCCCAAGATTTAGAAAGAATCTTTAGTGGATTAACTCGTATTCGTAAGCAGACTAAATCTAAAAATTATTATGAATATCGGCGCAATATATTTCCATATCTAATTTGGGTTCAAAATAATCTTAACTTTCGGGAATTACGAACCTTAACTACTGAGTATCTGGAGTATCTGGAAGATGTAGAGATAGGTGCTGAATTAAAAGTAAAACCAGTTAAACCTCGTGGTTGGTGGAAAGCACTTCAAGAAACTAACTTACCTTCTTTAGTGAACTCATTCCATCCAGACGCTTATTATGGCTGGCACTATAAAGAAGTTCGAGAATATGCGGAAGGTCTTAAGTCAGAGGGAAATAAACCCGAAACACCAAGATGGTTTTATGGCTTAATGTGGGATAAGATTGGACCATTAAATCTTTTGTTTTGGGCACAGGATAAAGCGTGGGGTTATGGAAACCATCCAACCCAAAATGCCAAAAAATTGTGGAGAAAATTACCACGCCGGATTCGGTTTAGAATTATGGCTAAAAATATTCGTTTGGAGAGATCAGAGTCGTTATACTCAAAAAACCGCAGCCAAACCGATGGATGGTGGAATAAAGATTATGAATGGCAATTCAAGGATTTCCAAAGTGTTTATCAAAAGTTTGTTAAAGATAGTGGCTGGACCGATGAGGACGGGAGTGAAGAGTATTGGCTCCCCGGTTGGCGTAAAACTCAAGAGTTTTTCCAAGCCTTATTTAGTCTTCTATTTGAGGGAATTACTGCCACGGAAAAAGAATATGAAGTTAACAAAAAGAAGTATGCAGCCTATAAGAGTTTTACTCCAGAAGTAAGAACGTTTCTCTTGAAGGGTTTAATAGATTTAGATAAGGCTTTTACGATTATGGAATTGTTAAGGGCATCTCAACCCCTTGTGGATTTGCACGGCAGGAAAAGTTCACTGCCTACTGGATGGGACTTTAATAAGTTTACTACTATGGCTGAAGAGTTAGGTTTTGATCCTGAATTGCCTACCTTTGATACTATTATATGTCCCTCCTGTGAGGGTAAAGGTTATCGGTGGAAGAAGAGCAGAGTGTGTTCTAAATGTCGGGGCTTAGGATTGATGATTAATAAAGATTATGTTTTAGATGATTCTGAAATACAAGTTCCTAAACTCTTTTATCCCAGCCATGAAGTATCTTCTGATCGGAGGAGACAGCAACTTAGACATGGGTTGGGAACTTTACTTAATGAACCCGGATATGCAGAGAAAAAACGACAAGACGAAGTAGCCTATCTTAAAAAAGAGATTGAAGCCGGAGTGAAGTTAATACATTCACTCACACCAAACTATAAATAGTCGAGAGGAGGAATTGATACCATGCGATTCGGTCCATTGGGATATTTCTTGGCAGGAGCAGCAGCACTCGCTGGAGTTGGCTATGCCCTACGTTCAACCACTTTCGGCAAGGTCTTTAATTCCCCTGCTCATTATACTGCTGCAGATTTAGAAGAAATGCAAATCGAGCGTAGTGGACAAACCCTTGATACAATTCCAGTTGGATTAACTGAAGCATTCATGGGTTACCAATTCCTTGATTTGGAACACACTACTATGGTGGCTAACGATGCACCATGGGGTCCCGGAGTTATTGACGCACAAGTTGTCTACAATAATCCATACGATCTCGGATACAGTGATGATGATTTAGTTGCCCATGCAGCAGAAGAAAGTTATTTGATGGCAGACATGAATCGTCGTAGCCACCCTATGCAAGAATATGTTCCTAAAGAGTTGGCTGCTGAAGCCCCCGGCCAAGTTTCTACTAACGCTGTTGGCCAAGCACCATATTTGACTTCCACAGGTCAAGCACCTTCTTACACTAAAGTTCGTCACCCAACAGTCCCTATCTCTCAAACCCCCGGCGTTGGAGTTTACAATAATTCACCTCGTTCATTAGGCGTTCCTAAGCCACCACCCGAGGCTTTCGTAGATATGCCTTACATGGTATCTTTAGTAGATGCACCATTTATTGTTAGTGATGTTCCACAACAAGGAGCCAATCGCTTCGGTAGTCTTTCCAGAGAATCTGGAGAAGAAAACTATAATGGACGCATGGGTAAACTCTCATTAGACCCAGCAGTTAATGCAGGGTATGTAGGACCTGATGGAACTACAAAATCACTTGAAGAATGGAGTCGTAGTTATACGATTCTCCGCCACAGTGATACTATGGTTCAAGCCATTCCATTAAGTGGGGGCTTTGAAATACAACTCAGGAGAGTTTAAGTAAACTATAAATAGTAAAACAGGAGAGTTAGAAGTATGGCAGAATCCCGAGAGCGAGTATATATTCTATCTGAAGACTATTGGGGCTTCGATGCAGCATCAAAAAACGATACTTTAAACTTTTATGACAATGTATGGATCCTGAAGAAGAACCAATATGACGGATTACCTGATGAAGTCCGTAACCAACTTTACCGCTGTGCTCTTTTCTACCATAAGTCCCGTGTGGACAACCATGGTTACACCCCACTTGCTATTCGAGACGAAGGCGCAATTGTTAAAGTTCGTGGACCAAACCGACAAGGATTGGTCGAAATGAGAACTTATGATAAGGGTAGCCAAAGTCCACCTTATGTTGTCACTGATGGAACTGACACAATTACTATGCGAGAAGCGGACCCAAGTGCAACAGATATGTCACAGTTGGAAGCCGTTGGCGCAAATACAACCCCCGGCACATTCTTGATTAATGATTTTATTTACGAGGAGAAGGATATCTTGGATACTATAAACAAATTAGAAAGCGAAATAGGTGATGTAATAAACAACAAGTCAGCAGAGTTCGTGGCACCAACAGATGCGCCACCTGCAGGCTACGAAATGGATGGTTCTCGACCGTTGGCAGAGAACCCACAGACTGAAGGTTTCTCAGCAGATGGAGAATCTGCACCTGAGACTGCACCAGCGGCTGCTGCCCTCCAAGTTGCTGACCCACCTGCAATCAACCCACCTGCCGAAGCATATAGCACCGCTAATGTGCAATATGATCCAACTGGAGTCGAAGGCGGATACACACCACAAGATACATTCGATGTTGCTGCTGAAGTTGTTGGCAGCGTTAATCCTAACAAGACTGATAAGATGGGACCAAAATCTGCAACTCTCAAACACCGTCTAAGTGCTAAGGCACGAAGCAAGGCTCGTAAGGCTGCTCGTGCTGCAAAGGCTATGAAGTTCGATGCTGAAGTTAACCCAGTAGTTATGTCTGATAATGTTGAAGAAACACATGTTCCCGGAGTTCCAGTTGTTCCTAACGAGCGAGGAGAAGATTCCTCAATCGCTGGATATGGAGTTCCACAATGGTATGGAAGTGCAGAAGAAGCAGTTCCACTAACTGAAGAAGTTGGCATGGGTGAAGAAATGCGTCAAGTTATGACTACTCAAGCCTTTGGACAGGCTGGCCCTAATTATGATCACATGATTCATTACTCTGCTGATGGAGTTGAACAACCCGGCTCTGACGAAAACTTCGTTATGATGCCTGATGCGGGCATTGATATTCTTGCTCCTGCTAATGCTTATGGAACAAACTCCGCAATTGTTAGTGGACAAGGAGTCCCACAATGGTATGGTAGTGCTGAACACAGTCAAGGCTATGATGACCGAGATGATGAGCACATTGGTGAAATACACCGTGGCCCACATTCTCAAGACCTTAAAGACCGTCGTGACGAGTCAAAAGGAGAAACAGACCACTGGGATCCACATCACCCCTATTCAAATGTTGATACCATGAGTGCAGAATCTCGATTCGACAAGTTGGCTCACAAGATTTCAATGCAATATCAAGATAAGGGCTGGAGCAAATCCGATGCTGACGAGATGGGTCGTAAAACTGCTGCTGTAATTGGTCGCAGAAAGTATGGAGCCAAGAAGTTCGCACAGATGGGTCGTGCAGGTCGCAAGAATGCAGAATCTGTTAACCCAATGTATCTATCATCTAATGTGGATGAGGATCATATTATGGGAGTTCCAGTTATTAATAATTCATGGGGCGGCGATTCCGCAGATGGAATCGGTCGTGGCGCACCACAATGGTATGGAAGCGCAGAAGTTAACCCAATGTATTTCGAGCAAGTTGATGGACATGATGCCCTCGGTGTCGGCCTACCAGTAATCGCAAACGATTTCGGTCAAGATTCCGCTGGCGGAATTGGTCGAGGTGTTCCTCAAATGTATGGCGCAGAAGCACCAGCATCTGTGGCTGTTGATGAGTCCAACCCCGAGTCTTACCATCCTTATGAGTTCGTGGATGAAATGAGTCCAGACGGAGAATACATGACTGGTGATGAGTTCATGACCCTACTCTCTGAAACTATTGACGGTATGGGATACCACTATCAGAAGCCATCTATGTTTGGCAGTCCAGTTGTTATGGCAGCAGGCGGTGCTTTGATGGCATGGTTAGGTTACAATATTTATAACCGCCAATGAAGGTGGGATAATGGAAAGTATAACCTATACTGGAGATTATCAAATTGATGATGATTACAACCCATATAAATATGTTAATGAGGCACCTTTTGGAGCCGAAGATTCTCAACCCGAACCTTTGAATATGCAAGGTGCACTTGGAATGTTAATGTTTGTAATAGGCATTATGCTTTGGCAAGCCTAACTTGAATGCTTCACATTCAGGGGAAAGGAAGTTATAAGTATGTGGTTTCACCATTAAAATGTATGCCCGATTCTGATCTTAATGATAAGTTCAAGGAATATTATGCCGAAAACGGTGTGGATGCTGAACAAGTTGCAGCCTTTGATATGAATAATTTAGATTATGTTCATTGGGGCCATCATGCAGTGGCATTTCCCAGTTTCTTTGAAGTTACTGAATTAGATTCTTTGGAAGCATGGGTTTACTCTGGATATCATGGCACAGATGGAGTTAGAATTGTGAAACATAATTTACAAGTTGGACAACCCGACCCCCGATGTAATGATTATATCATCACCCGGATTTTATCTGCTACTGATATGAATGATATTCCAACTATACTCATAGATACTAAACTTATCGGAGAGCAAGATAGTATTGTTACTAAATTACCCATTTGGATTTATGCTGCAGAAGAACCTGTCTATTTAGAAGGTGCTTTAGTAAATACTTTTGGGAGTGGAAAAATTACTGTAAACTGTCACGAATCAGAGACTGTGGATCAGGATTATAACTTCACTGTTTTTTCTACTGAGGAAGAATAAGTATAAATAGTTGTAAGAACCCATCTTTAGTATGGCTGACGAAGATTTGTCTCCAGATTTGGAAGACCTTAAGGCAGAGATTGAAAAGTCTGCTGGTGTCGATGAGGAAACTAAAGAATCCTTGCCCACTACTGATTCCATTCCCGGAGAGAGTGACAATAGTAAAGGTGTTGCTATGAATAAGGCAAAAGAGGCTATGGCGGGTGTGGCTGCGGCTGCAGACGGACTCAAAAATGATGACGATGAAGAGGGCGGTAACGAAGACGAAATCGCTCTTGATGATGTCGAAGATGATTCTGATGCCACTAAAACTGAAACGGCTGATGAGCCGGTGGTGGCGGAGTCGGGAATAGATTACGATTCCCACGAGCCTCCTGAACCCGAAGAGGAACCAGAAGTTGCTAAGAAAACTATTACTATTACTGAAGAAATGCGAGCCGAAGCCCGTGACCAATTCGGTATCGCTCAGAGAGTTGCTTCCATGCTTCCGGCTGAATACGAAACTTGGTTATTCCCTTGTGTTGGCGACCCCGGATTTCACGAAGGTCAGGTTACTCTCGCCCGTGTGATCAATAACTTAACCTCGGCAGGATACAACAAAGATTCTCTGGGTTATGATGCTATTATTTACCCCAAGGTAGTTCAGATTGCAGGAGCCACTTGGAGTCAAACTAATTACGCTGGTGGAGATGTAGTTACTACTCGAGAACAATTAACTTTAGCACCTGCCTCACAGGTTGTAGATTTATTACCTTCTCTGGACACCGTTACACACGACATCATGTCCCCGGCATTTCCAACTGTCGATAGCGTGGAAATTGAAATTGAAGAAGTTCCTCAAAAATCCTTTATGGGTCCGGCATTAGTGGGGGTTGCATCACTTGCAGCAATCATTATGCCAGTAATGTTAGTTAGGCGGAGTAGCAACAAAGTATAAATAGTTGTAACAAGGAGTTAATAATATGAATCTGGACCTCGCCATTCAAAATACTTTGAAACGCAGCCCAATGGAGGGTGCTATGCATGGTGTTCTTAGTAATTTTGGTGCACAATATGAATTACGCAGTTACACAGAAAACGCTGGGTTGGCAGAACAACTCTTCGGAGATAGTGTAGCCGTGACTGCACCAGTAGGAGATGCCCAACTTTCAAAAACCGTTTTGCCAGATGATGCAACTTTTGCTCCACCTGCAGTTCAAGGTTTTAATCAAACTCTAAATATTGGTGGAGAAACTTATACGGTTTCTTATACTACTGATAATAACAACTGGAGTTTGAGCCGTGTAGTTCCTGTAACTGGCTTTGATAAGTTTGTTAACTGGTTCAAGAACGGTGGCAAGTCTGAAGATGCTAATGTAGTTATCGTTACTAAGTATGGAGGAGATGCAGGACATCGCTTCCTAACTGCAATCGAAGGTGCAGAACTTACAGATAGTGTTAAGGACCAAGTTATTTCTGAAGTCTTAGCACATATGTCTCCAGATATTACAGCAGTTATTCAAGTTCCTGCACAAACTGAACTATCGTTAGCAGGCACAACCCCGGTTTCTTCTCAATCTTTGAACCAAAGCAATGTTATGGAAATGGATTTGGCTTCTGAATATAGAGGAGTTCAAAAACTTAGGTCGGATCACTTTATGGGTGATACCATTGTTCCTACCCCACTTTCACATATTCAATCTGGAATGCTAAGAAATGCAGAAGGTTTTAATCAGAATCCAGTAGGTCAGCACATTGCACCACCTACTAAATTAGCCGGTGCTCCCCGCAAGAACTCAAGGAGTCTCTAAACATAAATATAAATAGTCGATAGGTGAAAGAAATGGTAATGCAATACTCCCACAACCAGCCAGATTTGGAAGATTCGTTTGATGTCTTGACAGAAGGCTCTACTTACGCAGGCGTAGTAGGATTAATGGCCGGTGCTTTTATCGGCGGTCTTTTAACTATGCTTCCTTTCTACAAGTTAGGTAGCCTCGCAGAAGTTGGACGCACACTTGGAACTGCTGGACTTGGTGGATACCTTATTGTTTCTTCTCGCAGTCGTTTTGATAATTACGGTAAGGGTATGAACTATGCTGGAACAGTATTGGTTCTATCATCTGTGGTTCAAGCAGCAACTATGATTTCCCCAAGATTGGGAGCAATGGTTGGTCGCTACTCTGCTGAAGAATACCTACCACAATCTGGTAGTGGCAGTGTTATCGGTCAAGAAACTGCACTACATTCCTACTCAGACATTAAGAATGCTGAAGAACTTACTGAAGGTTCCTCTGGTTACCCCGGAGACGGTGGCCCAGCATGGGACTTTGAAAACATGACTGTTGATATGGTTGACCGTGTTCCTGCTTCTGATGCAGTTGCTTCAGTAGTTGAACTATCACCTTTGGGTCATGGACCTGACCAATGGTTTGGTGCAGAGTTCGCACCTACTGGTGGAGTCGATCAGAACTTTGGTGGAGTTAGCGAATCCTCGGCTACTATGAATCCTACTGATTTGAAGGCTGCTGATTATGTTAGTTCCGTAGATACTATGGGACTTCGTGCTCAGAATATGAATAAGAGTAACTTGTTTGTTACTACACACTACGCAGGTGGTTCCAATTATGCACCTCCTGTTTACCAAGCGGAATCTGAACCAATGGTTGAACAAACCGCATCTGCAAATGTTCAATCCCCAGAATATTTCCGTCCTTTCACAACTGCAGATACTGATATGAATCCACTTGCATCGATTCGTGTTGTCAGCCCCGGCGGACAGACACCAATCCAATGGTATGGTTCCGCTGAGCAAAACTCAGTCGGTCAACTAAGCCATCATATCGGTGAAGGTAATGGATCTGTTATCGGACAGATGTAAAACTATAAATAGTGGAAAAGAAAAAGAATAAATAACTCAGGAGAGTAAAAAATATGATGAATATAGTAAATACACTTGTAAACCCGCTCACTGTTGGTCTTTCACTAACAGTTGTTGGTGCTGCTGGCCTTGTTGGTGGAATGTTTAGCGACGTAATGTCCTATAAAATCCCAGTCATTAATGTCAGTCTCGGCACTGTAATGTATGTTGTCCCACTTTCAGTCGGACTTGTAACCCTCGCTCGTGTTTACGGCGGCGTTGACATCCCATTCTTGGGAGACATCGCAGACGAAGCAGCAGCAGAAGGCGCATACATTGACCCAAACGAAGCCAATTGGGGAGAAGATTCCACAGTCGTTGGTGGCCGTGGCGTCCCAACTTACTACGGCTCCGCTGAATGGGAAGAGTGAAGTCACTCTTATAATATAGGAGATGAAAAGAATGCGAAACCTAATCGTTAACGAATATACTGTCGGCGGTTCTCTCCTGCTCGTCGGTTTTGGATTCTTCAGCACACGATTTGCTGATATTCTTTCCTACCAAGTAACAACTGTTCCTTCAATGATTCCAATTGTCGGTGGTGCATCCGTAACTGTTGGTCGAATCCTTGGTGTTGTTCCTGCAACACTTGGTCTGGCCGTCCTTATGGGCAAGTTCCGCCGAACACCTATCGTTGGTGAACTCACAAAACTTCCAGTCGTAAGCGATGTTTACGATGTTGTTGAAGAAAGAGTCTCCGATGTTGCTGGTGATTTCCGTGACCAAATCTCAACTCGTGCACAACCAACTCCTGAAGTAGTCCCAATGGCTGCAGAAGAAGGCGGTATTTCTGACGAAGAGTATGCAGCAGAAGAGTCACTAATCAATGCTATGGAAGCAGCACCTTCAAAATCCGGAACTCCTAAGCAACAAGCATGGAGATCCTGTGTCGCTGAAGCAAAAGGTGACATGACAAAGGCTAAATCCCTTTACTCAAGCATGGGCTACTAAGGTGGTTCCATGGAACTTCTAACAAAAGCCGACAATTTCGTGGGCGACATAGTTCGTGGTGTAGGTGTTTTTACAATCTATGCCGGTATGGTTAGTGGTATGTATCTTACTATTCAATCTATTCGTGCTATGGATTATAAAAATATTACACTTTATGCTCTTATGACTGGTGGATTATTCTACGGTCTTACTAAACTTAATGCACACCGACCGTTTCAACCCGTTGGGCCTTTAACAGAATTAGAAGTTATTGATATGATGCCCAGATCAATGTTTGATGAGGAAGAAGCGGAGTGGGTTCAATGATTAGTGGTATGAAAACTTATCAACGTTCTGCGATCAACAATCCAGTAGCATATTATAAAACCATGGGTTTTACTTCTATTGATTCTTTAGTTTATACTGGTTCTTTAGTAGGGGCTTTAGGCGGATTACTTGGAATTGTTAATGGTGTTCGCTACCGCCAAATGAAACAAATTGCAGTTTTTGGTATCATGACTGTGGCTTGTGGCTTTGGTTTGATGGAAGGTTTGGGAATTGCTAACGATTATTATTTGAATAAGAACCCTTGTTATGATGATGACGGGAATCCAATGCCCGGCTGTAATTAATTACATATAGTTGAAGGCTTATACATATAGTATGAGTGAGATTATTAACTGGTTGAGAGGCAGTGGAATGCTGCACACCATCTCCTCATTAGGTGGTCACACTATGGATTGGGGCGAGAGTGCTGATGTTATCAGTGCACAAAATGGAGAGGGTTCACAACCAGAAGAGGCATTGAACTGGTCAAAAACTGGAAATATAATTTCCAACAAACAACATTGGATGGATGCAATTTCGGAAACTTTTGATGGTAGGTCGTATGAACCATATGAATGGAAGGAGTTTCAACACCCTACAGATCCTAATGTATCTATTGACGCTCTTATAGATAAAGATGGAGATACATGGTTTATCATTTGGACATATAAGGATGGTTCCCCAAAAGAGAGGTCAAGATTAGAGATACTTGATAAAGTAGGAGAAGCATTTCCAGAGAATGATTAGGTTTGACCCTTACAAATGCCCAAATTAGTGCAAAGATTTATATAGTCAAAAAACATATTCTTATTTAGCCCGATTAGGGCAGGAAAGATTAATATGTCAATGAGAAGCCAAGTATATGAATGGAGTAACCTTCAGACAAGCGCAAACCAGTTGCGTCGTCTATCCACTGACCAGCCAGTTCAAGTAACTGCTAACCGAGAATATGATATTTTCACAGGTGGAATCGGTAACAACATCACTAAGCCCGCAGAAACAACCGCCACACAGTTTATTGTGATTGAAGATATCGCAGCAAGCCCAGTTCTATCTGGTGCTGTTCAAATCAGAATCAACACAACTGACTACTTCCAGAACCCTGACGTTACCAACATGGATGGTATCCCCGGTCTGGCAAGTCCTTACCCTCGTGGTGCAAACTCAACTTTGGACCTAACATCAGTTACTGCGTCCTCCGTTGGTAGTGAAAACATCCTAAAGTCCTTCGACCTATACCCAGACGTTTACGTCCTACCGGGTCAGACTTTCCAGATTCTTTACACAACCAGTATCGGAACAACTGCAACTGATGCAACATCCACTGAATGTGTCTCTGCTTTCGTCAAATACACTCTTTACGATGGACCAGATGCTCTTATCGCAAACAAGTTGTTGGAACTTGGTGTAACAATCAACCCAAACAACGTCGATTGGTATAAGCGTTCACTTATCGAACAACAGCAACGCTCTCGTGTTGCCGCTGCAGCCGCTGGAGGTCAGGCTTAATCGGGATTCCCGGTTAGAATACCTTAATAGGAGATGAAAAATATGTCAATGAGAAGCCAAGTATATGAATGGGATGCCTCCCTCGGAACTGCCATGACTGTCGCTACAAGTGTCGGTCAGAGAACATCTATCTTCGTAGGCGGTGTTGGTAACAACATCACAAAGCCTGCTGAGACAACTGCAACTGAGTTCGTTGTTATTGAAGATATCGCTTGCACACCAACTCTGTTCACATGGGCTGGAATTACTGCTGATACAGCAATTCGTGGTCTACTTCAGGACGGAACTGCAGGAACTGCTGCTATTGCAGGACCTCGTGCTTACATGCAAGTAAGGATCAACACAACTGATTACTTCCTCGACCCAGACAACATTCCTAACGATGGAATCCCGGGTTCAGCAAGTCCTTACCCACGCAGTATCAACTTCCAGCCTGCTTTCAACCTTTACCCTGACGTTTACGTCCTTCCGGGACAAGTTTGGGATGCGCTAATCACCTTCTACAACGCTGGTGCTTTCGTAGGTTCAACTGCTGCTGCTAATGAATTGATGGCATTCGTGAAATACACACTTTACGACGGACCAGATGCTCTTATCGCTAACAAGTTGTTGGAGATGGGAATCAGTATCAACCCCGGTAACGTAGACTGGTATAAGCGTAGCCTTCTTCAAGCACAGGCTTAAGCGTAAATCTGCTCTTCCGAGTGATATTCCCTTCTGGGAGTTGACGGTTTAGCGATAGCGTTAGGTGTTGTCAATGAAGATACCAAAGTTAACAGTTACTTCAACTAACCTTGGAGTGCTTTTGATTGGTGTCGGCACTGCTTTAACTGCTTATCACGCTGAAAAACTTGTTGCTGAGAAGTTCAAAGGACGGTCGATTCGTTCCCATATATCCCTCGCTTTAGTGGGATTGGTAACCTTCAGTGTCGGATGCAACTTAGTTGCTAACGGTATTCACGACCATATCCGAGAACATAATGCAAAAGAGTTAAGTAAGTGATTCGCTAACAACAGGCTATGTTTGATGTCATCATTCCGATTTATCGGATGGATCCCACATTATTACAGCGATGTTTAGATTCTGTCTTTGAACAGAGTTTACCTGACACTGATTATGATGTTTGGGTTGTTGATGGCACACCCCCGGATGCTGAAATGTATCAAGGATGTATGGATGTAATCAATGATTTTAGATTCCACCCTAAGTTCAATTATTTCAGACAAAGCGGAACAGGTGTCTCTCAAGCCCGTAATGAAGCCGTAACTTTGGGTAAAAACCCCTATGTTGCATGGTTAGATGGCGATGATTATTGGTATCCACTTCATTTAGAAGAACTCAAGAATTGTATTGAGCGCACTACTGATGATCACGTTATGTGGTGGAATGCTGGCGATGTTACAATTAAGTTTGTAACTACTAAGGGCAATACCTTTGAATCACAAAAGAACTTTAATTTTTGCCCCAATCACCCCTCTTGGAGTGATAGATATCACGGTTTGCACTTCCGTTTAGATGCTACATTATTTCCCAGCAGCGTCGTAGTCCGTCGTTCTCGCTTCGAGGAAGTCGGTGGGTTCTTAGAAGAAGTATGGTTGGGAGAAGACCAACTTTTATGGTATCACCTTTGTGGTGATGGCCGTCATGATGATAAAGTATATTTATCTTGTCAGAATGATTTTGTAGGTGCCTATCGACAACATGATGAAAATTACTTTGACAAAGGTCAAAATCCTTGGGTGGATCTTTATGGTGATGAAGCCCGAGAGAAATGTGATGCAGATTTAAAAGAAAATTATTTGAAATATTGGGGTCCATTATCTGAATGGGAACAACCTGATGATATATGTGATGAAGAATGGAATGATATTACTACCTATCGTTTAACTGCTTCTACGCAACCAATGACAGTTGAAATAGATTGATTACAGTTATTTTAGAAATGTGATACCTACATATAGGTGATATCCAACATTACCTACCATGCCCAATTCTGATGAGAGTCCCAAGATTATTGCCCCACCTTTAACTATTGCCGGAATAGATATTCCTGTGGAGTCAGTAAAGGATGCCATGCTTTACATTAATCAAAATACTGGGTATGATATGGTAGATCGGCAAATTGATGATTTTATTAACACTACCCATAGTGAAGGGTATGTAGAATCTAAACAATTAGAATATAGTGGACGCTCTTATGTGGGTTGGGCACATAGTTTAATGGAAGTTGCCAATAGATATTACGATGTTGAAAAAGTAGTAGCCTATAATGGCAGAGGAACTGCTGAAGCAAATCCAGTATATTTAGATGAAAAGGTGCGAAGTAGAGATGGCACAGAAAAAATTATTAAAGTTCCGCACAGACAAACCAGATTTTTAAGACATCGTGAGGATGGACATCCATTAGTAATGTATTTTTATCCATATGATATGTATGAAATAGATTGCAGAGTTTATTTTAGCACTACTTCTACTTACCGTCATGTAGATTTTATGGACGAAGTTAATGAACACTTTAAGACCGAAGGTATCTACAAAAACGCTGTTATCAATGCTGATTATACATTCTTAGAAGCACCCGAAATGACTTGGGATGATATTGTTTTATCTAAAGACCAACAAGCCATGATTGATCGCCATGCAATTAATTTCTTATCTCGTATGGATGATTACCGAGAATTGGGTATGAGAACCAGCCGTGGATTATTACTTTTAGGCCCACCCGGCACTGGAAAAACATTATGTTGTAGCATTCTGATCAACCTCTGTAAAGATTGTTCTATTATTTATGTATCTCGTAATGCTATTCAAGAACGAGGACAAATTGATGAAATCTATGGCTTGGCAAGGAAATTATCTCCTGCTTTGGTGGTCGTCGAAGATATTGATACTTTAGGTGGAATTGACCGTGAGCAAGGTGACCATCCACTCTTAGGAGAGTTCCTAAATTGTTTGGCAGGTGTCGAAAAGAATGAGGGAGTTATCACTTTGGCTACCACAAATTATGCCAACCATTTGGACTGGGCTTTGGCCGACAGACCCGGCAGATTTGACATCCGTGTTAATTTTGACCACCCCGATGTGGCTGCCCGTGCCCTGATTTTGGAAAAATATTTAGATAAGTGTCGCACTGATGCTCTGGATTTGAAGTCAATGGTAAAAAAGACCGAAGGTTGGTCTGGAGCCTACTTGAGAGAGTTAGTAAATATATCTATTATGCTCTCTGCAGATGCAGAAAAAATCATAACTCAAGAGATTTTTGATCAGGCTCACAAAGAACTTAATGAAATGAGGGATGATGTAGCCAAAGAAAGAGGGCGCAAAAGGAAGGAATCAGAAGACGTTTCTACACCATTCTATGGTTGAGAAAAGTATAAATAGCGGTGAAGGCTTAATCTACCTATGGCTAAAGCCCCCGTTGTCACAGAGTTGCCTCTTCAGAATGTTCGTTTCTTGTTTGGGACTATGGTAGACCTTAGAATGCTACCTCAAGTTTTAGAACAAACAGGCAGAGCAGAAATTGGAGAGTTTAAATTAGTTGCTCATTTCCCAGCCGATGAAAAGGCTGCTAATAATGAAGCAGGATATTTGGCTCGTCATAAAGGTTTCCGTGGAGGAGATTACAATACTTATCATGGCGATCCATACACCCTTGATGAAATCATTTGGGATGCAACTGGAAGAGCAGGTGTCCATTTAGTTACCAAAACTAAGTATGGACAAGTTGTAGAGTTTCCAACCATTCCAGATAAGCAAGATAGTTCTGAATTGATGTTAATTGTATCTGAGTATGTTGAATCTATTAAAACTCCACCACTAATTGTTCGTTGCAGTGGTATCGGAGGCAGTATTTCCCCATTAGGTAACAAGAAATATCAATTAAATCTAACTACCGGTGCAACCAAGTGCCCTACCAGTATCAAGGACCATGTTCCTAAGAAATATCATGCAGAAGATACTACAATTATTCCACACGTTGGCGGTTCACATATAATGAATGCTGAGGACTTGTCCCCAGCAGAAAGAGCATTGGTTGCTAACACTATTGTTAATCAAATGCAAGGATATTACCGCACAGGAGTTATTGGGACCGATCCAGTAATTGGTGCATTCCCAAACGGCCCCATGAGTATCGCTAAAAGGACCCCTGAAGCCAAACAATCCCACTTCCGTGAACCAGCAGTTCAGGATGAGGATGGCTTCTGGAATAAGGGTCCGAACCGATGGCAGGCCCATAAAATTGCTCGTGGTGTAGCCTATGACCAATTAGAAAAAGCCCGTGAAGTCGGTGCTTTAATGCCCGGTTATAGACACCGTGGTCGCTCTGGAAAGTTCCGACGTAATCCCTTTAAGTTTGGAGCAGAGATGCACAATGACCTGAGCCAGTTTGGCGGATTGGCAGGAGTTATTGCTGGAGAACTGGCTACCACTGGAGAAGTAATCCCACTTATGCACATTTCCAATAATTCTTATAATTTCTTGGTTAATAATGTCCTCCCTGATGGAGTAGTTTATGATGGAAAAGATGGAGGGACTGAAGATCCTATGCTTACTCGGACTTGTGCTCATGTTTGGGATATGTATGATGGTCTTTATAGCCGAGTTTGGTTTAATCCTTCTGGTGGTAATTCATTAGCCTATATCGCTTATGGTAACAATCCTTTGGCGTGGGACAATCAGAGGATGAATCCCGATACTTCTGTTCTAAATGCAGAAGATTTTGCTGCTGAAAAGAAATTGATGTGTGCAGAACATGATGATTATTTCCAAGCCTGTGGATGCACAGTTAAAAATGCTTCCGGTGGTGCTTACATTGGAGGTGGTTCTCTAATGGATATTCATAAGGACACTGGATTAGATGCGTTCACCCCCGGCGAATTAGCCACTTCCAGTGCTATTCATGGTGATTTTGACCAAGCCTCACTGAACTATTCAGGACATCAGAATCTGGAAGTTCGGACTGCTGAGTTTGCGGCTGTTTCTACCGCTTCACCTAATTTGAATCGAGATAAATCTAACCTTCGTGACAAGATCCGTGCCGACATAGACCCTAACTTTGACTATAATCAATGCACTTGGGGTCCCTATGCACTTCGCATGGAAGGCGCAAATACAAATAAATATTACATAACTTTAGTTTATCATGATGGCAAAGGTGTATACCGTGCACTTGGAGGCTACGCAGGATTGGGACAAAATGCTCGTCTGCAAGATATTATGACTACTCGTAATCAAGCCGCTGCTGAAGCCGCTGCAGGACGCAAGTTGAAGGCTAAAGAGCGCAAGGGCTATTTCACCTATAAATCTGAGGACATCCCAGTTTGGAATGATGGTATTGTAGAATGGGAAACCTCAGGACCTATGTCACCATCAGGTAGTGGATATTCCTCTGCTTCTGTTCCACCCACAGGTGTAATAGCAGGCCCCGGCGATACTTTCCTTAATTATACTGATGCTCAAAATTATTTAGTGGAATCTTCAGGTGGCCTTTGGGGTGCCGAAGAGTTCGAAGCACCAATGGCTCGAATCGACCCTAAGAATGCTAATGATGTAGCCAATGTTAAAAGGGCCATCAAGCAACGATACAAGGGAATTAAAATTGATCGCACAGAATATATTACCAACCGCCGAGGTAGTTCTAATAAATATCACGTTTTCGCTTTTACTAACCGTGGAATATTTAATGGTTATGGCAGGATTGGTAAAACTATGACCATTTTTGGCCCTATGTCGGAGTCAGAAGGTATGAGAAAGTTAAACCGTAAACTTCGTCAAGGATATAAAGAACAGGTGTGATTAAATGCAATATTTTTCTGATGAGCAATTGGACGATATGTTTCGTTTGTTAGATTTAGGACAATTACAGATGATGGGATATGATAGTGTTTATCAAGTATCTGATCAAGATGATTTAGAAGATTTACTTTTATCTATTGAAGAAGACTTTTCCAACTTAGACCGTGAGGAAAAAATCGCTGAACTGCGCTCCATTGGAGCCTTTGAGGACGATGAATTAGTTGATGAAGTCAAGATGTCTGCTGAAACCAAACGCCAAAGATTAAAGAGAGAAAAAGATGAAGCCGCTATGGATGAGGCTTCTACGGATGTTGATTATATGAGAGAACACTATTCTGAAGAAGGAAATACCCCAGTTATGCCACCCCATGAGTTTGGAGAACCCGTGCAGTGGAGACCATACGATGATCGCATTAGTGCTCTCAAACGCCAACGAGCCGAAAGTCTACTTGATGCTGGATTTAATACTGGAGAAACATTAGTCTTAGTGGCTGATAGAGATACTGAGATAAAGCATTTCCGTTTCCATTATAGCGCAGACTATGAAGGTGTTATTGATGATGTTTCGGTTGACGAAGAAGGAGCCATGAAAATCAAAAAGGGCGATATTGTTTTATTCCACATCGGTAGTGCTGAGGCCGGTTGGGCTGCAAGCGCATCTGATGATGATGCTGAATTAGTTGGTTACTTTGAGGGAGATTACTATGATTCAGGAGAGCCTGAATATATGTGGGGGATAGAAGATCCTGCTGCTTGGACACTCATGGAAACCGTTTCCGACGAACAAAGTCCTAATTGGGGTGGTAGAGATAGTGAACCTCGTATTGTTCACACCCCCGGCGGTCGCTCTTGGAGATTTACTATTAGTGGCGTAGGCAAGGGAGATAATGAAGTAGAAGCCTTTAACGATTTCGTTAAATCTAATCAAATTGGAAAACTAAACAAGTGGGACCAAGAGCGTATGTCAGCAGAAACTTTTGCTGCCGATTCACCATTTAACACTTTACTCCAGATCCGAGATGAAGTTATCATAGAGGAAGAAGATGACTTCAATACATTACTTCAAATATATTTATCTTTAGAGAATGATATTGCTGCTATGTATACAGAGGGAATGGAAAAACACGCCTTGCTTCCAGAAATGATGAGATATCGTAATCAAATCGCCCATCGATTGGATGAAATCCAAGACGAGGTAGAAATCCAAGATACGATTCAAATGGATTCTGAACATCAGGAGGCATCTGTGCCATTTACTCTACAAAAACCACTCAGAACAGGTTACAAGATGGGTCTGGGATGGGTAGGTGCAGCACTTACACTCCCACTGCTTATATTGGGTGTCGGTTCTTATTTTAATCAAGAGAGTAATGAGTAAGTATAAATAGTCGTAAGGAGGAGTATATAATATGTCAGTTAAGAGCGGACTCGTTGAGGGTTTAATGATTGGTATCCCTCTGGCTATCGCCACTTATTTTATTGGTAGTTATGTTAAGAACTCTATGAGTGATGATACTGAAGAAGAAACCAAAGAAGCACATACTGAAACTGGTAATGACCATTTAGTCAATAATTGGGGAACTATTCCAGTTATTGGAACCGATCGAGGACTAATGGGAGGTCAAGCAGTTGGTCAAAACGTTAATTATACTTATCCAGTTGGTCAACAGGCTAACAACTCCACCGACACTGTTCGTTCCGATTGGACAGCATATTCTTACACCCTTATGACCACAGAGCCTATTTTTGGCCAGAATTACTTTGGTAGAGGCGTCGGTGCCAACTGAAACTATAAATAGTTGTAGACCGAAGGTAATACTATGGTAGACTTCGCTGAACTTCGTAACCAAATCCTATTTGGTGAGGGTGATACATCTCCTCGTGAGCAATCATCTATCGAAAAAGAAGTTATGACTCCTTCCACTGGTGTTCCACTTTTCCTTGGTGCTGCCACTTTAGCCTTCTGTATTGCAGATAAGGCTAAGTTCGATGTTTTAGGTAGTCATCGCACTATTACTTGTATTGCTTTAGGTGTTGCACCTCTGGCCTATGGATTAGGCCGAGTTAGTAGAGGCGTTAGTGCACAGGATGAAATCAAGCGTTATGAATCCTTGTTAGAAGCCACTCAAAATGCTTATGAAAATGAGCGAGAAGATGATGACGAAGTAGAACAAAATGCTGAACAAGTAGAACAAATGGCTTATTTAGCCGACGATGCACAATATTTATTTGAGCCTATGGCCAGTGCTGATCATGTTGACTTTGGTTCTCATGGTATCTATGGGGCAGCAGTAGGACAAGAATCCTTTGGCTTTGCCCCAACTGCAGATTTATTTGCCCCACGAGTCTCTTATGAGTCACAAACGTTTGGATGGTGATTAAATGAAGTATAGTTTTTATTGTTTACCTCTTAAGAAAAACGTTAAAGCCAAAGTTACTGGTGTTGTTAAGAAGAAGTCTTACGGTATCAAGGGCGAATATAAATATAAAGGCAAAACCTATAACTGTCACAAAGTTTGTTCTAAGGCAGAAGCAGAGCGTGTTTCTAAAGAAAGTGGTCTGGATATCCAATACCCCGGTATGGAAGATAAAGCCTCTGAAAGCGTTACTGAGGCCGTAGATGCACCAGTAGCAGAAGAAACACCCGAAGGTGTTGAAGAAGTTGCTATGTTAGGTGATGACACTTTCCAACCTGATGGCAACGGTCGTGTTATCGGCAGTAATTCTGCTTCCATGACAACCGCCACCCCGGGCACTGATGCCGTAATAAATATAAATGCTACACCCTTCCGTTCCGAAGATGACGATGTGTGTCCAGAATGTGACGGTTGTGGTTATGTTGATGAGGATGAAAAGTGCACATGTCCAGCGGCTGAGGCGTTGGATGCAGAAAATGAAGATAAAATTGGTCCAATGAGTATGGCTGCTGAGAGTGATGGTTGCTGTTGTGGTGCTACCAAAGAAAATCCTTGTGAATGTATGGGCTTAGATGACCAACAACCTTGTTCTGCGAATAAACCTATGTGTCCTTGTTATGCTGCTAAGTCTGATGATTCACATCTTGGTGCCGACACTGAAGAAGTTGTTGTTAACGAAGAAGGTGAAGGTTCCGATCTTACTTTCGACGATAGTGAGTGGGAAACTTTTGAATTGGATAAAGATTTATTCCGTGCACTCAAAGCCCATGATGACTGGGATGAGATGACTCGGGATGGTGTTATCAAGGTTTTCCGAGATAATCATGCTGTTCATGTTAGTGCTCCCGGACCATTTGTAGATGATTTATTAGATATGATTATTGAAAGTCACCGTTTCCCAATGATTGATGATGATACATATATCGATGACCGCTTTACTTTAGACCTTTTGGCTGAAAATGCTACTCCCAGTCGATTGCGTAAGAACGCACTCTTATTTACTGGATTCGGTGCATTGGGCCTGATTTCGGCTATGCTACTCTATCAACGTTTTAACAAAGAAGAGTAGATATAATTAAGTATAAATAGTCGGCTGACAGTATACAGTCTATGGCTGGCTATAATATTACCTGTGATCCGGGTGACCTTTACAACCGAAAGTGTTATGTTAAAGATCCTACCGACCCTTCAAAGAAACAAGAAATTATTGGTTATACTGCTGGTGGAGACCCAATATCAAAAGCACCCTCTACTGTCCCATGGATGGCATGGGTTCCTACTGTAACCACTTTAGACCAATCAGGTAATGCTTATCAACCATACGGTCAAGCAGGCATTCCATACACTCAAACAGGCTCTACTATGAAGTGGATGCCTTCCAGTGGTGCAGATATGCAAGATTATACTTATCTTGACCAATCAATGCCCGGTGCATTTTCACGCTGGATGACAGAAAATCGTCTTTGTAATCCACTGTGGTCCAATGTTTTCGGATGTCGAACTTCGGATGACCCTTCGGTTGTAGCCGGAGAAGCAGAGAATTATGCTGCTGACGAAGAAGAAGAGATGCAACAAATATCTCAGGACATCCCGGGCAACTATATTGAGCCAACTATGAATCCAAATGTTGGTTTGTTAGGTGCAGCCCTCGTCGGTTCAGTTGCTGCAGTATTATTCCGCCGAAGGTGATATTGATGCCCAGTCATGAACAAGAACACATCGAAGAACAAGTCCAAGACGGTGTGGACGCTCAACAAGAGGCTCGCCGTAAGGCTTGGAGAGGAATGTTGATTCCTGCTGTTGGTTCTGCTGCTTTCTTTACTTCCACTCTTTTAGGAATCGGTCGCACATATAGACAATATGGATGGCCATCTGATGCCTTTGGTTGGACTGATTATGCTCTGATGAGTATACCATTTGTAATCCTTGCTCTCGGTCTAACAGAAGAGATCAAGGAGGCTCAAGGATGAAACTTGAAATCTTATTAGATTTAATTTCGGATACCCAACTACAAGAGTATGTGGAGTGGTTGGAAGAACACCCTGACTCTGATGAAGAAGATTCTTTAGAGTTTCTAATGAATATATTAACTGATAGTCAAGTAGACATGCTTTTAGAAACTGATGAGTTCGAGGCTACACCATATTCTAACTGGTTTGGAGCCTGTTTGCATCCTGATGGCAGATGTTTTGAAGCCACTATGGCTGATTGTCGTGCACTGGGAGGTCGTTTTCAAGGCCCCGGCACTTCCTGTGGTGGTTATCAAAAACCAAGGTTAATGCATTCAGAAGATAATAAACCAGAATGTTGTGAGTTGTATTGGAATGGTAGAGATGAAGAATGGTTGAATGTGCTACCCTGTGAAGACTGTGAGGAGATGTGGTGGGGGACTCATTTTTTAAAACACCCACATTTTGAATCTGCCCGACAAGAGTATAAAAATAAATATGGTGAGTATGAGTGGGCTGAGCAAGCCCTCGAGGAAAAACCATGGAAGAAATCAAACGCTTCTAAGTCTATTGCCTTCAACGCACCAGAGGGGAAAGTGTTTCACGACCCTGCGGCTGCCCTTGACCCTCGTTTGAAAAACGATCACCCTCCTAAAAGTGTAACTAATTATCTTCGACAACATCCCGAAGTAGCCAATCTTTATGATGATGACGATGCTTCTGTCTTGATAAAAGGTATAGTTCTGGGGTGTCTAATCGGGGCACTGGGAACCATTTTTGGTAATTTGGCTTCGGAAATGATTATGGATAAGTGGAAGATTAATCCACAATTTATTTGGGATAAGTGATATTATGATAGTTCTTGGAGTCACCTTTGCTTTCTTTATGGCCGAAGCCTTGCTGCATTATCAATTAGGTGTCTGGAGAGATGGTAGTGATATTAAGTTCCCACAATGGACATGGCCGAGTCGCCGTGATTTCATATCTATGATTGGCATTGTTGGATTATTTTCTTACTTGAGTTCTATCGTTATCGAAGATTTACAATCAGATAGGGCAGAAGCGAACAAGATATAAGTAGGTGACACACTTATATCCACCTATGGATGAGTCTACACTCTGGTTAGAGTATCTAACTTCAAAGAGAAATGACTATCTTAAGGATCGGAAAGTAAACTTAGGTTTAGAATATGATGCTGACCGACAAAGATGGGATGCCATAATTGAGCGTGAATGGGATATGATGGCAGAAAGGTTATCTGCAGGGATTGGCGTAGAAGACCCAATTAAACAACAAATGGGTGAAGATTTCTTTGAGCGAAAACTAATGGAACAATTAGAAGATGTGCACCAAGTCGCATCTGAGTTCCATGAAATAGAGTTTGATGGCAAGTTATATCCCTTTGTTTATTATGAAGATTTTATCATGTTGGCACAACAAGGTATATTTAGGTTGGAAGAGTTCGCCTTAGATAAGGGACGAAAATGGGAGAAGAAAGTCAGAGAATTGTTGTCTTCATATGATTATGAAATCGTAGGGTATATAGATTTATTCGAGGAGGTATATTTACATGTCATCAAAAAATGATTGGGAAGATTTTAGCAATATGAACGACTTTATTAGTGCCAAGGCTATGATATTTTTATCCATTACATTGGCTTTGTTCACCCAAACACTGGCCCAAATTGTTACTCCTTCCGCATGGCTTAATTATCAAATGCTGGCTTTTATTATGTCTACTAACTTGGCTGCCGTGATCTTGGCTATTGTGGCTCAAAGGTCTGCTGAAAGGATATCTGAGATGCAAAGAAGGGCATTTACTCCTGAGTTTTACCGAGGAACTGCTATTTTAGCCAGTTTCTTTAGTAAATTAGAAAAAGTATCTGAAGAAAAGGGAAGTAGTATTGAAGATAAATTGGATGACTTAGCCCCACGAGTGCATGACTTTTTGTTATCTAATGACCCATTATCTGTGCCACCCGAAATTGATTTAGATCCTGTCCCTGAATGGGATAGTGAAGATGAGTTGTTCAACGATGATGCATAAATGTATAAGTTATAAATAACTAAACTGACAATTCCTGATGTGAGACGTATGTCCAACATTTGGAAAACTATAAAATACCTTTACTTTTTAGGTGTCACTCTGTTTTCCCTATCGTGTTTATATTTAATGTGGATTTGGCGCAATGGTTTGTTAGATCCTGTCACCACTACTGAGGTTGTGATGAGTGATTTGGAGGCTTTAGGACCATGGGGAATCCTAATAGATATATTTATTTTATTAATAGTGTGGATATTCTTTAAGAAATCTCGACAAAAACCAGAAGAGGAAGTTACTGGAATCATCCCCGGACTTTTAATAGATTTAACACCCTTACCTCCTCCGATTCCACCTGCACCACCACAATCACAGGTAGAAGATTGGGTTTGGGAAGAATTACAGATGAAAAACAGGAAGTAAGTTATAAATAGTTAAGGTGTCCCATTAAGAGTATGGTAAACCAAGATCCGCAACCGGAATTATACACCACTCGTGCTGTTTTTCCGGGAACTGCTACAACGGGCGATGTAGCCACCACTACCGTCTTTACTAATCAAGCCAACAATGAAGAGTGTCGTATTTATGCCATTATGGTAGATATTCTTAATGAAAATGGTGCACCAGTCACTACCGCTTCCACAGATACTGATTTTAATATCGCTATTCAAGTAGGACCTAATAGCATTCCATCGAATGCCTTTGATGCTACGGTTATTAACTTCAAAGATGACAAGACTTTGGCTTTTTCTACACCTATTTTAGCCTTATTTCAACAACCTTTGGCCGTAGAAGTTATACTTAATTCCACAGCAGGTGGAACTTTAGCCGCTCAAAGAACAGTAGTTGTTACCTTGATCGGGGAACTTGCTATCCAGAAAGAATACTATTCCCAACGTCAGAGACCTAACCCTCGTGGGGTTCGATGAAGCATAAGATATAAATAGTCGTGCAACATAACAATATGTATAGGTGAGACAATATGGCAAATCAAGACCCTCAACCAGAGATTTACTCGACAACCCATACATTTACGGGTGCTACTGCGGCTGGAACCGTAAACACACAGACAATTTTTACAAATCAGGCTAACAACGAAGAAGTTCGTATTTATGCTATTGCAGTTAATATTCTTGACGCTGCTGGCACAGTAGCCGCTGGTGAAACTGACTTTACAGTTGCTATTCAGGTTGGACCAAACAATGTTCCATCCAACGCTTTTGATATCAGTTGGGTTTTCTCCAACATCAACTCTGGTGGACCAGTTCTCGCTTTCTCAACTCCAATTTTGGTGCTTTTCCAGCAACCAATGGCTGTTCAAGTCAGTGTAACTACTGCTACTACTGCTACTCGAACTGTCAATGTGAGCCTCATCGGTGAATTGGCAATCCAGAAGGAATATTACAGCGAGCGTTTCAGTAATGGCGCACCTATGTGAGCAAAACACATAAGTAGTAGTGCAAACCATCAAGTTTATGGCAATTAGGCGTCAAGCATTTGAATGGCGTAATGTTTGCCCAATTGGGCAAAAGTATACCATAGGACATCCTGTTTTAAATCCAGTTCCCTCATCTACTGCAAATAATTATTGGCTTCCAAGTTCCAATATCATAAAAACTCGATCTACTGGAGTCGTTAATGCTTACTCTCAAATTGTTTCTCCTGCAATCGATGGTGGAAGACCGATACCCATATTTACAGGGCAACATGGAAATAATATAAAAACTTCTGCCCATGTTTTAGCCATCCAAATGGTTATCATAGATTCTTTGGCCTGCTGGCCACCTGAAGCCAACGTAAATGTATTCGTTAATGATACTTATTTCTTTGAGGCACCAGATTATTCTGCAATCAATGGACTGAGTGGCTTCACAGTTCCCTTCCCCGAACCTAATTATCCCCAATATTTTACTGTAGAATCATTTAAAGATGGAATCGATCCTCCGATTTATATCCTCCCCGGCGATACTTGGGGAGTTTATGTTACATTTCCTGAAAAAACGTTTGCAGGTTCACAAGTCTTTGGCACAGGAACATCACAACCTGATGGAACTTCCAACACAGGTTCATTTCCAACCTCTGGACCCCAATATTCTTATCAGCCTTCATGGGCCACGGGAGGTCCACCTAATTATGATAACCAAGCCAACCGGCCTGAGGCAGATTATGAATTAGCCAGAGTATTTGTTAAATATTTATTAATTGATGGTGCAGATTTCTTGATCGCTCAGAAAATGCTTGAGATTGGTCTACCAGTTAATGCAGATAGTATAGTTAAATATAGACAAGATTTAATTAGGTGGCAGTTAACTTCTGATGTGGTGGAAGGCACCTTGGACGAAGAACTTATTCGAGAAACAGGCATGACTACTCGCAGGAGTCAATTACCATGAGACATCTATCTTACTTTTGGAGATTGCGTCCAGAGAATACTATGTATCAGATTCCCTTTCAATATGAAGCCCAAGGCTATCGTGGTGGAGAAACCATCCCTCCAGCGGTTGGTGTTTATCCCACAGGGGCTTTACAAGGTTGGGATGATGATGCTTGGCCACAAGCAGGCATACCATTTTCTATATTTACTTCCCAATATGGGAGTGCAGGCAAGGCGAAACGCTCACCTATATCTTATTTAGTAGAACCTTTAGATGATTGGTCTCGAAAACAGATTTCCCAACCACCTTTAGTCAAAGCAGAACAGTTTGTTGTTTTAAACAATTTTGGTTCCAGCCCCGGCGTTTTACCCTACCCTATGGTTCAAACCTCGGAAAGTGCCTTCTATACTTTGAACTTTGTTATTGATATTAAGAATGATCCGGGAATTGGCAGAATTAATAGTTTAACATTTAGTGGCCAAGATATTGAAGTAGCCTATGGTTATCCACTGGTGTCCCCGGATTTTTCTACCGCTCCACCTACGGAAACCCCCATTAGAGGTATCTTTCAGGCTGAGTTCGAGCCATCTACAATACCTCCATTACCTGCAGGTAATTATGCTAATAGTCTTCCAGCCTTATTGATTAATTCTTTATATTATCCATCCAATCCAGACAATGCTCAAACCACCCCACCATTGGGTGATCCTTGTTGCCCCACAGGCGATGAGTGGGGTTTCATAGGGCCTTATAATTATAATGGAGGTGTAGTGGGACTGTATTTGATAGGTTATCAATCATGGGGTAAAGGAGAAGGTTTAGTTCCCGAAGTCCCTACGGGATATACCCGAATCCAAGTTTTCATGAGTGTGGTAAATTATGGACCTCAATTAGAAGTTCCCAGTTTGCGAGTTGGTTACTATGATACATATAGTGAGTTTGGTGGAACAGTAGAAAAGTTTGTAGATGCCACAGTTACTCTTACTGGACAACCCCCGGATTTTATTGATGGCACATCTTTCGGTGCTTTTTATCCAAATAATAATAATATTATGTTTATGTCCGATTTCCCGCCTAATGGATTTGTTAACGTCGTTATTAATGATCAAAAATATTATGAGAATCCTGATGGCACAGCCAGTTTAGGTATTTCTGGAGATGCAGCCCCATTCCCTGTGCAACCCGGAATCGGGATACCACAATATAACCTCCGTCCTAATATATATGTATTGCCCGGCCAAACATTTGATGTAGAATATACTGTTAATACAGATATGCTGGCTATGGGGCAGTGGTTAAGAGAAGTGGGAGATAAAGCCTATGGTGGCACACCCAGTAATGTAGAAAATAGAATTGAGTATGGTTGGGATTTTGCCCAAGTATTTCTTGATTATTGGATCTTTGAAGGTTCAGAGGCTCTGATTTGTCAAAAATTATTAAAATTGGGTATAGAGATACATCCTGAGAGCGTAGATTGGTATAAACAGATGATTTTGAACATGGAAGGACTGGAATCTAATACTTATGAAAAATATTTAAAATTAATGAAAGAGTGGAAAAAACGTCAAGAAGCACAAGATGCTGCCTATCATCGGAAGCGTGGGAAGAGGGCCAGAATACGATGAGTAAGTATAAATAGTAGAACGGAGGCATATATTACATGACCACTGGAGAGAAGATTAGGGATCTAAAACGCCCATATCGTAAGAAGGCATTTCAGTCAGGCTATTCTCAGAAGGGAAACGCTGTTCAATCCAACCCACCCCCGATTTCATCTTATTCCACAGTTTCCACTGGTGCTACACAGGTGGTGAGGGCAGGGGTAGACCCCCAAACCTTTCGACGCCCAGTCAGAGCAACCCCACAAGCAGGACTCGAAGGGATTCCTATTGATTTCAGTAATTATCCTTGGCACATGGTTAGTAAGGGAAACTCTGCGAACTTGATTCAACGCCAGCGTATTGATTTCACTACTTTAGATACCTACAACGCTGCTGGTGTCTTAGTTAACGCTAATCAATTAGATAATAACGCTTATGTAGATATGGTAGTTATTAACGTAGCCGATGTTTCAGGTGATGATACATGGCGAGATTCCAACGCTGATGGTGTTTTAGATGAAGTAGTGGCTCGTTCTGATTATACTGTGGCTGCTGCACCTCAAATCCCACCACAAACTTATACTGGAATGCAAGCCACAACGCCTGCTTCCACTAATCCCTTCCCAGTTGGGACTGGTGCTACCACTGCCTCAGTTGGAGGAACTGTTTCCGTAGGAAGCACTGGAGAACTGTATGTAGTAGGTTCTTTTGGCCATTCTGAGCCATCCACTGCAAGTTTACCAACTTCAGGTATGTATTACGAGTTGTGGGTAGATGGTTCTCTCTTTTTACAATGGCAAGATTTCCAATGGGCACCAACTGCACCTAAGAGAGATATGTGGGACTTTGATGTTCCAATCATTGTCGAAAAACAAATTGTGTTCCGAGTTATCAACCGAACAGGTGCTGCTATTACAACTGGTAATATGGATGCTTGTTTCGCTGGATGGACTGAGACACAAGATGGATATGATGACACCTCTCGTGCTAAATTACAATCGTGAGGGGGCTAAATGAGTTTGAATCCAATTTCTTTTACAGGAGTCACAGCAGGTGGCCTTACAGTTAAGGAATTAGATGGCAACCCTAATGTTCCTAATGTTACAACTATTCAAGTTTCTAATGGCACCCTAACCAATAACGGTGGAGGGATAGTTACGATCAGCACAGGCGGAGGTGGTGGCGGTAGCGGAACAGTTACTTCGATTACAGCCGCAGCAGATTCTGGAACTGGAACTGCAATTACTACTTCTGGAACTTTTACCTTCACGGGTGGAGCAGGTATTGATACTTCTGTTTCTGGAACTACTGTAACTTTTGCTTCAAAGGTTAGGGGCAGCGGACGTTTTGCTACTTCAGTAGCGGGTGGAGGTGCGGGCATAACTTCAGTTGTAGTTTCCGATTCTGCAGTTACTGCCACTAATGATATTATTTTCTCTTTGGAAGCATCAGGCATCCAAGTTACTCAGTTTTGGGTAATCACCTCTCGGAATGCTGGAAATAGTTTTACTGTTGAGGGCGAGGCTATTAACCCGACACCCGGCGCATTAGACTTTATAATTAATTATATTATAGCAGACTTCTGATAGTGAACCTATAAATAACAAGCCGTTAGTATACTTATCATGGTTAGAGGACCGATCCGTTCTTACGCTGTTGGCAAAGCGTATAGTGGTGTTTCAGCCCCAGATGACCTGACGGTCATGGCAATTGACGGTAACCCTACTGTCAGAAATGTAAATACCATTAAAGTGACCAACGGGACACTTACTGATGATGGTGGAGGCGTAGTTACCATAGTCACTGGCGGAGGCGGTGGCGGTGGAATGACTCAATGGACTTTAGCCGCAGATAGTGGACCCAGCCAAGCAGTCACTAATCTTAATACTGTTACTATTGCAGGCGGAACTGCGTTGTCCTCAGTGGCTTCGGCCACGGATACAGTTACACTTAGTTTAGATAATACTGCGGTCACCCCCGGTGCTTACACCAGTGCAGATATTACTGTGGACGCCCAAGGTAGAATTACAGCCGCTGCATCGGGTGCAGGCGGTGGTGGAATGACCTCTTGGACTCTAAGTGGCGATAGCGGTGTCAGTCAAACTATTACTGATGGCAATACGGTAGATATCGAGGGTGGAACAGCCATCTCGACAGTAGCCGGAGCCACAGACAAAGTAACTATTAACTTAGATGATACTGCAGTTACGCCCGGCAGTTATACTTATTCGAGTATTACGGTAGATCAACAAGGTCGTTTGACTGCTGCTTCCTCAGGTGCTGCACCGGGAACTATGTCTTCTTGGGAAGCAGATGGTGATTCGGGTGTGAACTTTACTGTTTCGGATGGAGATGTGGTAGATTTTGATGGCGATCAAGGGATTTCTACCCAAACTTTGGCTGCTACTAAGCGAGTTCTTATCCAACTTGATAATACTGCAGTAACGGCAGGAAGTTATACTTATGCTTCTTTTACTGTGGATGACCAAGGTAGGCTGACAGCAGCGAGTTCAGGGGCAGCCCCCGGAACTATGAGTAGTTGGACACTTTCCGACGGTTCTACAACTCAAACCGTTAGTGACGGAGATACCGTCACTGTTACGGGTGGAACCGGTTTAACATCCACCGTTTCGGCTGTGGATACCGTCACTTTAGTTTTAGATGATACTGCTGTCACACCGGGGTCCTATGGTTCTACTACTCAAGTAGGCACTTTTACGGTGGATCAACAAGGTAGAATCACCGCAGCCGCTAATGCAGCCATTAGTTATCCTTTTTCTACTTTTAGTATTGCTACCGATCCGGCTACCTCTGTGGAACCGGTCAATGATGGAGATACAGTTACTTTTCAGGCAGGCACCTTTATTACACCGGTAGTAAGTGCACCCGATACCGTTACCTCCGATTTGTCTGCTACGGGAACACCCGATGCTACCAAGTTTTTGCGTGGTGATAATAGTTGGGCCACACCTGCCGGTGGAGGAACTATGTCTACTTGGGATTTGGCTGCAGATTCTGGGGCTACTCAAACCGTTAGTGATACTAATACTGTTACTGTGGCTGGAGGCACCGGATTAAGTTCCGTAGCCTCGGCTACGGACACCGTTACTCTGAACTTAGACAATACTGCTGTTACCGCAGGGTCTTATGGAGATGCCACTAATGTAGCCACTTTTACAGTAGATGATCAAGGTAGATTGACTGCTGCCGCCAATGCGGCCATAACCTTCCCCTCAGAGACCTTTACTTTAACTGCAGATTCTGGTTCTAACCAAACTATTTCTGATGGAGATACTATGGATATCGCCGGAGGCACTGCTATTTCTACCGTAGTGGGGGCCACAGATACTGTCACCATTAATTTAGATGATACTGCGGTCACCCCCGGCAGTTATACTTATTCCAGCATTACTGTTGACCAACAGGGCAGATTAACTGCAGCCAGTTCAGGCGCAGCCCCGGGAACCATGAGTTCATGGATTTTATCTGACGGTTCTACCACTCAAACCGTGAATGATGGCAATACAGTTCAGGTTTTAGGAGGCACCGGATTAACCTCTACTGTTTCTGCTACTGATACTGTAACTTTAGTTTTGGACGATACGGCTGTGACGCCCGGAAGTTATACTTATGCTTCCATTACGGTAGATCAACAAGGAAGGTTGACTGCTGCTGCATCGGGTGCATCCCCCGGCACTATGTCTTCATGGACACTTAGCGGAGATAGTGGAGCCAGTCAAACAATTAATGATGGTAATACTGTGGATATTGCAGGAGGCACTGGTATCTCTACTGCGGCCAGTGCTACTGATACTTTGACTGTCACTTTGGATGATACTGCAGTAACTCCTGCTTCCTATGGCTCTGCTACTGAAGTAGCCACCTTTACAGTAGATCAGCAAGGGCGATTAACCGCAGCCGCTAATCAAGCCATCAGTTTTCCTTCAGAAACCTTTACTTTAACCGCCGATAGCGGTTCCAATCAAACCATTGGCGACGGAGATACTATGGATATTGCAGGTGGAACAGCCATTTCTACTGTGGTAGGGGCTACCGATACAGTGACTGTTAATCTTGACGATACGGCTGTCACGCCCGGAACTTATACTTATGCTACCGTCACTGTAGATCAACAAGGTAGACTAACCGCAGCCTCTCCGGGTGTTGCTCCGGGAACTATGAGTTCTTTTCAGGTAGCCGCAGGTAGTGGTGGGAATCGAACTATCGTTGATGGCGATGTTTTGACTATGGCAGGTGGAACTGGTTTATCTTCTGTAGCCTCCGCTACTGATACCATAACTTATAACTTAGATGACACCGCTGTAACTCCCGGTAGTTATACTTATTCATCAATTACGGTGGATCAACAAGGGCGTTTGACAGCAGCATCTTCAGGTTCCGCTCCGACGGGTATGACTTCATGGACTCTGAGTGGAGATAGTGGTGCTAACCAAAGCGTTACAGATGGAAATACTGTTGATATCGCCGGAGGCACTGGTATCTCTACTGCAGCCAGTGCTACTGATACTTTGACTATCACTTTAGATGATACTGCGGTTACTCCGGGCAGTTATACATATTCTTCCTTTACAGTCGACCAACAGGGTAGACTTACCGCTGCTTCAAGTGGAGCAGCACCCGGGACTATGAGTTCTTGGACTTTAGCGGGTGATATTGGAGGCGAAACTGTAACTAATGGTGATACCGTTACGGTTGCTGGTGGAACTGGAATGAACACTGTTGTTACTGCCACCGATACCGTTACACTCAACTTGGCTGATACGCTGGTTACTCCTGCTGCTTATGGTTCGGCTACTGAAGTCGCCACATTTACTGTGGATCAACAAGGTAGGCTTACTGCAGCCGCTAATGCCGCTATTGCTTTACCCACTGGAGCCAACCCAACGGCTGAGGTTAGTGGATCTGCTGTCAATGGAACTGCTGTTACTTTCATGCGTTCTGATGCTGCACCTGCGTTAGCCAATACTACTGTTACAGCAGGAAGTTATACTTATGCCAGCCTAACTGTGGATGACCAAGGTCGATTGACTGCAGCATCTTCAGGCGCAGCCCCGGGAACTATGTCTTCTTTTACACTTACTGGAGATTCTGGTTCTAACCAGACTATTGCGGACGGCAATACTATGGATGTCGCCGGAGGCACAGGTATATCAACCGTAGTGGGTGCCACTGATACCGTCACCGTTAATCTGGACGATACTTCTGTTTCCGCAGGTAGTTATACTTATTCTGCTATCACGGTGGACGCTCAAGGAAGATTAACTGCGGCATCTTCAGGCGCAGCCCCGGGAACAATGAGTAGTTGGATTCTATCTGATGGCTCAAATACCCAAACAGTGGCAGATGGAAATACAGTTCAAGTGTTAGGTGGAACAGGGCTGACATCTACTGTTTCTGCTACCGATACAGTTACTGTGGTTTTAGATGATACTGCGGTCACCCCCGGCAGTTATACTTATGCATCGCTTACCGTCGATCAACAAGGTAGATTAACTTCAGCGTCCAGCGGAAGTGGACCTGATTTAGCAGGAACTATTGCTACTGGTCAGATTGCTTACGGTGCTTCGGCTGATACTATTGCAGGAACTAATAATTTATATTGGGATAATAGTAATACTCGAATGAGTATTGGTGGAGATACTACTCCAGATGCGATGTTACATCTTAAATCTGCTACTTCTGCACAGCCTGAACTTAGGTTGGAGAATACTAATGCAGACAACCAAGAAGCCTGTATTAGATTTATGAAAAACACTGCTTCGCCTGCCAGCGGCGATGACATCGGCCTAATCCGTTTCGAGGGAGAAAATAGTGCTGGTGGAAACCATTTATATTCCTACATCATGGCACAAATGTTAGATCCTACGGACACCCAAGAATCAGGAGAGATGATTTTCTATGTGGGGCATAAAGGTTCTCAATTGAGAGTGTTTGAGATTACTGGTTCTAACACAGGAGATGGAGAAGTTGTGGTTAATGAGGGAGGAAATGATGATTTTAACTTCCGAGTAGAGACTAATACTATTACTAATGCCCTTTTCGTTGACGCTGGTAATGATGCTATCGAAATCAATGGAACTTTAAACATGGGTAGTAATTTGACTCATTATAACAATGCTGCGCCCGCTGCAGGACAATTACTGATCGGTGATGCTACCGCAGGAGTTTGGGACGCTGCTACACTTACAGCAGGAACTAACGTCACTATTACTAACGCTGACGGTGCTATTACTATCGCCGCTGCAGGCGGTGGAGGTGGTGGTTCTCCCGGTGGTGCTAACACCCAAGTTCAATTTAACGATGGAGGTTCATTCGGTGGAGATGCAGGTTTAACTTATGATAAGGCTGCTGACGTTTTAACTGCTGGTTCCATAGTTACTTCTGTTACCACCCCACCCACTAATTCCATCACACTCGCCTCTAACATGGCTTATCCGGGTGCCCCAGTAGGTTCCAGTCCCACAGTTAACCCCGCTATTGATTTGTCTGCCGGTGCGTATGATTTCCTTACTTTAAATGGTGCTGGTGGGTGCACTGAAACTTATTATTTATTTATTGTGGCTGGCGATCCCGGTGGAGGAAATGCTATCACCATGCCAGACCCCGCTGCCGCAGGTTTGGCTCCCGGCCAAGAGTGGATTATTGTTAATGTCGATGGTAGCGGTGTCCCCGGATTGGTAGATTTCAGTGCTTCTCCCTTAGCCGGTGCTTTTGCAGCAATTTCATTTGCAGCCATTGGTGCAGTTACTCTAACTACTGATGGTGTCAATTGGTATCCTACCAGTATGGTTGACACATCTGGTGGAGGAAGAGTTCAGTTCTTGTGATGAATAGTTATAAGTAGGTAGTCACCCTAAATAGAGTTATGGATAACACTATTATCGAATTGCCAACCAATTATTGGTCTATTGTGCGTCAAGTTTTAGAAACCTCACTTACTGCTAAAGGTGCTGCTGGTGCTAAAATGCTCCACGAGATTTTCGCTGCTTTCGATGCAGCAGGTATAGAGATGTTGGAAACTGTTGTGGAAGAAGAAGATTCTTCTGACTTGGTTCAAATCACTGATCAGTAAAATCAAGACCCAATCCTCGAGCGGGCACTAAAAGTTGCTCAGGGAGTTCTTCGTTGATGTATATTTGATTGAACTCATTAGTTCCACCTGTGCTTATATCTCCAAAACCTCCAATGTATCGGTTCATGACACCACCCACTAACGGTGCATTGAGGACATGTTCATCCAATTTCTGCCAGATTAGGTGGAAGGTAAATCCAGTCATGAAGATTCCTACGAAGGGAACTAAATATTTATCTTTTTTATCTGTGGGCAATAACATCGCCAGACTACCTAAAGTTAATCCACCGAAACCTACAATGAGGGCTTCCAGTAAATCATTTCTGTCGACCATATATTCTATTCTGCAGCCTTACTATTTGTAGTTATCAGATTTTCAAGATGGGTCGATAAAACTTCGTTTAGGTGTTTTAGATCGTGAGGGTAGATTCCAATATAGTGATAGTTAGGACAGTTCTGATAAGCATATTCTTTAATTTCTTTACGATAAATATATTTTTCTCTTTTATTTATCACCCATTGGGCTACACCACCATCTTCTCTACATAAACCCCAGAACTCTACAATAATTGGTTTATTAATTCCTTGTTGTGGCCACAGTATCCAATCAGGCAAGAACTCTTCATCATCTATAACTATTTGAGGTTCATATACACATTTCCAATTATGTTCCCAGAACCAATTATCTATCTGCGCTTCGCCATATGATGCCACTGAGTTACCGTTTTTAGTTTTTACTCTCTTCAATCAATCACCTGAGTGTTAATAGAATTATAGGAGGGCCTGATAATTGTAGGTTTTCCTATAACGAAAAAGATGTGCCCATTGGTGTCTAAAGATTCTATTAACATATTTCTGACTCCTTCATCAAATCCTGAGGACTGCCATGTATCCATAAAATGTCCTTTTCCATAATTATGGCCTTCGTGAAATCGAGTATCTTCATAATATCTATTATCAGAGTGACTCCAAACATCAGGATCAGATTGTTTGAGGTGAGATATGGGTAAATTAACAAAAGTGTGTATATTTTTTGCTAATTTGTTAAGTTCATCAACACGTATTGTTTTCTTGCCAGTGTTCTGATCAATGAGTTTCTCATATCTTGAGGTGCTTATCATATACATACCCCGTTCATCAGGGATCAGGATTAAAGGATTAGCAGGATAATTTACACCCACCAATAAAATCTCATATCCCAGAATACCGTTTCCATCCAGTTCACCTTTTAAATCACCACTATTTTTTCGACGAGTGTGAAACCAGATGGCATCTAAAATATCTACCACAGTGGTTTTGTCTTTATCTACCCATGAATCATTAGTTTCTAAGGAATATTCCATATCAATGCTCTCGGACCTGACTTCAGGAAAATAAATTAATTCTGCAGAATCGCCCAAAGAAGTTACTTCTGTTTCATTAGGTTGATCCGCAAGTATACCATAACCATCGATGGTCCAAAACAGTTCTTTCCACTGAGCCTCAGTTAATTGTCTGCCCCCTTTGCTTTCTAAATTATGAAGCCAATCATTAGGGTGCATACATAGATTAAGGGGTCTCAACTATATGTAGTTTAGGAAGTTTCATATAGCAGGCACAATACATTTATTCCATGTCCTCTGATGAACCACCAAAGAAGAGAGCCACTGTGGCTCAGGTGGATCGGAAATTAGACGAACTTACTGAACAGTTGGATATTATGTCGTCAGATATTAAAGACATTAAGCAAGTTATGAAGACGTATATTGAAATGCGTATGAAGGAAGCAGAGATACCAAAACCCAAAGATGATGACAATAATCGAATGTATGGTTAAAAGTGTTCTCTCATAAACTGATATAGTGGACCTACCATGGCTATATGCATATGATTATCACTTAATGCCCTATTTAAGAATCCAGCAGAGTCTACATATTCATCATAAACATCAAAGAAGAGATAGCCATACTCTTCACATTTGACCTTTAATTGTTGATTAAAGTATTCTACAAAAGATTTTCTTTTTTCATCTGGCTTGGAGTATCCCACCCAATCGTGATTTTTAGTTCCACCCTGATTAGGAGGAACCACATTGAAAACACAAATATTTTTTAATTTAAGTCCAGAAGTAGTTATATTTAATTCTATGGCTTCAAAATAGTTTGTTACCAATTCATCGATAATGTCTTGGTAAGTTATTTCTTCAGTAATATGTTTATGTATGTGAGCACGACAATCAATTTCACCAAAACAAAAGATAACAGTATCTCCATCTTCAATATCCAAGTCTCGGAGATCACAGCGGTCTAATTTCTCTTTACCGAAGGAATAACAGAGCATAGCACCCAAATGATGTGGAGTAACAAAGGCAGGCCAACCACAATGACAATGGCTATCCCCAACTGTATGTATCCGCATAAAATCACTTCAGAACAATCTTTGTTGTTTACCCACACTCTTATCATCGAAAGTTTGGTCTACCCACATACTAACATGGGTATACAATTGTGTAATATATTCATCGCACCCATATTTAGCAATGATATCTCTCATCAGTTCATCATATTTAGCCACGGAACCTTGACTGACAGTCATGATTGGTTTCCCCGGACATTTGACCTCTACTTCCTCACCAGTGAATGGATCGGTTTTCTTGCCAGTAATAGTCATACATTTACCACTGATTGGAACTCTACGATATGAAGCCCCACATTTAGTGCACCGAACTTTTTGTTGTCCGAAAGCACGGAGATTACCCCTCATATCACGAATTAAGTGTGTATCAATCAATTTAGCACTTTGTTTTTGGTTATCCACAGCATGAAGCACTTCACCCAGAGCGAATTGAGCCATAGTCTTTTGTCTCATACTTAAATTATGTTCTTTATCGTTGTAGGGATTCCATGCAGGACCATGATTACAATTAGTAGTATCGTGAGTAAAGCCAAATCCTTCAGATTCTCCATCAGTTCCTAAACGGGCTTCTACGATTTCCACCCATGCAGTAGACTCTTTAGGTGCAGCAGGTCGCCAACCATCCTTATCAGTGTGTCCTTGAGTTACTTCATAAAACTCCACAGGATAACTATTACAAGTTTCTACATTCAAGGCTTCCTTATCAATTTCATTAGGGTTGATACCCATAGTCAGAATCAAAGGTGCATCCATCTGTCCACCCCGACTTCGAGGCAAGAATTGACGACTGAAGTTCAACACACCTTCGGTGAGCATAATGATAGCATCAATATCTCCGTCACAGTTTCTACGCTTTGCAGCATGATAAAAGGGATGTCCATAATGGCCTTTGACAGTAGTGAATCCAATAATTCTTCCCAAGATAGCACCAGAAGTGTGTGGTGCAATTCCCATAATCAATTGACCAATCAGATCCTCTTGTGTTTCTACATTGTAATAAGTATCTAACTCATAAATATATTTAAGTTCAGCGTCAGTAAACTTGCAGACATTGATTATATCTTCAACACAATTCTCAGGAATCACCACATCTTGTGGGAAGATTTCTACTACTTGGTCTACTGAATCTACCATATAGCCCAACTCATGAGCCTGTTTTAGACTCATTCCGACCTCAGAAGGTCTAAAATGAGTCATTGTGATATCTACCATATCAAACCGAATAGTTCCGTCACGGAACACAGAAACCCCATGTTTTGCTCTTAGAATGGCTTTTTCAATAGGTTCAATCAATGCTTCAGCATTACGAACATTCTTCACACCCTTGACTTTAGGAGGTGTTGTAATCTCACATTTCTCTAATCCAGCATCCCACATTTTCTTAATTGGCATTTCTTGCCATGTTTTCTCGTGAAAACGGGTCTCTACGCCACAACATACTGCTAAATGAGTTTCGGACTCACAGACCCCACAGAAACGCTTGGAAACGCCTACCTTACCTTCTTTCTCCAAAGCATTGTTAATTAGTTTTTGAACACCACCCAATTCTCCGATTGGAAACAGGCCGTGGGCTTTACTGGGTTTCATATCTCGCATCTTACTGGCCTCAGGTTTACCCATGCGAGCACCGATCCTATAAGTGGTTCGAGGCCGGATTTCATAATCTGCTATCAGATTAAGGAAATCTAAGCCAGTTCCTTCCAGATTAATTCTGAGACCAATCTTTAATAAATTATTTATAATTAGATTAGCCACATCTCCCTCTAATTCACCTTGGGCATTGATATCTATTCCTAATTTGTAAACAATAGGTTTATACTGAGGTTTCACAGTCACATTGGACCCACACAGACTGACACTACAATTTTTCATTAAATCCCACATTTCTTGGGCTGAAACATCAGTTAATCCTCTTGGCACCCAGCGAGGATCCATAGGCACACCATAAATCTTACATTGTTCCACGGCTTCCATAAATGTATTTGGTGCAGACATACCCCGGTTTTTTAATTCTGCTTGATGCCATTCTTCTACATAGGGTGAAGGCAATAAGGGATGGTTGTTTTCTAAGAACTCTCCCACAGGAACTAATAGTTCTCCAATATCCCAGACAGTAGCCACGGGGTAACCTACTTCGTTAGGCAATATTAATTCTAAATCTTCATAATTTTGGATTCGACGACCACTACCATCTTCAAACTCTACATAAGGTCCATCAATAGTATCGCAAGGTGTAACCACAGTTCCCTTCCCCGGACGTTCATACTTTAATTGTGTGCCAATAGATACGAAACCACTGGTAGCCATCATAGTAGCGGGATGACAAGCAGTAGTGGCCAATCCTGCTAAACGGCTGCGACCATAACGGAGTCGGAATCCTCCTTCAGCCATTGGCATGGAGAAAATAGGCCGACCTGCCAGCACTTCAGCCATATATTTAGGATTAGGTTTAATAGTTCCATCGCTACTCTTGGTTTTCAAGAACTGGTTTAACCAGTCCCAACCATCTAATTCTAATTGAGATACATACTTTAGAATCTTAGGTGCTTTCAATACCAGACCCTCACACATAACTAACAAACAGCCTTCCCGAACTTTATTATCTTTAACTCGAGGCAGATCACGTTGTCCAGTAACTTCTTTTCCTACACCCTCACCATCAATAAATATAGGACATGATTTAGCAATGATTTCCAATTCTGGATTAGAAGGTCGATATTGAAGTCCACGATATAACATCACTTCTTCTTTGTATCTTTCTACTTCTCCGAAGGTTAGTTGTGGAACACCTAAGTTAAAATCACGGCGTAGCATATCTGCAATCAGCACACTGAGAGCCTGACCTGTTCCACCAGCAGACCGAATAGGTCCTGCGAAATTAACACCTAAACATTTAGTTCCATCGGCGTTAGCAATAATACGACAAGATACTACACCTTCCAGTGGTGCTACAAGGATACCTTCAGTCAGGACAGCCAGTCCTGCACAAATCCCATGATAAATACACACAGCAGCATGAGTTTCATCTAAGTGAGAACTATTGGATAAATGTAAGTCATAAGCAGATAAGGTTTTCTTATAATCTTGAAAAACTTCTTCACCGTATCCTAAGATGTATCCACTGCCACCGCAATCATCACAAGAAATCTCAAAACCTCGACCACGGGGAATAGTTCCTTTGCCAGCACAGACCTCACATTTATTTTTAACACCGTAGAGATAGGATTCAGCACATACGATACGAGCAATATCCAAAGCCACCAATTCACGGTTTTCGTCGTGCACTTTAGTCAGTTCTCTAATTTGAGCAGCAGTATTTCGATCATGAAGAAACTTCAACAACTTTTGAGTTCTCTCACTCAGGTCAATAGCCTGTGGTATCTCTATTTCCAATTTGGGGTCATGTCCCCGGCTTTTGGCAATACTAACTATATCATAGACTCGATTACACTCAGTAGTCAGACGATTACTGTATTCTGCTAAAGAGATACGCTCTGCTACCATGTTTATACTGGTTGCGACTACCTATATATTCATTCAGTATATTTACGCTTGATTCTCTTTTGCCAGTGCACGATTTGATACAAGTCTCCACGGCTGAAACCATATTTACCTTTTTCTGCCAAATCTTTGTAAAGTAACCATGCTTTTTTCTGAGGGTCGTGGGTGGAAGTTAGCACACTGGGTCCACCATAGCGGTCTACCCATTTGTAAGTGTGTCCTTCGTCAGCACCAGATACCAGATCGAATCCCAAGATATCACCATATTTAGTTATATCACGAATCTTCATTTTAGTTTTCTGCAAGTCTTTGGCTTTTACTCTCCGAAGGTTGTTCTCTTCTAAGATAATATCTACTCTATTAGGTCCTTTGAATCCAGTCATTAGTAATCCCAAGGTAGCACCCAAGGCTACCATATATAAACCTTGAGTCCAAGTAGAATCACCAAGTAGGGAGAAACCACTGATCAAGGCTCCAGTTCCAAATAAAAGTCCACTTAACATATTTATCACAGAATCACGAAATGGGCAGTAATTAAAGCCGCTGTGCCCATTACTTTGGCACCAATAAATTGATTAGAAGTAACTACATCTCTCATGCGCAGTGAAATTAAAATTAAATCTATGCCCAGAACTAACCAGATATCTTTAGGAATGCCTAACCATGTTTCATGTCCAAGATGTTCTATGTCCTCGGCAATACTACCGTGTGGCTTTTTAGGAGCATATGCAGTTTCCATACCTTAGGTATGACTTCCAACTATATTAACTTTAGCAAATTACATATAGTCGAAATGGTTAAATACTTATCATGGCACCAGATGGGGATATAGCCGACTTAGCCGAAAAGGCCAAGGTTTTAGCGGACGCTTCAGGGCGTTCAGAAGAAGATGTGATGGCAGATTTATTGGATGATGGTGTCCTTAATGAGTCTAATTCTAAAGATGCTATCGAGAGAGCACAAGAGAAAGTGGATAGATTTCACAAATTGTTGACCAGTTTAATGCCCTTACTATTAGTTTTGGGAGGTGGTGCTGGTTTGGATGCAGTAGGTATTGTAGATGTGCACGATATTGGTGAAGATCCTTTTGACGATGTAGGTAGAGGTGGTTGTATGTATGAGTGGGCAGATAATTATGATTCTAAGGCAGTTTGGGACGACGGAAGTTGTGAATCGGCCTTTTTAGAGAATCCTGCCTTCCTTGACGGCTGCCATTTCTTAATTTATCAAACCGAAAGTGATGAGTTCGACGAATCTAATCCAGCCATTACTCAGTGGGGAGATAATGATGAAAATATAAATATATCTATTGACCCGGACGAAGTATTGGGTTGTGGCCAAAGAGTCTTGGAAATTAAAGTCTTAGTTTATGATAGTGGTTCTCGAGAAGCAGAAGATTTGGAAATCCAAACCAACTTAGATTATGTTATTGAACACGACGCTACGGAGATAGTAAATCTATCTTTGACTGACCTCCCTCGAGGAACTTGGGATATTGTGGTCTGTATTGATTATTCTGATTATACACAAGATGAAATTGAGTTTACTGGGAGGCTGGTAAATTGAGTGAAGAAATAGATGATCAACAAGCAGAATTAGAAGAAAAGGCACAAATTATTGCTGAGGCTACTGGTAGAACTAAAGAAGCCGTCTTAGAAGATTTACTTGACGATGGTATAGTTAATTTATCTAATGAGGAAAAGAAAGACGCTTCGTTGGTAGAACAACTTAAAGAAGCAGCAGAGTTGATTGCTACCGTGCAAAATATAAATAAACAAGTTTCTGACAATACTGTATTGAATGGTGGGAACAACAAAACTGAAGTAGCAGTAGAAACCACTTTAGAAGGTGATATCGTTGATCGGGCTATTGCATCTGTTGAAAGAAAGGCTGAAAAAATTAGGAAAATCGCCGTAATTTTGGCACCTATTATGCTATTATTGTCAGGAGGTATTGGATTTGAATACTTCTTAGATAATGATGACGGTGGTGACAGTGGTAGTTATGATATGGAAATATGGGGTTGCACTGATTACGATGCTGATAACTATATGCCTGAAGCCACTCACGATGATGGCTCATGTTGGTGGGAGGATAATAATGGAGGCGGTGGAGGACCACCGTGTAATGAGGATTGGCGTTGGGAAAATGTCAACATCCGTGATTCTGATATGAACGGACAAGGATATAACAATGATATAGAGGTCGACATGGATTTTGAGGATTGGAATGATTGTAACCGCCTTATGAGTGGTGCATTTATTCTCCAAGTCTGGAATGAAGATGGAAACAGTCAATATGATAGTCATGAAATGAACCCAGAGTTCCGTAACGATTTCCACCTGCGTTATACTTATCAAGATCTACCTGAAGGAGATTATACCTTCTCAGTATCTTACCATTTTGATGGCAGTGACTGGGGCGGCCCATCGCAATTAGTAACTATTGAAGGCGAAGAAGGCACCTTAGATATTCAAAATCATCATTTATCTATTGTTGGCGAGAATGAATTGAAGGCTGAGTTTGATCTCTTAGTTGAGGGGGACTTCTGTTGTGATGATATTCAGATTGAATGGGAAATTGAAGTCAATGGCTACTATGATGATGGTCTGAGAAGAGTTACTCAACATTCCTATGATGAAGAAGGATACATCAAACTGGAACAGTATTGGAATGATATGCCCGATGCTAATTACCATGCAAGGATCGAAATCCAATGGATGGGTGAGATGTGGGACGAGGAAACAACCAACGGCGTTACCATTGAGGCAGAACCAGAACCTTGTAATGCAGACATTGATAATTTACAAGTCACTGTCTTTGAAAGAGATGTTACGGTTTCTTTTGCTATTGCTGAGGATCCTGATGTAGAATGTGGTGAATGGTCTTATGAATGGGAATTAGAACCTGAAAATGATAATACTGCCCAACCTATAAGTCATTCCGATACAGGCACTAATCCCGACAATAATTACTATACTCATACCTTTGAGGGTGTCGATAACGGTGATTGGAAGGCCAAAGTAAGTATCTATCAAGGTGAAGAAGAGATAGCATGGACTCCCTTTAGTAGTTTCGATGTAGATTATAATACTGAGCCATGTGATGCTGAGATTATCAATCATTATCGTGGTCATGTGGCCGAAGATGAAGAACAGGATGCTATCTTAGTAGCCTTTAGAGTAGTTCCCAATTCAGGTTGCAGTGAAGGTGTAGAGATAGACCTATGGTTGAAACAACCCGGCCAATCCGTTAATTATAGTTATTCGTGGGAATTAGACGATCCAACCCAAGCCGAAGACTTCAGCCATACCTTTGATGGTGTTGCTATCGGAAACAGTTGGACACCAGTAGTTACTGCTTACAACATGGAAGATGACCAGATAGTAGAACAGATATTTATGTGGGGCATTGATGTAGAAGAGCAAGAGCCAGAGATTTGTGAAATAAATCTATTTGATATTCAGATCGGAACTAATAGCACACATGCATCGGTTGCATATGATTTAGATTGTGGAACTGAGACCAATGATTTAGATGGATACAATGTCACAGTGCAATTCTTAGTTTATGATGTTAACTCCAGCACTTCAGGTGCTCAACCCTTAATTTGGACACAAACTGTGTGCTATATTCAAGGATATGCAGACGATGTTAGATATATGACTCTGACTAATTTTACTCATGATAATCTTACCATGTATGATTTCTATTGGTATGCTACATGGACAGATGGAGATGGAGAATCCCAAACTATTGAACAAAAATGGTTGAACAGAGAGATGAACCCTTAGGTGATAAAATGAGAGACCCCGTTAAAGTAACAAAAGAAGCAGTTATAATTGGTGCCAGTATTTTGGCCGTTGGTAGTGTTTTAATGGCTCTACCACTTCCAGAATCGCAAAGAGAACATCCAGCATGGCCATATATTGGCACATTTATTGCTGGATTCACAACCCATTGGATTTATGAGTTGATTGGTGGGAACAAATGGTATTGTGACCAATTCGAGGAGTGATAAGTATGAGTAGAATAGATTGGGATATACGAGTTACATTTAACAACATTATGGTAGCCTTAGTTTCGCTTCCTTTAATTTTAGTGTTTATGGTATTGTCCTATCAGTTGATTACTACTGCTTTCGTTAATCCAGAAGTTAGAGAAGATATTGAAGCCTATATCGCTGTATTGGGTATTCTATCAGGTCCTGCTTACATGGCTATTTCACGATTCTTTGACCGTTGGAATGCGGAAGAAGAAGAACATATTGAATCTATTCGTAGACAACATAAAACTGAAAATGATTTGCGTCGTGCTCAAGGTAGATTACAAGAGGATGAAGAACCCATTCTTTTACCAGATATGGAACGGGCTTTCCAATCCGAGGTGGAAATTATGTCCGAAGAATCCCTATCTCGGGATGAAGAACGCTGAGTTATATGTTTGAGATCTGTAATGATGAATACGCTACTGCACCAGAGGGTGTGCCTACTTGGTGCGTCCAATTAGAAACAGGTTGGGAGACTTGGGCACAATTAGTAGGAGAGGTAATACTCTTTTTCTTATTATTTATATGTGTTAGACAACTTAAACTGTGGGTGTCCTCTCGTCGCCGTCGTCGAGAATATCTGCAGCAAATCGTGCCCTTACCTCTTGTTTCCACTTCTGCTGTTCTGCCAGAGAAGCAGCCAACTCTCTATGTTCCTCATATTTCTCATATTTCTGATTCTGCATCTCTTGACGTTCCTGAGTCTTCTCATGCCACAGACAAAAGTCAGCAGCCATAGGAAGGTCAGCCCAAGGAGAGTCATCTTCAGTTTGAGGCCATTCGTGGATACGACCATGCCAACTAACCCCGGCATCTAATCGATACATTCTTTTGCACATTTCAATAGGTTCTACATTATGCAACCTATCCATTTGATATATGATTCCACTATTAACGGCATTGAATAGTTCTTCCACATCGATGTCATCTATTTGATCACTATAACAATTAAATCTACATACATTTATTTTATCTACACCTGCAGTTTTAATAATATCTTCCACTTCGTTTACCAAATTAAAGGCAGGTAATTCATCTGCATCCAGTTGACAAATCCATTGATATTTATCTAATTCTCGAACTCGAGTATCTAATTCATTACGCATAGCAGAATAATCACCATCAAAAGCGTATTCACTATACTCTACTTCTTCCTCGTCCAACCACTCTTTAAGATTCTCTGGACTATTAACATCACACATTACATAAATGGACTTATTACATTCACGCAAGCGTTCTACAGTATTCTGAAGATAGTTTAACTCGTCGTAGACTAAAATAGCCCATACGAGGGTAGTCCCTGCCGATTTAACAGGGTTTAGCATCATTCCATCGCTTCCAGAGCGGTAGTAAGGCGAGCCAATAGTTCGCCTTTGTTTCCACTGGCTGAAAGGTCCAATGCCTTCAGGGCAACCTTGAGGTCAGCCACAGTTAGGTCATCAAGAGAATCAATTCTACTCTTTAGAGCAGCAACTTCATCGCTTAGGGATGCGTGTAGAGCGTCAGAAAGGGATTCACCCTCTTTGAGTGCTTCTTGCACATCTTCAGCAGCGTCAGAGACAGTATCTTCCAGTTCGGAAACTACATCTTCAACAGCACCTTCTATTTGGTCTTCTAAAGAATCAGGGATATCTACACCTGTGAGTTCTTCTAAATCATCTACTAAATCGCCAACTTGATCGGCAACCTTAGCAACGACATTCTTTCTATTATTTTGCCACCAGTTGGCAGCGTATCCAGCGGCAGCACCAGCAAGGGCGCACAGAGCATTAGTGACTACGGGGTCCATACGGTCATGTTTACTTCTGAACTATTTATATCTTTGCACCATAGATAGATATAGGTGGTTGCTAAATTAAAAACTATGAAGCATCTATCTGCCACAGGATTAAATTGTAAATGTGGTAGACCTATTGATAGTTGTAGTGATACTGCCGAGGATGATTATTGTAGTCTTTATTGTAGGCGATACTATACAGAGAATTGGAAAAAGGTTCCACTCTCTGATTCTAAACACCATCGTAACCACCCTTTGAAATATCCTTTGATTCCACAAAGTTGTGATATGTGTGGTAATGAGTTCAATTTAACATATAGTGATGCCAGTAAGGGTAATCGTTCTCGTTTTTGTAGTCGAGATTGTTATTTTGAATTGGTAGGGTCACGCAGACACGCTAAGAAGAAATGGATTATGTTGAGAATCTTGGATCAGAGAGGTCCTTTGACTTCTTTAGAGTTGGGTGCTATCATGGATAAGTTTGATACTAAGGGCAATTCCCGAGTTATTGGTTCTACTATGCGTCCATGGATTGCTAAAGGTTGGGTAGACCGTTATGATGCCGGACGAAGTGATAAGTATGGTAAGAAACTTCAATTATATGAATTAATCTTTGATGGACCTATTGGTCAGATGATACATCCAGAGTATGTAGCAAGATATAAATAGGTGTTTGCACTACTATCCTTTGTTGCCTTTGTCGGTGAGATGCTACGCAACTCAGGGGAAAGACCGACTTCCAGTGGGCTTGGACGCACCACTGGGGGCAACACCCTATTATCCTAACTTAAAGTGCTTCATTTTCTTCCAGAAGGAGTCACCCAAGTCATTAAGACATGGCGCACAATAGTAAAAGGTCAGGTAGTCCGTAAATCCTTTATGACGAGTGCCTTTGATAAAACCCATAGGACTAATCTTGCTTTCCCACTTGGCTTCTTCTCCACATATTTCACACGGTTTTCCTTTTATTTCTTTTGGCATTAAACTTCCCAGATTACTATTATCTGTTCAACTATTTTTAATTATGCCCTTCGTGCATCATTCTTTACTAAGATCGTATCGTAGTTTCAACTTCTTAGGTCCTGCACTCGGATAGGTGCTGAGACCATTTCTTCGTAGGAACATAACTTGGAAATCTCCAGTTGCAGTTCTCTTACTGGTTGGTAACCCCGGATTTAATCCACGCTTCAACACCCAATCGATGTTTCCACTTCGGATATCGTCAATTCCCATCTTTATTTTCTTGAGGTCATTATCCATATGGATATCATAGCGTTCCAGCATATCTTCTAAGGCTGTAAGTTTCATATTTGCCCCTGCTGTGGCTCTACCAGAGGCTGCAGCATCAGCAGCAACTTTTGCATTTCCCAAGAACTTTGTGGCTAATCTTAAATTGGTAATTTTAGGTGTCATCATTTCTTTTTTGACTAAATCTACAATTGGTTTTTTGTATTTTCCAATTAGATTTTTCCCTGTGAGTGTAGAATCAAATGTATTAAAATCAATTTGCCACCAGATGTCTGCATAATTAGGATCAGAATTAGCAGCCTTGGCATCAGGCCCGAGTTGAGTGGCTTTACCTTGCACAGCATCGTTCAAACCATAGATATATCCATACACAACCACTGAGTTTTCGGATACGGGTGAGAAATTAGTCTCCCATTTTCCAATTGGATTCTTCTTTAGAATCGGATAATATCGCTTACCAGAGGCAGTATCCACAGGTAATCTTTGATATCTCATCTTTTTGACAGTAGTGTGTAACTCTTTGGCAGCACGAGTGGCACTCATTCCTTTCCCCAGAGGGCGTGGTTGCATCAGCAACAACATCTGTTCTTTCAACTCCTTTGGAGGAAGAATAATTCGGTATTGACCACCTGCCAATCTTTTGATTTTGATATTATTATTTTGGAAGAACTTTTTGAGAGTTCGAGTAGTTGTTCCCACGGCTTTAGCAGCACCACCCAATGAAGAATTGTTATCACGCATCATGGTATATGCACGACGACACTTTCTAATAGTCACTGGACGCATAATATCACTACCCTCTACCATCTATTTATACTTCTCTACAAGTCAGAATTGATTTCGATCATTGGGTCTCCGTCTAATGAACCTTCTATTAAGAATCCGATGTCTATCAGTTCATCGATTTTCTGTAAACTGACAGTATGACCTTTGTCTTTCATCACCTTGATAATATCTATTTTAGATTCGTATTGTCCACTATCGGCATATTGCTTAATAGTTTTAATTAGATTCATTCTATCTGCAGTAACATCATCTAAATCGATACCCATTGGAACTAAGTTATCCACCAGAGTTTTGAGACTGTGGTTAAAGAGTTGGACACCTAATGATAAATGTGTAAGAGTAACAGCATCGTCACCTTTGAGTCTGGCTAATCCTTTGCACAGGTTAATGAATTGTTGGAACTTACGATTCTCTTTAGCGGATCGACGTAGGAATACATCTTTGAAATCTTGAGTGTTCTTGATATCCCTATTATAAATATCTACAATATGCTTTCTGACACTTAGAATATCAGGTTCCATACGGCTGACGTATCTTAGATACTCCCTGAAGAATGTTCTCCATATCTTGAGTTTGTGTTTAGCAGCAGGTGTATCCAATGTGCCACTCATAGCATCCAGAATCTTGTTTTCTACGAACTCATCAGCATCACTACTGGTGAGGCTCATCTGACAATACATGAGAGTCATACGGCTAATCATCTGGTATGAATAATCTTTGAATACATCCATCATGGCTACCTTACTCATCTTCTCATTATATTCTTTGTCAGGATTACCCCAGAAACTCATATTGATAATAGCATCACGCTTAACATCTACTTGGCCTTTCTGCATAGTATAATATCCATTGGCTAACATATTCATTAGTTCACCAAAGACATCTGCACCCCATGTTTGAAACTCAGATACAGCAATACGCTCATTATTCATCTTACCTATGAGTCCTAATTCTACGGAATTGAGATCTTCCCCGGACATTGCACCGAACAATCCCGGAATAGTGCACAGTTTACCTGTGGAAGCCACACCGCAAGGCACTAAGGGTTGAATAACATTCTCAATCAAATGGTCTTTACCCTCACCCATACTGGTGATAACGCACATATGTATCATATCTTGCTTCTTGAAAGGACTCAGACAGCCTAACATGACAGCGTGTTTGATACTATCTTCAGCGTAAACGTGTCGCCATAGAGTAGAATCGTTAGTCATTACTTTGAGAGGATCAGTTTTACTCTGTTTGCAGAGTTTAACAAAACCACTAAATTGTTCATCAGTGAGTTGACTTTTCTTACTGTCGGATAAACGGCGGACATCATTAACTACGAATACCTTTTCTTTCTTATGGATTTCATATGCACCCATAATCTTAATCTGTTCACCTGCCCTCATAGAGTCGGTGAGTAGCATCAAGGTATCAGTCAATTGCTGATTAGTCATCCCATCTATCATAGAGTTAGTAGCATTGTGTGCCATGCATTCGATAGCATATGTGCCATCAGATACAATAAACTCTACTGCGGATTCATCAGCGTTTGCTCGCTTACCACTATTGAGTGGACCATCTTCGATCTTGATAACGACTCCACTACCTACTTCATACTCATGACTAATTTTAGTCTTGTAGATTGCGGCTACGGAGGAGTTTTGGTCAAGGAACTGGTTTACACAATTTTCAGCATAATTGAATATTGCTTCGGAAACCATTGTTACACCTACCAAACATTGTTACCAACACCTATTTATCTATTCCTAATGAAGATTCCGCCCGAGAGGGCCGAGTGGACGCAGGAAATCCCCCTCGATTACGATGCTTCGCCCGAAGACTAACACCTTTTAACCTCAACCAGAAAGGAAGTGGAAAACTAATCGAGTGGTGGAACCATTAGAGCCAATCTGAACCCGCCCCTAAGAACACATAATGTGGAAGGGGCAAAGCCCAGCGACTCTGGAATAAATAGCCTTACGGCTAAGTGTCCAGCCAACCAATGAAGGTTTAGACTTACTCTTCAGCAGGAGGTGCTTGGTCCTCGTGGTAGTCAGGCAAATCGTCACGGCTTACAGGGCCACGAGCGATAGCGTTGAAGGATTTGTAGAAGCGACCGGGGTTCTTCTGTGATTCTTCCTTTTGCTTTAGGAAGTCAACAAGAACAGGAAGGTTGTATGTCTTCTTGTCACCGTCTTCAGTAGTTTCCACAGTTACAACTTCGTTGTTGCGCACGAAGCGTTCCCAATCTTGGATTTCGTAGGATTGTAGGTAGATCTTCTCACGACGACCTGTGTCCATGTTAACCATACGAACCACGACTGAATCTGCGCCAAGTGGGCTTGTTCCGTGGTTGAAAGAGAGAATAGCGTAGTTACGGTATATCTGACCGAAAACAGGCTTTAGGATATCATAGGTTGCCCCACGACGACCGCTTGCCTTTGCTGGTCGGCTCTCTTCAAGTTCATTCATAAATGCTGCGATTTCATCTGCGTTGTTATTACTCATTTTTTTCACCTTTTGTTTTTCTTGGCGGTTCTTGCCGCACTAATTAACTGTGGTTGTCACCACCCTTATATACCTTAGTTTTACTATAAACAAGCGATACAAATACCAAAACTTAAATAGCGAGCCATGCCTAATAATAACTATGGTGAACTATCTATGGTTAGATCCGCAGACTGGAGATACAGCAGTTAGGGCCAATGCACCCACGGGTTGGATACATGTATGTTATTATTATACTAATGATACTCCTGCGTTAATAGTTTCCACTATTCCTGCTATTAGATATATGGTAGAATCACACCCCACACGAGGGATTGCGCCATCAGGTATAATTGGAAACAAAATATCTTTAACTTTAACATCTTCAGAAGAGGTCATCAATTTTTGGGCATCTATACTTATGAATTGTCCACTTGTTAGGGTCGAAACAGGTCCTAATATACTTATGATTAAATATGATACCGCTAAAGGATGCGATCAGAAACATTGGGTCTTTGTAGATGATAATGCCAATATGCAAACCCCACACGGTCCGGTTACAGTCCCCGGCGGAAATGAACAGAGCGGTCAGATGAGTCCAATGCAAATGCCACCAATGGGTGGCGGAGGCGGCGGCGGAGGCGGCGGTGGAGGTGGCGGAGGCCAACAACCACAAGAAGGTGGCGGTGGACCCCCATCAAGCCCATTACCATTCCCAAGTGGACAAGGAGAAGGGATTCCCGGATTATCAGGTTCAGGCGAGGGCCAAGGCTCAGGTTCTGGCGAAGGTGGACAAGGAGAAGGCTCTTCAACCTCTGGGGAAAGTGGAGAGGGTGGCTCTGGAGGCAGTGGCGAAGGCCAAGGTCAAGGAGAATCCTCTGGAAGTGGTGAAGGCTCAGGTTCTGGTGAAGGACAGGGTAGTGGAGAAGGTTCAGGCGAAGGCCAAGGCTCAGGCGAGGGCAGTGGACAGGGCGAAGGCTCTGGAAGCGGTGAAGGCTCAGGCGAAGGCTCTGGTGAAGGTAGTGGTGAGGGTCAAGGCGAAGGCTCAGGTTCTGGCGAAAGCGGAGACCCATCCTCAAGTTCCGACCAAGAATCTGGAGGCGGAGGTTCAGGTTCATCACCCGGCGAAAGCGAGGAGTGTGGCGAATGTAATGGTAGTGGAGAAGATAGTTCTGATCCTCAGCAAGATTGTTCTGATTGTGATGGCACCGGCCAACAACCTGAAGATAACTCTAAGAACTCTTTAGATGATTTCGTAGGTAATGTCCCTAAGACAGACCAAGAGAAAGAACAGGACAAGGCCCGAGATGCTGCCAAAGAGCAGGCTAAGAAAGACCACGATACTAAATCTGAGAAGCGTAGCGGTGAATGTTCCGATATGTCTGATTTGGCCAAGCATGAGGCCGAACAAGGTAATTATGATGAGGCTATGGATGCTTTAGATGATTGTTGCCAGACAGGTAATCCTAATAATCCTCTTGATAATGGTAGTATGGAATCTGCGAAAGAAGCAGTCCGTGATGCTATCAATGACTCTGATTTAACTAATGACCAGAAGCAGGCTGCTAATGAACAAATAGATAATATGCAAAAGGGACAATCTGCCAGTGAATCCCAACAGGCTGCTGAACAAGCCAAGAATGATGCTAACGAGGCTAACTCACAATCTTCCCAAAATAATCCAGACAAGGCTACCTCTGCTATCGAAAATGCTATTGATAATCTTAATGAGGCTATTGATAATGCCGAGAGTCGTGAAGACTGGGCTGCTATCAAGGATGCAGCAGAAGCAGGAAGTCAGGCAGCACAAGTTATGCAAGACCAAGACATGGCTGATAACTTTGATGAGGTCGCTGCAAATGCAGACCAACAAATTAATGAACAGAAGTGGGGTATCTTAGATAAAGATACAGGACAATTCCTTGAAGACCAAGGCACACCTATGACTTTTGACTCTGAAGCCGAAGCGCAAGTAGTTATTGATTCTGCTCTTCCAGAAGGTAACTTTGAGGTTGCCCCATTAGGTAATCCTATTGATGAAGCCATGAATCGTGCCGATATGGGTGATTTGGATCAATCCCGTGAAGATATTCAAGAGGCTTTTGAAGAAGCCTATACTGATGAGATGCAAAAATTAGAAAATATGCAGGTTATTTGCACTATTGTTAATTTAGATGGCACATATGCCAAATCTGAATGGCCTGAATTATATGAATCTGTGGCCACATGGTTAGAACTGGGTGGAGACCCACAAGTCATCATGCAAATGATGTCTGGTCAAGAACCTGAGCATAAAAGAACTGATAGGGTCAAAGTTAGTGATTATTTAGGACTCTATAAAGACCCAGTAGTAATTGATTATCCTGATCCAAATGATTTGGATAACTGGCAACCAGTTGGTGTAGGTGATACTACTTCTAAGGGCGAACTTGTCAGACCATGGTTAGATAAAGGCTTTGATGTAGGAACTGTGGTTACAGTATCACAAGATTTCGGCACAGATTATGTAGTAGTTATACCTCCTGCTAATGATAATACTTTTGTAGGTGGACTATTGTTGCCTAAATTAACTTTAGATTGTTATCAACCCCAACCTGAAAACACAGAAGGTGTTCCATGGGACCCATCAGAAGTAGTTGATTCAGGACTTACGCCCCAAGAAAGAGCCAAAGAGGAAGAAAAGCAGAAGGCTAAACAGCGTTCTCTAAGTCAAACTTTGAGCACAGACCGTCTGCTTGAGACTCGAGTTGATGTAGTTACAGGAGAAGTTAAGCAATTTACTGGTGACCAATTGGCAGCAGGTGAAGCAGGATTTACATTTATTAAGACTCGATTAGTAAAGATGGGACAAAATGTATACCCGATAGCAATCCCCGGCGTTATTGATTACTGTGATAACAAGGGAATTAAATATACTATCTTAGAGAGCAGTCCTGCAGGATTCCCGATTAAATTAGAAGTTGAGGCTTCTCTGAAGCCATTACTGACACAAATGGGCAAACCATTAAAGTTAAGTAGTGGAAAGACCAACGATGTGGTGGTGATCTCATACAGGTAATGACTCGAACCAATATTCCTCTCTGGAAACAGGAGTTTAGTAAGTTTAGTGATAAGTCTCTTCGAGAGATGAAGAAATACGCTGATAATACTAATGAAGAGCGTGAATGGATGTGCTATGTTTATGATGAAGGTGGCATTTATGAATTGGGTGGTGTTTCCTATGGTGAAGAATCAGCCATTAAAGTTTCTCCTCAAAGTAAGGGTGCTCAAGACGCTATTATGCGTGGTTTAGAAAATCAAAAGTGGACTATTCATGGTCACCCGCTAAAAGATGGCAAGATTTACACAGGTCGTCAATATTTCTCTTCTACTGATATTTGTCGTGAGTTCGTGGATTCTCGAGATAATAATAAATATATTGTGCAATTCGTAGTTTACCCACATCAACAGATCCAAAAAGGACCTGATGGTAAACCAACTGGAAAGAAAGTTATACATAATAGAGTAAGGACTTTAGTTTTCCCAGATACACAGACCATTGTTTCTGCTATGCGTGATTCCAACCCTAATGTAGACCCATATGGCATTACTCCTGAATCTGGACAGAATAAACAAGTTCCTGATGGAAACGGTGGATTAACTCTGCGTAATGATTCAGGTGTAGATTGGTTTAAGTTTCAGGAAGCACTGGGACGCTATGGAATGATGGGCATTATGGATTTAGAAGGTCCGTCTTTAGGTGCTGAAGGATTTACTCACAGTCAGTTAAATGTATTTAATACTGCGGGTGTTTTAGGCATTGTTGCCGTTCTGGGTGGTTTGTGGTATGCTAATTCCAACAAACAAAAGATTATCGAGGTTGTCGATGGTTGGTTCCCAGAGCACAGGTGATTATAATTGGTATTTAGTCTTGACATGGTAGGAGATTACATCTCCAGTGGTGCCACAGGTTGGGTTTTTGAGCACAACCGTGAACCAGATAAAGTTATCAAGATTATGAAAGCCTTCCCACGAGTAGGTAAAACTATTTTAGATGCTTTTCAATATGATGATTATCTTTTGAATCGTTTTCCTGATAAATATAATGCAGCCCATCGAGATTATGATCATGAGTGGGCTACCTCGCTGCTATGGAGACCCATGTCAGCCAAGATGTTAATGTATGTTGTTGAAGAAAGCATGTCCTATCGTCTAAATAATTCTCCTCTGCCCAGTGGTTTGCCTAAAGTATATGATGCAATCATGATGGAAATGCCTTTGAGAGATACTAAAGATATGTTAGATAATATTGAGTCCACACCAGATTCCGAAGGTGGGGAGTCGTTTGAAGAGAACTTCTTGAATATTCAAGGCCCGGGCCATCGTAATGCTTATATTACAGTTATGGAGAAATTAAGGGTCCCCGAAAACCGAGCAATAAAGAGAGTTGATAGTCGTCTACGCCCTCGTGTAGAGGTATTCAAAGAAGTAGCCAATTTTCTGTGGAATGATTTAGGTATGGTAACTCGAGATACAGCCAATGCAGGAAATTATGGTTTCCGTGCTAATGGCGAATTAGTTATATTTGATCCGATTGTAGCACCACTACCCGTCTGGAATGATTGGTCATCTTCCGATGTATATGACCGTTTAAGATATAATTATTTTAGTTACCTCTTTACCGAAGAGCCGTTTCCAATTGATTCATCTCATGAAGCCAAACCCGTTAACCGTCAAATAAGAACTATCGAAAAGCAGTTGAACAGTGGAACATTTGATACAGTTGAGCGTTCTGCCGAAGGTTTAAACTATCGTCCTGCTCAAAGAGAGTGGTATAATGTTGTAGCCTACCCTACATCGACAGATTCTTCTCATACAGTTGATTTGGCAGATCATATGGATGTCATGTCGGCCTTAGCCATCTTTAAAGGTGCTTGTGAAAAGAATTATTATACTGTGGAGATGTATCGCAACCGTAGTATACCCGTCGATTACGTCCGAGACCAGAAAACCTTGGTTCTGAAATGTAAATATAATTATATTACTGGTAATGATAGACAATTCTTAAAGTTTGTAGAAAGTTATTTTGATAAAAAGTGGAGATTCCAAGCCGAGTTTGAAGTAGAGGGGTTTCCCGGCTCCGTGGATGAAGAAATCCAGATCGCAGATTGGTCTGTGCAAGATTTAATGTATTCTAATTCTATTACAGGTAACTTCTTAGAAGACCAAGCCAAGTTTAATTATGGTTTAAATGCTGAAGACCCAGATTTTGATGGCAGCCATCCCAATGCTCAAGGTTATCCAGCGTTCCCAAAAAATAATCTCTGTCCTACTTGTCACAAATACAGCAGTAGACCTTTGCGAAACTATCAGAATAAAATTATGTGTCATCGATGTGAAACGAAGTTGTTTAAACAACAGCAATTAGAAGATCCTGCTTATATAGATAACTGGGAGTGGGGTAAGTATGGTAAATATCTACATTTTGAGGCACCCGCTGCACCCAAAGTTAAGTTTCCCCGTGCGAAAGCAGATAAGATTGTAGCCGAAGTAGAAGCACATATGAAGCCCATGGTTGATAAAATCATGGCTTGTGGGTCTTATCGGAGGGGTGCACAGATGATTGGCGACATTGATTTTGTTTTAATTCCCAAAGCAGGATATACCCTTCCTAATATGTTACCACCTAATCAGGGAGTTAATTGGGTAGGTGAAAATAAAGCCCAAGTTATTATTGATGGCGAAAAAGTAGATTTTAAGGTCACTACCCCGGATGCATGGGGTGCTACTATTATGTATTTCACAGGCCCTGCAGATTTTAATATTAAATATAGGACTATGGCTAAGAAGCAAGGTAAGAAACTCAATGAGTATGGTGTTTGGGATCGAATAAATGAAACATATTTGGCAGGTAAAACTGAAGCAGATGTCTTTACTGAATTAGGCCGACCCTACAAAGAACCTAAAGATAGGAAAGGTTGGGCATGGAAGAAAGCAGAAACTTTTGGCTCTGAGGGTGAAAGTCACCCAAGGTGCCCGATTTGTTTTGGATACATTCCTAATGACCTCATCCCCGGCAGATATCCGGGTGCTTTAGCCAGATATGATAACCAAACTGAAATCTGCTCTGATTGTGGAACGGTGGAAGCATTAGTAGGTATGTTTGCTACTCCTGAACAAATAGTAGAATGGCAAGATTCAGATCAAACCTTTGATGATTATCGTATACTTATTATGAATGTTAAACATAATGTTCCAGAATTAATGTTTGGCAGAGGTCCCGAGGTAGAGGCCCTCAGGAAACTAAATAAAGATAAGAAGAACTCTGAATCCCTGAATGAACAAATGTTTCAGCAACGATATGGCTGGAATGTCGGAGAGGAGGATAATTTAGCCCTCCGGCAATCTGATACTCCTATGGCCATAAATCTGGGTGAGCACAATTACTACCAACCCTTTAGAGGATTAGGGAGTTTATTCGGTGCCGAATCCAGCGGAGATAAAGTATTTGGAGTGCAGAGACATGATGCTCACCGTGCAGGATTACATTATGACCTTCGTTTAGAACGAGATGGTGTTCTTAAATCTTGGAGTATTCCTAAAGGTATGCCAACTGATAAACGCCATTTAGCGATTGAAACACCAGACCATAAGATGTCATGGTTGGACTTTGAAGGTGAGATTGAGGAAGGTTATGGTGCAGGAGATGTGAAGTTAGATAGTAAATCTACTTTCAAAACAGTTTCATATAAACCTAAGAAATGGGTTTTTTACGTTAATTCAGGTAAATATCAAGGTAAATATACTTTAGTTCACTGGAAAGACAATAAATGGTTGATATCTCGTAACAAGAATCAGAGTCTGGCTGCTGAGAATACTGCACCAACCAGAGAGCAACAACCCGGAGAATGTGTGTCTTGTGGAACTAAGCGTTCCCAAGTGTGGTCACCCGACGGTAGTGGATTCTTTCCACTTAATGAAAGAGGAGAATTAATGGGGTCTGGACCTTTGTATCTATATTGTTTACATTGTTATACCGATGATTATTGTGATGAAGATACTGAGGAGTGGATACACATGATGATTAGGAATGCATCTAAAGATGAAAAGGTTTTCAATGCATGGTATGACTTGGCCACTGAGAAACAACGTAATTATATTAAGAGATTGGGCGGAGACCCACATCCAGATTTAAATCGTCGTCAAGCCAGCAAATTAATCAATCAATTAGCACGGGAGAAAAAGGCTTTAGATCAAATAGATATAGTTGCAGAGGAGGAGTAACCATGTTTGGTGACCTCATCGGATACGGTGACTACGGTTTTGTCTTTGCTGACGAAACAGAAATGAATGGTCCAGATGGCGCAGTAGTTAAAATTATGACTTTGGACACTCCCGGTTGGGAGTGCAACCTTCAACAATATAATATGTTTGCTCAACTTATGAATCATCAAGACCAAGGTATAAGAACCCCGGGTTTACCATTAGTCTTTAAACATTTTAGAGGACAGATGGATATAAATCTATTAAATATATTAAGTTACATGAGTAAAGATACAGATCCTCACGCAGTTAGGGCACTTAGAGAAAGTATTCCTGCTGGTAGTGAATATGCAGTAGTTATAATGGAGAAACTTCCTTGTGTAGCCACCAATCAATATTGTGGACGTAATCTTAAAGATAAAGGTAATATTGCTGAAGAGCAATCCGTTTACGAATCGATGGTTAAATATTTATATGAATCTGGATGGTGGGTTAGAGATGTAGTCGACCCCCGGAATGTAGGATATAATATACATGGTGAGCCTGTTTGGTTCGATCCGATGGTGGCTCGAAGACGAGGATACCCGGGATATAGTCAGGAGGCTATCGAGATGTGTCATGAAGAAGTAGCCGCTTATCCAAGTTCCTACCGAAAAGCAGTTCAAGATGGTAGTTACTTTAAAGAACGGCACGGTTATGGATTATTTCATAGTGAAGCACAGACATCAAATGATTTATTGCATCAAGCCAAGAATTGGCCATTGATTAGAGATTATTGGAACAATAATGTTGGAAGGAAAGGTTCCATTTGGGATATGGATGCTAATACACGGTCTACTGATCCTCAATTATGGAGTATGCCCAATGATATAAAAATACTTAACTCTTGGGAAGAGTGGGAGAACATGAAGGAAATGGAGATGTCCGTAAGAGAGGATCGTTTCCTTGGCCAAGTTCGGCAGGAACGCATATCTGCATCGTCCCACCAACAGATGTTCGGGAAATGGTATTATATTAATTGGCCTTGCACTGTGTATCGTGGTTCTCTAAAACGAGGTATAGATTATGAAACTTATTTAGAAGACACGGCTATTAAACCCGGTGGCCATTCTGCCAATATGGGATACCAGAACGTTATTGCTGCCGCACCCGAGTTGTCAGAAGCATTGATGTTTGGTGCTTTTAGCGTTAATGATGAGGGAGATATTGTGGGCCATGAAGCCAGTGAACTTTACGCCTTTGATATTCAAGATTATGTAGTTACATTTCCTCGTTTGTCCACACGAGGTAGATCTGGTCGTGAACTTCCTGTTATATTTATTGCAGGTGGTGTTTATCATGACGACGCAATACTCTTGTGGGAAAAGGAAGCCGTCCTGTTTCAATCAGAATCTTTTGTTTCCAGAGATTATCCTCAATGTTACCTCTGCGGACTTCCTGCTAAGATAGAAGTATTAACTGCAGTAGGAATGCGTAACTTTTGTAGTAATAAGTGTCGAGGAGACTATGAAGGCATCGATTATGGACCAGATGATTATTTTATTAGTCCTAAATTAGAACATCAACTTAATATTGTGGAGTATTTCCCGGGCCTTAAATTAGATTATGAAAAAGATATTGAGGCCAAGGTTACTATTAAATGTAATAACTGTCCACTACATTTTAAAAAGAGTTTTGATGAGAGTCATGTTACCAGAAGAGGAGATTGGCATAAACATAAAGATGAAGAAGGAAATACCATGTCAAAGGAAGAAATTGGATACTGTGATCATGACATGAGTATAATTAAATATATTTCAAATGATTGGGACCGGTCAGGAGTAGTAACTATTAGATGTCCAAAATGTAATTTGGCGGACGAGACGTATGCAGATATTCCAGAAGGTTGTAGTAATAAAGGCAATCAAAGTCCTAAATGGTTCGGTGCTCACGACTGGGAAGTTAGTTGGGACGAAGGTTTTGTAAATCCAGAATTAGGAGATAGCGTTGATTGGGATGATAATAAATATATTTCTACCACAGGAGTCTTTTTATCTCCTGAAGGTAAGTTGGGACTTCAACTAAGAAGTCAGATGGTATTGTCACCTAACACTTGGTCAGGGATCTCTGGATTTTTGGACGCAGGCGAAACTCCATATGATGGAGTAATTCGTGAAATCCATGAGGAAACTGGTTTACCCATAGATATAATTAGTAATTGGCAACATCGAACTTTATGGGACGACGGGTCTCATCGCACCTATGTGTTCTTTGTCAAGGAAGAGTTTGATCCTCAACGAAATGAATATGCTTGGGAATGGGATGATTTCAGATGGGAATATCCTACTACTTGGAAACAAGTTTCTAATCTCCACCCCGGCATGGTGGCCGTGACAGATTTATTCCAAAAGGGCGAGTAGTGATTCCACAGGCCACTGTTGATTGACAGCAGTGATTTCTAAATCTAATAACTCAGCAGGAATTAAATCTACTTGGGCTTCAGAGGAATCTTGTCGACTGTTCCAATGAACTTCCCAATCATCAGGATAAGTAAACTGTAATCTTTCTTTTTGTAATTCATCATCGATATTAATTCTGATTAGTGTCCAACCTGCAGCCTTTAACTTCTCTGCTTCGTTAATAAATCTAACATCATCTACAATTAAGTTATCGCCTTCATGGTTAATCAAATAATCAATCCAGACATCTTCCCTGATTTCTCTCATCTTCATACCAATCTGTTGGAGTAATCTCCGGTCTTTACCTTCCATACCAAATAAATCCTTGGCAATAGATTTAACTTTGGCAGCCAAAGAAATCTTCTGAAAATCTTGGTGTTCCACGAACCAATCTGCTAAAGTTGTCTTGCCACTGGCCATCTTTCCACATATTGCGATCTTCATGCTACTTCATCCCCCTGCTACCTTAATATAACTTCATCTGTCGAGCACCAGCAGCAGCACTGTTGTCCATAGCCTCGGTCATATAAGTAGGAATAAATTGATTCAATGGTGTGCTGCCCTCATAACCATGATTAAGGTGGAAGTCGAAGGCTGGGTCTAATATGTATATCTTACCTTTATCTTTGGGACTTCTGACAATCCTGCCCAACATTTGGGTTAGCATAACTCCAGTTTGTAATTTATACCAATCAGGATTAGCCTTCATTTTCTTAACGATACGAACATCGCCCAGACTTGGGAATGGGACTTTAGGTATAATACAGAATCCTACACTACCGCCATCGTATCCTTGGTTGGCATAAGTTGATAAAAGTATTTGATTGCCACCAGACTTATCAAAACTATTAAACACAGATTCTCTTTCTTTAGCACCTTTAGTATGTTGAACCAATCTATCTGCGACACTGCGGTCTAATTGCTCAATAGCCACTACCAAGTTCTTTTCTATTTCATCAGTATAGGGTAAAATTAATCCCTTTTGGTCAGGGAATTGTTTAGCAATAGCCACAATCTGCTCGGCAGTCAACATATATTGTTCTTGACTTCTTTTACTACGATTTAAGTTACCACCTTGTAATGAAGTATAGATAGGTCTATTTTCTACGGGGAAACTGCTGTAATCTACTTTGATATAAGTTGTCATCTCAGGATCTAAACCTAACTCTTCCATAAATATATCTGCATCTGCAATAGTTCCACTCATAAATATACGTCTATTGCCTAAACCTAACAAAAGGTTTTGAGATAGGTGACTGATATCCAGAGGTTTAAAGTTAAGATAAATAGGGTCATCTTCATTATCATATTGCCAGATAATATTTTTAGGTCCAGTTTTAAGTTGTTCGATTAAGGTTTCTAAGTGTTTACTACTATTGATGGCATATCTAATAGTTTTATCATCATAGTTTTTCTTTTCAATCTGTTCATTGATATGTTTAATCATATTACCTAAATAACCAATCCAGATTTTAGCACCCATTTCGTGACGCTTAGTTTCAGTTTCTGGAGTAATGCTTCCAATGCGTGGCATACCCCAAGTATTTGGAGAATTAACGGGATTCCATGGTTTTAACATTTGGTTTCTTTGATTCTGCATATTAACAGCCTGTGAATCAATAGCCTCCATAATATCATTAAATGTAGGAATGCCCAGCAATCGCTCCATTTTCTTGATACTGAGATCGAAGGAATAGAAATCTGCCATGTTATGTGGCAATGTGTGGGCTTCATCGATAATCAATAAATCTCTTTGTTTCAAATAGGCATCACTTTGATTCATACCCATCAAATAATGGGTATTACCTACGAAGAATCTATTCTCATGGGCTTCTTTTAGTGCACCATAGTAATCGCATAATTTATTTCTATCTACACTCCAATCGATTTGTTTATTTTTAGAAGGTAATCGGTAGTCACATTTAAATCCAAAGTTACTACATGGGGCTAAATCAGCACTGCATCCAGAAGTAGCCATAGGGAGTTTCATCTTTCGGGCTTCCACAGCCTTCTGGGCTTCTGGTTCGGAACGACAATTAGGTTCTAAATCTAATTCACAATCATAGTTTCCCTTACCCATCACAGACCTCATGAATGGCATCTCAGTCAGATATTGTTTCTGTAAGCCTTTTAGTGGAGTCACAATGTAGGCATGAGCATTAAATATTTTAGGAACTACCATAGCCATAGCAGATTTACCTGATCCGACAGGACATTCTACAATTATATTTTGATAACCGTCCTCTAAGGCTTGGGTAATAAGGGGCACAACTTGTTCTTGTTCTAATCGAGGAACAGGAAATCGAGTCCCTGCGAAGTATTCAGATACATCATACAGGGGTTGGTCAGTATGTTTTACAATTATTTTCTTATGCTTTTGTGCTTTCATCATACCAAAAGACTTGTTTCCTAATTTTCCTAACTTGGAATCATCGTATTCACCGACATCGATGAAGTCGTCTTCATCATCTTCCACTATGTCAGTAGTAACTATTTGCCCATCAACCCACAATTTAAGATTAAATGTAGAACAGAACTTTTCCAGATTTTTTATCTTGCGTCCACGAATATCCACTTTGCCTACATAGCATTTACGCTTTTTATTCCAATATAGATTATAGGTATCTTTTAGGATATCCCTATATGGCCAACAATTGCCACGGACGACAATCTCCACAAACATAGTATAGGATGGATGTATCACCCTCTTATACTTTCACGCAACCCGCAAATATAAGTAGTCGTAGGGCCGAACTTACTGTATGGCTGAGCCTACTTTACGCATTGAATGGGGTGTTTCTAATGTTCCCCACCCTGACAAGGGCGATGGAGAAGACACATGGTTTACTATTAATGATGCACAACATCCCGCCGCAGGAGTATTTGATGGTGTAGGTTCATGGGCCGATCACAATGTTAATCCTATTTATTGGAGTATGGCTATGGCAGATGGTTGTTCTAATGCTATTATGGAAGGTATGACTGGACCTATTGGAATCCTAAAAGCCGGATACAAAATGGCATTGGGTTCAGGACACCAAGGCAGTTGCACTGCTTGTATAGCCGTTAAAACAGGACCTAACAGTATTGGAATAGGTAATTTAGGAGATTCTCGGGTTGCACTCTATCGAGATGACATCTTACAGTGGCAAAGCCAAGAACAAGAATATTTATTCAACTATCCTTTCCAACTCAGTTCTGAGAAGGATGCTACCCCTCAGGATGCAGATAGACACCTGCTGACCAAACTTAAGAGTGGAGATATAATTATATTAGCCACAGATGGTTTGTGGGACAACTTATATCATAAAGAGATCTTAAAATATTTAGATGATGATTTAGATGTAGAGGACATTGCCACTAACTTAGCAGTCAGTGCTTTCCATGCTTCTAATGATGAAAAGAGGTGGGGTCCTTTTAGTCAGGCTTCCGTCGAGAACTTATATTCATCTTCTCCTTACGCAGAAGAGGAAGACTTTACTCCGCCGCCTGCACCTTTAGTAGACTATATGGGTGGTAAACCAGACGATATTACAGTTATTGTGGGGAGATTATTATGATATTATTATCTGCCTTGATAGGACCGCCCTTAGAACTCTTTGGGACAGAACCCAACCAAGAACTTATGTTTAAGGCATATGGAGTTACCTTTGCCAATACCGAAACTTGGGTAAAAGGGGCTTTTAGAGATTTCTTTAATAATTGTTGGGGTCCAAATTGGTGGAGTGATGGCAGACAGATTCAAAGTATAGAGGCTATCGTTCAAAGTCAAAGTCCCGATAGTGAAGTTTCAGATAGTAATAACACTGAAGGTGCATATGCATGGGATATTAGATTTACTACTACTGCTTCAGGAGATGGGACTCGTCATCAGCGATTTTATTATAGACCTACTGAAAATTGGACTTATAATACTTCTATCAGCGGCTGTCAAAATCGACAAAATATGTTAATGGGTTATGATAATTCAGGTCCTGAGGCCGTAGGCGTTCCAACAGGAACTTTTACTACCTTCGATCAAGGATATGTTCCAACAGCCACTTGGGAACTTCAGACTACTTCATATTGTATTGGAAATGTAACTGTAACTAAATATCAATGTGGTAAATGGTATCTGGGACCCGGCTGTCATACTGCCCCTGAATATACCAGACCAAGTGGTCCACCTTGCGTCGTAGATGCTAATGGTGATATGGTAGAAGTGTTCCAAAAGAAGACTGGCAGTGGAACACAAGGAAACAAAGCCTTTGAGATACATCAAAAAGTAGATGAGGATAAACCATTTAGATTAACTAAATATAATTGTAGTGATGAATGGATTTCAATTAACCCCGAGTATTATGCTACTCGAGATGAAGCAGATGCGGTAGGTGCGGCATGGGTAGATTCTCAATATGATACCTATGGTATGACTGGAAGCGATGATTGGCCTGCAGTTATTAGTCGTCCCTGTTGTGAAAGAGATAATAGTTGTGACGACGATGATGACAACGGAGATAATGGTGATAATGGAGGTAATGGTCCAGCACCCATACCTTGTGGAGATCCCAATGCAGTAGTATTAGATGATGGAAATTGTGGAGTCTGCAAATCTGGATATGAAGATAAAAATGATGGAAATGGTTGTGTAGAAATACAAGATGACAACGGTGACAACGGTGATGACACTCCTTTTGAACCATCAAATACTCTTAAATATATTGGTTTGGGTGTAGCAGGATTAATGGGACTCTTAGTTATATCTAAGTTATCTTAATCGTAACGTTCATCGTAACTCCAATCAGTATCCTCAGTATCTTCTAAGTCAGCAGGAAGATATTTCTTTTCTTCTTCCACTTCTTCGTCAGTCATTTCTACGACACGGTTTAATACTTCATCAATTCGGATCGGATTATCATAATATTCTTCTATGCCGTCAGCGTAACCACAAGTAGGACACGGACCACAACACCCCATATCACAATGAGTCCAACCGTGACAATCATAGTGTAGACCACGAATACGTCTCACATCTGCTGCAGTTTTGTCAGATTCTTCCCATAGTTCTTGACAACGATAACAATCTTCATCATAATGATCGCCGGGGACAATGAATATAAAATTAATGGAATCCATGGAATATAATGGGAACACCAACTATATGTAGTTAGCGATGTCGCTGATTTATCCTTTCCCCTGAGAAGTGCGCTTCTCTAATAAATCAGAAACCGAGTTCACGCATGGCGTCTTCTTTACTAAGTTCGCCAGATTCTACTCTTTCAGTCAGGACACCGAATGGATAGCATTCATCTTTCCAATCACAGTATGAACATTGCCAATCACCCACAGGTGCAGTAGCATTCTTTTCAAATGCAGCAATCTTGGTCTTAGTTAGTTCTCCTTGATTCAGGAGTTCCTCAAACAGTTCGTCAGAGAATCGGAGGTTGAAATCTCTGTCAGGAGGAGTATCAGCCTTGAGTTTCTCATAGGATTCCACATAGCGAGCCAAAATGTTTTCAATAGTTAGTCCACCAATAGGCACATTAGTTTTACCATTAGGGTCTTTCAACTGTTCCATAGGATCGGTTTGTGGCACGATAGGTCTGCCATCCATAGTTTTAACTAAGATTTCACCATCATAGTCATTTGATAACTCAATACGGAATTGATTAGTTCTACAAGAATCTACTAAACCATAAACAATAACGGCATAAGGGATTTTGACCCCATAAGTTTCTTCTACTACTTTCCGAGTATGAAGATACATTCCAGTCTGCATTAAGTGTTCCAACTTAGGATAGCCAATAGGATACATCTTGTTTCCTTTGCCCATTAGACCTTTCTCACTGAAATAACCACGAGTAGATTTAACTTCAATAGCCACGGCTTGGTCTAAGTCCATATTAGTAACTCGACCATACTCATCCATTTCTGCCATTCTTAGAATAGCATCAATTTCTCCACTCATATCAATCTGTTCACCATCAGAACATACCCCAATAGGTGCTTTTAGTTTTAGATTGGATGCCAAGAGGATTCCTTGTTTCTCCCAATGCTGTTGCAGTTCTTCTTCATAAGCATCACCAATACCGAATCGGATCATACTCATATCATCAGATTCATTGGTGCGTGGAACTCTTTTCTTAGAATACCATACTTGGCGGTGGCACTTACCTATTAACTTAGGATTGCCTTGTTCATTTGTTATCTCACAGGATGCGCCAGTTGGGTTTAGTCCACCCAAGGATACTCGCAGTCCACCGTTTCGCTTGCTATAAATATAGTTTTGTATTGGGTCAAAGTTGGTCATATAATCACCTTTATGCTGCCAGTTGTAGCAGTTATATCGGTTCTTGGTGTCATCACCTATTTATAGTTGAAGGTCCAATCTATGATTATGGCTACTGGGTGGAATAGTAAAGACCGTCGTTATCGATGGTTGTATCGGATAGACACCAATGGCAACCGTATTGGGGAAATACCAGTAGGAAAGATGTATTTAGATACTATTATCATAGATTTCGCTGAGTTGGTTGCAGAGGAAAAAAGACATGATGAGGACGCCCCATGGGCTGAAACAGCATATTGGCAAGGTCAAAATCCTGATGATTTAATGTATGGTTTCGAGGCCATAGGCCCCATTATCCCCGAAAAGAGTGGCTTACCTTCCTTATGGGAACAAAATCAGGCTTGGACAGATGCCCTCCAAGAAATCAAAGAGGAAACGGCACTGGGGGCAGCACCCAAGGAGGTATCCAAGGAAGGATTCCTTAAGAATACTGGACATAGTTCTGGAGATAACTATCAAATATTTATTAAACTGCCACCTAATCCAGCACTGGATTTCTATTTTCATTATCCTCAAAGGGGTGGTGAGTTCCACCCCAACAAGTTAAAATTACTCACTTATTACATGGATCCAAGAAAGGTGGGTGCCTTTATGGGTGGCGATGCTAATGGAGTTCAGATATATTTAGAACCCACTGCCAATAGAGCGTGGAAAAATAATTATGGTTCTTTGGTGAGGTTGTGGGCGACTTCCCTTGACAGATTCTTTGATTCTATCAATGTGGAAGATATAAGTAGGTGAATCAACCAATGATCCTTGTGCCGCTGGAGTTACTGGATTTCTGTGATGAGCAGGGCTTATCGATGGATGGTCATTTAATAGACAATCCATTAGCCCTCAGTTTGACGGAAGCCCGTCAGTTTAACCCGAAATGGGTATTGAGGTGGCGGAATAGAAAATGTAACCGATGTGGCACGGATTTCAATATTTCACAGGAAGGTTTATATTACTGCTGTCATGATTGTCTCACAGAGGGAAGCCAATGAAGAATATTTCTGATGTAAAGTTAGGTTTCAGTAAATCTACTGAAGTCATGGTGACAGCCACAGTTGACATGAACGCTGAGGACAAAGATGATTTGTATTTCGTAATGTTTAATATTTTAGATAAACCACTTCGTTTCGTAGTAGCCGTAGCCGGAAACTTCCGAGATTTTCTGGTTACTAAGGGACATACCGAGGATGAAATTAACCACTGGTTGAATACCACCCCGGAAAATTATCTACAAGAGATTGTAAAATACCAAGTAGAGATTATGCAAAACGCTACTGAGCGTGTTCGGATTCCATTAGATTCTCAAGCCAATGCCGATCAGGCCAGATTGGTAGTTACTTCTATGATTGCACAAGGATATTTCAAACAAATATCTATGTATAACTTCCCTGAAGGAGAGGAAGAGCCTAAAGTTCAGAAAGTTCCTACTAAAGATATGTCACGAGATTTAAACATTATGTTGGAAGTTATCAAGAATTGGGATGACTTTAATTATGAAGATTTCATGGAAGAGATGGTGAAGCGTTATGGATGATGAACCTATCGCTCAACCCATGGATTTGGATGACGCTCTTAAGTTGTTTACTGAACAAGGACAAGAACCCGATGGCTTTTTGCTTCGATTAGTGCTTTTTGATGACGATGAGGAAGATATATCTCCACTCACTGTCAGTGTGGAAGGATTAAGTCTAACTCATGACTTACAGTATCGTCGAGGTTTAATTACTGATCAACAGGGTCGTAACTATACTGTTTTAGATTTAGTTGGCATGGTTGGCTTTAAGAATATTAGTAAAACTCTCAAGAAAGTAGATGACATCTTGCGAGTCATAATTAAATCTGCTATGGAGATGGGATTACAACAGCCTTCCCAAGCCGTTCACTTTTTGTGGACACAACCTGAAGAAGAATGAAACTATAAGTAGTTGTTTAGTTAAACTACACCTATGGATATTAATTTTCCAGTGGTAGTTACTGCGGCTGCCGTGTCCTCTATTATTGCTGAGGTTATTCATCCTCATGTCTATGGATTAGATTTATTACCTTCCTTCCGTATTGAGATCGGTGATAACAAGTATCTCCATGTTCACCATTGGTTATATGGTTTAGGAGGATTAACATTATTATATTATTTCCCAACCCCTAAAGAATGGGTAAACTCCATGTTATTAGGTGGCTTGTTAGGCATGTTAGCCCAAGGATTAAGTTATAGCACTTCCCACTTTGTTCTCTACGACCGTGAGAAGTTTGAGGTTGCACGAGTAGTTGAACCATCGGAGTGAGACTATGAAAATTGCTTATGGATTAGCAGGAGAGGGCAGAGGTCATTCTACCAGAGCCGTTACTTTAGCCCCACATTTGATGTTGGCAGGACATAAAATTACTTTCTTTACTTGTTGTCAAGCAGTAGAACCATTAGTTGAGGAGGGATTAATTGTAAATCAGTTACCAACACCCCGGATTCAATATGATAAACATAATAATCCAAGTGCTTTTAAAACTATGATGTATTACCCGAAATGGTTTTTCCAGAATCGTGGTAAGGTTATTGATCTGGCTAAGTATCTTAAGGATAATGAATATGATTTAGTTATATCTGATTATGAACCACTCTTGTCTCGGGCTGCTAAATTAGCCAATATCCCTCTTATCCTGTATAACAACCAATCTTTCGCTACTCATTGTCGACTACCTGAGTGTTGTTCCAATGGTGATGTGTTATCGAAGATGAAGTTGTCTAAAATAAATCAAATGATATGTCCTGAAGCCAATGTAACTATAATTGCCAAGGCGTTGCCAGATTCTTCCTTAGTTAAGAAGAGAAATACTCATTTGGTCGGCCCACCCATTAAAAAGGAGTTCCAAGATATGGTATGGGATGGTTCTAACAGTGATTACATTATGGTCTACCATCGTGAAAGCCTGATGAGTAAACTCGATGAATTAGTGGAGTTCGCTGAACAAGAAGGTTGTAGAATTAAATGGTATATTGGTGGCGAGTCTTTTGATATTGATCACGCTTTAGTAGAAGTATGTCCTGCAGGGAAACAATTCGTGGCAGACATGAAACATTGTCGTTATTTTATTACTGCTTCAGGTGCCAGCACTATTGGTGAAGCCTGTCATATTGGTGCCCCACTGATTTTGATTCCTGAAAAGGGACAGATTGAAGGTGAACTTAATTCTAAATTGACGGATTTTTACTATGATAATGCCTGCACCCTTCCTATGAAAGACGTTACTGCAGACAAATTAACTAAATTAACTACTCAGTTGAGTGGGTATAGCCAATGTAGTGTTGAAGATGGTAGCCAAGAAGTAGCCAAGATTATCAATGAGTTCTTGAAAGATTACTATTCAGCATGATTTGCCCAATCTTTTGATATCTTCCCGCTTAACCAAGCCCAAAGTGATAGTAGAAGTTCCACGATTGTCCTCCACACTAACCTTAAGGTAGTCAGTATCGGAATAATCTTCAAAGACTAATGTTCTTTCAGATCCCAAGTCTAATTGTAGACGCATAAGGGTATTATGCCGACTCACTTATTTGAATCTATTGGTTGTGGGAACAGAGGGTTCGATTGTTGTTTAGCAATTTCTTGCCGGTTATTTGTTTTCTTTAGTTTCATATTTTAATATGGTCGATAACGAATATTAAATCAAGCCAGCGACTGTGTTATTTTCACAGCCTCCCAACCCTCTGCTCCCTGCCTTTCGGCTTTATGGGAGTCTGTGGCCTCAATCCATGTATCGGTTTTGATACTCTGCGAACAGGGCATCAGCCAAATCATAGATGGAGTTTACAAGGTTCTGTGGTGCATTTTCAGCATCCATTTGAGCAGCAGTAAGGTGTGTAGCGTTGTTGATACACATACCGAGGGTGATGCGCTCTTGAACACTCATTTGGCCTTCATCAAGGTCACCAATGTAAACATTGACCCCATCAGGAGTAGTGATAGTGATTTTAGCGTATTCCTCAGCCTTGTTGCCATCCAGAACACCGAATCTCTTACGAGAGCCTACGGCAGTCTTGAACTTACCTGCATACTTGCCACGGACATCGTATCGTCCTACTTCGCCTTGGTCGTTGCTCACAGCATTTGGACCCTTCAAGAAATAGGCTAATGTGCCGTCATCTCGGGTGTATTCTCTTGCTGCATATCCTTCTTTACAATTTACTTCGATTTTTACCATTTGGTTCGCCTCTAACCTTAAGTGGTTGAGGTCACCCTTATATACTTACCTGATTGGTCGAAAAGACGGTATCTGTTGATGGCGTGAGGGAAGGCACAACCGCAATATTGCCCTTCATCTATTTCCTTGTAGGCTGTCAGAGCCGACTGCAATTTAATGAGTGAGCCTGCATCCATAGCGGTTTGGTTAATGAGTTCTTCAATACCACCCTGCGCAATCTTGTTCATTAAGGCAGAAGCCTCCAGAAGTTGTTCAGGATCATACAGACCACAGTCAGGACAACGTTCCCATTCCCCGGGAATATAGTCGTCGATGGTTTTGGCCATAAGTAGAATGGACAGCCCAGTTATTTATATTTTCCATTTGTTGATAGATGCCGGAGACATTGGGCACTTACAATACTCCCCTTTAGTAATCTCTGCCATGGCCTCCATGTTTTCTTGTAGTTTCTCTCGGATTTCTTCATCCTGTAATTCAAAATTAGACTCTAAGAAAGATTCTACGCCTTGCTGGGCGATAGCAGTAACCAACTTACTGTGATCTGGAATAATAGTAGCATTATATTTATTACATCTCTGACAACGTTTTATATCTCGAAGATAGTCATCAGGATTAATCTCATCCATTCTCTTAGGTTGTTTCTTTGACTATTTGTAGTTTAGTATAGGTATTGAAGACATTTGGCAAAAGATTCATATAGTCACAAAAAGAAATTGAAAGTATGACTGAAAAGCCAATAATCTGGTCCATTGTGATCGAACCAGACTATCAGTGTGAATGGTATGTTGGTGAAGTCTGGGTGGAATTAGCAGGACATCAATGGAGAGAAGATACCATTGTAGATGTAGACTATACCAATTTTGAACGTCGGTTAGCAGAACAAGTAAATATAATTAAATCTATGTTTACTACTGGTAACCATGAAGCCCTATTTGGTTTCTAATACTATTTGCTTATTGATACTCTGATATCGAGCCTCGGGCATTAGTGATTTCCATGTTTTGTATGCATTTTCTCCAAATGAAGGAATAATTTGGCCGCTTATGTAGCCATAGGCACCACTTGACTTGGGATCTGAGTATTCTTTTAATACTAACAGAGCCATATTACTGTAAGACGGGTGCTCAAACACATCTCCTTCGTCGTCGACCTCGAGAACTTCAACAGGCATAACTGCAATAAATCCCTTCCAAGTATCACCCAATCCACCCTCATCGGTTTTCGTAGGGAACTTCATAACAACATGATATAAGTTTAACCCTTCAAGTGCATCATGGCCTTGCCCAAAATTACGGCGATTTTCCTTTATGATTTCTTGATATTCTGCGTATCTGGATCCCATTTGACGACCCTCGTCGAGTGGTATCAATATAGTATCATACCAATCACTATTACGGATATCGCTCTCTAATACTTCTGTATACAAAGATGTGGCAGTATGTGTAGCACCTTTTTTACCTTCATCCATCATGGAAGTCATTAATTTTTTCAGTCCAAAGTCCCCGCTTTCAACATCAGCATGAAACTGAGTATCAGGAACCCAACCCCAATAAGTTTCTTCTAATATACCTCCTTTATGTTGTTTAAATTGGTTGGCCACAAAGAGGGGGTCTTTAGCACCTTTGGCTTTATCCACATAGTCATGGTCTTCATCTCGAGATAAGAACTCATTACTTAATTTAAATATAGCCGAATCAGGGACTAAGTTCCTGCTTTGCGCCCCCATCATCATTTCATACCCATCTAATGTGGGATAATAACCGAATACAGAAGCCAAGATTTCATATGCTACATCCATCGCTCGGTTTTTCAACACTCCCGGATCCATAATGTAATTCCTCCTTCTCAACTATATGTATTTACTCTTCCTCGTCATCGTAATAATATTTGGTATGTGGAAATAGAGTTGTCCGCACCTTTTTCTTAAATCTATTCCAAGGTAACTGTTCTACATCCCATGGATCTAAATACCATTGTGACCTAATCATTTTATTATATTCTACTAATGTGTGCTGCAGATACCGGTGAACTAAGTCGAATGCTATCACAAATAAAAATAAAACTATTATCAGGCCGCACAAGACTTCCCACATATTTCAAAATACTTGTGACAACTACTTTAGTTTTTGGGTTCAAAACTCAATATCATTAACATATCTTCTAAATACATATAGATATACAGTAAGATAGTTAAGCCCAGTAGGCCACCTGCCACACAAAAAGGTATCCACACTTTAATCCAACCTTATTTCTCGCCATTCTACTTGGCCAGCCTTGATTAAATCCCTAATACGACGTTGTTTGGTGGTTAATTGTGATTGAGCAGCCTTGACATCTAATAATACTACCTTCCCTTCTGCCATGTTAGATTCTTTATCATTATGCCAATCAAATACTACATAATCGATAGGTTGTCCTAAGAAACACCAATCTTCTGCTTTCCAATGTGGGTCAATCTGATCATGTTCTACGAATGGTGCCCACTTCTCCAAAATCTGTCCTTTAGAGGTATGGGCTGATTGTGCCCTACCCTTTTGTTTCTTCATTTCACCAGTCATATCGTTTAATCTTCCTTCCAATAAGTGAACTTCAGATTCCCAGTGTTCTTTGTCGTCTTGAAGATATTGAGTAGTTTCCTTAAGGGTAGTAATAATACCTGTTAGTTCCTCTATGCGTTGCTCTTGCTTAGAGAAATCTTCGGTTTGTGCCAGTTCCACTGCTTTTTGAGTAGTGGCTAAATTATTGTTCTCTCGCCATAGCCAATAGATGGAACATACTGCCACAGCAAATAACGCCCACGGCAATACTTGTAACCACATACCCCGGATTGGGTGTGGCCACCTATATGTAGATTCACTGACCCAGACTGTTTCTGTCGATGCCAAGAGCATCGCAAATGTCATTGTAACGATTACGAATAGTAACTTCGGTTACTCCTGCAGCAGCAGCCACATCACGCTGGGTTCGATAACTCTCTGGGTTCTTCATACAAGACAAATATACCACAGCAGCAGCGATACCAGTAGGACTTCGACCAGTAGCAATCTTTTTAACAGCAGGTTCTCCCAAAATACGCATGGCTTCTGCTTCAATAGTAGCAGGGACTTGTAATTTACTGCAGAATGCAGGAACGAAGCCCTGTGCACTACTTGGTGCAATACGCAAATGGAGTTGTTGCTTTACCTTTCGGTAAGTTCTCCCAATCTCTTTACGACCAATACGGCTATGTCGTCCGATCTCATCTAAGGTTCTATGAATACCATTCAAACGGCAAGCAGCATGAATACTGGCAGCCACAACACCTTCGATACTACGACCTTGAACCAATTTGGCTTCTGCAGCCTTTCGATAGATGTAAGCAGCCTGTTCACGAATAGTTTCATTGAGTCCCATTTGACTTGCCAATCTTTGTAGTTCATACAATGCTTGCACTAAGTTGCGTTCAGTGCTATTACGAATACGAGTTCTTTGCTGTTGTCGGCGTAGTCGACCCAAACGCTTTCGGAACTCACCCTTAATAGGTGCACCAGAGGCATCTTTATTCATTTTACAAATATCTGTGGTTAGACCTTTATCATGCAGCAACCAAGTTGCAGCCATACCATGTCTTTCATTATTTGCACCAGCACCATCAGCGAAGACTCGGTAATCTTTGCCCATGTCGATAGCCAATCCAAGGATTAGTCCACAATCAGGACATTCATACTCACCGTTCTCATTTTCTTTGATTTTCTGTGCATCTGCACCACATTCATTACAATTATCTTCCCAAGTCATACTGCTCACCTTTTATTTACTGCGTTTCACCCTTATATAGTTTTCGGTTGGTATATAACCTATTCACCCCAACCAACAGGGAGGATGCTTCCCTTCATTAGTTCTTTCTCTTTAGTATTATAAACCAATCTGAACTCTTGTGTTTCACTATCGGCTCTAATGAATAGATATGGAGAGGCTTCTTTAACTTGCACAATAGTTGCTTCATTACCATCATATCTTGTAGTCAAGGCGATCTTCTTGAATCCCTTTTCTTCGGGAACCCACATAGTTTGGGTTTTATTGGTCAAGAACTTAATCATCTTGGTTTTAGAAATAACTTCACCTTCTTTCATATTAACACCTCAGCAGATTTAGGAAATGTTTCCAATAGACAATCAAGACAATATGACTTTACATTCTCAAATTGTGCCCCTCGTGTAACTCGACAGACTGATTCTTGCTTACCACAACAATCACACATATTCACTCACCTCGCTTTAGTCGGTATGGATGGCGGTCATCGTAATCTCGATCAGCACGGCCAAAGAGCCATACTTCGTGACTCTTGGTGCGAGCCACACTATCCACCTTTACCTTGCGAATCTTGCGAAATCGCTTGTCTGCTTTCAACACACAAAATATCTGTCGTGGACGGACTTCGTGAACATGGTCTTTGTTCAGTATTTCTGCCAATTCAGTTGTTAGGTATGCTCTATCTTCCATTAAATCAAATGCATTGACCCTTCTTCGGTCAACCCATGCGTGTTTTCTTCCCATTTTTATCACTCCTTATTTAGTCCCACTAAGTTATCCTATATAAAAGCACCGTTTATGCTACCTCATATTCTTGATAGACATAACCACAGTCACCACAGTCACATTCGGCGTGGCAACCGTCCTTCTCAATAGTCAATTTTAGTCGAGCCATACCCATATCACCTTGTTTACCTATATAAAAGCACCGGTCAAATCGTGGATTCACCACATTTTCCAGCCTGTTCGGGTGGAAACCAGATACATTTGCACAGCCTTGATATGATGGCATTCTTGCTTTCTTATTTTATTTACAGGACAACTACACTTGATATTCTCATCATCCCAGACGGCAATGTTCCAGTCTTTACCAGAATTGCCAGTTACTCTAAAATAATCATCCTTTACTCGCATCACCTTGCCTTGTCGCAATAGGCTGATGGCCATCTTCTGCCGATCTCTCTCGTCGCTCATGGGTTCTAATCCCTGTTAGCACCCTTATATACTTATTGATTGGGTTGGATTTCTTGCCATGCCTCATAAGTCCATGGTGCAATGGTTTTCATATATTCTATAATGGGAGGTATGAAATCTCTAATCTCTTTTTGGGCTTCAGGACTACCTCTTAATTTGATAAAGTTAAAGAGTGACCGTGCATTAACTGTCCAATAGAACTCAGTATAAGCACCCATTGGTAAAATACCTCGGGCTTGTTCTCTGCAGACCCCTTTAGAAATTAATTCATTATATGTATCGTGGGCTTGTGCCAAGGCTTCGTGGTAAACTCTATACAAGTGTTCATTCTCCAAGGGAGATAATTCCATGGCCCCGGACATTTGCTTATTATGTTTATTATTGCTTCTCCATTCCTCAGGGACCCAGAACTCAGTGTCATCGTATTGAGTATATCTTAAAGATATTTCATTAAAGGATCCAATCCTGTGCCTAAACCACTGCCGTGCAATAAATATGGGACATTTAACATGAAAAGTAAAGGTTAGGTGTTCAAAAGGGGTGCCGTGATTGTGTTGTAACAAGAACTTGATAAGTTTCTTATCTGCTTCTGGACCTTTGGATTCATTACCATAAGACACTCGAGCAGATTTCACGATAGCCATGTCACTACCCATATGGTCCACTAAACGAATAAATCCCTTATTGATATTATGCATATTTATAATCAAATCCTTCAGACAATAAACCAAATTAATGCTACTACGAATAAAATACTAAGTAAACCTTCCCTCCATGGAAAGCCCCCATCGGGTGGATTGGGGTCATAGGTTTCCCAGCCAGTCATGGAGTTGATGGGTGACATGACTTATTTATATCTTACTTCACATACCGATTATTGATACTTTGGTGTTCTTGTGTATTTGGAACTGAGATTGGCGGTCTAAGATTAAACCTTTTCCTACCAGTTGCATCCCCTCGGTTCTCATGTAGGTCGATACTACCGAACAATGTATCCACTTGTATTGTTTTTACGGATGATGTTCCAGAGAAGATTTTGTATTCTACTGTGTCGAAGTATTGCTGCTCAAGATCTTGTAAGTGAGATTGAGAGTGGGACAACAAGGCATCGTCCATTTCTTCATTACCGAAATAGTTTCTCATGTTCTCTTCCAAAGACATTGAACGATATATATTTGTCATACCTTCTAATCCTTTTAATATGGTAGGTCGTAACCATCTTATCAATTTTTCTTGGTTGACTCTTTGACTTAAATCCAGATTAGACACATAATAGTTACTATTAGTAATTGAGTCAGGCTCAGTCCACCTCTTTAGAGTAGGAATAGTAGGGATGACCCAACCTGCACCACTTTTACTCCCATCTTGGAGAATCAAAGTAATATATCCAAATCCTGCGGAGTCTTCTAAACCTTGGTCTAAAATATCTGTGGAGGACATTATTCGGAACTCAGGAATAGAGTTTTCTGCCCTATGCTTGTCATATTTCTCCTGCATCTGAAGTTTTTCCCATTCTTCTTGCTGTTCATGTTGGCGGGCCATTTCCTGTTCCATAAAACAGGCCCAACACATACCATTATAGAAAATACACTCGGCATCTGCCCATTGTTTAACTGTTTCATCACAATGGGGACATTGGTTTGGCCAATCCCACATATTAATAGCGAAAATCTTTTTATGTTTTAGGATCATCTTATCACGCTGCCGCTGCTGCCGGATATTTATCTTTATCATCTGGTGAATAGTCAGGCCACGTTTCAAAAGGTGGATCATATTTAGACTTCCTGCCAAGTTGAGCCTGTAATTTCTCTTTGTCCCAATTGATAGAAGCCCGATACATCATCTTTAAAACTACGTCATTAACCATAATCTCACTTCTCCAAGATGGCGTCATCTAAATATTCATTAACATATGCTGCTGCACATATGGGACAGGTTTCACCATAAATATCCATCCTCTCAGGTTTATATCCTTTTCCACACCCCTTACAAGTTATCAAATTAAGATATCGAGTATAATTAATAGCGATTTGAAATATTCTTTTGTTACCATGGTGGAGTTTTTCAAAAAACGGTTTATATTTATCTACTAATCTCCTCAAATATTGGGCTTCCTTGGGAGGGAGCGTTCCTCCCGTTATTTTGCCCCAACTCATTATCCCAGATCGGAACCAATCTGGTAGACTTCGTGTCCCTTGATGGTGAACCATCACTCCATACCAGAGAGCCGTATTTTCCAACTTTGAACCCAATGTGGAGACATTTTTTTCGTATAATTCAATAATATCATACATTTCTTGGTGAGTTAGTGATGCCAGATCATGCCACCTTCTATTGTTGGCTAATTCATTAGCAACGGCTTGGGGTATACCTAAGTCCATTAATTTTTTCTTGGTTGCGGATTTAACTACCATTGGTTTTGCACCACCTAACTTCATATTGCCCATCCAAGGTAAAATGGCCAAATCCACATTCCCATTCCTTGTCCCAATGTCTGGTCAGGGATTGTATCATGGTATTCTTTAACTGTTTGTTGTTAGAACCGTCCCAACTTTCTTCTGACCAGTCAAACCTTTGAGCATATTGTTTATTAAGTCCTTTCACGGAAAACCATACAAAATGTCCTTCTCCGTGCATTGGTATTCCACCATCATCTTCAAAATGCGCAATCCATGAATCACTAAAAGTATCTTCAAACTCTGATAGAGTGTCATTACTGGTCCACAATTCTAAATTATCATCATACCACGATGCGCCAGATATCATATAATCATAAGTATACTTCTGCGAAGTGAGCCAATTAATTATTTTAGACAAGGTTCCACCTCTTGAAATCAAACTCGTGAGTCCCTTGAGAGTCATTTACCCATCCATTTAAGTTCCAATCAGATTCCCAACTTATATCTAAGTGTTTAGCGATTTCCAATTTGACTTGTTCTAAACCCTTTTCTTCAATCTCCTCAAATGTCCATTCTATTCTATTGTTGCTCACTTGTGTGCGCATGTTCTCGAAGGTTTGGTCCGATTTATTCCTGTCTGGTGGACTCAAATCTAATCTAAATAATATATCATCGAGGCGATTAAGTTCTAACTCATCGATTAGAGAATTAATAAGTTTCAATACACCCTCTTTTTCCTCTGGTAGTTTAAATATATTGGTATTGAGATCATAATCATAAAAATCTGCATATATAACCACTGCCTCAGGCCCTTTCGACCTACTGAGCCAGTTGATTACTTCAGACATTCCACTACCTACCTTTGAATAAGTTTAACATAACCGCCGTGCTGTGTGCTTCCCAAGGTAATTAACAATGCATCAACTAAGAACTTCTTATTATTTTTATATTTCCATTCCTTGGCTGGTTTTATCCATCCTTGAACTTCAATGATAGATCCGGGACGCAATACCGATTCCAATTGTTTCGCTGGTTGCCCAGTTAAAGATACATATGCTAAAGTGTCATTACACCCCGGCGTTGTCACAGGGAACTTGATTTCTCTGTAAGCAATGTTTTTCTTGGCTTCAGTATAATTATTCTTCTCACCACATTTCCAACAGCGTTCTTTAGCCTTATTTCCTTTATCTACATCTTTCTGAGATGCTACCCATGCTTGATTACATTTATTACATTTGCGTTGATATTGATTGTAGGCTACATCTGTTCCTCTTGGACCAACGACGAACTCACTATTTCCAATGCCTGCACCATCTGTTACAACTAATTGTTGTGCTGGCTTAAGTGGAGTCCCTAATCGCTTATATTTACTCTTTCTTTTTTGGTCTTGTTTGACCAATGTGTCATAAAAAGGTTGTAGTGCACACCATGATTGTCCAGCAGGGGGATTTTTAGGGAGGTTGGGAGTATTTACCCAATTACCGACATAATCTGATTTAGCACCTTTCTTCGCCGCAGCAACTTTAGCAGGATCAACATCTTTGTTCCATGCCTCATTTAAAGTGCTCACTTTTTCAATCATATCATCGATAGAATCTGCATTCCATTCGATTTCATCTTTCCATGCTTCTTGTTGTTTCTTCTTTCTTTTCTTTAATTTATCTACGATGGTTTCAGCCTCCCAGTTAGGTTTACGTCCAAATATACTTTGCCATGCTGCCACGCTTTCTTGGTGACAGGGTTTACAAATATATCCTTCAGGAATAGGTTTAAGTCCACTTGTGTGTCCACATTGTATACATGTTGCAGTGTTTGGCACTTTCCAAAATGTCATTTGCTGACTATCTTTATCATACCAATGCATAATACTTGTAGGTGGCCAGTTTTCTTTTCTTCGTTCTTCACCCACAGTGCCTTGCGGCTCGTCTTCTACGAACTCTTCAAAAGATTCTGGATTTAATACTGGCACATCTTCAGGATCATCATAATAAGATGTAGATAACTTTCCTTCTTTGGCTAATCTTTTGATTCTTTCTTCAAAGGTCTCAGCGGCCCATCGCCCGACGGGCATCTTTTTACTATATTTATTATCTCTACCCAACATCTTATCGATTTCGTCCAGACCGCTGGCGATGGTAGCATTACTCCAGTCTGCTGCAAAACCTTCTTCCATAGTTGTCATAGGTTCGCCATTTCTTAAGATATCTATATTCCATAATTTAGTGCCATCAGGAATTACAATCTCTTTTTCGTCCCAGTATTGGCTAATATTCATGGCAATAGTGGTAGCCCAGTCAACATCTTGGGTAGAAACCATACCATCGATAATAATTCTATCGTGATCGACTCCTTCGACACTACTTGCCCCCGGATTTCCGAAGACTGCGCCTAAATAAGCATCATTAGAATAAGTCCAAGAGGTGATAGCAGTGTCTGAAACACCAGTTGAACCATCTCTATACTTATATCCACCCATATGTTCGGTATCTAACATAAATCCAACATCGCCATAAACTACTCTACTAATTTGAAGATAATCTTCATCTGCGTGTGCTTCTTTACTAAATCTATTAAGGAAGTCATAAAATATTTCGTCCCAGTTGATATCTGCAGGGTCCTCGTCTTCATCTAAATATGTATAAATAAGATCATTAGCCCAGAAATCAGTTTTATTTATCATCCATTGAACTATGTCAGCACCCATGTCGTGCCACAGGTCTTCCATTATACCTACGCAGTAAAGAGTTCCAGCGTTCATTATTTACCACCCTTTAATTTCAACAGCACTAATAGTCCCAATACTCCCGCAGCAGGCCATTTATATTTACTTATTAGACCTTCGGGTGCTTCCTCGGTCCCACTTGTAACTGGGGAGATGTTACTGCTTTGAGTTGAAATAGATGTATTACTGAGTCCACTTGCTGGAGTTGGTGTGGTAGCAGTGACAGCAGGTCCTGCTACTGCAGTTGTTTCACCCAAGATAGTAGGAATAGTTTTTCTATCTTCTTCAGATAAATCTACTCTACTAACTGTGCCACCACAATTAGCCTTAATAATATCGTAAACCTTTTCGTAGATTAATCCACCACCTTTCTCGGTAGACTCATTCCAAGAATTACTACCTGCTTTAAACACTGGAGTTCCATCAGGTAGTGCAGCCCAAAGAACACGATCCCAAGAATAATCACCTGAATATGTCTTTACATACCCCGGTTTTCCCTTGGCGGGCTTATATTTAACCATTGGATATTTGCTGGTAACCCTTTCTCCTCTTTTATTCCACTTACGACTTTTATTAGAGATATGCTCTCCGCAACCCACTATTTCGTCCTTCCCACCACAACTACAATCAGTCTTTTTACCGGAATAGTCCGTGCTTTCAGCAGATACGCATCCCATCGGATGGTAAAATATCATACCATTAGAACAGTCCACGGTCATACTTCCCACAGCCCAACAGCGCATATTTGGATCAGTAGTTTTAGTCCACCCTGCATTACAAGGTCCACAGCGAGAATTGTCCTCTACTTGGCAATCTTCACAATAGTCCACACTATTAGGGTCTTTGCACCCGACTTTAACTTCAACGTTAAAATCTCTTTTAGGTGCTTCAAACCACGCATATGCATAGGGACTTGGTAGCACAACCATGTATAAAGTGCTATCCGCCTACTATTTATATTTGCTCAAAGATGCCATCTGCTCTCATAAACAATACAGGTATGCCTTGATTATCATACCATTGCTTCCATGCCAATTTTTTGGGGTTCTTTTTGACTTGCCTTCTGAATTGTCCATTGATTAAACATATAACTAAATCTACCTTAATGGGCCACAGTGGAAGGGAGCCTTGGGCTTGTCCACTATATGTATTTCCAGCAGAAGTCCAGTTGATGGCCACGTTAGAAGAAGTAGATACCCAAGTATTAACGAAGTTCTTGGGCCAGTTTCCTCCAAATAATGCGGTCAGGAGTTGTTTCTGCGTAGTTCCACTGCTTTGATTTAGAATATCTTTATGTATTTGATTAACATCTTGTATCCATTCTTTGATCTTACCAGCACCATTATAATATACAGTCTTTACATCTCGGGCTTGTAGCCAATCTACCATAGCACCTTTTTGTGATAAACCATCAACTTTATTGAATGTGGGCACACCCATTATCAATATAGTTTTAATTTTAGGAATCATTCTTCTTCACCCAGCCCCATTCCATATAGTGAGGCTTCAGGGATTGCCATGGCCTTGCCCAGTTTTCTAAGCCATCGTCTAATTATACCCATCGTCTCACATCAATCGTGCATCACGCATAGCCTTGAAAAAGTATGCAATTTGAAATATTTCTTCTTGAGGGTCATCATAAAGAGTATGTGTTGTGTCGGCAGCACTAATGGTTAATATAGTTCTGGTTTGGCCTGATTGCCACCCCCAGCGTTCTGCTGCGTCGGGTCCACCCATTTGACTAATGGACCAAGAGGTTACTGTGTTTAAATCAAAAGTAGTAGTGCCATGTTCAGATAAGGTGAGGATAACATCATTAGTGCCAGAAGTGTAGGCAATCTTGTAGGTAAACCAATTACGAGAAGCCCATGGCTGATTAATCATAGTTATTCCTTCCTCGGCCAACTATTTATAATGTTCTAAAAATATGTATTGGGAAGCCAAGATCAGAACTACCCTCTCGATTTAATATAGTTTTAGTTTTAATTACCTCTCTTAGTTTGTCATATGGTAACAATCGAGTTTGTCCTTCTATAACAAAAGCAAAATGAATCTCGACTGCGCTGTCATAACCCATTTTTAACATATCTTTAATTGTAGACATGCTGAGCCACCAACCACCTTCAAATAAATATCCTGTATTCATCCACTCTATTTCAGCATCTTCGCCACGGTCTTCAGTGGTTTCTATGGTTTCAACTTCGCAATCTTTCATCTCAAAACCACAATTTAGACATTGATTAGTAAACCCACTTGGGCTTTCAGCACACTCTTTAGGTTTAAATCTTTGTTGGTATTCATCTGCGCCCATTTTGCGAGGTCTACTTTCCTTCCAACGTTTATCATATTCAGTTGTTTTGGTGCAAGAAGGGCAATAAGCATATATGGGTTCCCATCTTTTTCTAATTTGAGTAACTTTATCTTCAGTTCTCCCTTCATACAGTGTGTCACCTGTGATGGCAGACCCCGGCGGAACTAAGGTAGCAATGATCTCGAAGTCGTCCATGAAGTATACTACTAACTACCACTTATTTATACTTCCCAATCGTCCAAGGTATAACCCAACATATGTTTAATCTTGTTTTCCCAGCAAGAAAGACAGAAACCATATTTGTGATGGGTCATCGTATAGCCACCCCAGTAAGGTAAAATTGCTTTTGATTTAGATATAGTTAATTTATCGTGGTGTTTATCAACTCTCTTTATTGCTCGGTCTAACATCCCTGCATACTCCTCATGGGTAGGGTGCTCTAAATTACGACGTTGTTTTTCTCTGTTTACAAGTTTAAGTATACCTTTTTGATAATTACTGGTAGCCTTAATTTTTACACCGCAATCCATACATTGATGATCTTCTGGTATCCTCCATTCTTTATTTGTCCACCCATCCTTTCCAAATAAATAATTTAATTGTGTTTCCATTATTTTCTTCCTTATTTCCAATATTCTATTGGGTATCCAATTGTGACCTCTGTTGGGATGCTTCCGCATACCACGTTCTTCTTCTGTCATCATGTTTCGCCAATAATGCATATTATGGATATTATTGAGTTCTTCATAGTGGCGGATCATCCATTGGAAATATTCATTGTGATATTCAAAATTAATACAGAATGGACTAATCTTGACCAGAGTATTGAGGGTCAAGGTTTCCTGAACATGGTCTTTGTCCAGTATTTCTGCCAAGTCAGGTGCCATAACCTATCTTTATGGGACCTGTTATTTATATTTACCATTTGCCAAGTGGGCACTTTGAAGATGCGATTTGTGTTTTAAGTTTCATATTACATCCGCAGATATCACAATAACTTCCTGTTAGTTTTCTTTTAAGTTCGGGACACTCACGACAGATTTTCATCCTTTCGTCATATTCTTTAAGACCCATGTCAATCATTTCCCGTTCCAGATATTTATATCTTCTTTATTTGTGTGACATTAATACTATTAGGTGGTCGTGCTTTAGTCGGATTCCAAGACCAGCGGACATCAACTTGAGCATAAGTATCATAATCCCATACATCATTTGGACCCTCGATGGTTTTAATTTCAACTCCTGCGTGTTCACTGGGTTTATGAACATGAAATATATGGTATTGATCATCATATTTATCATCAGCCCATTTCTTAAAATCTTTAAGTAACTTAAGTCTCGCCATCGTCCCATCACCATCAATGTTCCCTTCTTCATCAGTATTTCTGCCAATCTGATTTGATAACTTTACTTTCGCTACCCAACTTTGACCGTTGTTCACTGAAGTGACATCCGTGTCAATATCTTCTAAAGTTAATTCTAAAGTTTGCTCTAAATATTTCCTCATCTCTTCGATTTCTTTTTCAAACTCAAGGGTGCTTACATCCCTTTCTAACAGTATGGTATAATAATCTACTCGATCGCCCCAGTCATAGTCCTCGTATCCATGTAATCCTTCAACGAAGGTTTTTTCCTCATATCCATCTAATAAATGAACTCCTCCACTATAACTCCTTTCTCCACCCCTGTATTCAATATCTTCCATGTCCTCACCCTTCCTCCAAAAGAAGTAGAGATGATCATTTTCTTCTAACCAATTCATAAAGTTTACAATTGCTTGAATATCAGGATATGACTCATACCATTTCCAACCACTATAATCCAACACCATTAAAATAGGATTATCTCTAATATATTCATCATTCATCCACTCTTGACTACCCACCATATTTATTTCGTTTACTGAATCCCATGCATCCAATGGGTTCTTAGGTCCAGCCTTTTCCAGATATTTATCCATTTGGGTTTTTGGAAAAACCAATTGTCCATAACTTCTATATCCCATTACAACCACTCTCGACCGTGTTTCTGGAACGCAGTTACATAAATCCTGAATTGAGGAGAATCATCAGATTTATCGTATAACTCTACACACAACAGAATATCTTGACTTCCATCCATAATATCTTCTTTTACTGTGACCCCCAACTCATCTCCAATAGATTTATCTACTGCGGCTGCTATGCCTTGGGCTGCTTCGACTGCAGCATCAGCATTAGAGAATATCCATTGTTGAAAAGGTGATTTCCTATGTTGGTCTATGTTTCCTTCAGCAATACTATCCAGATGGTTACTGGGATCACCATGTAAACTTAAAGTAACAATATAAATAGTATTTCCCTTAAGGTAATTGATAACTCCACTCATATTTCTCCCCTCACTGGTATTAATATCCATTCGTATAGTCTAATATCTGCTCTTTTGTCATCGTTGGGCTTCTCTGCGAACAGTGTGATGTGCCCGTGAGTGGCTAATCCTACTTTCTCTCGCTCAACTATATAATCTTTCAGTAAGTCGCCTATCGTGGGATCGGGACCTATAATTCTTTCTTTAACTCCATTAATGCTATCTGGCAAAAACATTGTGGAAGAATCCTCAAAGTCTTTCCATTTATCCAAGGGTCCTGCTGAAATGCATACAGAACGGCCTTCATAGCCCCCGGTTTTAATAAACCCATACCCGTAATGGGCCTTTAATCCTTCAAGATAACTATCCATTATTTTTAATCCTGCTTCTATTGTATTGAAGGTGTATACATCTTTTAGTGCACTATCTTTAAAATGATTAAAACCATATATTTTATTTCCACTTGGATTCTCGTGAGGGTCTTTTCGATATCCTGTTAGTAAACTATCTTGGGTGCCCCAAACCGCTGAGCGGCTTTGATTAAGTATAATTAAAACATAATTGCATTGTTGTAAATAGTTGATGACACTCATGATGTCACCACATTTGTCTTGTTAATAGATTGAGGTATTATTTTACCTAATTGCATTCTCATTCGCTCAACTACTTTCTGATCACCGTAAAGAACTTTACCTTCCCAGTGCTCTAAAATTATATCTTCCCATCTGTGGGGACTCTGGGGATTGAATAACCAAGAGTTTCCCCCAGAATTACCATCTGGCTGCACAATCGGTTCTCGGGTTTCATAATCATCAAATATTTTCCCTAAATCTTGAGTTCTCCAAGATTCTGGTTCATTGAATTGCTTATCCAACCAAATGGAACTTATTTCCCAGTCATCAATATCTATAATTATGTGCTTGGAATCTCCAAGTTCCTCATCAAGTTCCTTCGTTAGAATTAAGGGGTCATTTATTCCCATCTGTTTCAAAACGATGTCTTGCACTCTTTCGGCTCGACTATTATTGCGAAAAAAGAGGCTACTGGGCTGATGAACAGTCCAACTCAAGTCACCCTGAGGATCTTCTATAATGTAAACTGATGCATATTCGCCAGAGAACTTGGGCTTTAATTCAAAAATATATTCCTCATCTTGTTCAGGCAGTAACCAAATATACAATGGACCTCCATTGGCTTCCACTAACCTCATCCGTGGCACCAACTCGAATCTGGACATAACTTTATTTTATTCTTCCGACTATAAATGGTTTTGTGTTGTCACGCCACGGGTTTGCACCTCAGGGACCCAATGAGTTGTTCGCTTATCAGCAGTTTCTTCCCTAATAACTTTATTTCCCACGGGGTCTTTGCGTTTAGAGTATACTTTGAACTTAAACTTATATTCACCAACATCGCCATTGGGTAACTTATAATTTCTAATGGTAGCACCTTTAGCGGCATAACTGGCTTTAATTACCCAGATGCAGGCTTTACCTAATTCCTTAAGTTCATCATCAGATAAATCTCCCACTTTGGCATAGGGATTAATTTCTGCCATATATAATGCTTCAGCCTTAATATAATTACCAATTCCTGCTACTGCTTTCTGATCCATCATCACTTGGGTCACTTCTTTATGATTGTAACCTTTACGAGTATGGTCACCTCGCATTCGAGATACAAATATATCTTCTGATACTTCTTCGTTGAGTAAATCAGGTCCCAGAGAATCTAATTTCTTAGTGAGTATGTCAGGTTTATCATAAAATATTTTAAATGTGCCAAACTTCCGCTTATCTACATAACATATTTCTCCCTTATCGGTTTTCAGAACTAATCGACGACCCTTTTTGTCACCACGCCCCGGAAATCTCCATGATCCAGTCATGCCAAGAGTGTGATGGATGTCAAAGTTATCTATTTGGAAATAAATAAACTTACCTTTACAATTAACCTGCTTAATTTCTAATGGGCCATTAGATAAAGAGTTGAATAATACATTTACTTCATCCCTAACTTGATTTTGAAACCATCGCTCATCTTCTACCACAATTTCTTGTAGTTTGCTTCCTTGTAAAAAGCGATTAAGCCTTTCAGTGGTGCGTTTAACTTCTGGACCTTCTGGCATAACCTTGGTAGAGGCTATCACTTATTTATATTAATCAAATTGTTCAATCATCCGCCTGAAACATTTATTTCCTGCTCGATATCTGAATCCTTCCTTTTCCCAAGGATGTAATAGTGCACCCACATCGCTGTCTGTGGTAAACTCATTGCTGTGCAATATATTTATTTCTTCTACTGACAAAGGCCAAACCACTTGTTGATTAACACTGTAAGGAAGACGGATCAGTCCCTGACGATAATTAGGACTTAAATCTAAACTGGGATGTGCATTTCCAGTAGCAGCGAAAGTGGTATCTGCTACCACACGGGCATATATTCTCCCTAAATCTCTTAAGGGGTCATCATTATCTTTTAAATCGTGGAGGTGAACTCCTGCCATCTGGGCAGATTCGTCACCATTAAGCCAGACATGAAAACCTTTTCTACCTGAAAATACGATGGTAGGATGCATTCCTGCTTCTTTTAAATATAAATAAACTTGATAACTATCTTGGAAGGATATACTTAAGTCACTGTGATCGAAATCCCATACCATATTTTTACCTAACCAGACTTCTTCAAACTTAAGCCCATAAGGCTTCAGTCCCTCAGGTGTCAAAAAGTATGCCCATCTTTCAGAATAAGTTTTTCTTCCAGATTTATTTATGCCCCGGCCTTTGACACGGTAGGGAGGAGGTAGTTCAGGAAGGGCCTTCCAATTAAGTTGATTAGTAGATATAAATATGTCTAAATGTCTCTGGTCTACACCCAGCATGGTTATCCATCGCTCAAAATCCCGAGACCAAGCGATGCGAGTCTGACGGATTCCAATCTGTTTCCCATCAGGTAACTTCCATGTCCACTTGACTTCCCTGTTTTTGCTAATAGCAGCGATGTTACCCACAATAGCCGGATCTCTCAACCAGTCAGGTTCCATAAATATAGTTAAGGAGAGCACCTACTTAATCATTTCGAGTCAGAGATACCCTTCCAGACTTCAGTGTCATCATATTCTTGCCCTTCCACAACATAACCACCATCTAAAGTATATTTAGGGTCGTAAACTTGGGAGTCCTTTCTCCTTATTAAAGATTCTAATTCATTAAACATACTATCTGGATCATCATGATTAGACATCCAATCCAATCGGTCTTTAAACTCAGGCAACGCTGCTTTCGGGAAGTGTCGCATAACATAAGAAAATACTTGGTCTTTACTTACATTCTTATCATCTTTCTTTTTCAATGCATTTAATACCATCTTGGCTTGTAAATCAGGTAAATATAATACCATGATATATCCGACATTGGATCTACCACCACTCATCATGAAAGGTATCCAAAAATTATGTCCACCTCCTTCGTAGTCGGTGACACCATAATGAGGCTTATTGAAATCTTTAATATTCATAAAAGCAACCACATCACCATCTACTACTGCGACCCATGGCTTAAGTTGAGGACTCAATGTCCCTACATATCGAGTTAGTTCCAATCCTCCTTGATTATTGATAGACCAAGGTATAGTTATAGTTAAGTTATTACCATCGTCGTCCTGAATCTTGTGTTTGGGTTGGCCCGTGAGTCCTAAGCGTAAGAGTGATTCTTGTCGGTCATCGGGCTTATCAGTTTTAGTAATGTTAGGATACTTTAGATACATGTCGTTGCGTTCCAACCATTTGTTCATACCATCTTGTCCGCCTGAAACAACGGTTTTACCACCATCGAGGCTTAATACCATGAGATTTGTATCAAATAAAGTTGCATCACCTATTTCATCCATGTTTTTGGGACTTAGACCTTCGATGTTTTCATAAATCTTCCAAGTAATGATATACATTCATGTCACCTACTGTGACATCTGAACAATTTTACGGAAGGCTTCTTCCTCTGATATCATTCCAAGTCTAATATATTGTTCTAATTCCAAAATCGCTTCACTGAGAGCCAGTTCCCTCATCGCCATTTCTCTAATCATTACTTTTTCCACAATTCCTTTTGGTTCCTTCCAAACCACTGCAGAATTGAACTCTTCAAAATCTTTGAGAGACTTTTGATGTGGATCAGGTAATTTAGTTATATTTAATGGCTTCCTATCTTTTATCTTGTCTCGGGCTTTAGCAAGGGCCTTGGCTAAGATACCATCAGGGTCGCCACCCCAATTTTCTGCTTCCCAACTTTCATCTTCTGCCCAATTAGTAGGGTCGAGACAATATTCACAAATATATTCAGGATAGCCTTCGATATCTATCTCTACCAATCCTTCAGATTCAGGACAAAATAAACATTCTTGGATTACTTCTAATTTAGTTTCTGCAGATATCTCTAATCTTGTTGCAGCCTCTTCTGGAGTAATATCTTTATCTTTCTTAAGTTTTCTTAATCTGGGATCGCTTCCAATCATAGAAATAACTTTACCTTTCTTTTTACGGCTCACTATTTCTTGTTCTGCTTCCCAGTGTGGTGAATATTCTCTGAGAGGTAGATATAAATGGGCTACTGTGGCCCCATCCTTAACATCGATTATCTTTATTGATTCATCCATCGGATCGCTTGTTCTGATCCACTTAATAACAAACACCTTATGTATTAGGTCGTCCGGCAAGCGAACATATACTTCTATATCGTTGCCATTAATCTCTTTTTCTACAACACGAGTAAGATTACTCGTAGGTAGTTGGTGTGTAACAGCCATTCCACCCTTATCATAGGTGAACTTGTATGCTTCTTCTGTCGTTACACTCTCTCTGGCAGTGACATGGCCGTCGGTAACCTCCTCGTAAGCAAATGTAAATGTGCTGTCATTATTATATCTAATAACCAACTGCATATAGTTTTCAGGATCATTTTGTCTGAGATCTGTTAGGGCCTTATCCCAAGTGTCTTCACTGTAAACCGGCCATCCATGGTAGTCAGGGTCATCATAAACCGAGTCGTATTTATCTTCATATCCTTCGGTGAGTTCCTCAGTCAGACCGTAGTGCTTGTTCATGATTTCCACCCACTCCATACGGTTGTGAGTAGTTGCCCACCTCCCTATATAATCTGTGTCAACCGCAGTAATAACTAATTTATCAGGCACCTTGATAGTTCGACTGAGAGTAAAACCATCTTTCCATGTCCTATCCGTGCCCCTTTTCAATTGACCTGATTTATTTAGTTGTAGAGTTTCTTGTTCAGCACCATACCACTCGCCCAATTGGGCGAATTGTGAACCCTTGGAACTGAAGTCATTATAAACATCTAAATAACGTAAGTGCCTACCCTGAGCATCTCTAATTTCTGCCATAACCACAGTAATGCCCGAACTTGCATCTAAATATACTTCGTTCAAATCGACTGTAAAGAACTGTTCTTCCATATCTCCCTTTTTAAGATAGATATCAAGTGGAAACCAGCGGTGAAGACTACTACCTCGCACTGCACTTTGACCTTGGAAGCGGATGTGGTGACTTCCACTACTTCCCTCAGGTAATTTAGGATACTGTATTCGCTTTCTATCCCCACCTTCAGATACTATAACATATGCATCGGTCTGATAGGTGTCAACCCCTACTGGCGTTTGAGATTCACCCCATAATTCCACAAGACTGAATGTAAATGTCCCATCATTATTATACCTTACTGCAAACTGGCAATTTTGGTTGGGTTGACCCATGTCAGATATATCTCCATCTCTTATCGTGGTGATCATTTCTTTCTCGATATTTGCCACATAGAAGGTATCTGCTTCAGTAATTAGTAACTTGTCCTCTTCCCAGCCACCATCATCTCTTTTCTTTTCCCGAGGGAAACGTGACTGTGTTTTCTTCCAGTCATTGATTCTTTTTAGGGCTACTTTTTTGGTAGATGGTTTCTTAAGCCCTAATCGTTGAGCCATTACTTGTAATTGTTTTAGTGTAAATGAACTGTTTACATTAGTTTTACAATGCTTACAAACCCCGGAAGGAGATTCTGTCCTGCTCTCCATACATACTGCACAAGTTCTTATATCCTTTTTCTCACGAGGATCAAAAGTCCATTCTTCTTCGATGTCCCACGACGGTCGGTCTTCGGCACCATAATTCTCGGATTTCAGTTTCCATGCATCTCTAAAAGTAATTTTATCTTCTCTACTTGAGAAGGAAGGCTTATATCCTGAACTATTTCTGCCATCACTGTGACCTTCATTATAAGCCATAGCATATGCATCAGTATCTGCATTAGCCCAATATAGTTCTGGGCCAAAACCGTAGCCCATTCCCCACTGCATCACACTTTGTTCAGGTAAATTATATTCCCAATCGTCATCTTCGGCATCATAAAGCACACCATATGCTGTTTCAGCCCATGGGACTCCTTTTACTGATTTCTTTAGTTGCCGAGCACGATACCAACCTACAAAGGCTCCGATCGTAGCAGCATAAAGCGGTAGCATAGTTATATTTACTGCCCCTCGCTATTTATATTTTCGCTGAGCACGGAAATTAGAGAATCCAAGGACCTCATGTCACTATCTTCCTTTAACCAGATGTTATCACAGATGGTTTTTCTAAATACGCCCTTCTCTTTTACATCGCTGGCCCAATTCCAACCCCATAGTTTTACTTCAGTCCCATCTTCATTTGCTTCACAAGTTGCCCAGACCACAATAGCATTCTTAGCAACATATTTATCTAATTGTGTAGGTGGAATACATCGCTTGAAACCATCCCATTGATGGTTGCGTAACCCTTTTATTTCTATTTTCTGTTGGTCACACATTACATCTGTATGGCTGGTGAGGTTTTCAAAATCTGCTGTAATCTTTCGACCACTGCCTTTCATCTTCCATCGCAACCAACCAAAAGTAGCATATTCACATTTAGTTCCGACCAAACAACCTTCTAAACGATTATGTTGGTAATTCCCACTTCCACCCTTACCAAATCTTTTATCATAGTATTCAACGGACTTCTTGGCTAACTTAACAGCCTTTTTGAGATCCCACGAAGATAAACCCCACTTATACATCTGAATCACCGTGATTTAGTAAACCACATATATTATCTGCCAAATCTTGGACTTCTTGAAGAGAGATATCTGGATTATTCTTCCAAAGATATGCGGCTACTCCGCTCACGCCCTTTTCTGCCCACAATATCTTTAACTGACTTCTGTTCATGTTCTGTATCTGCGGTGCTACCTTTATCTATCTTTGGGGTGCGAGGCCCTCTTTTTGTGCCCTTGTCTGAACGAGTCTTGCGCTTCTTAGGCATTTTACTACTGGTTTTAACCTTTTTAGGTTTCATACTGCTTTGTAATCTATGTTTATATTTCTTAGGTGCTGGCTGAGATCCTGCTACATCTTTAATTTTAGCAGTAGCGGGCTTGGCAGGTGCTTTACTCAGTTCAGTGGGTGGAGAACGACGAGTTAATTGTCCTGCAATGACTTCAGTTCCAAATGTTTTACCTTTGACGGGAGTTTCTACGGCTGCAAACATAATTTTATACTCTAAGGCTTCATAAGTCATCATATTTAGACATTTTAAACAATATTGATTGAAATCTTTTCCTTCTTTTCGTGGAACAACGTCTCGAATGTCTACCACTGTTGAAGTTGTAATCTTTTTAGCGCACAAACATTTCTTCATGTCAGGTTGTCCATATCCACCAGTCATATGCTTCTTCTTGGTCTTGGGGTCAATCCATATCCAAATTGGGACAGGGGATAGAATCTCATTATCGATTGGCACAGTGTATATTATCCTGCTCTCCTATATAAAAGCATCGATGGTTAAAGTTAAATAGTCGGGCAGTAGCAATAAAGACATGGGAATCGTTCAATCTGATCTATTTGAGGCCCCATGGAGTGGTCTATTAGGCCAACCGGGCAAGCCAGTTTCTCAACAACCACCACAAGGTCAAGGTGTGGCTGGTCCACAAGGCCCACCCGGCCCGAAAGGTCCAATCGGTGATAAAGGAGATACAGGAAGCAAAGGCCCAAGTGGAGATAAAGGTGTTACTGGGGACAAAGGTCCAACAGGAGATGCTGGACAGGATGGTCAAGACGGTGCACCCGGAAGTGGAGGAGATTTAACTTCTGCAGAATTATCTCAACTTCGTGCTCTTTTGAATGTGATGGAAGTCCAAAATGGAGTTATTAGATATAGTGCACATATGATTCCTACTCAGAACGCCACATATGATTTAGGTAATGCGGAGTTTAAGGTTAGACATCTTTTCCTCAGCGACAATTGAGGGTGAAGAAGAATGATTTTTGGAAATAAATCTTTTAGTGCACCTTTCCTAACTCAGTGGGTTGGTGACGATCTACAAAATGTATCTGCTTTTTATGGTGGACCCTCCAATGAACTTAATTGGACATTTATGAATGAAAGATTAACTAATTCCCTGTGGCAATCAGATGACGGGTCTACTAAAACCTTAGATGTTTGGGAAAATGGTTATGTTGTTTCTACTAATCCTGATGGAACACTAACTGCTAAGCCTAAATATACTTCAGGACTTCCAAGTTTAACTCTAACTCGAGTTCAAACCATGTCATCAGAAGGTGCAGATACAAATACTCCTACTGAAGATACTTCTACGGAAGGTGAAGAAGAAATAGAGGAAGAAGAAATTGCTGGTGGCACATCCCCGGGATATTTATCTGTGGTAGACCCACAAGAAAGCACACCTTTATTTTGTTGGACATGTCCCGCAGGATATATCATAGGCGGTGTAGCCACTTTTGCAGTTTTAATGTCAGTAGGTTGGTTAGCCTTTGCATTTACCAACCCTGAAGCATATGTAGCAACCACTGCTATGACTACTGGGGCAGGACTTTTAAGATCACTTAATGATTGAGGTATATTTATGACTTTCGGCCATGATGTATTTGGTGCGGCTATCAACAGCCTTCCAGACCCCTCTAACTTTCAAACCGAAGTTCTTTTCCATTCAGGCCCTGATGGCCGTGTTAGGGAAACATGTGAGGACGGGCAGTTACCTCCACGAAGAACTATTTTTGTTACCTCCTCCGATGTAGGAACTAAGCCTGATGGTATGGATGAGTGGTTGAATGAAAATTGTGTAGAGGGAAGTGCAGCCATAACGATGAAAAGACCAAAGGACAAAGATGGAAATGATGTCCCTGATTGGGCATGGGAAGATATGCTGGGTTCGGGCAAGGTCAAAGAACTTCCTCAAGGCGAAACTGGAATAAAAGTCCATTGTAATACTTGTGAAGAAAGTCCTTGGAAGGCATCTAAAGACGAAACGGAAGAGGGTGAAGATAAAAACTTCTTTGAATCATTTTGGGAATGGTTATTTGGAACAGATGAAAACAATGCAGAAGAATGGTATGAAACTCCCCAAGGTCGTGCACCATTTATCAAAGGAGTTATAGTTATAGGTGGAATTATGTTCTTGGCACCAATGTTGTTAGATCAAGTATCTTCGCTCTCAGAAACTACCCAAAATTACTTTAATAAGAGATAATCAATTCAATGGGTCTTTGACTCGGATATCTCCAAGAACCCACCTTAATGTTTTTACAACACCTTCTAATGCTTTCTTATTTCGGGCAGCATCTCTCATGATTTTCTTATTCTTAGCGTTTGGTGGTCTGCTTTGAGCCTCAAAGAATACTGAAATCCACATATTCATTTTGCGTTCTGCCTTGTCTAACATAATCTCTATATCTTCCCAACTATGGTTATAGGAAAAGTGGTCGCTGTCCTGATGATCGGACATGGGATTACGCACAGATGTCATGTAAATGGTGTTGACCGAACAGTTATTTATACTTAACTATTTATAGCAGCCAAGTGCACATAAATCATGGGACATTACTCTACTGTCTACTTTGGTTATAACACAGAAGTGGCCGCACAGGTAGAAAAACTATTTCGGAAAACATTTCCTAAAAGTCCCATACCAAAACCGACTGACTTTTTCGATGAAGAGTTTTATGGACATTACCATTCATCATACCAAGCGAACAGGAAACAACCAGATTGGATAATCTTATCTACCTCAAATACCAAATGGTATGATAGTTATGAACCCGAAGGTAAAATCAATAGGATTATGGAACATATGAGGGATAATCCTGCTGAGTATCCTCCTGACGAGTGGTTCTGGATAAGAATTGGTGAACAATTTCCTTCAAACCTACAAGATTTTGTTTATTATGGTTCCACCGCTGAGTCACCTTATGAGTGGACTGTAAGTTTAACTGAGTTTGAAGGGTCAGGTGGTGCTGGGGTGCGTTGGTCAGATCAAGAATCTTTTGATAACGAAGTTGAACCTTATCCACCATATTCATTTGGGACTATCAATTATGCATATGTTTCGGAATGGGTAGACATGAACGAGGCAGAAGATAGAATTATTCCTGATGATGAGATTTGGGATTAGATATAAGTAGTTATGACACCGCTCTAAAATTATGAGTTTCGATAATTGGGCCATCAGCGAAGAAATGTTCCTACATATTAGAGATATCTTGCCCGATAATAAAACCATCTTAGAGTTTGGTAGTGGCACAGGAACTTATGAACTCTTAAAACATTATAATGTTATTTCCATAGAAGACAACCCCAAGTGGTTACATCTGGCCACCCGTTTTAATACTAATGATACTATTAGTAGATATATTCATGCACCCTTAACAGATATTGAACCTATCGATGGCTTTGAAGATACAATGTGGTATGATCTAAACATCATGAATGAGGTAACACCAACTTTAGAGTTTGATTTAGTTATAATTGATGGGCCTTGCACTGGAACTCATCATTGGGCAGCAGGATGTGACATCGATGGATTAATCGGAAGAGCCGGAATCTTATCACTAATTAAAGAAAACCCTGAGGACTTTAAGGATACTATATTTATGATTGACGATTGTGGTCGAGATAACCCTCATGAAAAGAACTTAGCAGAAAGAATTGCTTCCGAAGTAAATGGAACATTGGCTTTCAGAGGCACAGATAAAATCTATGCCATCATATTGCCCGAGTGAAGAACATGTTATGTCTCAACTGCAACGGAGATTTATTTTTAGTTAAGCATTGGGTAACCCATGGTTTTGGTTGTGCTCTTTTTAGATGTTTACAATGTGGCACCTCTGTGGCCACGAAGACGCCTGCCGAAAATCTAAAACAAATATATTTAGAAGAGGAATAAACTCCTAAATACACACTATATGATGGACCTGATGCACTGATCACTAACAAACTATCGGAACTGGGTAGGCTGCGAAATGTAATAAATATATTTACTTCCGGCTGAGCAATATTGTTAGATTTAACAAAAACTACTGCGACGCAGTTCGTTGTAATAAATATGAGCGAAATTAAATCGAGCACATATCTACTATCCCT
>Ga0080013_1000124_pt1 | contig 105762 bp, 138 predicted proteins | sample ETNvirenome_6_85_FD_69236 | JGI IMG/M metagenome (GOLD analysis project Ga0080013, IMG submission 69236) | Marine viral communities from the Pacific Ocean - ETNP_6_85 (SPADES assembly) (version 2) | ecosystem: Environmental > Aquatic > Marine > Oceanic | place: Pacific Ocean | collected...
CCGTTCCATCAGGGTCCACCAGTCCTGCACCTTCTCTTGCTCGATGAGCTCACACGGGGTGAACACGGTGTCATTGTGGCTGCCCCCTGCATCCCCCTCTGGGCGTGGCTTCACACTGAAGAGCCGATAGTGCCCATCAGCCAGGCTCTCCCCATCCATCCAGAAGTAGTCACCCTCTCCACTGCCAGCATCAGCAGCAGACCACACTGTGGTGGAGGCTGGCACATCCAGGAATACCCCGGCCACCCCCTCATCCACCACGTAGTCGAAGGGGATCCACTCACCCGCAGCGTTGCATGGCATGAGCCCATGCCTGCGTGCGGCCATCAGTATCTCCTCTGGCGTGAGCCTCAGGTCACCCCATGCCGACATGGGCACGGGCCCCATGCTGGGGGCAAAGTCAATCGGTGTCATGGTCTCTGGTCCTCTCATAGTGTCGCCAGCTTGCGTAGCCACTCAGCACGGGGTGTGTCTCCCCTCCGCTTGTCGAGCTTCTCTGCATCTGTCGGTGACATGCGGACGAATACGACCACGGTTTTCCTATCTGATGGTGGCAGGGGTGGTCGCCCCATGCGCTTGGGTGTGGGTGTGGTTGTGTCTTTGGACATGGTCTCTCTCTCTTGGTTGTAGATGTACAGGGGCACGGTTCAGTCCAGCCGATAGGATCGCAGTTCACGGTAGACGCGGCCCGCATAGCTGCGGGAATACCAGCCGGCGACATACCGAATGCCTGCCTCCGTGTCTCTGGACACCCAGCGCCCCGTGGGTGGGTGGTCTCCTGGCATGGCCGACATGACCTGCCATTCCTTGGTGGTGTCCACCACGGTGTACTTTCCGGTGCCTGTGTCGCGGCATAGCCGCAGGCCACGGCTCTCTTTGATGGTCTCAATGGGCATGGTATCTCTCTCTTGGTTGGGTGTGGTTCAGTCCATCAGACTGAAGGCATAGAGCACGGCGATGTAGGCCAGCAGCATCATGGCGGATTCACTCGCCATCTTCATCACCATCATCATCATCGTCGTCGCAATTGCATCCCTCGTGTTCTGAGGCGTGGTACCACGCCCCACACTCTGAACAGTTCAGATAGTAGCAGCCCCAATCATCGGGCACATTCCCGCTCATGCTGCACCCCCTTCGAGGGTGGCCAGCACCTTCACGGCTACGTCGATCTCTCTCTGTAGGCGTGACTTGAGCTCATCTCTCTCGGTGGCGTCCGCGTCGCGTGGATCATCGCCGAGGTCGGCAATCTGCCTCAGCTTGGTGTCGATCATGTCGCACATGCCCTCGTGCAGATCGGTAGCTTCCTGCTCTGTCAAGTGAACGGCGATGCGTGTGTTGGGTGTCATGGTTCGGTCCTTGTTTGGTGGTAGGGGCAAGCGCCCCGTCATGGTGGGTGTGGTCAGTGTCAGCCGGCTATGATGCCGACTGCCTACCGAGAGTGTAACACAGTGGTTGTGGTTTGTGTATATCACAAAGTGCAGAAGATGAAACCGAGGGCAGCGCCCAAGAAGATAGCGAGCATGGGGTGTGGTTGGTAGGTCATCGGTTTAGCCACGTGTCGAAGTCTACATAGGGCAGGCCTAGGTCGATCATGGCATCAACGTAGCAGTTATATCGGTCTTTAAGTGTGCCTCTCATGGTGTTTCCTGTGGTTGTGGTGTGGTGGCGTGGTAGGTCATGGGATTAGCTTGTCGCCGCGCACTCTAAGCACGGGGTTGCATGCGTCGCGCAAGTCATCCAGCGTCAGCGAGTCGCCGCCGTCCATGGATTGCAGGGCCACGAGGTCGCACACAATGTCCAACAGCGCGGCCTTGCTTAGTCTACTTAGGGTGGCGTCAATCTCGGGGGTAACGACGGCCAACACTGGGCCTTTCTTTCCTAGTCCTCTGTTCATGGTGTGGTCCTGTTGTGGAATCTGTTGATGTCTGCGCGTCGCGCTCTGATCAGGTGTTTGAATTGGGCGTCGGTGTTTGCCCCATGGGTGGCCCAGAGGATGCCTGTTTTTTTGGCTCCAACCCATCGGCTGGGTGGGTCATCGGACAGGGTGCAGAACCTCACCCACTGGCCGGGCTGTAGGTAGAGGCTCCCACTCTTCAGTAGGTCATAGACCTGTGGTGTGATGTCGATTGTGGGTAGGTATTGGCTCATGGTGTGGTCCTGTTGTGTGGTGTGGTGGGGGCGTGAGCCCCCGTTGGGGTGAGTGTTCAGGCGATGCGCTTACCGCGAGACTTGGGGCCGTGGTCAGGGAAGCCGATGATCGGGCCCGGTTTGGAGCCATCACACAGCCGGCATGTGTTGCATGTCACCTTTCCCGGGGCCTTGATAGCTGGGCACACGATGCCCTTGGCTCCGTTGGGTGTGGTGAACGATGCCGATCCGTGGTTGACATCGAGCACCACGGCAGCACGGTAGCCCATGGCCATGGCCTCATCGGCTTGGGCGATGGTGTCGCAAGATGCCATCAAGACCCCGGCAAGATCGGGCCGGTCTCGCCAGTGGTGGGTGTAGCCGACGGCGTCCATGCCCATGCCGCGAATCTTGGCCACGGCTCGCTTCAGGTAGCGCAGGGACAAGGCCCCGGGGTCACCGATGGCCCCAAGTCTGGCCATCTTAGCGGCTCGCCTGCTACCCCCAAGGGCAGTCTCAAGGGTGTAGTCTTTGCCCCGGGCATGAGCCTTGGCCATGCCACTATGAGCGATAGCCGGGGTGCCGAACTGGGCATAGCAGGTACCATCCTCAAGCATGGGGCAGCCCTTGCAGGAGGCCTTGGACTCCTCGCGGGTGCGTCCGATGTACATGGTGGGCACGTCGCCCGTCTTGGTGTTGGTGGATCCTTTGATCCAGAGTGCGGCGCTATCATTGACGGTTGGCATGGTGGTCTCCTGGCCAGGGCGTAGGTGTGCCCTGAGCTCGTGGTGGTTTGGTGGGTGTGGTTGGGTGTGGGGTTCAGTCGAAAGCGACTACCGAGGCGAACTGTATGAGGAACATTCGGTCTGTCCTGCCCACCCCTACATCAAGCGGGTCAGCGTTGCGATCCATGGCCATAATCCAGTCAAGGATGCCAGCGTCCGTGCAACCCGCGATGGGTGGCTTGATGCCTGCCCTTTTCAGCATGTGCCGAAGGATGGTGAGGTGTGGGAGATTGAAGGTTTGAAGCATGTCAGGATCCTTTGGTGGGTGTGGTGTCGCGATCGGCCTTTATGCATTGCCCAATGGTCCACCGGTTATGCTTGTTCATCTTCGTCAGCATGGCTTGCAGTGTTTTCAGCCGTGCTCGTGTGTGGGGTGTTTCCCCGTGCGACAAGTACTCTTCTAGTCTTTTAATTTGGCGTTCGATGGTTGACCGGGTCTCCCACAGTTCTTGTGGCGTGAACGTGATCTGCTTCGTGGAGGTCATGTCAGGATCCTTGGGTGGGTGTGGTTTCGGTCTCTTCTTCGTAGACTTCGATGACGCCCTCTCCTCCGCAGTCCGGGCATCCTTCTCCTCCGCATGTCCAGCAGTTCTCGTAGTGCATGATGGTGTCCTTGGGTGGGTGTGGTGTCGGTGGGTGTTTCCCCGTCCGACATGAACAAGATACCATAGTGGCAGAAAGATGCAAGCAGAAAGTCTAAGAAAGATTGAGAATGCGCCCTCACTTAGGCGTAGTGGCCGATTTATCTTTGGACCACATGCCACCACCGGACGTGCTACCATGCCCGTGGGGGTAGGGGGCAGCGAAGCGCAAGCGAGCGGGGGTCGGGGGTCAAGTGCAGCTGACGAGGGCTGGAAGCCCGATTGCATGACCGGGCCTGTGCAGCTGCTGAGTGTAGGGCAAAGGTCTGAAGCTGACGGAAAGGGTTAGCCCTCTCTTTGGTCCCAGCCTGAGACCGTGCAGGGGCCAAGGCGCAGCCGATGGACCTACAGGGCGAAGGCTGGCAACATGCCGAGATAGGGGGGAACCCCAAATCGAGAAAATGTTGTTGATGGGGAAACCCCCTGAAGGGTGCCAGTTTACAGTCTGGGGAACGGCGGGGTGGGGTCTCACAACTAGGAGGTCCTATGGCCAAGCCGAGTACGATCACGAAGCTGCACAACCACCACTACAAGGCGGTGGAGATGATGTTGCGGGGGCTGTCGAAGGCGGAGGTTGCCCGTAAGCTGGGGATGAGTCGTCAGAGCGTGACTCATTGGTCGAACCATGAGCCGTTGTTTATCGAGGAGTACCAGCGCCGGTTTGCTGAGATTCGCGAGTATTCGTTGAAAGGGCATGCGGAGTTCATTGAGGAGATCAATGGGAAGGGGCGTGAGCTCGTTGATACTGCTTTGCAGTGTTTGGCTGAGCTGATGGTTGATCCGGAGGCGCAGGGGAGTGCTCGGGTTGCTGCGGCGCGGGTGATTCTGGATCGGTTTGCGAATGAGCCCAAGCAGGTGATCACGCAGACGAAGACAACGAAGAATGGGGAGATGTCGTTGGAGCAGGCTCTGAAGTTGGTGAAGTGAGGCTATGCTGAAAAATATTCTGGTTTACACCTGGGGATCTTGAATGCCGATCAAGCTGCCGGACATGCCGAAGGGATTGGCGCTTCAACTTGCTGAGGCCTGCAATGACCCGTCGCAGTTCATCAAGCTGCTGAAGATCCATCACAAGTACGAACATCGCCTGGTGGAGTTCAAGCCCAACACAGAGCAGGTGAGGCTTCTCGGGGAACTCCAACAGTACAACCGCATTGTGATTCTGAAGCCCCGGCAGATTGGGATCAGCACGTTGCTGCGGGCCTGGTCTTTCTACAAGGCATGGACGAGCCAGGAGGCGCTCCGAGAGGGCGTGGTGAGCCATCACCAACGCAGTGCGCGGCACATGCACGACATGGACAAGATGTTCTATGCGCAGTTGCCTGAGCTGATGCGCAGAGGACTCGATGTGGACAACACCACAACGCTGCGGTTTGCCGATACCCAGGCCGAAGTGTCCTCGTTCACGGCTTCATCCAAACACGGCACCCGGTCGTTCACCCTGTCGAGCGCGCATCTGTCTGAGTTTGCGTTCTATACAGACCCCGAAGAGACACTGGCCACCGTCACAGCCACCGTGGGTGATGGACAGATCATCATTGAGACCACACCCAATATGCCAGGGGATGCGTTCCACAGACTGTGCGAGGGCGCGCAAGATGGAACCAATGGCTGGCGCCTGGTCACGTTCTGGTGGTGGGAACACGACAGATACAGACAGAACCCACCAACCGACTTTGAACGCACAGACGACGAACAAGAACTGGCCGACCGGTACAAGCTCGATGACCAGCAGATCTACTGGCGACGGACCCAGGTCAACACCATGGGTGTCGCAAAGTTCCGGCGTGAATACCCAGCATGCCTGGATGATGCCTTCCACAACACAGGGAACACATACCTGGAGGGTGGCGTCTTCGATGAGATCGAGACCGTTGAGTTCGACACGCCAGAGATGATGCTCGAGGATCCGAACTACGATGACATGTATGCAATGGGCGTCGATGTCGGTGGAGGACTCGGCCTGGATCACTCGGTGATCACTGTCATCTCATGCACCACAATGCAACCCGTCTATATGTGGCGTTCAAACCGGGTTACCCCGGTGGGCTTCGCGGACAAGATCGCCACGGTATACGATCTGTACAATCAACCGCGGATCCTGTGTGAGTCCAACAACCATGGGCACGTCACCTTGTACCGGCTCCGAGAGTTGGGCGTGAAGAACCTGTGGTTGTCACATGAGGGAAAAGACTGGACAACATCCGTCAAGAGTAAGCTTGAGGCATATGAAGTCTTCCGTGAGTTCCTGGTGAGCGGATTGATTCGATGCATGCCCGCATCCGCCTGTATGGAGCTCAGACAGCTCATCGTGAAGTCCATCAGCCCCGAAGCCCCGAAGGGTCTGCACGACGATATGGCCATGTCAATGGCTCTGGCCTACAGATGTATGCGCGACTTGCCCCGCCGTCAGGTGATAGGGTTTACCCGTAGTCGGATGGAGAGCCGCCTGTCCGACATGCGTGCCAAGCGTATTCGCGGCCAAGTCATTCCCTGGAAAGTGGCCACATGATGTTTACGACCAAGACCGCCAAACGCATTCTCGCAGACCATGAGACCTATTGGGACGATCTGCGACCCCGAATGCGGAAACTCCAAAAGGCGTACCGTACCCAGTACTGGCAACGTGGTCGGAATGAGGCCGATGGGCAGATCATCATCGAGACCTCAAGGGCGTATGAATACATCGAGGGCTACATCGCATCCTTGTTCTCGCGGAATCCGTCTGTTGTTGTCAAGGGCGACGTGCGTGGACGTGGAGACTCCATCAAGGCACAGTCCCTGGTGAACCAGTTCCTTCTCAGCATCCGGCATCAACTCGAGGATGCGTCCCGGTTGGCCCTGATTTACCCATGCTCATTCCTGAAGATGAGCCCAGTTGAGAGCTCAGACGTGTTCAAGCGCGTGCGCGTGACCCCCGTGTCCCCGTGGGACATCATCGTGGATGACAAGTCCGACTCTTGGGATGCCCAGCGGTTTGTGGGACACCGATACTGGGTGAGCCTGCATGAGGCCAAGGAACGATGGGGAAACAAGAAGTACAAGGGAGCCGCAAAGACCGACTGGTTGGATGAGGTTGACCTGGACTCCACACGCATTGCAGAGATTGAGGCCGATCCATTCGACCAGTTCATTGAGGTTGTCGAGTTCTATGATCGCCAAGATGATCGACTCCTGGTCTGGAGCAAGCACTACTCCAACGGAGACAAGTGGTTGTTTGACGGAATCGTTGTGGAAAAGGCAGACGGAAAGACCGAGACCATCCGAACCATTCCGTTCCGTGACGCGGACGATGACCCCATCATTCCCATTGTTCCACTTTTCTATAGCCGCCTTCCTGAAGAGCCAACCCGGGGATATTCGGCGTTGCACCGAATCTATGACCAGATTCAAGAGGTCAACATCTCCCGCACATTCCAGGCCAATGCCGTCCGAAAGGCATCGCGACAGTGGGTTGTGGAAAAGGGAGTCATCGACTCTGAGGGAATGGCCAAGATCTCGCTGGGTCAAGATGGTGAGTTCATCGAAGTGGAGCTGAGTCCAGGCCAAACGCTGGCTGGAACCATTCAGCCCGTTCCACACACGCCCACGCCACCAGAGATCGAGGCCTATATCCACCAAGTCCAGTCAGATTTGGACCGAGGAAGTGTCATGGCTCCGTTCACGCGGGGACAGGCATCAAGCCGCGCCACAGCCACTGAGATCACCGCACTGGCTTCCTATAGCCACTCCGAGGTTGGCCGATTGGCCAGGGCACGGGATGGTGCCATTGAGCAAGTGGCCGAGGTCTACACCTCCATGGTGGCCATGTACATGGGGAAAGAGCCAGACATTGTGGTTCTGTCCGGCAAAGCCGAGGTGTTGCGCGGGTCAGATCTCCAAGCAGACTTTGCCTTCTTCGCCCAAGACAGTGGTTCAACGCCCATTACGGAGCAGCAGAAGAAAGGCGAACTACTTGGCAGCATCGCCATGTTGGTGGAGCTCGGTGTTCCCTCCGACGCCCTCCGCAAGGAAGTCGTGCGCTTGCTCGAGCTTCCAGAGTCGTTCAATGAGGCGCAGCCAATGCCCGGTCCCGCTGGGGCACAACTCCCACCCGGAACCCCACGGCCTGCGCCAGACTCCGCAGCCAATGATCTTGGACTTGGCCCAGGGCAGATCCCAAGCCCTGACCGCATCTCCCAGGTGTTGCCCGCATGATGTACGAGTTTCGATGTCGGGAGGGCCATGTGACTGAGGAGATCTTCAAGATCAGCCAGAGGCCACCACACATCGACTGTGAGGTCTGTGGGAAGAGAGCCAACCACATCATCTCCATATGGGCACGAACCCCTGGACGATGGGGAGACAGCACTGGCTACTATGACCAGTCGCTCGGGACATACATCGAGAACTCTCAGCACAAAGAGCGCGTACTCGCAGACAAGGGCCTGGTACACGAGTCTGACTTTGCACCGCATCATGCTGACCAGATGATCGACAACTCGGTTGCCGACAAAGAACAGCACGACAAGAACGTGACGAGATACGAGGCCTCCATCGCAGAACACGGTGACGTGGGCCGCGCTTTCGCTGAAACATTCCCCGCAGAGGAGATTCTGTAATGCCTGAAGTCGAGATTGATGCGCCCATGCCGCTGCCTGAAGGTGTGCGTGAAGTCGCAGACCGTGCAGATTCAGCCCGTGCCGATGTCATTGAGAGTGTGACCCCAGAGGGAGACTTCTCTGTGGATGGAATCAACGATGTCATTGATGAGATCAACGCTGTGCTCCCGAAGTTTGGCATGGAGCCCCTCGAGGCTGTGAGCACATCTGATGGAACGCTTCCCACCGAGGTCACACAGGCCTTGATGATGGTTGCACAAGCCGCCCAAGACGCCCGAATCATGGATCTCACCGAAGACTTGGATGCTTTGGCAGATGACCAAGACCTCCTGATTCTCGCCGGAAAGCTGAAGAGCTTGGCCGGATCCTCCGACTTTGACCGCTTCTTGGCCACGGAAGCACCACGCATTGCAGAATCCGCCGCCCCGGAGGAGGCCCTTGATGAGCCGCTCCCCGCCGCTCCACCCACCTCCGGTGGCGGTCTCCCATCTGATGACGAGCTGTTTGCTGCTCGCATCTAAACCAACCAACCCGCACTCCGTGGTTATCCACGCTAGGAGCACGCAATGTCAGTTGAGATCGTAGGGGGTGCCCCTGAGGCGCCAGAGTCTGCACCCGAAACCACCACCGAGGCAGAGCCCGCACAGCAGGCTGAGCCACTCCAGACGCGGAATGACGGCGAGCGTCGAAGCCCAATGGCGATCAAGGGCGATGCCGACGCCAAGATTGAGGCTCTGCTTGAGTCCGCAAAAGACGATGAGATCCTGCACTCGGATGAAGAGTTCACCGGGGTCTCCTTCGATGACCAACTCAAAGCATTGCCGGATGATGCGAAGAAGTTGTTGGCCAATATGCGTCGGGACTACACACAGAAGACCCAAGCCCTGGCCTCACAGCGTGCCGATCTGGCAGCACAGCAAAAGTCTTTGTTTGAGTCGGATGCGTTCAAGACACTCCAAGAGATGTCAAAGCGAGAGATGGGGGAGTTTGACCCATACAACCCAGACTCAGTTCTGAACCACATCAAGAAGCAGGTTGCGGATGAGTTCTCCAACATCCTCAAGCCCATGCATGAGGCCCAGGTCCAAGAACGCAAGCGTGCAAAGCTGGACTCGTTCATGACTGCGAACCCAGACCTCAAGACCGACCAAGGGGTCCGCAGCCAAGTGAAAGAACTCCTGATGTCCAACGAGTCCCTCGACATGGAGAGTGCCTATTGGATTGTCAAGGGCCGTGCGCTGTCTGAGCAGAGCCGGACCAATGAGGACGAGCTCAACCGATATAAGTCGGCGGTTCGTGAGGCTGGACTAAAGGTGTCTGGTGGAACGAAGACGAACGCCAGAACGAAGCCACCAGAGGGCCTTAACGCATACGAGATCTACCAATGGTATCAGCGGCAGCAGAGTTCACGCTCATAGCAGCCCTTGCACGGTCAAGTCATGTCCGGTACAGTGAGAGCGGATCGACGCCCCACCTGTGGGTACGCTAAGACCACGGCCCCGTAAGGGACAACCGAACAGTCTCAACGTAAACAAACCGCCCCAATAGGGGCTTGCTACAGGTGTAACTATGGCTATCAGTAACGATATCCTCTCAAGTACTCTGCGGATCCTGCGTGACAAGGAGGTTGACAACCTTCACCGCACGACCCCAATGCTTCAGATGATCGAAGAGCTTGGCGGTGTGGAAGTTGTGGATGGAGGCCAGAAGGTCGATCATCCCGTCATCCTTGCTGAGCACTCCAACATGACTCAACTGTCCACTGGCTATGAGCCGGTGTCCCTCGGTGTGACCGATCCTTTGCGGACGGCCTCCTTTGAATGGTGCGACTTCACGGCTCCCGTGGTCATCACCAAGAAGGAAGAGCTTTCCAACAAGGGCCCTCGCGCCATTATTCGTATCGGTGAGGCTCGCCTCAAGTCCGTCATGGGCATGCTCAAGCGTGAGTGGGAGAAGCAGGCAATCGCCGGTTCGTCCACCGTGCTTACCGAGATGCAGACCCTGAGCGGATTTGGTGCTACCGGCACTGGTTGGCTTGAGGAAGCAGCTTTCGGCGCCCAGACCAACTCTGTTGGTGGAATCGGCAAGGGAACCTTTCCGGCTTCCTGGCAGAACCAAGTTGCAAACGTCACTGGCGCTGCTGCTGGTTCGGCTGCTGGACAGTTCGCCGCCAATGGTCTTCGTCGCATGAGCAGCCTGGCTGTTCAAGCAATGACCTACGCGCCCGAAGGACAGACCGACCTGATCTTGGCAAGCCCGTCTTCGTACGAGCTCTACAAGAACAGCCTGTTTGCCCAAGAGCGGTACATGAGCGCAACCGAAACCAAGCTGGACGGCGGAAAGCTGGCCCTGGCTTACAACGGTGCAACCATGTACATCGAGCCCAACCTTGGGTTCAACGCGGTTGACGGCGGAAACAACTGGGACATCTCGATGTACTTCCTGAACAGCAAGCTGATCAGTGTGTACTACGACCGTGATGCCAAGTTCACGATGGACGACTTTGAGTCAGTGACCGGCTACGCCAGCCGCGCTGCCAACATCTACGTCCGCACTCAGCTTGCTGCCTCGCATCTCGCGGGACAGGGCGTTCTTCTCAACGGCGAACTCTAGGAGGTCATCATGGCTATTGCTCTTCACAACGCGAAAGGACTCTCTGGACTCGGTGACCAGGCTGAAGTCAAGTACTACACGGCTGGTGGCACCATTGCTGCTGGTGACTGGGTGTCAATCACTGCCGGTAAGGTGGTCGTGTCCAACGCTGGTGTTGCCACCGCAAAGACGGCCATTGGTGTGGCGCTTGAGGCGGCTGTTGCAGATGCAGCCGTCCGCGTCGTTACCGCTGGAGTCGTTCAGGCGAACTGCGACAATGCTGTCGCCGCCGGAAACGCGCTGATGCCAACGGGAACCAACGGACGCGCCAACAAGGCGACCTACGATTCCACCACCGCCACGGATGCCGTAGTGGATCTTCCCGCGATTTGCGGTGAAGCCCTGTCGGGGGCGTCTGGGAATGTTGCGACTTGCTACGTGTACCGCTCGATCTACTAGCGGTCATCATTGAGCCCTCAGCCTGGATTCGTCTGGGCTGGGGGTTTTCCCCATCTGAGGTGAGATATGCGTCTGACGGACATCATCGGCTTGGTCAAGACCGTTACCGACTATGATCCCACGGTGACCACATACGATGATGAGGTCACGCGACTCATCAACAATGCTCTGTTTGAGCTCTTTGCAGAGAAGCCATTCACCTTCGCGCAGAAAGAGGTGGACATCACCGCACACGCGGATGTCTCGACAACAGCCAATGTGACCCTTGGAAGCAACGTAGTCGGAGGCTTCTCGGTTGGCGCAGACTGGATGGAAGGCCAGATCATCGAGATCGAGAAGGTCGAGTACGAGATTGCCTGGATCAACATCGCAGGAAACGACCTGTATCTAACGAAGCCCTATGTTGGCCCAACAGCAGCCGGCGCGTCCATGAAGGCCAAGCAACGGTATCTGGACCTGCCCCAGGACTGCGTGTCCGTTCTTCAACTTGGAACCCGTGAGCGTGTGGGCAATGCGAGCCCCGCTGACATCGGAAGATTCGTTCCGTTTACCCGGTTCGAGGATGAGTGGTGGGCCCTCCCACTGGACGAGGTTGGAACAGCCACCCACTGGGTGAACTATGACGACTACACCGTAGCGTCACCCGTTCAGTCTCCAACCGCAGCCCTGGCTGGTGGTGGAACGCTGGTTCCCGGCACGGAATACAGCTTTGTGCGAACACTAAACTACGGAAACAGAAGGTCTGCGCCAAGCCCGCTCGGTGCCGCAACCCCAACACCCGGAAACCAGAACATCAACATTACGCTGCCCGAAACCGGCATTGGGTCTGGGTACTACCAAGAGGTGTGGCTCAAGTTCAGCCCATACAAAGCGTATAGGCTTGTTATCTCTGAGCAGGCCCCGGGAGCCGCCCCGGTTACGGCTGCCATCACTGCCCCAAGCAATGACTGGCAGTTCAAGGAGCGCCTCACTGAGGTGGATGGGAACTACCAGCGTGTTCGTCTGTACCCACGGCAGAGCTCAGACACGGTGATCACGCTCCGATACCTGTACCGGCCACCAAAGTTGGTTGAGGACACAGACTCCCCACAGTTCCCCGCAGCGCATCACCAGTACCTGGCCTACCGCGCCCTGTCGGATCTGTTCGTCAAGCACGACAACCTGCCTCAACACAAGATCTACCAAGACAAGGCCGAGGATGAGATCATCAAGTTGGAGCAGCGGTACATGACCGAGATCCCACGGAGATGGGTGAAGAACGGTGGAGACTCCAGCCTCGGTGGATACCGAGACAAGTGGGGGCCGTTGAGTCACTCATGAATGGTAAACGTGTAGACATCAAGCCTCTTGGCGGCATCTCTGAGGTTGTTCCACAAAAGCCCAATGATGCGTCTGAGATTGTCAACATGACGATCCATCGGCAGACCATGGGGTGGGACACCCGTGTTGGGTACGAGAAGTATGATCCAAAGCCCACCAATCTGTGGCAGCCATTCAACACGCTCAGGCGAATCGACTCGCTGTTTCTGTGGTCTCGGCACCAGGGTGCCCAAGACTGGATCTTCTTGGAGTCTGGCGGAACCCTGTACTGGCTGGACGATCTGTCGCTCGGGAGCGCCTTGCGTCTTCAGACGGTTGAGTCTGGGCGGGTGACACCAGCCCTTGGTGAGGCCGTCACCAGCTATACGCCTTTTGGCCGGTTTCTGATCATCGTCAACGGGTATGACCGACCGACAAAGGCTGCGATGTGGCCCGTGTGGGTCATGCCCGGTGCCACACAGCAGAGTCTGCCGCTGTACGACCTGGGGTGGCGTCAGGCGCCAATGCCGCCCACCGTGTGGGGAGTAGACAACAACCCAGCGTCCATCTCTGGCAACCAAGACATTGGCATCTGGGCTGGCTCGAGTTCGGATGAGGTTGGCCTTGGGTCATCCACAGCATCGGTCACAAACACATACCGGTACAAGCAGAGCTTCGTGAACAACTCTGGTTCCGAAGGCCCACTGTCGGAAGCGTCCAACTCCGTGGAGTGGGACACCCCCTCTGCTGGCACCTACAACAACTCCCGGTTCATCACCAAGGTTGAGATCCAGAAGGGCCCTGAGGGCACCGTCGCTCGACGCTTGTACCGCACAGTGAACACCAAGGGTGGCGATCCCACCGTGGCTGAGAACTTCTTCTTTGTGATGGAGATTCCAAACAACCAGGATGAGGCGGTGTTCGACCACCTGGGCGACCAACAGCTTGGCTCGTTGGCTCCAGGCCTCACTGATTCGATCCTGTTCCCGGCCCCCGCTGCACGGTTCTGTGCCACATTCAAGAACCACCTGTTCCTTGATGGGGGCTCATCTGAGGGCACGCGCATCTACTGGAGCAAGTCAGGCAGGCCGGACGAGTTTGATGTGTTCAACTTCATCGACCTGGGTGGGCGGGATGCGGGGTCAATCACTGGCCTTCATGCTCATGAGAACTTCCTGATTGTCATGCGTGAACGCGGCATCGACATCATCCGCTCCGTCAGTGACTCTATTGGGAATGTGTGGTTCGATGCACAACCCGTGTCTGGATCCATTGGAACAAAGGCCAAGGACACGATCACAACCATTCCCGACCTGGGCGTCGTCTTCTTGGCCACCGATGGTGTGTATCTGTTGTCCGGCTCTAAGGATGGTGGTGGGACCATCTCAATCAAGAAGGTCTCTGACCCAATCATGAAGACCATTGAGCGGCTGAACCCAGACGTGATCGCTCGAGCCACTGCGGTGTATTCACAGAAGTGGAGGGAGTGGCACTGCTATTTCGCTGCTGATGGTGAGGAAAAACCCTCCATCGGAATCGTGCTGCACTTGGACCGCATTGCTTGGTCCGTGCGCGAGGGGTTCCCTGTGAGTATGGCCACCACCAACTACGAAGGAGACATCATCTTTGGCCATAACGAGGGGGAGATTGCTGGTGGGGATCCAGACGAGTCTGGGCTGTTTGTGGTCTCCCGAAGGCAGGCCTGTGGTGGTGAGTACCAAAGTGTTCCGACCCAGGAGGTTGTGGACTCCCCGCCATGTGACTCGACATATCGAAGCGCGTGGATTGACTTCGACGATCCAAACGCCAAGAAGCGCGTTCACTATGTATACGTCTACATGCTGAGCCAGGGCGACAACACCGCGACCATGAAGTACTTCAAGGACTACAACTTTGCGGGCACCGACACACCGGCCATGAAGATGCAGCGGCCAGACCACACGGATCAAAAGGTGTTTGATTCTGCCGTTGTCGGAACAGACATCTGGGATGACGAACTCCTCACCCAAGTTCGCTTTCCGATCTCCCAGGGGTCGTGCGCTCAGTTCCAGTGGGAGATCGAGACCCAAAACTCTGCGGTGATTCTCGGGTGGGCCATCGAGTACACTGTTCCTGGTGGGACCAAGATCATCAGCGGGAAGCGGGCATGAGCAAACGATGGACTGAGTATGAACCAATGGGCAGCAACGTCGTTTCTGCTGATGGGTTCAATGCCGAGTACAACGCCCAGAAGGGCTCACTGAATGGTGGTGTTGACAGGACAATGCTTCCTGGTGGCTACTTCACACGGGCGCACCTGAAAGACGAGTCAATGCACAAGGTGTCCCTGACCACCGGCATTGAGCTTTCGGATAGCTACAAGACGACCAACGGATCCGTTGATGAGTTCGATGGGCTTGAGTACAGCTTCTATTCGGGTGGCTGGAGAAACGCAGCGAACCCCGTTGCCATCAGCGGAATGCGTGAGGGGATGGCCTACGTTGAGTTCAACGGGTGGTACTGGTACAACCGCTTCACAAGCGGGTTTCGCTCGTTTGCACTAAGCAGCGAATCAGATCACGACCATTGGGTGCGGTTCCGCATCTTGTACAACGGCACCGTGGTCTTCCAGTCGAGCAAGCTCTACACGCTGTTCGACAACTTCGTGTTTACTGCCAACCACCCAGTGACGGGCGGCACCGCCCAATACCAGATCCAGTTCGCCTTTTCCCCGGCCTCACAGGTTGAATCCCCGGTAGACGACCCAGACACATCCATGATGTTCTTTGGTGGCGCACAGTTCATGTCAATCGGAAGGTGGCGCTGATGTCTACAATCAAAAACCCCAACGCCACGAAGGGCTCTGTCGTCACGCACACGGAACTCAATCAGAAGTTTAGCGACATCACAACAGCCACAACAGGTGGTCTTGATGACCTGAATGTCCGTTCTGAGGCGATTGACTGCAACAACATCGACGCCCCGCCTACCTCTGGGCAGGGCGCCCTTATCTTGAAAGACATGGGAACCCATGAAAACGGATCCCGTCCAGCCGTTGGTGGGGCAGCAGCCGTGGCTATGACCGTGTACAACTCGACCGAGGGCCCCGGGCCTGGGCCGGTAGTTATTAACCATGGCCCCACCACGGGCACGATGGTCAAAACATTCGTCATCAAGGCTGGCGATGTTCTCCGCGTTCAGTGGCAGGTGTGGGTGGAAGACTACCCGACGCACGGGGGCCGAGCCTGGGGCGACACGAACCCGGCCCACCTAATCACATATACGCAGCCAAAGTACCCTTGTTGGATGGTTTGGCTTCAGTGGAACGTGCCAGCATCTGGCGCATGGCAGGAGGTGCCAAGCCAGACGGACTTTGATGTTACCTATGGGTCCGATAAGGGGGGCCCCACCTCAGAAACCGGCGCGACCATGGTGGTCCCACACGGCACGCTGTATTTTGCTTGGAATCCGGCAGCATTGCCGATTCCGGCGGCTTCGTCATCATGGTTTCGTGAGCGTGGCCGCACATACAGGCAGTCATGGAACTATGTGCATACGGGCGCAGACATCACCATCACGGGGTTGCGTCTGATGATTGACGGCCTGTACCACCCACGGAACGAGGCCGCGACGGGTGACGTAAACGTATTTAATCATGAGAACCGAGACTGGTCTGGCGCGCCCTTTGTGGCAACGAACAACCAGATCACCCTCGGGACGGTCAACATCGTGGCCATTCACATGGAGAAGGACTGATGGCGTTCACACCCACAAAGGTCTGGGCTGATGGGAACACGCTGCTGGCAACCGACCTCAAGGGCAACCTTGACGACCTCAAGGTGTACACACACGCCATCGAGGGGACGGCCTTCAATGGTGTGACGGCGTGGGCTGATACGCAGCACCTCATGGGCGGGTCGTTTGAGGGCATTCCGAACCGATACCACATGATGTCGGGGATCTGGTCAGGGTATGTATCCAACAGTGGAGATGGGCAGTATACCTATGCGACGGCATACGATACGGGCGCCACGGGGGACTCAAACTTCCAGTTCCTTCCAAGGGCACAGCTCACCCATGAAGTCCGAAAGCCATGCACCTTCTTTGTGCAGTGGTGGGCCGGAGCCTCAACCAGGGACAATGAGCCGGGTAGTGCAAGCCAAGGAAACGCATCGTTTTGGGTGTACAAGAAGCAGAGGGACGACCCCGGTGTAGCCGTAAACATCTCACGCGCATCCATCTCCAGATCCAGAGAAGAGGTGGGCCCAAGCACGTCTGATATGATCCGGCCAGGTGCTGGCGAAGACCCAGACTCAATCCCAAAGCGTTCCGTGCGATACCCACTGAACGGCTTCTTCGCTTTCGACTCAACTGAGGTCGGAGCCTACAACGTGGGCGTTGTTTATTACTCAACCACAGCCAAGACCCAGGTGTTCTCCTGGGGCGTCACGGCTGAATGCTTCTATTTCTGAGGGGCCACAATGGCACTACTTCCAGGCGCACTGATTGCAGCCCAAGGTTTTGGCGCAGCCGCCAAGATCGGATCGGACATTGGCCAAGCAGCCAGCCTGTTCGACAAGACAGACAAGGATCGGCTCAAACAGCTTGAGCGCCAAGTGGAGATCGGTGAGTTTCTGTCCCCAGAAGAACAACAACAGTTCTTTGCCCAGATCGGACCAGCAGAGCGTGAGGCATTCCAACGTGGCGTCGGAGCTACGTCGGCGTTTGACATGGGGTCTGGTCAGTTCGTGGCCCAGCAGATGGCCCAGCAACAAGCCACGGCTGAGAGGCGTGCAGAGGCCCAGCAAAAGCTGCGCACAGCAGAGGCCCAAGCACGGGAGGCAGCCGAGGAAGAGGTTGACCTACTAAAGAGCGCCCAACAGGACCGTAAGCGAGCCATGACCACGGCTATCCTTGGTGGTGTTGCAACCGCAGCGGGGACAGCCATCGAGACAGCGGACCTGCTGCAAACGCGAAGGATCCACGAAGCCATGCAGGCTACCGCACTCGCAAAGGCTGAACAAGAAAGGCAGTTGTCGTCTGATCAGACCAGGGTGCTTTCTCCTTGGTCGCCGTGGGAGGGGGAAGCGCCTGGGGTGACCTCTGGCATCATGGACACATCCCGCACGCTCGGAAGCACGTTTGCTGACGCAGCCACTGCCGGGGCAAACCCATACTCCTTTGGTACAAACAACACCTACTCTTTTGATACGGACTGAACATGCCCACACGTGGAGAAACATACCGGCAGACCTGGGTTGATCCCAAGTACGAGCTCTTCCAGGCAAACATCGAGCGAGCCATGGCCGAAGATGTGCGTCTACGCGAGGACTTGGCACTCCAGAGGCAGTTCATCGAGAAGCAGATCCTTCAGGCTGAGAAGGCTATTGACGCCCTGGAGAAGCAGGCGATTAAGTCTTTCGCTGATGCGGGCAGCGCCATCGGCCCCAAGAATAGCGATATCCGTGGGTTTCATGCCCTGTACCAGTCCGCGCACAAGAAGTTTCTTGAGCAGTATGACACGCCCTCCGATCTTGAAGGCGCCGTTACCTCCCTCATTGCGACTGCCATATCCCCGGAGGTTACCGCCATTGTGGATCCAGAAGATCAGGCCGTCCAGATTCTGGCGATGCTCAGGACAGACAAGATCCATGGAAAAATGCTAAAGGCGTCCTCAAAGCAGAGAGAAGCCATGGCCAACGAGTTGGCTGCTCTGTTGAAAGAGTCGGTTGAGGGCATCAGCGACGGCGCGGCCATCGAGATTGCTGTTCAGGCCATGAGCACGCCGGGGAGAGAGATCAACCCACTCAACGTGGATGTCAGCGGGTTCACGGATCGCATCAACATGGAGTCGAGGCGAGAGGCCGTCAGGGAGATCAACCCCGCACGTCGAGAGGCCGATATGTCGCCCCTTGATGAGAAGACCCTTGAGCGTCTTGATCCAACAACGGGCAAGCCTGAAGCTGAGGCCGTCAGGGAGCGGTCTTCCGCAGCAAAAAATGAGATCGACGCCGCCAAGGCAGACCTGGGGAAGTTGATCCTGGAAAGAACACGCCTAACCAAGCTTTCGGAAGCACCATCTGAGTCTGACTTGAGGCAGCGTGCCATCGAGATGAACATCGACATCTTCCGCAAGCGCAAGGACCGCAAGCCACCCAAGGATCCGCATGAACTCATCATGTTCTTGGGTCGTGATGCGGTCGAATATGTGCAAGATAACGACCCAACCACAGATGGATCTAAGGCTGGCATGCTGGCCACGCAGATTGTTGACCTTGTCTCAAGTGGAACCATGAGAAAGAGCCAGCTTCTGGAGATTGCTGGTCAGTACGCGGGCAAGGACACCGAACTCAGGAATGATATTATCACTCGCGTCCTGGCTCACGCACTGAAGGCCGAAGCTGACGTAGCTGCCGATCCAGAGGCTGTCCTCAGGGCGCCGAAGGATCCGACGAAGGTGGCCGAGGAGTCCATGCAGGAGCAGGCGCAACAGCAGCTTCAGGCTGTTGAGCAGGGTGTCGAAGAGGCAAAGACCAAGCTCAAGGATGCCGCGTCTACTCCCCCGGCTCCTGTTCAGGCCCCGGGCGGAGAGTTCAGTGGTCCAAATGAGGCCATCGGATCTCTTCCGTTGAATGATGATCAGAAGAAGTGGGCCAAGTACATCTATGACAAGTTCATAGAGGCCGGGCTTCCCGCGTCTGCGGCCTATGCCGCGATTGTGAATGCAGCGGCAGAGTCAGAACTCGATCCAAACGCGGTGAACCGCAACGGGACGGAGGGGAACCGACCAGATGGCGAGATGGCCGTGGCGGTTGGCTTGTTTCAGTTGAATGACGCGGAACGGGCCATGGGTGTGGGGATGTCCGAAGAAGCGCGGATGAACCCAGACATCAACATTGACACGATGATCGAGGCAATCAAGGGGCCGCTCGGAAAACGATTCCGTGAGGGTGCCCAGGCAGGGATGTCTATTGAAGAACTCACATCCATCTTCACGGTGGATCTTGAGAACCCAGCCAACGGAGAGGCTGTTGGCGCTGATCGGGCAAAGACTGCATCTGGGTGGTTTGGCCGTGGCGTCACGGATGCGCCCACACCACCAACCCCACGCGCCGGGGTTGAGCGCCAGACAGAGGCGCAGAAGTTGAGAGACAGGCAGGCAAACTGGATCGCTCCACGCATCGCAGAGTTCCAGGCAATGCTCGCAGAAACCACAGATCCCATCGAGCGGGCGGACCTACAGAGGACCATCGAAGGTCTCACCAAAGAATCTGAGGACATCCAGGTTCAGATTGACGCACTCATCCAAGCAGCGCCGCGTGCGGATCGCAGACCTCTATCGCAAACAAGAACACGCCTGTTCGCGCCCACTGCTCCAGCCGGAGCAGATATGGGAGCAGCGCGGGAGGGTGTCGCAACCAAGAAGGCCCAGGTGCAGGCTGAGATCGACCGGCTCAAGGGCCTGGGCGGCCATGTGACCACACAGATTCCGGGTGGAGACCAAAGCTTTGGTATGGCTGTGGATCGGCCAACTGCCCACCTCGGACCAAGGATAGCAAGATCGTATGATATTGCTGGCCAGCAAAGGGAGATCAACAAGGAGATAGCCAGGCAGCAACAACTGCTCGACCATCTTCAGCGGATGGAGGAGACCACCCTTGTGGGAGAGGCTGCCCCGGCACCAGTCCAGACCGCTCTTGATGACGATGGGATCCTGATCTCAAGGACCGGCATCTGATGGCGGACGAAGTGGTCATGGCCGAAGACGAAGAGCGTGAGCGTATTCGCGCTGCGCTTCGTGCTGTTCCCTGGCCAACCGTCAGCGTGGACCCCGCACAAGAGTCCGTTCAGGATGACTTCGAGTTTGATGTTCATGCTGGCCCACAAGAGCAGACCGGAGAGACCGCTGGGTTCCGTGAGGGACCAGGAAGTGGAATCGAGTTTGGTCCCGTTGTTCCGAATGAGACCGACGTTGTAAAGGAGATACAGGACGCGGTTCGTCGTCGGCAGAATGACTACATGGGTCAGGGCTTCGCCTTTGATGAGGCAAGGCAGAGCGCCATTGGCGATGTCTATGAGATCACCAACCGGGGCATCACCCCCGGACGCAAGAAGATCAAGTCCGAAGATATCGCCAAAGACCTTACAGACCTTGAGGGGTTCCAGGCCCTCCGTGAGTCCCTGAAGCGCCAGAAGCTTGGGTTCCAAGAGGAGGCACCAGAAGGCCAAACCCTGGCAGAGCGTGCTCTGACCACAAGGCTGACGGGCGGTGAGGTGGTGGAGTCACGCCTTCACCAAAGCCTTCGTGTTCTTGGTGGCATCTCACGAGTGGCCATCGAGCCATTGATGCAGTTCTCGACCTACGAGGTGGACGAAGAGGGCAACCCGGTTGACCCCAGCGACATCGCGTATCGCATCGAGCAGTCTCTACCCGAAGACATCAGAGAGACCTACACATTTGGATGGTGGCCACGCCCCTTCCAAGGTGCCACACGCACGGATCCATCGAGCCCATACCAAGCCATCGAGAGTGGGGATCTGTTCAAGGATATCGCACACTCCATTGCGTCTGGTCGATCCTTGGTCGATGACTTCAAGAGCATGGAGAACTATCGCAAGTTCTGGGTAGACTCAGCCCGCGAACTCGACATGCCCATCTTGCAGTATGTCCCCACGGCTGCTGGTTTCGGCACAGAGTTGTTCATGCCCATTGCCCCCGGTGCTGGCTTGGCAACAGGCGCAACCAGGGGCACCGTTCGTGTGACGGCAGACGCGGCACGCAAGGCTGGGATGTCTCGTGGTGCTCGTGTACTCGACAACATCCACAGCCCCGTCCGACAGGCGAGAAAGCGCCGTGCCGTACACGAGGCAGAGCGGATCCAAGAGGGGCTTCCCCAGCGCATCGAGTCCTTTGATGATGTGGTCGATCACTACGGTGTTCAAGATGTGATGGCTCGGCACATCGCAGATGAGGTCACACGCCCGGCCATGTTGAGGCGAGAGCTCGACGCCCTGGAAGAGGGTGTGGAACATGTGCCCACCCGGATGATGGATGACTTCCTTGAGTCTGCTACCGTGCGCGAGATCGCTGAGCGATCCATGGATGAAGCCGGGAACATGTCGCGGGCGAAGATGCTCGATGATCTGGCCACCTGGGAGAAGGCGCTTGATGAGCAGGCAACCCTGAAGATGTTGTCCCCGGAGGTTGGCACTGCGCTGAACATCGGTCGCAACACACTTGAGGAGGCGGGCACCCTGGCCAACCGTGTGTCCCAGAACGGGGCTGCCCTGCGCCGCACAGGCCTTCGTGGTCAGACATCCATCCGAGAGGCGCGTGTTCTGACAGCCAAGCAGCAGACGATGGCACGCATCGCAGACAGGGTGCCCAATGACTACGTCCTGCTGACCCCAACCTCCATCATCAGCATGAAGGCAGCCAAGCAGATTGCGCCTGAGCTCGGCAGAAACGTCGATGCCCTGATGAGGGGAACCCGCGTGGTGGATGAGGCCGGTGTTGGTGGCCATGTGTTTGATGATGCCGATGCTGTGATCAGGGCCCTTGAGGAGACCGTTGGGGCAGATGTCATGGAGGCATCTTCAATCTGGCGAGAGGTCACTGAGGCCATGCTGAAGAGCGAAGGCATCCCGCACAAGGCAGCCCTCAACATTCGTGCCCATGTCACGGAGGGGGTGGCTCGCCAGCTTGTGGACAAAGCACCGGGCCTCAAGGTCTCTGAGTTCCAGCGCCCCCTTGAGGGTGGCCTTGCTATGGAGCGGGCAGCCAGGCCCGTCGAGCGCAGGGTGCAGACACTGGAGCGCGCAGCAGAGCTCGTCCAAGACGTGGTCCCAGAGAAGCTGGGCCGCGCCATTGCGAGTGCCGAGGTTCTGCCTCGTGCGGTTCAGAACTATGTGCGAAAGAACATGCCGAAGTTTGTGCGGCCAGATGCGTCACGCACCCCCACCCCCACACTTCAGTGGCTCGGAAGCACCGAGGGCTTGCTCCAGCAGAACGTGCAGAACTTCATGCGCGAGGCCAGCGAGGTCATCAACAAGGCACCCACCCACGAGCAGGGGTACCAGAACCTGATCAACCAGACCATCAAGGAATCATCCACCCTGCACAAGAAGGGCGGTGACGCCACGCGCACCTGGAATGCATGGCGGGATGTGGTTGACAAGTTCTTTGGACCAGAAGCGGGGATGATCCATGACTTCCAGCTTCGTCGGTACATCGGCTATCCCCCCAAAGACTTGACACCCAAAGACTTCGCCAAGGTGGTGCAAGCCATCCGCAAGGACTCTGATGCTCTCCGCGGGGCGGGACTCAAGACAAGCGCAGTGGCTGGGGTAGACAACTATGCTGGCGCCTTCACGGCCTGGATGGTTGAGCAGAGGGCCATGCGCGTCGTGGCCCGCAGCTACGATGAGTTCCTTGAACTCAACCCACACCTGGCCCTGAAGGCACAGAACTACCTGAAGACCCCGTCAGTGGTTGCTCGTGATGAGCTGACCGAGATCATCAAGACGACCATCGACATCGTGGAGAACCCAAAGGCCACAGATCTCTTGGTGAACCTGTCTGAGAATCTGATCCGTAGAACCTCACGAGTCATGTCCGACGAGAACCGCACCGACATCATCAGCCTGATGATCAAGCACAAGGTGGCCATTGGGCTTCCGACCGCCAAGCTCTCTGCCCTTGAGGCCCTTCCCAAGGCGACGGGTCAGCTCATCTCCAAAGACCGGCTCAGCCTGGAGATCGCGGCGTTGATGGAGGAGGCCGGAACCCCGGTCTTGAAGCAGGCTGCCGACAAGATGGCCTCCGGGCTTCAAGAGCTCATGGTCAACGTGGTCACCCGCAACATGGACAGCCTTGCCACGCAGCACCTCCAGTCTCTCGGCATGATGGCTGGCTCGAACCCCGCCAGCTATCGGAATATTGCCACGCGGCTGTTCCGCCTACCCGGAAGGGACAAGGTGGCGGCCCTGTATGGGGATGATGCAGCCGAGATGGTCAATCGCCTGAAGTCTGCCGTGTCTAACGGAACCCTTGAGAGAAACCTGGAGAAGCTGTATGGAACCACGGAGGGCGACTGGGTCTTCCGATCATTGGGTGCATTCTTGGACGGTATGCGCCGCTGGAGCATCGGTGGCCTGCTCGGTGGGTTCCCCCTGCCCAACACCCGCTTCCTGGGGCTCAACGCGCTCACAGCGCCACTCATTGTGGCCACATCCATTGGACCCAAGCACGCCTTTCGGGCCCTTGGCCTGAACAAGACCAACCGGATGCTCAACTGGGCTGCGGTGAAGAACGGAGCCAAGGCAGATGAGGTGATCTTTGAGACCAACGGAGTCCAGTGGACCCGCGCAGATCTCGAGGATGCCATCCAGCGCAACAACGTGAAGTACAGCCAGATCGGGTTTGAGTTCAGTGACGTGGTCATCAACGACATCATGCGTGCCCTGAAGATTGACCGAAAGATGCGAACGGCGGGGAATGTCAGGCAGATCCTCAGACAGATAGACCCCGGAAACAAGAACCTGTGGTCCCGTTTCGCTGAGCAGACGGACAACTACTTCAGGCAGAACGTGTTCATCTCTGCCATCAAGGAGGGGCGCACTGAGGCCGAGGCGGCCAAGCTGGCCCAGAATGCACTGCTTGACTACGGCTCATTGGGTAGGGCTGAGCGTGATGTCATCGCAAGAGGCATGTACTTCTACGCTTTCCGCCGGCTGATGGCAGAGAACGTGGTGAGGACAGCCATTGAGCGCCCCAAGCTGTTGGTTCAAATGGCACGGACACAGAAGGAGCAGGCCAAGGAGTCTGGCATCTGGATGACCGCCCCAGACCACGCCCTCACCAGGCTCTGGAGCAGCATGGGTGAGACCTATGACAAGAACGTACAGAGCGGAGTCTTTGGCCCAGACAACCCCGCCATCACAGCACTGCTCGACATCTTCAACATCGGGATGCTCCCCTTCAATGCGATCAGCGGTGACCCGGAGCTCATCTCCGAGACCGTCAAAGACATCCCAGAGATCGCGTACAACCCCATCATTGACGGCATCTTCAAGCTGATTGCTGCCTCCAAGGAGAAGGGACACGCTGGCTTTGTCCCCCCTGAGCACATCGTATTCTTCAAGCAGATGGGCATGTGGGAGCCATTCGAGAAGTCGTTTGGTGTTGTCTCTGTCTCCAGCGAGAGGGAGATGAGGCGAGGCCAGCCCACACAGAAGGGCCTCCAGTACCGCTTCATGGACAAGGATGGATACAGCAAGTACATCATCTTCATGCATGCGTTGACTGCATCTGCCATCAAGCGGAACATCCAGGACTACGCAAAGATCGGCATTGCGGCTGGGATATACCCAGAGGGTTTCGAGCCAAAGCGTCTCGATGACGGCAACTGGTACATGATTGCTGGCAACCTTCAGACCCCCATGAACATCCCCGACAACGTGATGCAGTATGACTCCATGCTAAAGACGATGCGTCGAGACCTTCAGAACCTTTCTACCCCGTGATACTGTTTGCATGTCAAGGAGACCCCCATGCCTATCGTTCATTCTTCATCCCTCCGGTTTACCGGCTCGGTTTCCAGTTCCGATGCCGCGACTGAGGTGACCATTGCGGATGTTCCTCGCACTGGTTTCATCACCCGCATCCATGCAATGAAAACTGGCGGGACTGCTTCAAACATTCAGCCTGTTGTGGGTCGGGCAACCAACCCCTCTGGAACCATCAACCAGATCCTCCTGGTGGCCGCATCGTCGGGCATTCACATTGATGAGGTTCCGGCAAAGAAGATCCCATACACAGCCGGAGCCGGGCTCCAGTTGTTTATGCGTCTCCAGCCCGATGCTGGCTCAGACAACAACATCACTTGGGAACTCTTCATCGAGTCGGGTTCCTGATGGCTCTTCAGTTTCCAACATTCCCAGGTGCTGGTGGTGGTGGCGGTGGCGGTGCTGCCCCAGACCAAGGTTTCAAGCGCGGCTGGCAGTATCTGGCCAAGGCAGATGCGACCTACTGGGCAGCTCAGCATCAAGACGCCCAAAACAACTGGTACAACAAGGTCATCTCCAGCAGCGATAACGGCACCCAGTGGGAGGTGGAACTGGACAACGACCAGTACACCAGCAATACCCCCGCAGGCGGCTACAAGGTAAGCTCGGCCATGGGGTGGGGCTCTTACTGGTTCTGGGATCTCCCCGACAATATGACCTTCAACAAGTCCAACAAGATCATCTTGAAGCTTGAGCTGATCGACTTCACCGTCCCCAATAAAAATGACATGGTCGTGCTCGGACTCGCTGATGTTGGGAACTCGGCGATGTGGGACCCCAGCCGATGGGCGGCAGTCGGCGGTTTCAGCAATGACTCTGTCGAGTCCAGCGGCAAGATCGTGCCGGATATCCGGTACGGCGTGAAAGCGGGGGGCTCCAGTCCGACTGTATCGAGTGCTGTCTCGGCGGCTAATGGCGCATGCACCATCGCGATCATCGAGATCACGAAGAACTCCAGCACCATCATGAACGTGCAGACCTCGATCTATAGGCCAAGCCCGACCGGGGGCGCGGCGAAGTTGGCAGTATCCTACGCCGCTTCGGCTATGCAGCCCGTTGGCGATCTCAAGATATTCTTACAGGTAGGCCGGACGGGAAACTCAAATAGCGACAGCTCCATCATCTTCAAACCATATTACATGGCCAGCACCGAAAAAGACGAACTGGACTGGGGGATCTGATGACTGAAGCACAAGCCCTCGCTTTCATGACAAACACCATCGTCATGTGCGAAGACGAAGACGGTGTCCTGTTTGGTGTGTGCAAGCACGATGACGATGACTCGGGACGCTGCGTGATCCTGACGCCTGACCGACGCTCGACCAACACGCTGGCCGAGGATCTGGACAAAGAGATGGCCACAGCCGGGGCTATCGCTGCCATTGCTGGGGCCAAGTTGCCCTATGTGGATGGTGAGTTTGTCCTTCTCCAGGCCCCGAACACACAGGCGGTAAACGCTGTGTATCCAGATGAGCCAGGATGGGTTGAAGACACCACGTCAATGTGCCTGGGCACAAGCGGACTGTATGCGATGTTTTCCAGCATGGATCCGGACGCCCTGGTTGCTGCCGCTGAGGGTAAGTCCAACCCGTGGGCTCTTGTGACATGACGCAGCTTGCCCCAAACTTCACATTTGCTGAGCTGACCAGAACCTCACACCGGGGTCTTCTGGATGCGAACAGGGAACTTGGGCGCAACCATACCAAGGCCCTGAGGGCTACGGCTGAGATGTTGCAGGCGATCAGGGACCGGTTCCGGTCACCTGTTATCGTCCATTCGGGGTTTAGGTGCCGTGGTTTGAATACCGCCTTAGGCGGCAGCGCCTATTCCCAGCACGTCAAGGGAGAGGCCGCCGACTTTCATGTCATTGGCGTGCCCTTGGAGCGTGTTTTTGATTGGATTCGTAATGAGAGCGACCTGAAATATGGACAGGTAATTCTTGAGGGAATCACTGAAGAAAAGCCAACATGGATCCACATCAGCCTGGGCGAGCCCTGGAGGTCTGAGGGCAAGTCCCGTCAGGCGCTGATGTGGGATAAAGACAACGGATACAGGAGAGCCTAATGGCACTTTCAACTGGAACAGTCGCTGGCAATCTGGCAAACTTTCTCGTAGACCAATCAGTTGCAAACGCCACTTATTCGCTCGTCAAGAGTGGTTCTACGGTGGTTTACTCGGTCTTCGTTGACAACTCGCTCAACAGCCACGCTACATATCTGAAGCTTTACAACCATGCGTCTCCGACTGTTGGTACGACAGCCCCCGTCTTTCTCATGAAGGTGCAGGCCTCTTCCAAGTTCACCATGTTCTGGCCGGTCGGCCCAACCATGGGCACTGCTTGTTCTTTTGCCTGTGTGCAAGAGCCGGGAACCGCTGGAACAACCGCGCCAGCCAACAACACCCGCGTGATCGTGGTCGCAACCTGAGGGACGAACAATGCCTTTGACTAGAACCTATACGAACAACCAGCTTACGGAGTTCGCTTTCCGTATGGAAGACTTGATCCAAACAGCGAACAACAATGTTTGCGGTGGTGCTTGCACTGTGTACTCGATGGAGATGCACAACGACAGCACGGGCGCTGTCAAGTACGTCAAGTTCTGGGACCACCTGAGCCCGACAGTCGGGACCACGATCCCAGACTTCGTGTTCGAGGTTGCCAACAACTTCAAGAACATCGTGACGTTCCCTAACGGGATCTCGTTCGCCACCGGGCTGTCTTTTGCTGCTGTGGCTCTACCCGCAGACAACAACGCTGGAGCCCCTGGTTCCAACATCCGCATCTCTATTGTTGCGAAGGTCGGATAGGAACCCAAGTCACATCAAGCGATGACCCGGGACAAGATCAACAGACACACGAGGGTGACATGATCACAAAAGCATTCGACACATTTTTTTCCGCCACCACCCGCATCTCGTACCGGCGTCTGCTCTGCTGGGGAACGGGCACCGCACTGCTCCTGGTGGGCCGCGTGGATGCCGAGGTGTGGCTGTACCTGTCTCTCGCGTTCATCGCTGGTGAGGCTGCCCCCAAGATGATGAGCGCGATGCGTGGCGGCAATGCCTGAGTGGCTTCCATCAGCACTCGCAGCCCTGGGGCCCATTGTGGCCATCGTCTTTGCATATATATACGGGCGAGATGACGGGAAGTCTTCGACATCCAAGAAGGTGCCGCAGGCCCCTGATGATGATGGGGTGAAGGCAGCCCGGGTGGTGCTTGAGAAGGCCCTGGCCAAAGAGGTCAAGGTCATCAAGAAAACAAAGAAGGCCAAGGACTTGGCAAGCAAGGCGAAGGGCCGAAGCAGGAAGAAGTGATTGCCTCCCTTTTGCTATTCGCCGTATCTGCTGCGCATGGCATGGAGCCTATCGCCAGACCTTCGGCCCCTGAGCCCATTGAGGGAGAGTGTGAAGAGGCCATTGGCATTGAGCGTGGTGAGTCTGTACCTGATGACCTACGGTCTGACTCTGGTGTCGCGAGGTGCAGCGCGGTTGCTCTCCCGCTCTCGGAGATGCAAGACCTCCTCATAGCGGAGGAGTGGGCGCAAGCCCTGAGCGACAGGTACAAGATTGATACTGCTCACCTTGAGTGGCAGATCGATTGGTACAAAGAGGCTCTGGTTGAAGCAAACGCCCCTGTACCTTTTTGGCAACAGCCCTACGTTCCGCTGGTCATCGGAGTTATCGGGGGTGTAGGAACCTGCATCGCCGGGGCCTACGCCGTCAGTCTGATACAATAAGAGGGAACCCATGGCCACGGAATCAAAAGCAATGATGGAGACAGTCCACAAGCTGGTAACCGGCATCCTCGCTGCTGGTGTCCTGGGTGGGCTTGCTTTCGTTCAGGAGACGAAGACGGAGATTGCTCTGCTCAAGCATGAAGTCGCTGAGATGAGCGCCGTGTCCGACAAGATTCTCTCCACAATCGAACGTGTCCACCCCCGTCAGTAGGATCTCCCATGCTCACAGTCTTGATGATCGGTGCAGCTCTGGCTGGAGACACTCCTGAGTCCGTGGAAGAAGCCAAGCAGATTAACGAGAATCTCCAAGAGATCCTTGAGCTGCTTGAGGAGGCCGAAGAAGGCGTCCCCGAAACTGTTGAGCCCGTAGAGCCTGTTGAGCCCACACCTGTCGAGGAAGAGGATTCTCTCGATGTCCACTGACTTGCTCGTAGCATCAATCGGGAAGATGTGGCCTGTTCTGGTCTTGGCTGCTGCGGCTGGCGGGACCATCTATGAAGTGCGTGACATGGGCGAGTCTGTGAAGGCAATGGCCCATCATCAGGCAGAGCCTGGCCACCCCGTGGCGATGGAGAATCTGGGGAACATCGAAGAGACGGTGGAGAAGAACTCGACCAAGCTTGATGAGCAGCAGATTATGCTGGCCCGCCTGTGTGCTGCGGTGGGCTGCTGATTAGGCTTTCCGCCACTTTTGGCATCCTGGCCACTCTTTTGAAATAATTTCGTTGTCGTTCTTTCCCGGCCCACGCAGCGTGCAGTAGGCGACAGAGATTCCGAACCCCCGAGGCGTGAAGTGTCCACAGGTGGAGCACGCAGCGTCTCCAACACCAAGGGCAAACCCTGTTGGGTGGCGACCATTCTTAACGTGGTGGTACTGCACAACATTGTTGTTCGTTGGCTTAAACCACGCCGGGTATTGAAGGGCTTGATTGCACCACTTGCACCCAGCCGATTCGGGCTCACAATAAAGACATGACACTGTGGAATCCGGTTGTCGCTGCTGCGCGGGGCACGAGGCCCCGACACAGCGCGCATAGGTGTGTCAGTCAACGAGGTGAACGTCGCTTCCGCTTGTTGAAATCACACTGTCCTTCTTTTCGGCGGACTTAGGCTTCTCGCTCTTCTTGTCGGAGCCCGCGTTCTTTGCCATCACGCTAATCAGGCCCTTGAGAAGGTCCTTGAGGTCCCCGTCACCATCGGTGTTCCCACGGTTGGCGATGGCCTTTAGCACTTCGTCTGGAATCTGCGGGGTCTTGACCTCCACGTTCACCTGGGGCTGGCCATTGTTGTACTTGAGGTCTGGTTCATTGATTGAATCGACCCAGAGGACCGCAAACATGAGGCGCTCATTCCCGTCAGCGTCTCGCTTAATGTCGGCCTCGTACTCCGAGATTCTCCAGTCTCCGTTCGGCTGGCTGTTCTTGATGGTCTTCAGCATGCCCTCAAGAGACTTCCCGACGATGTTCGCCCAGATTGGCTCAGTGACGTTGCCAAGGATGTTTTCGAGCACCCACGAGCAGTCACCCAGTCGTGTGCGGTTCGCTGACCACTTCTTTCGTGCAGCTTTCGGTGCCTGGTTGGCGTCGGTCACCTGATTCAGAACCCGAACGAGAACGCTTGGGTTGAGCACTCGGTGCTTGGCTTCTTCCCCATCAATATCAACGGGAGTGGATTTCCGGCCCTTATTGCTGGCCTGTTCGAGCAGAGACATTTTTTGTCCTTTTACTGGAGGTCGATGACATCCACGTCATCGTCTGGGTGGTTGGTCTCAGCGACCGGCTCGGCCGCTGGTTCCGGGTTCTCAAAGTCTACATCCTGCGGAAGCTGAGCGACAGCTTCAGAGAGGGCGTTCATCCCATTGTTCTGGCTCTTGGCTTCCTGAGCGGGTTCGTCCGTCACGTCAATCACGTCGTGGATCTTATCCTGCTCACCATCTTGCTCATAGGCAACAGAGCCCTTGCTGTTGAGCGAGACGAGGCCACGAGCGATGGCATAGCGGATGCCCGTCTTCAGAGCCATCTCCACCGGCCACTTCTCCCACGGAGAGGAGCCCTTGCTGCGGCGGAATGCGTCAGAGTTGCCCCGACGCTTTTCGATGTCGGCCTTGCGGATGACAACGAACTCAGATGCGCCGCTGCGGTCTGTCGCGATGACATAGACTGCGCGAAGGCTTTCCCACGACTGGTCTGCCGTAAGGTCTGGTGTGTGCTGGAGGTCCGGGTTCAGCCCCTCCACAACGTGGAAGTCGTCTGTGTTGAAAACGGCGCGGGCACGAATTTTGACACCAGCCTCTTCAGCCAGCCGGGCGTAGCCTCGGTAGCTGACCTGCCACTGTAGCGAGTTGCCGCGAGGAAGGAGGTACACGTCGGGGAGGGGGCCACCAGGCATGAGCCCGGTCATTGCCGAGAGTGCGATGGCCTGGGCCACAGACTCGGGCGTGCAGGTGTAGATGCGGTCATTCTGGGCAGCAGCTTGGCGGTAGGCCAGGGCCACACGGCCAGATGCCTCTTGGCCTGCGTCGGAGCCCATCATTGTGGATAGGTACTCGGATGCCTTGGCCTCAACGATGTTCTTGTACTGCTTCACTGGGTGCATGTTTTTTCCGGTTCCCATGACTTTATTCCTCTGGTTGGTAAGTGAAGGTGAAGCGCCTGGAGGCTTTGCCCTCGGTGGTATATTTCTCAGCTATGTCAGGCATCTCTTCTTTTAGTGCCTTTGTGTTGATGCGGCGAGATGGTTTCGCGCTGCTCCATGTGGCTACTCCAGATAGCCCGTGATTGTCTCCGATGCGCTCCTTGAGAGCGTTCTCGATTCGGCTTTTTTCGGTGGTCAGGTCTTTGATGTCTTGTCGAACCTTGAAGAGGTCGGATGCCAGCGCGATGTCTTCCTTGGTGGACCCGACATACTTCTTGTTTGAGGCTGGATGCCTTGACACAAGCGCTGCCGTACACGCTGGAGAGCCATCAAGCTGGGGCGGAACGCCCTCGATGACGTGCTTCTCATACCAGTTTTTGGCGAACGTGGTGATTCCCTGCTCGACCTTCTGGTCTCTACGGATCCTGTAGGACCGATATTCGTCGGTGAATGTCGCGAATGCGGCGAGGTCTGTCATGTCGTAGTCGCAGACCGCCATCTGCCATACGACTTGGCAGAGGTAGTAGCCAGGGACCTGATCCGTAGCGACCGGCCCCCACTCGTTGCTGAATGACCGGGTGGACTTCACCTCAAGTAGGTATTTCTCCTTACCGAGGGTGACGTACCTGTCGGGCCGTGCGTGCATCCAGGGCTCTGGACCGATGACCGGCGCCTCATCAATCGTGGGTCCAGGCGCAAGCGTGCAGCCGACGATGCCTGCATAGTGCTCAGCGATGGCGTTCTCAAGGATGTGCCCACGGGCCATGGCGTTGCTTCCAGTCCTCTCCGTCAGCCCGTGCATATCTGCCCAGACATCCCACGGACCAGCCCACTTGGACATGCCAAGGATGGCAGCGATTGAGCTGCTTCCGATTGTTGGGGTGTCGCCCTTGTACATGGTATCTCCTGTGGTGGTTGACTTTATCATAATGCCCATCTAAAGTGATGTCAAGGGCCGCACGCTATATGGACAAAAGGTATCGTGAGGCTTACATTCAGGACATCGAGGTGCGGCTATGAACATCACTGACTATCGACAATCACACCCAGGGTGCGAGACGAGGGCCAAGTTCGTCTCCTGGCTGAACGAGCGGATGCCGGATGGTGTCAGCATCAGCGTTTCCTACCTACGAGATCTTGAATCTGGCCGGGCGATTCCATCACTCCTACTGGCCGTGACCATTGAGGAGTCTACCGGCGGGGTGATCTCAGTCCGTGAATGGCCCGGATTGGTGAGGCGTCGACAGCGGCCACAGTGATGTGGTCAGGCCTCTGCTGGGCCGTGCCTCTGGGCGGCTTTGACCATCTGGTATGCGGCGAACTCCTCCGCAAGCTCTGACACGTTTCGTGTGAGTTCTGACATCACCTCGATGGTGTCAGCCTCACAGATTTGGTGGTCGTCTTCGTCGTATAGGATCCAGCTTCCGCCAACACCTACGAGATACCATCCATCTGGAATGAAATCGAGAATTTGGTTCATGTTCTGCACCCGAGCTTTGCATAGAGCCTATACCGTTTCCTGGCGAGCCCCCTGAGCGCTCCTGGCTCATCGAGAAGGTCGACGACTAGGGGCGTGCGCTTCCCCTCCTTGGTTCGCATCACACGCCCGATACGCTGCTGCACTCTCCCCATGGCTTTTGTGGGGGTTGTGAGGATGACGGTGTCAAGACCAGGAAGGTCGAGGCCCTCATCCGCAATGGTCGTTGCTGTGATCACCCGGATGGAGCCCTCGTTCGCCTCACGCAGAAGCTCATTTCGCTTCGCTTTGGTGAGCTTACCGACAAGAGCCTCAGATGAGATGCCAAACTCGCGAAGCTCTTCCGCCAGAGACTGGCAGTGTGCCACACGATCCGAGAGGATGAGCACCTGCCTGCCCTCAGAGACAAGGTCCTTGGCCCTGTCGAGAATCACCTGATTTCGGCCTTGCGATTGAGTCATCGCCTTGATGAGCTTTGACCAGTCAACATTCTTTCCTGGGCCATCCCAATTTGTGGTGAGCCACTCGATGCTTGGCGCCATCACCAGCTTTCGGTCAATCATTTCTTCCACAGTGATCTCGGCAAGCTTATTGCCCAGGTGCCACCACAGGATCTTCTCAAGACCATCTGGCCGGTCAGGGGTCGCTGTGAGACCAAGCCTGTACTTCGCTGGCATGGTCATCATGACGCTCGCGAAGGTCTCGGCAGGAAGGTGGTGGCATTCGTCAGCAATCACAAGGCCGAACTGTTTGGCCCACTCGTACCGCTCTTCCCACCGCCTTGTGCTCAAGGTCTGAAAGAGTGTGACTGTGATTCGGCCCGGCGGTTGGTTTGAGCCGCCACCAATGAGGGATGGCTTCTCTCCAAGTATTGACTCACACCGCTGAATCCACTGCTCCGCGAGGTCGATGGTGTGGACAAGGATGAGGGCTTTCGTTGGAATGGCTGCGATGGCCCCGATCCCGATGGATGTCTTCCCCGCACCACATGGAGCGATGACCGCACCCTGGCACTGCTTCACAAGCTCTTCAACTGCCTTTTCTTGGTAGTCCCTCATCTTGAAAGTTCGATTGAGTCGAAGCTTCTTTGCTGGTGGGCAGGTCTCCTTATCCACGACATCGAATGGCATTCGAGAGACATCAATCCCACGGGGGATGGCTGTGCCCGAAGCCCATGCGTGGCCGGGTGGTAGGTCGTGGCATGCGTACACGAATGGGTCGGGGATGTTGACCCACTTCCCACGGCCCCGAAGGCTGTGTGCCATGGCGTGTGCCGGGTTCTCGACCTTGTACCGGTCTTTGATCTTCTCTGCTTCCTCACATCCTGGTGGCAGGAAGAACCCACCCCCTTTCACGATCCTATTACTCATTTTGTCCACCGACTGTTTGTTGTTGGTCTCCCGTGGGGAGTTCAATTACCTCTGCGTTTGCGACCCAGACCCACTTTGGTCTGCCGAGGACCCTCCTCTTCTTCCGGTCCCACCCCTGCTTTCTCATGATGTCACCAACGCGCATCTCTGCCTGACGTGTCATCTGATTTGGATCGAGCTTGAGGCCATCCCGTAGGATGTCTTTCGTTTGCAGGTTTGCCCCTCCTTTGAAGGAGAGCCAGTCCTCGATGACCTCGGACCACGGGTCATCCTTCTGGAATGCTGCTGATGCGGCCACAAGATCTTTCTCGAAGGCCTGCTCAAGCCACCAGGGCTCACCATTGGCGTAGGCGTGTGCCGCCTCGGCCCACAGGGCTGTGCGGTTCTTGACTACCCAGTTGATGTCGATGTGTCCGACCTCCACGGGCCAGAATCTCCGTGATCCAGTTGGGTCAAAAAGGAAAGTCTTCTCATTCGTGGACCCACAAAAACAGACGTGCCGCCCGAGGCGAATGGTCTGCCTTCCGAACGGGGGTCTGAAGATGTCGTACTGCGCGGAGATGAAGGCCTTCGTCGTAGACGATGATGCTCGCTTCATGGAGTCCAGCTCTGCCACCTCGTAGATCCACGAATCGGCAATTTGCATGTAGGCATCCTTGTTGCCGATGTCGATGGGCGTGTCAGAGAAGTACTCGTCTGAGGCCAGGGAGCGGAAGACCGTGCTCTTTTTCGCGCCTTGTGGCCCAACCAGGATGAGGCAACAGTCAGCCTTGCAGCCGGGGCGTATTGCGCGAGCGACAGCCTGAACAAGCCACGCCCGCCCCATGCGGCGGTTGATGTTCGTGTCTTCGCAGCCGGTTGCCCTGACAAGCCAGTCGTTCATACGGCCGACGCCGTCCCACTCCAAGCCCTCAAGCCAGGCCACGAGGGGGTTGTATTCATTCTCTTCCCCAACAAGGTGGGCGATCTCACAGATGGTGTTGGAGGGGTACTCCACCCCGTAGACCCGCTCCACCCACATGACGAGGCGGTTGTCGTCGTTGTCGGAATAGTCGCGCTTCTCATACATGAGCCTGTTGCGGAAGGAGTTCATCCACAGGCGTCCCTTCCACCGGCTGTCTTTAGAGAGGATGATGTGGAGGTTCCGCTTGGTTTTGCGGACGGTCTCATTCCCCTTCTTGGAGATGGCGATGTTTAGCTGGCTCCAGATCCCCTTTTCTGGGAGGTAGTCCTTTTCTGTTGGCCCATTCTCCGGGTCGTAGACTGGCCCCCTCTTCTTGGCTTTTTCGAGGAGAGCCCGAAGGGAGTTGGTTGGGTCGCTAAGTACACTGTCGAGGTCTGGCATGGTGGGCTGCTTCAGGTGAGTGGAAGGTGGAATATCTGGTGGTTTTTGAGGTTGTCTTTGACGATCTTGGCGTACCGCTTGCCCGCATCGTCTGGGTCGGTGGCCAAGTAGACCGGTACACCTGGGGGAATCTTCACTGACTTGATGGCCTTGAATGAGCCGCTGGTCGCGGAGAGGATTGCGAAATCAAGATTCTCCCTGACCACGGCAGATGAAGCCCTCATGAGGTCGGTGAATCCTTCGCAGATGATGAGGCCATCAAGCCGCACCTCCCGCCCTCGCATCATCATGACCCCGGCCCGGTTCGCCATGAAGAGTCCTCCGGCAGAGAAGCCCAGGGGCCACCTCGTCTTTGGTTGTCCAGGCAAAGACCGCATCCCCCTCCCGTGAAGCGATGCGAAAGACCCGTCTGGCTCGTAGGCCGGAGTGACCATCCTCCAGTTGCTTGCCCAGTTCTTTGGCCACCATGACGGCCACGGATGGTCGTAAATCTCTGGAATGATCTTGAAGACGCCAGCTCGATCAAGGTCGCTCACCGAGAAGGACCGATCCGCCAGAAATGTGAGCAGTGGGTCCGAGTACATCTCCGGTGCCTGGAGCGCGTCGGTCAGCCTGATGGATGACTTCCATAGCCCGCGCACCTCTTCGAGTGGTGGCCGCTGTGGCTTCACATAGACATAGGCCTCATCCACCACCCTGGAGGAGTCAGATGGCTTCTTGCAGGCTGGAAGCGAGTACTTCCGATCAGTCCTTACCACACCCTCGCAGTACCCCTTTCGCTCGAACCACTCCCGAACAAGGACCTTCGACTCCCTGTCTACAGACTTGAGCTTGTTCCCCACGATCCACAACGAGACCAGATCGACCACATCACCCCTGGCCCCGCAGTGGTGGCAGCACCACCCGGCAGCGTCCGATGAGATTCCAATTGGACCCCGGTGGTCGTTTGACCCACGGACCTCTACTTTGCATGATGGGCATGGTTTGAATGAGTGGTTTCGTGCTGTTTCAAGTCCTATTTCGGCTGCGATTTCGGGGAAGGGTACTGCTTTTACTGTGTCAATCCATGCCACTGTGGTCTCCGGTAAAATTAGGGCGTAGGTCTGGATGGGGCCTCACCGCTCACGCAAACGATGAGGCCCTTCCTGAACCACGCTCCACTTCTTGGTGGACCGGACTGATCAGGTCCGGAAAGGGTTCGTTCAGATTAGGGGGTCGGGCCTTTTAGGTCAAGCCTCGTCATGACTTGACCATAAAGTGAAACTCCATATCGGGCGTCACCGTGAAGATCAGCGAGATTCCAGTTTCGTCGTGAACCCTCTTTGCGTAAAGGGACAGCGTGTCGAGCGTTGGTGGTGGTTTTTCTCCGGATAGCTGTTTCCAGAGATGGGAATGGCTTGCGCCCATGATTCTGGCACCAGGACGAACCTGCCCACCGAGTGCGTCCACTAAGGCGCGAAGCCCCGGCAACGTGTTCGGTCTCGTGTGTTCTGATTTGTGTCTGCCCTTGACCATGTTCTCTCCTACAGGTTGGTGCCAAGAGCCCCAACGGGGTGCGTGGGCTGGGCTGGGTTGTCGATGTTGTCTTTGATCCTCTTCAAGTCATAGAAGTAGATGTTGGACCCATCGTCTCCTTCACTGAATTCACAGACAATTATGACGTTTCGGCCATACCAAGTGAGTGTTCGTTGCCCATCGAGAATCTCATCGAAGTGCTCCTTTCCGAAGAGGTCTTGGAGGTGTAGGACGGCAACCTGGGTGTCAATCTTGGATGGGTAGACAAAGAGCCCCCCCGACCAAAACATTCCGCCGTTGTAGATGTAGGCAACGCCATCAAGTCTGGCCGCGCCGAACATCATGTTCTCTTTGTTGCGGGTGTAGTAGGTGTTTGGCCCGCTGGCGTCGTAAAGGAGGAGTTCCTCCCTCTTGTACTCTAGCTCACCGAAGGGCACACCACGGAAGCCCTCAATGATGGAAAGGTTTGCGTAGGTGCTCTTGGAGAGTGGCTCGGCAAAAGCCGGGGTGCCTGGGACCATACACCCAAGCACCCCAGCAAGGAGGATGGCAATCATTGCTCACCCCCCTTCTCCCGCCCTCTTGAAACAACAGCATCATAGACAAAGGACCCACGATGGGTGCCCCGGCTCAGAGTTTCCTTAGAGCCTTGACCCCCAACCTCTGTTGCTGTGTTTGCCTTCCTCGGAAGTTCGTTGCAAAGTTCTTCATATGGAAGAAAGAAAATCATGGTATTACCTTGTCTGTGGTTAGTGCCCTACGGCGTCAGTGGCTGGGGCGGCTGGAATCGAACCAGCAACCTCCGGAGTAACAGTCCGGCGTTCTGCCAGTTGAACTACACCCCATTTGGCTTGTCTGCTGGGAGGTCCCAGCGGTACTTTCGTTTGCAGTCCACCATCGTCCGAACGCATTGGTATCCGAGGCCCCGGAGCACGCTTGTGATCATCATTTCTGTGCTTCGCCTCTTTTCAACGAAGTCGTCAGGGAAGACGGCTGCTCCGATCTCTTCAGAAGTAACGGGGCTGTCCCCGTGCTCATGAAGGAACCCCTGGATCTGGCTTACAACCAGCGGCCCTGGGTCTTTGGCTTCACGCTTTCGTCGTGGCGCACCCTCTGCTGCGGCAAGCAGTCCACTCTCAAGCTCAAAGCCTGACGGCTGGATCCTGTACTGGCCTTGTAGATAAACGAGGATGCTGGCGAGGTCTTTTCGAGTGCAACGCTGACCACGATACCGGAGGTTTCCCTTGATGTCGGTTGTGAACAATCCGGATAGGTGGCTGTCGTGCTTCGCGGCGAGGAACACGGCGTGCGCTCCTCGGGACTCGCGGATCTCGTACATAATTTCTTCGGTAATCATATTGTCTCTCTGTGTTGTTTAGAAGCTCATCATCAACAGGACGACAAAGCCCACGGCGAGCGCTGCGACCAGTTGCCTGGTTCGGTAGATCATTATTCATCCTCCGAGTAGTCTTCGATGACCTCAGACGAGGCCAGCCTGAAGGTGTGCTCAATGACCTCGACTCCGTCCTCCTCCGCGTCGAGCAGGGCGTTCCCCAGATTTGAGTACACACGGCCCGGCCCCACCGAGTCGATCCGATTGAAGATGCTCTCTTCGGAATGTTCGAGGCCGTTCTCGATGGTGTAAACTTGAATCTCTCTCATGATTGCTCCCTGGTTGGTTTGTGTGGTTGGTAATGTTAGTGCCTGACTAACGTCATTTCTCGAATCGGTCAAGGTCGTCCAGGCGAATTCGACCTCGCAGATAAGTCACTATGAGGGCTCTCCTTGCTCCCATCTTCTTGTGTGTTTTGCATAGGAAGTAAAGGCCCTCTTTCTCACTCAGAGCCATCCCTACGCTCTGACCTGTACAGAATGTGCATTCGATGTAGTGTTGGTTCATGGCTTCTTCTGGTAGCCGTCAGCGAACCAGCCCCCACCCTTGAGAGCGAAGCTGGTTCGACTGATGGTCCGCTTGGCTGGCTGGTCACAGCCTGGACACCTCACAGCCCTGTCCCTGTCAGCCAGTGACCGAAGGTGCTCAGTGGTGAGCTGACACTCACTGCATCTGTACTCATAGAGCGGCATTGTTTTCCTCTCTTCCTGTGTTGTTGGTTTTCATCTGAACCAACCGAATGTCTGAACCACAAAGGCCAGACAGGTGAGAACAAAGCCTGCGACGGCGACCGACCACTTGATGCGGTTGGCGATATGCTCTTCTCTGAGCTTGAGGCGAAACACCTTGTGCTCCATGTTTTCTTTCGTGCTCTTCCCTGGAATGCGCTCGAAGAAGTCTGGGCATTCTCGCGAATCGTAGACCTGATCTGGCTCAAGCCTGATCTGATACCAAAGGCACTTTCCGGCATATCGCTTTTCAGCAAAGTCGCCTGGGTACTTGTACCAGCACCCACATCGTCCACATCGTGCCATCAGACCTTTCGTCCTTGTTCTGCCCCCTCCAGGTAGGCCTCCCACATGTAGATGTAGAGGCCGCTGCTGAGGTACAGGGTGAGGGGTTGTGTGTTCTTGAGATACCCCATGGCATCGAGCCACGAGACGAATGCCTCGTGACCCTGCCACCGACTTGCGTTGTCAGCCATTGTCGATCTGCTTGACAACGGAGGTCCACATCATGGTCATGGCCTCGTCGTGGAGCTTGAACCCGTCGCCACCAAACAGGTGGCACACCTCATGGATGAGTGTCGCGAGAACCTCATACCGGTCACAGAGGATGTCCCGGCTCAACTCGATGGTCCCAGACCGATACATCCCACGGACGCGGGAGTCATGGAAGTCTACGACGCGAAGCGTCATTTGCTCGGCCGAGGGCATCACCGCAAAGACCTGCTCCTTCGCCCACTGGAGTTCAGCCATCTCGTCTGAGGTGAGGCCAAGTTCCGTGTAGATGACCTTTGCCGTCTGCTTCATCTCTCGGATGGCCGTTGCTGGGCTTCCAAGCTCACAGGAAAGAAGCTCTGCCGCCGAGGAAGAGACAGACACTGCGGCCAGTCCGAGGTGCTCAAGCTCCGTTGCTTGCGCTGGGTCCGAGACTGCGTACTGGGCGTTGTACCGCTCCTTGAACCTGTTGGCGATCTTCTTCTTCCTGTCTGCGCCAAGTCGGCTTCCGAGACTCTGTGCCTCGAATGTCCCGTCCATGATGAGGTCCAAGACATCGTCAACCTTGAGCGCACCGCTCTTCATCGCGCCATCAACGATTGCACCTGCGGACCAGCGGATGTTGAAGTCATCAATCAGCGCTCGGTTGCGGTCAGTCTGCATGGTCGTGAAGTTGTATCCGTAGCGAAGCTGGTCGTGGCTCTTCACGAAGATGCCCTTGACGTAGATGTTGCCTCGCTCGTACTCGTCCACAAGGATCTCGCCCTCGTATCCGCACGGCTGGGCGACGGTGTCCGGTCGAAGTGACAGGAACATCTGCCGAACATCCTCGTAGAGTTCATGGGACACGCCCGTGACCTCGACCACAACACCCACATCCGCCTTGCGCGGGCGCTTGCGGATGTTGAAGACGAGCACATCAATGCCTGGGAAGCTGGGGTGCTCCCCGATCTCTGCCCTCCAGATCTCTGTGTTGGTGTAGATGTTGACCCCGAACCCATCTCGGACGAGGGCCATGGTTCCAAGCTTCAGCCCCTCACCAAACTCCCCACGCTGAGACACATCACCGGTCTTGGTGCTGCTCCCCAGAAGAAGGGCATCCCGGTCGATGGACGCAGTTGGGTTCTTGAGGCTCAGCTTCTCGCTTCGCTTGGAGTAAGCCACGTCGCCGCCGCCGAATACATCCTTGGCATCGAGCCAGTTCTGGAAAAGCTCTCGGAGCCCGTGGGAGGCCCCCCACTCGGGGAGGTAGCTGATGTGCAAAGTCAAGGGGATCTTCATGGTGGTATCCTATGTGCCTAAGGTTGGTTGGTTGGTGCCCTTCTTTGTATCAAGGGCTGGATGAGTTGGCAAGCGGTTTATGCAATCCGAATCTCGTTCGGAAATCCGAATCTCGTTCGGAAATCCGAATCTCGTTCGGAAATCCGAATCTCGTTCGGATCTGCCACGCGCTCATGACCCGCCTTCCTTGCGGTATCCGTCGAACCAATCGCCGCACTGTTGCGTTCGCTCCGTCGCTTCTGGGCACTGGGCTGTTCGCGATGATGTCTCTGGGTCGTTGCAGTGGTCCTGGGCTTCCTCAAGGGTGAGGCCACTTTCAATGACCTCCTGCTGGAGGTTGTCATCTTTGTAGAATCTGACGATGTTGTACATGAGTGGTATCTCCTGTGGTTGGTTCATGGGCGTGAACACAAGGGTGGTTTCCCTTGTGGTCTTCAAGGATGGTAAGAACAGCAGCTTTGCTCTTCTTGATTGGTGCCCTTTCCCATGTGGCCTCGACAAAAGACGTGTCGCGGTATGGGTTGTAGGTCACGGGTGTGGCCGCTTGGTCGAGCATGCTTTGGATTGCCATGCTCCTGGTGTCCGCGATGTACCCACGGGCAAAGGCATGGACGTTCTTTCGCCCCTCCTTGATCACCCTCCGGCGACCAGATGGTTGGACCACCCACGTCACATCGCAAAGCTCAACATTGTCAACGTGGGTGAGCACCCGACCTTTGTGGCGAACGCTCCAGAGCAGCTTGTGGAGGTTCCAATAGACCTCCACCCTGAGGCCTGGTGTCAGCACCTGACACGCCCCAGGCAGTGGTTCGAGCACTTCATGACTCACCCCCCGCATCGTCCATCAGGTTGTCCATGGCCACCTGTCGCGGGGTCTTGTGCTTGCTCATGTTTTCATACTGCTTTGCTATGGCGCTTTTCACTATCCACAACGCTTGCGAGCCAGCAGACCTGAGTTCTTCTTCTGCCATCAGCTTCAAGAGAAGGTACTCGTCTGGGGTCAGGTAAAGCGTGACCTGCTTCTTGCCTTCTTTCGATCTGCCTCTGTGGAACTTCTTCTCGTCACTCATGACTTCACCTCGTACCCGTACTTCCGGTACTTGCGAGGCGAAACGCGCACGGCAAGCCGGGCACCGATGCGGGTGAGTCCATTGCAGTATTCCATCGAGAGGTGGTTCCCAGAGTAGTGGTGTCCGAACTCATGAAGGATGGTGTCGAGCACGCGCTCCAGGCCTCCATTCGATGTGTCATCAAACCATCGGTGTCCAAGCTTTTTGACGTTCAAGTCCAGCCTTCCTCCACTAAGGCCCCGCTTACTGTATGCGGCCAAGAAGCCGTTGGACGTGTTCACGATGGTCACGCTCAGGCTCCCATCCCCCACGACCTCCTCGAACAGGAAGCGCGCCATGTCCACCACCTTCTTCTGTCTCTCCGTCCACTTGCTCGGAGGGATAATGTCCGCAGGGGGCGCAAACAGATCATCGCTGTACGGCTTTGGCGTTGGGAACATCCTGCCCGAAGGGCGGAGTGGGTCATTGCCATCCTTCCTCATCCGGCGAATGTTGTCCCTCTGTCCTTGGGAGAGTTGGTTCCCACGAACAAGCGTGTGCCCACGGGAAACGGCCTCCATGTTTGCCTCGGGGTCTGACGGGTCAAACATGACCCTCTTCGTGCCCATGGACTTGTCGAAGACAGAAGAGAGGGCCTCGGGTTCAATCTCCTTGGCGCTGGTTCCTTGCACAACCCAGTCCGCACCAGCGTCCTCCTTGGGGAGAGCATCCGCCATGGAGTTGAGCGTGTGGGCGTAGAGCTTCCGCAAGAATGCAGGGCTCACGTTGTCGCGGTTCAGGTTGAGCGGAACCTTCTGCTGTACATCCAGGGTCCAGGTCGCCTGGATCTGCACGACCGGGATTCCCATTTCATACAGCCAAGCCCCAGAGCCATTGGCCTCGTAGACCTTCACGTCGGTCTTCCTGGCAGACGGGCGAAGCACCCCCTCGTCATCCGCGTTCACGGTTGGCAGTGTCGCGTTGAATGTCTCGACTGGTTGGTCAGTAGACAGCCGCTCCCCGTTGAGGGTGATGGTGATTCCTTCGGGTGGCCTGAGCATGTGGACGGCGTCTTCGAGCTGTTGCGCCTGCTCAATGGTTGTGGGAATCCAGAGTGAGACCATGGTGCCGACATCCCTCTTTCTCCGAAGCGTGGTTCGCTTGTTGTTCTCGAACCGGACGGCCCCGGTGGTCGTGACAATCTCAGCCCGCTTGCACAGTGCGATGACCAGCTTCTCGCCAAGGTCAAACCGCCCTCGCTGAAGTGGATTGCCCTTCTTGTAGCTCTCCGCAAAGAGTGTCCACGCATCCGACAGTGTCGAGAACCCGCCGGGGGAGTTGTCCGACACCATGACCTGGGTCTGCCTCTTTCCTGGCACTGGACGAATCTCGATCTGTAGGTCAGTCACGCCTTCTTCGTCAAAGGCGTTCTGCGCCAACTCGTTGATGATGAGGCCGTGGTTGCGGCCAGCCAATAGTTTTCTGAGGCCCTTCGGGTCTACTTCAAACATTCCCATTTCATTCTCCTTCTGTGGTTGGTTTCTTGATGGAGGACCAGGGTGGTCCAGCCACACTCAGGTTGTTGATCGCAACGTCGAGCCTCTTCACAAGGTCGGTGGCTCCCCTGGTGACGCACTCTTTGCGGAGATCCACCAGGACATCAAGCACCGGGCTTCCCCAGTTCTCTTCGATGATCGCGGCGAACCTTTGGCTCTTTGAGTAAGCCGCATGGATCGCTTGGTTCGACTGTCTCCTGAGAGAGGCATCGCTGAGCTTGTCCATCACTCACCCCCTTCGTCTTCTTTCCATCGGATTGGCTTGATCATGATTCAGTGTCCGAAGCAATCAAGGCAGTGGAGTCCGTTGCGAAGGCCGCTGAGGCCGCCTCTTCCATCTTTTCTTCTTGTGGCATCCAGAACCACGAAGCCCTTTGACCCGGGAAACTCACGCCCACACTGAACGCAATCGAACTCCGCGCTGATGTCTATCTCCCCCATGCGTGATCGCAGCTTCATTTTCGCATCCCCAAGGTGGGGGAGCGCCACGTCTGTGATCAATCTTTGGAGTGTCCTCCACCCGGAGGAGGCGAAGGCCAAACAGCTTTGGGTCTGACATTCTTTGTCGAGGATGCGGCATCCAGTGTCGCCACGCCGCAAAGGGCCTTGGTATGTATGGGAGTGCAGCATACGCAACTTGGCATCACCCAGCAGCAGGGCCCAGTTGCAGGATTGTTCAGCATCTACGATGTCAACCCAGTCCCACGAATACGACCAATGCGTCTTGTTTGCGAGCTTCTCCCAGCCGAAGTGGCAGGCAGCAAGAATCTTTTCTTTGTCCTTGTCCGATAGTGCTTCAACAGCACCGTCTCGGAAGACGCCCCATTCAAACAAAACGGACTCGCCTCCCTTCGCCAAGCTGTCCAGTTCGTTCTGAAAGATCGAAGCGTACCGCGACTCATGGACTAATGACATCTCCGGGTCAGCGACTTTGGCGTTTCCCATGCTCTCAGCCATCATTACTTTGGTGACTGTGTACATCACTCACCTCCCTTGGGTGGATAGCAGATTTTGCATCGAGCCCTCCCGCATCGGTCGGGGTCGCGCCGGTCTGCGCTCTTGCTCTGCCGCCGTCCGCACGGCATCCTCCGGCCTTGCCATCGTGGGCTGTCGTCAAGGCACATCCTATCGAAGAATTGGGTCATGGCGTCTGGGGTCTTGTCCTTGCTCATGACTTCCCCATGGGTGCGCCGGGGTAGATGATTGGGTTGCGTTCGATAAGATCGGCCACCTCTTGAATGGCCTCCCTGCACACGCCCATCTCCTCGGTGAGTTCTACCCACTCCTCGCCGTTGGCCGTGGTGTCTTTATCGCGCCACTCTCGTAGGTAGTCGAGCCTGTCATCAAGGGCGAGGGCGATCTGGTTGAGCATCTCGGGGCTCATGGCTCACCTCCTTCGATGGGTTCAGACATCAACACAACTTCCTCATTGAGCTGCCTGCACAGTTCAGCAATCGTGTCTTCATGGAGGCAGCTTGAGTAAGTGTTCTCGATGTGGAACCTCCAGAACTTCTTCTGTTCGTGGTCATTTCCGACGCGCAGGTTGACCCACCATCCGGATTCTTCGAGCCACAGTTCTTCCACGCGGGGGTCTCTGCGTATGTCGGCTTTGGTGCGGACCTTGTTGTACTTTCTGGGCGTGGGGAGCGGGCTGCTCATGCTGCACCTCCCTTGGGGCCGACCCACTCTACCTGTTGGAGGGTGTCGCACATCTCGGAGATGGAACGCTCCAAGATCATCTGACAGTCTTCATCCATCACCGACCACCGCCAGTTCTTGTTCAGCGTCAGGTGGAAGCCCTCGCTCCACTTCTCAATGCTTCGGACACGGGGGTCGGCTTTGAGATCTGTGAGGTTCTTGCACCTGCGGAACTGCTTGTCCTTGATGACGACGGCGGGGGCTTGGTCGAACTCGCACCACTGCACCTCGGGAGACAGCCCCCCAATGGTGAGGTACTGGGTTCCCCCCAGGTCAGCGCGGGCTGCGACCTGTTCGGCTTCCGCCTTGGTGGGGGCCTCGACCTCCACCTCCACGGTGAGCATGATCTGGATGATGACGTTGTGTGTCATGCTTCACCTCCTTCTTGTTCTTTGGTCAGTTCGGTGTGTTGTCTGTTGGACTCACGCCGGGCCCACCCCTCCAGGTCTTCGCGCATCTCCTTCCAGAAGGAGGCGTCAGTCTTTTCTGACCGGTTGGTCCACATGCCAATGTGGGCCTTCACCTCTTCCAGGGTGATGTCGTAGTAGTTCCACCGTTCCCCTTTTGGATTCTCAAGCACGAACCGTTGAGGCCGCCACCCTGGGTGGAGAAACCCCACGATCAGAAGTCGTTGATGCAGCTTCCGGTAGTTCTTCGGGGTGATGCTCTGCATGTGGCTGACGGAAAGTCCTACATCGATGAGCCAACGGGTGACGGGCCTCCAGGCACTGACAATGCTGTCAAGGGTGGCCGTTTGGTCGGTGACCGTGTCGTCATCGAACATAAACCTTTGGTTGTGCTTGATGGCCCAGTAGATCTCGGCGGGGCTCGTCAGCTCCTCCATCGACATTCCGTAGTGGTCGTACATCTCCTTGACCGTGTACCTCTCTTGGGTTGATGTTTGGTAGTCCTGAACTTTTTCAATGTTCCAATGCACGGGCATTTCATTTCTCCTTTGTGGTGGTTGGTGGTTCAGAGCATCAAGGGATGGCTCAGGCGTGGGAAGTGCTTGCGCCGCTTGAGAGGGACGCCGTCAACAGCGATCACCCGGGCCCGGTTGGTCAGGACCCTCAGGAACGAGGACGAGGCGATGGGGTCCCCGGGCATCCACGCCTTGGCCACTTTGCGCATGTCGTTCCATTGGCCGGGCTCGATCAGTCCAAGCTCCGCTGCCAGCAGACTGCCCACGGCAGATGCGGTAGCTCCAAGCATCTTGCCATCGCCGAGATCGCTGAGCGTAGGCCACACCTCGGCCACGCGGGCCCGGAGCGCGGTGTACTCAGCCAGGGATATCTCGATGTCATAGTCTATGGCAACAGGTCCCCACCCATCGCGGGGGTTGTGTAGCTGGACGGTGATCATGTTGCTGTCCTTGTGGTTGGGGCGGGGGCAGTTTCACCTCATGCCCAGGAGGATGGAGGCCTACCAGTAGTCGTCGCTTGTGCTGTAGAGAACAAGCTCGAAGTCATCGTAGGTTCCGGTCACCCCACACCCACAGCGAAAGGCCTGCTCGTCAATCGAGTCATCCTCGACGCTGAAGACTTCATCCATGACGTTGTCGTGCGAATCTTTGAACCGATTCGGGCAAGCCATCGTGTAGACATGCTCGTTCGCTCGGGAGTGGTACTCACCACCAAGGTCCGACCCTTCCTTCACGTCCATGTTGAAGTCCTGGTCTGTCTTCATGGGGTCGCGCTCTTCGTTGTACGCAACGCCAAGGTCGATGTATCGAAGTGTCATGGTTCTCTCACTCGTTGGATCACAGCGGTTGCCCGCTTGGATGGTTGTTTGGTTAGGAATCCCCGGCCTCTCCCCTGGCTGTACGGCACAGGCTCAGTGAACTGGTCGGCGGTGGGGTCAAGCACCTCACCCTTGGGGCCGGTCAGCCACCAGTGGACGGTGTCTCCGACGCGCAGGCTGGTGGGCGTGTAGCCTGACGAGCTTCCCCCCAGCAGGTGGTACAGCGCCTCGGACGCCACGTAGCAGTGGCCTGCCATGGGGTGGGCCCCTGGCTTGCGGTGCTCGGGCTTGAGCAGGCTGGGCTCAAGGGCTGCGCGTACTTGGTCAAGCATCACGGAGCGCCTTTCGCATGCACTTGTCGCAGATCTGGTACTCGACACCTTCGATAAGGTGATCGGCGTCTTCGCCGAGGCGTCTGCACAGGGTGGTGCCATCCCCCAGGCCCAGGTGCATGTGCCCAGGCACGTAGCGTCGGTGCGGCCTGACAATCTCGCCACCTCCCTGGAGGAAGGTCGCCAGCTCAGGTGCCAACTCGGGCAGCTCGCCAAGGCTGAAGGCGAGGTCAATGTTGGCGCTCAGCGTGAAGGTCGTGTTCATGGTGGCATCTCTTTGTGGTGGTAGTAGGTGACTAACCGATGTGGTCAGGCAGGGCAAGTTTGGATGTGTTCTCTCAGGCTGTCGGTTCTCTCGGCTTGCTCCATGTAGGCGGGCTCGGTGTCACCGTTCTCGTACACCTCAACCCACACGCCTCCCTCTTGCCGCTCGTTGGACTCGTAGTCGGACATCACGACGAGGCCTTCGTCGTAGTCCGCCCACTTCACGATGGTTCCATTGAGACCTTCGGTCTGGTGTCGGATGGCTTCAAGCTGCTTCAGGATGGCTGGGCTCATCGCTGGCTCCGGAAGGTGCGGGGTTGTCGGGGGCGTCGGGTTGAGAATCGTAGGGACATGCTGGCTCCGGTGGTTGGTTCCCCCCACCCCTTGAGGCGCACACGGAGACAAGCGCATCAGCCCCGACCTGGGCCTAAACACTTGCCGGTCGATCCGTGTGCGTCTGAAAGGGTGGGAGGTTGTGGTTGGTTGTGGGCAGTGGTTAGCCTCGTCGGTCGGCTACCTCCTGTCGCCACTTCGTTGCGTAGTGGTTGACAGGCTTTCCTGCGGCTTCAATGACCGCTTTAGGGCAATCCCAGTAGACAGGGCCCATGGATTCATCGATGGCTTTGTAGCCCCAGGTTCCTTCGTGGCTTTTGAGAAGGAACAGAACGACACCGGCTTCACCCTCCTTTGGCTGAATGGTTAGCCAGAGACGGCGACCATAGTGGGTCTGGCCTTTGGCCAGGACAGAGAAGTTCGGGCTTGTCCTGTAGGTATCTATGATCTCGTTGACGAGGGACTTCAGTGTCCAGTGGTGATTGCTTATCCAGCCCATGGGTTGGCTCCTTTGGTTTTGGTTGTGGAAGGGGAGAGAATGTTGACGCGGCACTCAAGAGGGTTGCCGCCCTCGGCATGACTGACTTGAACAGCGCACCGCGCCAACAATTCTGGTGAGTGGTCACCCGTAGATCACCTCGCCAAAGCAGGCCTGCTGGACCAGGGCGTCCGCGATGTCGCTGCCCACTTCACCCGTGTCCCCGGTCTGGACAAGGTCATCGATGGCATCCATGTAGTACTTGTTGAGTGGCCTCTTCGTGAAGAGGTCAACAGCAGCCTGCTCCAGCTTCTCCATGGTGATGAGGAACTTCTTGCCTGTCTCTCCGTCAGTGACGTGACACGCCTTGTAGTAGAAGAACCCATCTCCGAGGTCACCCCATGGGATGTCGGACTTGGCGCTGCTCATCTTAGACACCCAGTACCCGACCCCGTAGCCAGCCATCTCAATGATGGAGGAGAAGGAGGCGGGGCTCAGGGTGAAGGCGGTGGTGACCTTGGTGCTCATGGTTTTCTCCTTAGCTGGGGTCGAGGACGTTGAACCGACCGCTGAAGATGTCGCGCTCGATGAAGGCGAAGAAGGCCAGGGTGTCGCAGTAGGCGTGGGCCTCTGCTTCAGTGAGGAAGGTGGCGAGGATGGGCATGGGTTCTCCGTGGTTGGTTGATGGTGTCTATCCTTGGGGACGGGTAGCGTCAATCAGATGGTGCAGAAGATGAAGGCGAGCGATGCGCCGAGGAAGACTGCGAGCAGGGGATGGGGCCGGTAGGTCATGCCTCACCTCCTTCGGCCTTGGCGATGGCTTCTCTCGCGGCCTGCACCCAGGGCCACTCTTCGCACTCGCTGGGGTCACATCCCCTGGCATCGCAGGCGTGTCCCACGGCATGGGAGAGGGTGGACTTCAGCACCCGCAGAAGGTCAGGTGCCGCGCTTGCTTGCTCCACAAGGGCTTGGAGGAGGGCTTCGTTTGCCGAGAGCAGTCCGCTGAAGTGCTCGACGCAGACATCCTTGGCGAGGCCTTCGGGGGTGTCCCCCTCGACCTCGGCAAGCTCCTTGCGAAGCTCGGAGCTGGTGTGCCGGGCCTGCCGCCGAAGGGCGAGGAACTGGTCCTCAGTTAGGGTGAGGTTGAATGTGGTGGTCTTCTCATTCACGGCTGTTCTCCTGGTGGTTGGTTGGTGGGTTCGAGCTTGCACCGGATGACCTTGTTCTGTTTGGTCCCCCGGTACTCAGTGTGGGCCTTCAGGGTTCCGGCCAAGGTGTAGGTCTTGCCCACCTCGATCCGGTTGCCGCTGGCATCGCTCGCGTTGCTGGCGAACCACTGGAAGATGTCGCCGTCCGTGCTCACCATCTTCACCAGGGTGTTCGTTCCCCAGTCGGACTCCATGTCTCGCATGAAGTCCACCGTGACAGTCACGGCAGGGTGGGAGGATGCCCCCTTGTCCTTGTCCTTCTTGGTCAGCTTCTTCCCGAACTTGTCCCCCGGTTGCCCGATGAACGAGGAGGTCTCGGCAAGCTCAGTCGCCCGCTTCTCCCGTTGGATGTTGGACATGGCCCTGTCGTAGGCTGAGACAAGCGATGCCACGATGCCGTGCGCCTTCTCGTGAAGGACTGCCACAGAGGTCGCAGCCTTGAGGTTCCACAAGTAGTCGTTGGTGGTGTCCTCAGGGATGCCGTCGCCGGTAGCCCACGCCAGAGCAGAGGCGGCACGCTGAACGTCATCCTTGATGGGCGGCTCAATCTCGTCGCTCTTGGAGTTGCCGATGCGCTTTGCTGCCCAGGACTGGAAGGCGAGGTCAGCGGTTGCTGTACCGGAAGCCCCACGCTCGTAGGCTGCGCCCCGCGAGAGCCACCCATCCTCTCGGATGCTCTTCGCCACCCAGGCGAGGTACTCCTCGACCAGGAAGGTGTTGGTCCCGGCACTCCCAGCCTGGAGCCAGTCCTCAAGCTGGGCAGACACCTCACGCTCGAACTGAGAACGCTCCAGCAGACGCTGGGCATTCTTCTCTCCGATGTAGTCGGCAAGGCAGTTGCGCCCCACCTGCCGGATGGCATCCTCTTCGTCCGAGTAGACCAGGAAGGTGGAAAGGCGACGGCGTGCGGTGTTGCAGTGCTCACACACAGGGGAGGTGCCCCGATACTTGGAAGGGATGACGGGCCCCCCTTCTCCACGAAGCCAGGGTGCGAGGCTCACCATGTTGGTGTTCTCTCCACCCTCCATGACGAGGTGGTCGATGCGACCGGCAAGCTGCCAGCCATCAAGCTGGATGAACTGCTCCGCACAGGTGATCTCCACCGCAGCAAAGCTGTTCCACTTCCACCCGTTGCGAACACCATCCTCCCCGTAGCTGGGGGACCTCAGGTCAACAGACCCGTGGACAGTGAACGAGGGAGCGAAGGCTGGGTCAAGGCCAAGTCGGGATGCCTTGCGCGAGAGCTTCTTGACCCCCTCCTCCAGCCGAGGGAGGTTGCTGCGTGGGACCAGTCGGCAGACTCGGCGCTCGTCACCAGACAGGACGACCATCTTGTTCGTCGCATCGGCCTGATCCGCCTGAGCCGAGAGGGACTCCTTGCGGGTGTCGAAGATGTCGCTCACAGGAGCGAAGCGGCCCGACACAAAGAGGGCGTAGGCAACGGTGAGTGAGCCCCCACGGTCGGATGGTGAGAGGCGGATGTTGTCGGTGTTCATGGTGTACCTCCCAGGGAATCCCACACGGCATCGCGGTGGATGCGGACGATGTGCAGCCACTTGCATGGCGGGGGTGCATCGAGGAAGTCCTCCCGGTAGGAGTCTCCACCGTCGAGCGAGTCGAGGTAGCTGAGCACCTGGCGGGTCGAGCCCTTGAAGACACCGACCACAACGTCACGGGTCTCGGGGGACTCGCGCCAAGCGTTCAGCCTGGGGGTTGGGTCGTTGGCGGCGATGGTTGACAGTTCAAGTGAGATGCGTCGTGCGTCGGCACGACCGGCGTTGCCGAGGTCATGGAAGGAAGGCATGGTTGCTCCTGTGGTTGGGTGTGGGGTTCAGACTTTGCTGTACTTCACTCGCGTCGAGTCCTTGCAGGGCCATCCGTTTATGTACATGAACCCGCGATAGTTGCCGGTGGCGTGGAGCACCGACTCAAGAAGGGCGCTCACGCCGCACCGTGCCTCCCTTGAGCAGGTGCTGTGCTCTAGCATGTGGTTCGCGGTGTCGATCAGGTCTTCTATTCTGACTGTCTTGCGTGGTCGCATGTTGGTGTTCTCCTGGTGGTGGTTAGTTTATTTGCCATTCTTGGGGGACGTTGCCGGGTTGCGGGACGTGGTCGTAGCACCACTGACCTTCTACGATTTCCCACTCGTCACCTTCTTCTTCACAAGCTGGGTGGCTGCACTGGGTGCTCTCATCGTCGCGGTTGCTCATTTCGATCTCCGTTGGTGTGGTGGGGGCGTGAGCCCCCGGTGAATGGTTCAGGCGGTGACCGAGACCACGGCCTCCGCCGCTGGGTGGCCGCAGGTGCCGGGGATGGACTCGAAGGATGCCGCGAAAACGTGGGCACCCTTGCCGGGGATAACGGTCACGAAGGTCTGGACATCGCAGGGGGTGAAGCCCTCGGCAGCGATGTCGGCGTGGGCCTTGGATGCTGCGGCCTTCTCGGCGGCAGAGGTGGGCTTGTGGGTCATGTTGGTGTCCTCTTGAGTGGGTGGGGGCGTGAGCCCCCGGGTGAATGGTCATGCCGCTTGCTCGGCCTCGTCATCGGCAGCGCCCTCACCCTTGGACACCGTGCCCAGGATGCGGTCGCTTGCCTTCTGGGCCTTGCTCGCTGCGGTCAGGATGAGTCGGGTGTCATCCTTGAGAGCCTTGAGCCAGGACCGCAAGTACGCGGTGTGGTTCTCGTCCGGGGCTCCAGCCTGCACGACCCCCACCTCTGCACAGAGGAAGGCTGCGGCAAGCTCTGCCACCAGCTCCTCCTTCGCGTACTTCTCCTTTGAGAAGGAACCGGAGAGGTCACGGTCGAGCCGAGACTTGTGGCCGGTGGAGTGCGCCATCTCATGGAAGAGGGTCGCCCAGTAGGCTCGCTGGTCCTCGAACTTCTCAGGCTCCGGCACGGTGATCTCATCCGTGCTCGGCCTGTAGAACGCTCGACCACCGGCATGGTGGATGGGGCACTCGCTCGCATCCCGAAGAGCCAAGGCCTTCTCGCAGTCAAGGACCATGACAGGCTCCTCTTCCTCCCCGGCCTCGCGGAGTTCCGCCGGCCACCCGTCGCACTGCTCCCGGTTGAAGACCGCGTGAGTCCCTTGAACGGAGAAGCTGTCATCGACCAGCTCACCATCGGGGCCCTCCTTGTCCCTCTTGATGAGATTCACGTACACGATGGTCGTGGACTTCTCACCCTTGCGGACGTGGGGTCCGGTTCGCACCCCGTCAGCGTCCTTCTTCTGCATCTTGGAGACTTGGTTGTAGGTGTACCACCGTCCATCACCGTAGCCAGCGAAGGCGAGCAGGAGGATGTTGACGCCACTGTAGCGGTGCCCGCTGGCACCGTTGTGTGGCTGGAGAGGTGAGCCCCCACCCTTCCAGGTCTGTCGCCAAAGCAGTGGCTCACCTGTCTCGATGGACAGCGCGATGGCAGTGATGACCTTCTCGGTGATGTCAGCGCAGAGCTTGTCGCTCTTTGCCTTTCGCTGGGCTGGGGTCTTCTTCTTGAACTTTCGCTTGGCCATGGTGTGGTCCTGTGGTCAGGGTTGGTTGGGGTTTTGGTTCTTCTGGTCAGCCAAGGCCTCGGCCTCAAGCCTCAGCAGCCCGTCCATAGCCGGAGCGTGTGGGTCTTCCTGAAGACCGACCTGGATGCTGAATGTGCAATGCACCTCGACTACGCCCCGGACCTTGACGACACGATAAAGCGCCGGTTCTACGGTGAGAAGCGGGGTTGTGCGGCGTGTCTCGTATCGCCACGGTGTGTACTCGGTTTTGATGCCTGGGTCGGTGGTCATGCAGGCCTCCATGGTCAGGGGTTGGTCGAGGGTGGGCAGAAGTCGCACTCAATGTCATCGTCACAGTCATGCGCGGTCAGGTACTCATCGCACGGGGGCATCTGAAGGGAGCACTCGGCGCAGGTGTACACGGCGTCTGTCTCAAGTGTCCGGCGACAGGTCATGATCCAGTAGGTCATGCTGGCCTCCCGGCGCGCATCCACGCTCGCATCTTCTTGAGTCGGGCACGCCCCAGGATGTTCTGGAAGTCCATCATGCTGCCACCTGAGGTGGTGACCAGGGTGTGGGCCTCGGCGAGTTGCCCTCGGTCCACTGCCCTGGCTGCATCCTGAAGCATCGGCTTGGTTTTCTCGTAGCCAGTCAGTCCGTCGTAGCGGCTCATGTGGTCTCCTTGGTGGTGAGGGTGACTCCCTCGATGTGGGCCCAGTCTTTGAGGTCTTGCTCAAACATGCCCGAAAGTTCATCCTCGATGTCGTCGATGTGCTCTGCGAGGTTCTCCCCATCCTTGTCGGTGGTGAGGCTGACCGTGATGTTGATGGTGTGGACGAACTTCTTGCTCATGTGGTCTCCTGTGTGGTGGTGGGGTTCATGGGGTCCACCCACACTTGTGGCACCCGTGGATGGTCTTGATGATGCAGTCACCAGGGGTGAAGGTGACCTTGTTCTTGATGGCCTTCTTCTTGCCGCAGCCCTGGCAGTTGGTCTTGATGGTCATGACTCAGTCCTGTGTGGTGATGAGGAGGGGAGGGTGCCCACCTGAGATGCGTCCCCCGTGCTTTGCGATGATGGCGAGCACCACACTTGCGGGGACGTAGGGGTAGATGGTGCTGAACCCCAGGGGCTCGGACGGTGAAACGTAGGTCCGGCCACTGGCCTCAGCCCACGCCTTGAGCAGCGGCTCAGCCTCACTCGGGAAGCCAACCTCCACCTTGGTGTAGGGGCCATCGTCACTCCTGGGTGAGCAGTAGTGCCCGTGGGAGGCCTGGACAGACATCTTGAAGCCATCGGCGCAGGTGATCTGCTCAAGGTTTCGCTTGATGAGGTCAAAGCTCATGACGCTTCACCAAAGAAGCCGAGGAAGGCAGCACGCTTCGCAGCAGGCCTCGACTTCCACCAAGCAAGCCGCGCAGCATTCTCACTCTTGATCTGCTCGGTGCGAGCAGGGCTCAGGCCCATCGCGTCGGCAGCAGCGTCGTACTGGGCAAGCACCTTCTCGTTCGTGATGATGGTTCCAAAGTAGTTCATGAGTTCAGCCACTGGTCAAAGGTTTTGAAGGGAAGGTCCATGGAGATCATGGCGGCGACGTAGTTGTCGTAGCGGTCTTCGAGAGTGCCTCTCATTGTCTGTCCTCTGTTTGTTGGTGCTCAACCAAAGCGTGGCCAAGCATGTGGGTTTGGGGGAGAGCGAGGCGTACCTACCTCAAGGGATGGAGCGTACCTACCGTACCTACCTGTACCTACCTCCGATGATGAGGTGGGTACGGCTGAAAGCCCAGCATCCATGGGGGCTATCGCTTGGTGTACCTACCGTACCTACCTGAATCCTGAATATGTGCGTGTTGGGCGCGGTACTGTATAGAGTAAGAGTAAGTAAAGAATTTACTAGATATATGTAGTTGTAGTGGGGGCCAAAAAACCACACCTCGTCGCGCCTTACGCGAGGCAGGTAGGTACACCGGAAAAGCCCAGGTTCAACCTTGGTTCTCGCCGTTCCTACCTACTTTTTCGGAGGGTACGCAGGTGGGTACACCCCTCGGCAGATGTCCGAAAAGCTCAATGATACCGGGCACTTGACCCCGTTCCTACCTTGGTGAGCAGGTAGGTACACCCTGCGGCCAACGGTCACCAGGGGCTTGGCGGATGCGACCCTCCCCCCCTGGGTTGACATTGCCGGCCCGCTAAGGGGTCCACAGTCGTTCCTGGTCCAAGGGCAGGGTGAGGAGGGCGGGTGGGCTCAAGCCCCAGCACAGGGGCGAGCCTCGACCCATTGTGGGGAGAGGGGCCTGCCAAGCAGGCGGGTGGGGGGTCAACGCCCCCGGTGCAGGGCTCAGCCGCTGCGCGTCAGCACAACGCGAGCCCCACACTTTGATGGTTCAGCCGATGACCCGGAGGGCTCCTGACTCTATGCGATCTCCTTGACGGTTCCTGAGCCACGTCAACATGGGGCCGGGCAGATCTTCTGGACTGTCCTCCTCTCCAGTGAAGACGCACCGGGTGGGTGTGAAGCACACCGCGCCGCTGCGCCCCGGAGGGTTGACCTCGGTGACCCAGCCTTCGATGAAGCATGCGGTCTCGCCAGTCTCGGAGAGGTCATAGCTGAAGTCGAAGCTCCTGATCTTGCGGCCAACCAGCCAGTGCTGGGTGTCGGCACTCATATTGACACCTCAGTCCAGCCGAGTGGAGCACACTCCAGCACCCTGCCATCGGAGAGCACGATGATGTCGCCCACGCTCGTAGAGCGGGTGCCCCGCACACCCTCGACGGTGATGAAGGCGTCGGACTCGGTGTGGGCCTCAACGTCTGTATTCTCCCACCAGCCGTGCTCGACGGAGTTGGTGAGCCGGTAGACATCGGTGTACTGCTCATCTGGCAGGTGGACCGTGGCGACCTTGTCGAAGCTCTCGGGCCAACCCTCGCCGCCGGTTGCACGGAAGCGGAAGCCGACCCCATTGTTGTGGAAGACTTCGATGCTCATGCGCCGACCCCGATGGCCGAGAGACCCCGGCTGTCAGTGGAGGGCTTGTCGCCGGCACGCTTGGCGAGCTTGCGGAGCTTGAGGGTGAGGGGCGAGGGTGTCTTGGGTTTGGCCATGGTGGCCTCCTTGGTGGTGGTTGGTTGGGGGGTCAAGCTGGGCTGAGGCGCGGGAGTCTGACGCGAAGCTCCTCACGGAGGGTGGCCTGCCTCATCTCATTCTCGTGGAACAGCTCGATCCGCTCTCGGACCTCGGCGATCCAGTTGGCGTCAGAGTCCTTAGGCCCGCCACTGGTCAGGCCCTGGGCCCGCCGGATGCGACCGTAGAGCATGCCGCGACCGACGCTACAGGTAGGGTGCCTGTCCAGGGAATACAACGCTCGGGTCATGAGGGCGAAGGCTGAGCGGAGGTCGTCCTCAGCCTTGACGAGGTCGGCCACAATTTCAGGGACGGTCATGCCGGGCACTTGGTCTGGTGGATGGACTCCCACGCATCGCAGGCTGAGCAGACCGGCTGGTCATCGAGCTTGCTGGTCTGGTTGAAGATGGTGGGGGCCAACAGCGGATTGTCACATCCGTCCGTCGTGCATGGTGTTTTGGGGTTGAAGCGGACGAAGCCGCCAGCGATGGCTGCGGCCAGCGCGTTGTTATTTCTCATGGTGTGCTCCATGTGGGGTGGTCAGTGAGGGCTCTCACTCCGGAGCCCACCATCGTCGCGGGAGAGCAGCCTGCCCAGGGGCGGCACATGCTCTCGACCTCCCCGGTGGAGTATAGCCGGGAGCCGATGATGAACTCGGGGGTGAGGATGATTGCCCCCCTCCCCCGAAAGGGAGGGGAACAGTCATCGCTCATTCCTGTCAGCACGCTCGGAGCCATGGGGTGTCAATTTGCTTCCCCTAAGGCAAGGTCACGATCAAGTGATCGCAGCCGGCCAAGAATCGGAGGGCCCATTGGCGTGCTGTCCTAATGCTTGCATGCGGCACCCGCTGACCTCCGTGGAGGCCGCCGTTCGGTTGGGTGAGTGTCAGTCCAGATGAACACCATCGTGTCAGGAGGGCTCTTGAGTCTCGGCTTGCCGGTGTCCTCCGGTCCTCGCTCCACCTGGGTTGAGCTTTCTCCCCTCTGGCCGCCATGCCTTGGCATGACGGTTGATTCCAGTGGGTGCTCAGGTGCTGCGGGGCCTCGGGGCCTGTCGCTTGCCGTTCGCTACGGTGACCGCCATCGTGTTGCGGGTCCGCCCTTGTTCCTGTCTGTTTCCACCTCACCCGGTTGTCCGGTGTGTGGGCTGCATGCGTTGATGTCAAAGATCATCCTCTGCTCGGCCTGTGAGGGCGGAGCGTGAGCCTGGGGTGGCTCGACCACCACCGCGTCTTCTCTGCTGCCAAGGCAGCGGGGAGGCACCTCCTGGTTTTGCGAGGTGCGATGCGCGGGGTGGGGGGATGTGAAAGAGCAGCTCCGGGGATTCTCCCCTCGGCACCCCATCAGCTTCGCCCGTTCTTAGGCACCGAGCAACAGTTAGGCAAGTATGCGGAATCATTGAGGAAATCGGAAATCGTGAAAAAAAACTGCCCTGATTCTATGTACTTACGGGAATGTGACAAGATTCGGGCAAAATGTCACACAAGATGAGCAGAGTTGGCACGGTCCTTGCAACGCGCGGCGCACACACCCCTACCCCCCACACCCCCCAAAAGAGGAACGCACACGTGTAGCAAGATCCATGCCAAGAACTCATTTCAATCAACGTGCAGAAAAGATGGGCACCGACCATTTCAATCAGTTACACCCTCTGCATGACATTCGTTCTCGCCTTCGCTGCCCTCCCCGCCGAGTCCTCTCGGCAACGGGCTCGGTGTGCGAGCACAGGTCGTTTTGTCGCCGTGACCCGTGCGGTCCTGGTGACGCTCCCCCGCCCCTCCCGGGTGCGGACCCCCGCCGTGGAGGCTGCCCCCGTGGCTGCTCCTGCTGCCCCCGCCGCCCCTGTGGCTGCTGCCCCCGCCGTGACCGAGGCATCCGCCCCGGCTCAGGTGGAGGCTGCTCCCGTGGCTGCTCCCCTCGCTGCCCGGGTCGCCCGGGTCGCCGCCGCCACCGTGACCACCGCCCGCCGGGTGGTTGCCCAGGTCGCCGCCGCCGCCAGCCAGGTGCTCGGCATCCTGACCCGCACCGCCCGCCGGGTGCTCGCCGCCCAGGTCGCCCAGGTCGCCCAGGCCCAGGTCGCCCAGGCCCAGGCCCAGGCCACCTGCCCAGGCAGGGAGGTGACCACCTGACCACCCCCCCCCCCACCATCACGACGGCACCCACCCCCCCCTGTGGTGCTCAGGGTCCGACCCCCCCCGGTCGAGGGCTCAGGGCAGGGGTACGTGACGCCACGAGAACCGCTCGAATCAAGAGGCCCCCCCCTTTGTTAAAAAAAAACAAGGTCCCCCCCTTGTTTTAATATATGAAGATTTTTTTTTGTTTTAATATATGAAGATTTTTTGGCGGCTTATCGACCGAGCAACCGTCCTTTTCACTGTGTGGTGGGCTGGCGCACACCGGAAAGTGCAGTATATTCGCAGTGATGAACGCCGCCGTTGTGCGTGGGAGGGGTTTTGGGCGAAAACAAGGAAACCGTGAAGCCCGAGCAGTGGGTTCCCGAAGAATCCGCTGAGGACGAGAATCTGCCCTCAGAAGAGGCGATTTGCCTCACGGGGCTTCTTGCGACGAACGGTCGTCCGATGATTGACACGGATGAGGTCGTGGACAGTGTCCGGGTGCGCGAACTGGAAGACTTTTGCGGATACGAGAAGTATTCAAGCATCTTTGAGGTCATTTCCCATGTGAGCAGGGATGCAACCGGATGGCTTGAGGTGGGAGACATCGTTGTCACGAACCGAAGCCTTCAGATGCAGTACAGCGACATCATCAGGACAGTCCGAACACACACATACATCCATGATGAGTATTCGGGTGAAGACGACCCAGAAGCCGTTTCGGTCATCAGAGAGAAGGCTCTTCGTGGCCTGAGGTGGTGTTTCCAATGCACAGAGCACCGATTGTTGATCGCGAACCCTCTTGGACACGTCTGTGACATCAAGCTTCGCAAGGGAACGACACTAAGCCTCTATGGTGATGTTCTGCGCGCAATGAAGCACAGACCGGGCACAATCATCGCTCACGATGATGACAATGAGGTAAGCACAGCATGGCCGATGGTGGAAGTCCTCTTTTCGGCGTATTCGGTCACGCATCCCTACATTTCGCGCAGATCCATCCTCAGGACGAAGACAATCCTCTCAGAGGTGAAGATGCTCTGCCAAAGGGCCCTTGTGTGCCTAAAGACGGAAGGCAAGGTGCCCATTTGCGTTTACCCGGATGAATCACCCTTGTTCTGGGCCAAGGTGTACTCCGAGCACGGGAAAGGGACGCTGTGGATTCCACGGGAGGTAAGAGAGGTCGCGGAAGGCAAGGGAACCAAGGGGCTTCGGAAGGGGAAGCGCTCCTTGATGCTTGACCCTTTGGACTTCTTCCACCTGTGTTCACTGGTGGCTTGGCCGGAGTGGTCGAGGGAGAGTGCTCCCTTTAAGGTCGAAGACAAGCGAAGTTCAGGCTCAAAGCCCATATGGAAGAGGAAGAATGCCTCAAGAAAGATACGAAACTCTGGCTGACAGTGTTGAGCGAAGTCTTCGTGACTGCATCTGCGCTTGGCACCAATGGCTCTCTACGCAGGTTGGGGATCGCGACACATGGCAGAGTGTTCCCTGGTGGAGCAAGAAGACAGTGGATCGGCTTGATGGGTACTGGGAAGACATCGACCGATACCGGAAGTCAGGAAACATTGCCTGGCTCGACTCATTGGCCATTGTGATTGATAGGATTCGCATGACGATCCCTGAGGGGGACAACATGCCGAGTATGGATGTGATTTACGACAAACTGAGTGAGGTACTCAATGAATGACTATGGATGGGTGTACAAGGCAGTGATTCCGGGTCCACCGATTGGAAAGGGCCGACCAAGGCACACCAAACAGGGTCGCGTGTACACACCGAAGCGCACAGTGGACTGGGAGAAGTCTGCTGCCTACTTGATGGGCGGATGGTGGCACGAGGCTCCATACGAGGGGAAGGTTGGCGTTCGGGTCTACTCATACGCTGTTCGTCCGGGTCGGTTGCTCCGAAAGAAGGATGCACCGGGGCCAGTGTGGAAGGGAACGAAGCCAGACGCAGACAATGTGGCCAAGAGCGTCTTGGACGCGATCCAGATGGCTGGTGTTATCCGTCAGGACAACCAAGTGGTCTACTTAGAGGTTCGGGACATGTTCGCAGAGAAGGATGGCATTGCTCGGGTCGAGCTTGAGCTATTTCCCGTCCAAGACCCGGCAGCAGAGCTTTCTTCTGGAGAGGTTGGCATCTCCTGGGCAGACGACGTTCCTTCGAGGAAGTAATGCGTGGTTTCTTCGTGATGGTTGGCTACGACTCAGACCAGAAGGTTGAGATGTGGGAGCATCTTCCGACAGGGAACATTCGCGCCATCCCAACAGCTCTTGTCAGGGACATGGGAATCGAGCGTGCTTTTGGCGCTGTGATGGAGCTTGTGTACAGCGAAGAAGTTGACCAGGGCGCCATGTGATGGTACTTTGCTGTTGAAGTGAGTGGTATCACTTCCCTATCGGCGGCCTACACCCCATGACTCCGCCGATAACCTGTGGTTAGGTTACCCGCCTTGGTTTAGCGACTGGGGCGGGTTTTCCTTTTTGGCCTCGTGGGGGTATGCTGTGAGAACAACAGGAGGTTGGTATGCCTGGTCTTGATTTTATGGACGATGACCTGATTGACTCCTTTGGGGTCCCTTCGAGAGCAACACCAGAGCCAGTTTCGGAGCCAGAGCCAGTGGTTGCGTCTGAGCCGGTGACTGCATCTGAGCCAGACACGGTGATCAGTGATTTGCGGGCCAAGATGCATGACATGGCTCCTGCGGACATCTCTGCTGCGTATGGGCGCGCCCAGCGCGACTACGACCGCAAGTACCGGCTGACGAGGTTGATGGGTGACAACGCCGACGCAAGTGGCGAGGTTGTCCAAGCGAAGTACGCGGTTGACGAGATCACAAAGGAGTTGGTCTCACGGGGCGTGAAGCTTCCTGGGATGGACGCATGACGATTGGCATTAAGGGAGCCCTTGAGGCCGCGAAGATGGCGCGTGTGTTGAAGAATCGGGGAGTTTCCGCTGATGTAGCGGAGCGCGTGTCGATGGAAGCGGTGAAGCGCGGAGAGACGAGCGCGGACGTTGCGGAGAAGGAGGGCCACCGTTGGTTTGACGGTAAGCTTGGTGGAATGCCGGGTGAGCGCCGTCACATTCGTGAGTTCGTTCGTGCTGGCCGTGTTCACGACATGAAGTCGAGCAGCCCGGGAACCCTGAAGAAGGATTGATTCCGTGAGGGGGGTTTGCTGATGGCGAACAAGGTTGATGACCACCTTGAGATGATGGAGGCGTTCAACCCGTCTGCTGGCGGCAACCCGGAGAGTCTTCAAGAGGACAGGCTGGAGGAGACTCGCGTTCAGGAGATTTACGCTGACGCGAAGGACTTCTGGGGTGCTTTCCTTCCTTTGTTCTTGTTTGAGGGCGCGGGTGAGAGCGATGTGACCTCTCGCGTCCATGCACCGATGTCTGGGATGTTGATGTCTCGGCCTGGAGCGATTCAGGATGCTGGTGTAATTTATTCAGGGGCTCCCGCTGAGGCGCGCGGTTTACCGGAAGAGGGTGGTGTGGGTCCATCCTGGTCGGAGTCTGCTCCGTTCTACACTGCTGGTGCTGGTGCTCCTGCTGCTCGTGGCGGTGTTTCTCTTGCGGAGGGTGCGGCTCAGTCTGCCCGTGAGCGGTCTGCTCTTGAGCGGGCGAAGGCTGTGCATCACCGGGTTGAGGCGAAGAGGGCGGAGGACCTACCGAGGCTTTTGCGTGAGAGCTGGGCAGAAAAGAGCGTGATGCGGTATCCGGCGGAAGAGGTTTATGGCCGAGGCTATCGCGACAAGTCGCATCCCGACTGGACCGGCAAGCGCGCATATGGAACGCCGGGCATGGTTCCGCCTGGTGAGCTTCAGACATTTTATCACCTAACGACGCAGGACTTTCCCGAGTTCGACTTGTCGAAGGCAGGGACCGCCACTGACGCTGGGTACTACGGCACGGGTGCATATTTTACGCCTCGGCCACAGAATGTTGAGGGCTACACGATCATGGAGCACGGCCCGGCGTCGCTTTCTCGCTCTGACTGGGTCTACAGGGAGGGTGCCAAATACATTCCCGTCAACCTGAACTTCGAGAACCCACTGGACGTTACCCCACACCTGGATTTCAAACCTGTTCCCTTTCGTGGTTTGTTTGATTCAGAGCGGACGGTTCTCGATGCTTACGAGGCGTTCGTGTCGCGTTCTGGGATGAATAAGGGTGCCGTCTCCGACGCTTTGATTGAGATCAATCGGCCTGGCTACATTGACGGTGTGTTGTCTGAGCTGGAAAGTTTTTCCGGTGGGCCAAGCTCGAAGGAGCACTGGGACGTGACTTACGGTGAGTCCTTCAGGACATTATCGGAAACCAAGGAGGCGTTGAGCGATCCTAAGACCAGGGCCATATTCGAGGACTACGCGAGGCTGACGGATGAAATTAAACTCGCGGTTAAATACCGGCCGTCCGACGAGGGCCTTGTTGATTATGTTGAGGGGACGATTGGCACGAGGGCGCGCGCTCCTTACGGCGTTGGCCATCCGCTCCATGGTGTGGACCTGAAAGACGAGATTGCGCGACGTGCGGCGGACCTGTTCGACAGCGGAGATCTTGTTCGACGCGGGGTCATAAGCAAGCTTGACCAGGCTGGCATAGCGGAGGGGATAGAAAAATCCTACCAGTTCGAGAGGAGAGAATATCTCTACCTCGACCTCGACGATATTAGCACCCGCGACTGGAACGCAGGCCTCATCAATCGCGAGGATGTCGAGAGAGAAAAAATCACGCGCCAACGTAGACTGGAGCTGGCCCCTGATGCGTCCTGGGACACACGAAGCGCTGTGGACGAGCCTGCAAAAATATCGAGCCTTCGGGCGCGGGTAAAAAAGACACAAGCCCTCGCAGAGGTGGCGGAGGCGGGCCGGGTCAGTAGAGCCGAAGACAGCTATGTCTGGAAGAATCGGTACAAGGACGGACTCCGGGGGGCCGACCTGCCACGGAGTTTGCCGACAAGTAGCCTTGGCCCATTTCTCGACCAAGAGGTCGGGCATGTGTACAAGTTAGCGTATGATCTGCTTTCGAGCGCCGGGAAATCAACCAGTCGCGCCTCAGTGGAGGCGGTCCTTCTTGGACGCCGAGATGCCGTTGAGAGGATGATTGAGCCCCGAGGTATGGGCTGGAATCGAGATTTGTCGCCCGAGGATTTTGCCACCCGCCTTGATGAGCTGTTTTCGTCCAAAGCAAAGAGGTACAACACGGTGCAGGCCCCAGCCGCCTTTTACGCCGGAGAGGTTGCGCGGGTCGCGGAGGTCCTTGAGGATCAGGAAGACATGTGGGGCGAGGTTCTTGAAAAGCTCAAGACGCTCAAGAGGGAGGCATCAAGAAATGCGATAACATACGCGGGGAGCCCGTATCGAGCGGAGGCCATCAGCCAGTTCGCGAAGGACAACGGGTTCGACTCCATTCGCGTGTTTGATATGGACATCGAGGGTAGTCCTCAGATCAGGGAGGCTGTTTCTCTGTACCCAGGGGAGCAGGTGAAGGGGGTCTTTGATCCAACAGGCGAGCGAATATCTGGCGGCATCACAGCGACAGAGGAGGAACGCCTTCGTGTCCGTGAGGCTCAGGAGTCAATCGTCACAAAGAACCAGGCGATGGCCAAGGCTCGGATGGAGCAGTCTTTGCTCGAACGCGCCAAAGCCGCAGGGTGGGACAAGGCGAAGAGGTTTGGGTCCAAGGTCCTCCTTCCAGCGCTGGACATTCTGGACCTTATGATGCTTGCCGCAGCTCCGATTGTCCCTTTCTTCCAAGAGTACAACGAGGGCGACAGCCTTTCTGGTGTCGTTCGGTTCATGGCTCTTGAGGGGTTCCGGCACCCACTTCGCAGAAACGAGATTGGGGATGGCCTGTTCATGACCCTTGTTGGAGACGGGGACCTCACAAGAGAGCTTTACAAAGACGGCATTTTGTCCCATGCTTTGTCGCTGAAGATCAATGCTGAGCGGGCACGCCGCGCGACAGACGATGAGGACCTGCTGATGGCGGGGTTAGCGGTAGACGAATGAACAAACGGTATGAGTCGGTGGTTGAAATCTTGCGCGAACAAAACCCAGACGCGCTCCTGGCGGACGGATTCGAGGATGCTCTTGTTGGCGTTGCCGACAGGTTCGGCATCGAGCCCGTGGCCCTGTACGACAGAGGCCGGTGCCTAAGGATTTTGATGGACAGGGATGGCTTGTCGTCGGAGGATGCGTTCGAGCATATGAGTTACAATGTCGAGGGAGCGTGGGTAGGCGAAGGAACGCCTATTTTCTGCGACCTCGCAGACAATCTGGCCGACTAAGGCCACGGAGATGAGATGGTAAATCGAGTGATTCTTGTTGGAAACCTTGGCGCGGACCCTGAGCTTCGCACAACCGGAACGGGCACAAGTGTGACCAACATCCGGCTTGCCACAAACTCTCGCCGCAAGCAGGACAATGAGTGGAAGGACGAGGTTGAGTGGCACTCGGTCACCGTGTGGGGCAAGCAGGCTGAGAATCTTGCGAAGTTCATGGGCAAGGGGCGCCAGATTTACGTTGAGGGTCGGCTTCACACCCGCGCATGGGAAGACAACAACGGACAGCGTCGTCAGACCACCGAGGTGGTTGCTGAAGTTGTGAAGTTCATTGGCTCTCGCAACGATGCCCAACCTGGCGCGCAATCATATAGTCAGCCAGGCAGTGCTGTTGCAGCAGCCCCCGCCCCGAAGGCAGGTGGCGCGATGCCATTTGTGGAAGAGGAAGTTCCCTTCTAAGCGGGCTTTGCTTTGGACATGCTCGCGAGGGCTCTGGTCAGAATCTCTTCACGCTCTTCTTTCGTGAGTTTTTGGGTGATTGGGGCCTCTGGCTCTCGTACCTTCTCCAGTGGACCGAAGACCTCATTGTATGTAATCCATATGCGCTCACGCTCGCGTGTCATGTGTCCTCCGTGGTAGTAGTTGAGGGTGAGTCTTCCTGACTCGTTGTTATTGGAATCATTATCTCATTCCCTGGGGGAACTGGTGGATACTAAGAAGCCGAAGAGACTCAAAGTTGTCAAGGTGGCGCCCAAAGATCAGAGCGAAGACGAGGTTCCTGTCGCCACAGAGAACACAAACGACCAAGATTTGATCTGGGCCTCCGCAGACCGGCACATTGGTGTTGGTAAGTTTCTGAACGAATCGGCCGGGTTTATGCCCAATAAAGTTCAGTGGGAGTTTAGGCAGCTTACTTACAAGCAGATCAAGAAGAAGAAGATTTTCCGAAGCGAGTGGTTCGATGCAAGCACCAACCCTCGGAACAAATGTCCGCGCGTAACGGACGGAATGTGGGAAAAGTGGGTCAAGGACGACCCCCGCTTTGTGGGCTGGTTCTACAGCGAGATGCCTGACGTGGCACCCGTCTCCGCCGAAGAGTATCGGATGATGGACACTATGTTTTGGAGGGGGCTCCGCGACTCCATGGTTGAGGGTGAGGAGTGGGCGTACAAGCAATATGCGGGCATCCGATTCAAGGACCGCCCTGCGGTTGAGCGGTCGGACACAGACATGCGAGAGCTTCGCGAGTACCTGAGTGAGAGTGCTGGTGCCAAGTGGGCACTTCCTCCGGGGGACGCTTGATTGGACCCTGTTGTCCGAGAGCAGCTACGCCGGCTTGGCAGCAGTCCTGAGGAGTTCATTTCCCGTCTTCGGATTGTGGACGAGAAGGGGATTGACCGGGCTTTTAGCAGTCCGTTCTATGAGCAGGTGCTTGCTCTAAACGACTTCATGAGCCCGGCCGAGACTGTCATTCACTACAAGCCTCGTCAGATCGGTGACACGACCATCGGTATGGCGTACAACTTCGCATATCTGTACTGGGCCAATGACCCTGTTCGTTGCTTGGTTGTTGGTGACTCTTACGAGACCACCGACGCAATCTTTGGTCGAGCGAGGCACTTCCACCAATCGCTGCCCACAGTGTTGCAGCGGCCTGTTGATCGGTCGAACCGGAAAGAGATGGTGTTTTCGGACACCTTCGCTGGATTCCGGTGCATGACCGCTGGCGGCAAGAGCGCTGCTCGTGGTTGGACGTATCAAAGGCTGCACGCCGATGAGCTTGCTTTCTGGCCGAACGCAGAGGAGGTGTGGGCGAGCGTGACGAGCACGATGCACGCGGGTCCTCACCGGAAGGTGATCATCATGAGCACAGCCGATGGTCCGGGGAACCTGTTCCACCGGAAGGTCATGGCTGCACAAGACGCGAAGCTTCGCGGTGACCATAGTGTTCGGTTTCGGTTCTTCAAGTGGTCAGACCATCACGCCTACCAGAAGCGTGCGCCAAAGGACTGGGAGCCGACCCAGGAAGAGTACGAGCTTGCCCAGACGCACAACCTGACCTGGGACCAGTTGTTCTGGCGGCACGAGAAGGTCCATGGCGTGAACGGCATTGGCGAACTTCGATTCCGGCGTGAGTATCCGCTGACCATTGAGGATGGCTTCATTGTTGTTGACGGGTCGTGGTTTGACTCTGATTATCTAAACGATGTGCTTAGCTCTCTTGATGTTTCTGAGGGAGAGCTTCGCATCTACGAGCCTCCCAAGCAGGGGGTTCGGTATGTGATGGGTGTGGACCCAAGTTGGTGCAATGGTGGTGACGCTGCTGTTGCCCAGGTCCTTAGTCATGACGGCCGACAGGTCGCGACACTGAGCATGACCCAGGGTGGAGAGCTGCTATTCGCGCAAAAAGCGATTGAACTTGCGGCCCACTACAAGAAGGCGCGGTCACTGATTGAGGCGAACACGGGCGGGGCTGGTACTGTTGTGATCAGGGAGTTCAAGAAAACTGGCCTTCCTCTTTGGACGGTCCCGAATGAGGGTCTCCGCATTGGACAGAAAGAGAAGTACTGGACAACAACTCGCGGCCGGAAGGAGGAGGGGTATGCACACCTTCGACAGATGGTGAACGGGGATGTTTTGGACCTTCGGGACATGACAACTGTTCAGGAGTTGATGCACATTCGAGAGTCAAACGGAAAGATTGAGGGGCAAGACGGTTGCCATGATGACCACGCAGATGCTCTGATGTTGGCTGAGTGGAACAGGCGTTCTCTCCCCGGCAGAACCCTTCAACCACGCAGTAGCCCGAGGCGTTATCATGCACGTAGAAATCCCTTCCAGAAGGTCGCAGGCCTGAAGTAAAACAACAATGGATAAAGATACACAACAGTCCGAGTCTCGTGACCAACTGAAGCCAAGCACTGTTCACGAACAGTTGCGTGTTCACGACAAGCACATGCGCGAGATTCGCGAAGAGCTTGCCTTGGCGAAGGCCTCCTACATGACCCGCTTCTGGAGTCACGTCCGTGGCGGGGACACTCGGGAGCGTGGTCGGTCAAGCCGTCAGGGCGACATCGACATTGAGGTCAACCGACTGTGGCAGGTGATCACAGCATATATGTCTGCCCTTTACCCGCGTGCTGCGAGGACCGTGATGGGGCCAGACCCCGCAGGCCAGGGAGACCCGACCAAGGCAGAGATCGCAGCCAACCGGTGGTTGGTTTCTCGCAAGAGCCACCAGCGAATCATGACGGCCCTGAGGCAGTCTCTGCTGTACCCCGGATGCGGAGCGAAGGTTGGCTATAGCCCTGGCTACGGAAGCCCCCTTGACCGCGTTTGGATGCGCGTAATCCCCTGGTGGGAGATGGTTCTTGACCGCGATGCCGGGGACATGGAAGACGAGCGGTTTCGGGCTCACGCCTTCTATGCTCCACTTGTGGAGATTGAAGAGAAGTACGGTCTTGAGGGCCTTGGCGGGACCGATAGAGAGGATTTCCTCCACGGCCGAACCGACACTGGCGCGAGGACCTCTTCCAAGAAGAACAGCGCTCCCTCCGACAACAGCGCCTTTGTTCGTGTTCTTGAGGTGTGCAACCTCGTGGACACCATCAAGGACAAGGATGATCCGAGCATTGAGTACCGTGGTCGGCTTGAGGTTTATGTCCTTGGCCAGGGTCCCGTCTCGAAGGAGCCTGTGTACGTTGGTCCTTTGCCCTTTTCCGAGGTCGATGGTGGCGCAATGCCGCACATCGTTCCGTTGATTTTCAACCACGAACCAGAGTTTCCACTTCGCGGAATCGCACACTCTTCGAGAATGATGCCGCAGATCAAGGAGTTGAACTCGTACCGGTCCTTCATGGCTCTCGCGACCCGGAAGGATACCCGCCAGTACATTACGAGAAAGGGCACATTTGCTTCTGACGAGTTGACGAACCTGACGGAGGGCCATGATGGTTTGGTCCTTGAATGTGAGCAAGGCTTTGAGAAGCCGCTTGCTGATGCCATCATCCCCCTTCAGACAGCACCGATTTCGAGCAACATCGACAGGCACTTGATGCAGGTTGAGAACGACCTTGAGCGAGCGATTGGGTTCTCCCCAGCCGCCCGTGGGATTGTGACCAAGGCGACCGCCTTCGAGGTCCAGGCTGTTCAGCAGTACACCGAGTCGGAATACGGCATGCACGCGTCCATCAAGGACGAGTGGTTGTCTGGCCTGGTTCGGCTTGTCCTTCGCGCCATTGTTGCCTGCATGCAGGACACCGGAGACAGCGCCGGGGCGTATGACGAGGAGAGCGTTGAGCTTACTGAGACCGACGCAAAGCTTGACGAGACAAGAGATTCGGACGATGAGTCTGGGGAAGACTCCGAGCAGACCCAGTCCGCAACAGCGGACGACATCCTCGGAGGAAAGTCGCCCTATGTGGACGACGACTCTGTGGGTGACCGTGGAACAAAGCGCGTCAACAAGGACACGCTTGCTGTTTCCTTTGAGCCCCTGATTCTCCGTGACCGTGGCGAGAACATTGAGATCACGCCGATGGATTTGGATGCTGCGTTCGACATCACGTTTGTGGAGGGTGGGCGAACACCTTCGACTGACGCGGCAATGCAGCAGAACCTCGTTGGTTTGATGGAGCCGTATATGGCTCTGTGGGGAGCATCGCAGAAGGGTGGTCCAGACGGGGTCATCGCTCGTTCTTATATGAAGGTCTTGGCTGAGCGATTTGAGCTTCCGAAAGACCTGCACCCAGACGAACTCGAACTTCGGGTCAAAGCAGATGAAGAAGAAGCCAAACAGAAAAAGAAAGATGCTCCGCCTGAAGAGGTCCCTGCTGCGGTCATGGGTCCTCCTGGTGGTCCTCCGCAAGGAATGGCTCCTCCTCAGGCAGGCCCGCCGGGGATGATGCCCGAAGGGGCTCCTTCGCTTGAGGAGATCGCGATGCTTCCTCCGGAGCAGGCAATCCCCATTCTTCAACAGATGTTCGCTGACGACCCGCAGATGCAGCAGGCTCTTGCCCAGCTTTCCCAGATGCCACCGGAACAGCAGCAGCAGGCAATCGCCATGCTTGCACAGGGTCCCGGTGACCAGCCGATGATGTAGATAGACGATGCCTTTGTATTCTTATTTCTGTGAAGATGAACACGAGACGGAGCGCATTAGCGGTCACGCCTCTCGGGAAGACCGGGTCAAGTGTGCGGAGTGTGGCGGTGACGCCGACTACAGGCTCACATCAAGTCCACACATGGCAAACGACGCAGACCGGAAAGCCGAGAGGGTCCGGATTGACCTGTCAGCCGAAAAGCTTCGGAACAAAGGCTACGCTTGGCGAGATATTAAGTGTGAGTCTTGCGGATTTGATGACATCGAGGATGTGAACACACTGGAAGACGGAAGCGTCCCAAAGGTTGTCCCATGCCCCGAATGCACCCAAGACGCCTCTGTTCAGCCCGTCAAGGTGAACATTGACCGGTTCGGAGAGCGCTTCCCCTACTTTGATCGTGGCCTCGGCATGTGGCTGACCTCCAAGCAGCACCGAAAGGATGTTTGCAGGCAGCGCGGCCTTACTCCAGTTGAAGGTGACTGGGAGGTAGACTCGGCGTTCCGAAAATGGGACGATGAGGACGGAAAGGAGGAGGTGGAGTATAGGAAGTACTGTGACCGCCTTGACAATGATCCAGCGTTCCGTGACTTTAGGCGTCAGCAAGAACGTGAAAATACCTAAACTCCACTGGAGGAATCATGCCCATTGACCCCGTGACCGGCGAACAGCTTCCCTATGGGCCTGCTGGTGAACCAGCTCCCATGCCACCCGCTGGCGAAGGGATGCCTCCCGCCGAAGAGATGCCCCCACCGGGTCCGCAAGAGGCTCAGATCCAAGAGCTTGCTGCTCAGGCCCCTGAGCCCGAGAAGCCCTTCAGTAAGAAGGCCATTGAGACCATGGTGAAGGAGTTCAACGAGACTCTTGACAAGCTTGGCGGCGGTGACCTTCCTGACGTTGAGGTTGACCTTAGCGTAACCGATGGTCAGAAGTGGGAGCAGCCCCTTCCTGGTGACATCTTCATCGGCCTTGTTGCACTGAATGAGGCGCTCAAAATGGTCGAAGAGGGCAAGTTTGCCGACAAGTATGGGTTTGACCCCATGGAACTGACCACCGATGTGTCGTTGCGTAAGGCCACAGCGCAATTGAACCGGATGGGGAAGGACAAGAAGCTTGCCAAAGCGATGCAAGAACCGCTCTCTCCTGAGGAGACGACCGAGCTGGGACCCCCACCAGCGCCGGGCCAAATGGGAGTCGAGGATGAGGAGCTTGCGGCAAATATGGCGTAATGTTGCGTCACCGTTTCGCATAGTGATACAGTCAACACACTTCTAAGTATAAAGAGGAACACCGTAGTGGACGAGCACAACACAAGTACATCAACCCCTGATCTGGCTGTGGACTCCGCAGCCGATCTTACGAATTTGGTAGACCCCGCAATCGCAGCCACTGCTGAGGTCGAAGAGCCCGTTGTGGCGGCGACCATTCCCGGTTTTCATGACGAGGCTGCACAAGCATCCCCGGCAGATGACCTTACTGTCGAACCTGAGCCGGTCGAAGTGGCCGTTGCCGAGGTTCCTGAGGGTGTCTTTGATCCGTTGACATCTGAACTGGGTGACATGGATGAACTACAGCTTGATGGCTTTTACAAGGACATCAACGCAGAGCACATCCGTGACCTCCCAGCGCCAGCACGGCGCATGCTGCACAACTTCCGTGCAGCCTATGAGCTGAAGAAGCAGGAGCATGCGAAGGTTCTTGCGGAGAAGGATAAGTCAGTTTCCGAGCGGCAAGGAAACCTCGACAAGATGGAGCGCGACTTTGCGCGTCGTCAGGCCGAGTTCCATGCCATGATGGGTGACCCCAAGTTGAAGGAGATTCTGAAGGTTTCCGAAAAGGAACTTCCAGACCCCTTTACGCCAGAGGGCATTCAAGCTCGTATTGATCGAGGCGTGGCAGAGAGCATGAATCGCATGCTTGAGCCCATGCAGCAGACGGCAGACAAGCGTATGCGCGAGAGTGCGTACCTTGACTTCGTGGACAAGAGTCCTGAAATGAAGGACGCAGGGTTCCGCAATGAAGTTGTCGGTCTGGTGCGGGAGCGGCGTGAGGCGGGGCAACCCCTCACGACCCAGGACGCCTACCAGCTTGTCAAGGCTCGCAAGGTCATGGCACAACAACAGGCTCGTGCAGCCAAAGAACGGAGAACCCGTTCGGAATCTGCTCGACACATCACCCGAACGGCAGCGAGCAGCACGCCAGGTCATGAAGAAATTCCGACCGACATTAAGAAGCGTGGTGCAGTCCAAATCGCCAAATGGCTCCAGAGTAACCCTGAAGCTGCCAGACGGATCCAGAACACGCGGAACTGAATCCAACACTCATAGGAGCCCAAAATGGCAACTACCTCACTTAGCATCGGAAACGAGCTTCTCTCGACAACGATGTACATTCTCATGAAGGAATGGCGCGACAACGTTCACGAGTCGGTCGCTTTCCTTGATTCCCAGGAGCGCGTCCACGGTAAGGGCGCACCGAACCAGGCTGGAGGCACTCGAATCGTGTGTCCGCTCGGCTTTGGTGAGCACTCCACCACGACCCGTCTTCAGACCGGTTTTGAGCGCATCGACCTTAGTGTCTCTGATGTGTTCCAGCCCGCAGTCTACGACTGGGCTCATGTCGTCCGACCTGTGGCGATCTCTTCCGAGGAAGAGTTCGTGAACCAGGGCGAGGCTGCTGTGCTTTCGATCCTTGAAAGCCGCACCAAGATGACTGCCAATGCGATGAAGCGCGAGTTCGTGCGTCAAATCGTGAAGGGCGCTGAGGCTGGCTGGGAAGACTGGAACACGCTGAACGGCGTGGACAACGCTGGCGGCTTCCTTGAGGAGAACGCAGTTGGCTCGCAGGGCAACAGTGTTGGTGGTGTGAGTAAGTCAACTTACTCGGCCAAGACCGGTTGGCAGAACCAGATGTTTGACGGTTCGGCCAGCTTCAACGCAAATGGTCTTGCTGGGCTGTATGACCTCAAGGTCGAGATCGACTCCGTGTCGCCCTCTGGCTCTGCGGACATCATCCTTGCTTCTCGTGCAGGCTTCAAGAACCTGAAGCGCGCACTTTCTGCCCAGGAGCGGTATGTGGACCAGAACACCATCGACGGTGGCCGTATGGTCCAGATGTGGGACGGTATTCAGATTGACGTTGAGCGGAACATGCCCAACGCCGGTACGACTACCACGGGAGATCCCATCTCGTTCTACTTCCTGAACAGCAGCGACATCCATGTGATGTGGGACCCGAAGGGGTACTTCGACCTCTCTGAGTTCGAGACTGTGTCCGGTGAGTACGACGTGCGCTCTGCCAAGCTTCGCTGTCGCGGTCAGTTGATCGCCAAGCACCTTGGTTCCAGCGGAATCGGATTCGACTTGGATACCTTCTAAGTCACTTGAATGGGTGGGGGCCATTTCGGCCCTCGCCCTACTTCATAGCCATAAAGTCAAAAGAGGGAGGACAACATGGCAATTCATAAGATCGATGGCGTTGATGGCGTCAATCATTTTCCAAAGAAGTTCGTTACACTGTACGGTACGGCCGCAATCGCCAAGGGTGATTGGGTTCTGATTGACGTGAGTGACAGCACCAATGGCCTTGGCGCATCCGTCAAGAAGACTACCGGTGGTACTGCTGCTGGAGAGCCCGGTGTTTTTGGTGTTGCCACCGAGGCGATCACCGCCGCTGGGAATATTAAGATTCAGACCGCAGGCAAGTACGGCGACGAGACCCTTGGCGGCGGAGCCAACGTCCACACTGACGCAGCGGCAGGCAAGGGCCTCGGCGCAGGTAACGGCGGTGGTGCCGGGACGGTGAACCTGATGGACGCTGCGGTCACAGACAGCGCGGTCGTGGGTATTTCCCTGAACGCTGCTGGTGCTGGCTCTTACGGGGCCAACGAGTGTACCGTTCTGATCATCGACCAGGGCTACTTCTAAGCACAATCGACACTGTCGATACTGGGCCCTCGGCCCCAATCCGGCTGCTGAGGTACAATGCTTCAGCAGCCGGTTTTCTTTTTAGGGGTGTGCCGTGAACTTCAAGGAAATCAGGGACGAAATCAACTCCTCCCTGGACTACAACCCAGATTTGGCCCAGTACAGGGACTCTGTTTCTCGTGTCGTGAATCGGCACTATTTGCAGATTTCGAGCCAGTACCAGTGGCTCTTCTTGCAGAAGTCGAGCACGCTAACATTTGAGCCGACAATCACAGGGAGTGCGACCAATACGATCTCTGTGGATGATGCGGTCGATGGGCGACGAACCGTTGTGTTCAGTGGGTCCACACCCTCCGAGAGCTGGGAGGGTCAGACTCTCACCATTGGCTCAACTGAGTACGAGATTACGCGAAAGATCGCAGCCAATAAGGTTCTCATTGATGGAACCCTTGGTGGAGACATTACATCAGCACCAAGCGAGTCGGACTGGAAGCTTGAGTTCAGGCGGTACAAGCTGCCAGAGGATCTGGTGGACATCCTTGGGATTGTCTCAAGAGCAGACGACCGTGGGCGACTTCTGTACATTGACCGCCGGAAGGAAGAGGAGCACTACCTCGACAGGGACAGCACTGGCGACCCGTCTGCTGTGATTGAGGACGATCACATCATTGATCCTCCGCCCGATGGTGCTCCGACCCTGGCCTTGCAAGCGACCACTGGTCCGGGTCTCGACCCAAACACGGAATATGAATTCTGCTACACCTTCAAGTACAAGGGCCGGGAGTCAGCCCCGTCGCTGACTTCGAGCATCACGACCCTGCCGGGACAGCAAACGATTCGGGTCTCTGGGACCGATGATACCCGCGCAACATACGGGGCGGTTCCGTCCGCAGGCAGCACTGGCCGGGTGAAGCGGGTCTATGCCCGCAAAAAGGGATCCGGAGGAGTTTGGAGGCTTATTACTGACAACATGCTGGAGGCCCCCTTCGTCTTCTCTGATTGGAGTGGCGGCTTTTCGGGGTCTGGAGTCGAGTCGGAGAGGTTCGCTGTTCGGAACCTTTTCGAGCAGGGACCCCGCCAGTATCTCCGTGCTTGGTACACAGCCGACAGCACGATGGTCGTTGACCTTCGGTACATGTCCCGACCCCGTCGCTTGTCGAACGATGGGGAGTACCCGTTGTGGCCTCCGCAGTACCACCAACTTCTTGTTTACCGTGCCCTTCAAGACATCTGCCTCCAACACGGGATGGCCCAGATGGGTCAGCTTTACGCTCAACGCGCTGCGGCATCTCTTGAGCAGATGAAGGCCCGCCACCTATCTCGAAGTGATCGCATGTGGGTTCGGCAGGGATTCGACAAGGGACTCTCTCAGCGCGAGCGCTGGGGCGTTCCAAGCAAGCTGTAGGATTATCATATGAAGACCCAGACTTTTCAGGTCTCTCAATTGAGGGGCATGGACCAACGGTGGAAAACCAAGCCGTCTTCTGCGTCCAAAATCGAGGATATGACGTGGGACCTTCGGGACGGGTGGAAGGATGCCGGTGGGTTTAGGTCCATCGTTCAGAACATGCCACCGTCTGCGAACAACCCAACTGGCGGGAATGCTTTTGATGGGCTCAGCATGGTCACGAGTCTTCATTGGTTCGCACAGCACAACGGTGCTCGCCAGTGGACGGTGTGGGAAACGTCTGACGGTGAGCTGTCCGCGATGAACGGGTCCCTTGCCCCATCAGGAATCAAGGATGACCTTCGGGATGTTTCTGGGAACGTGTGGGACGGGAACACCCTAAAGAGGCGCGACATCAGCTCACCGTGGCAGCGGACACAGAGCGCCACATGGGGAGACCGGCTCTATTTGGTCAATGGGTACGATGAGCCAATCGTGTTCGACGGGTACAAGACCGAGAGGGCTGGATTCTCTGGCCCACCAAACCCGCCAAGCGCGACCGTGACCAGCAACTACAATGGGGCGGTCTCAGCCTCAGACGAAGCCGCTGGGTCGTCCACGTCGTTTACCTGGGCCCAGGCTGGCATGGGGCTTGGCTCCGCCGACAAACAGTGCGGGTACAGGTACAAGGTGAGCTTCGTCAATGAGCGCGGTCAGGAGTCTCCGCTGTCGGGCACGAGCAACGCTGTGGTGTTCAAGCCGTTTGGGAAGGATGACTACAAGGCGAGAGGGAATGTCCACGTTGATCTTCCGACCGGTGGGTCGGAGGTTGTCGCAAGGCGGATTTACCGAACGCTTGATTACCTTGACGACAACGGGGAAGGGACAGACAGCGCATACGCCCAGGACTTCTATTTTCTGAGGGAGATTCAGGACAACACGAGCCTCACATTTGAGGACTACCTACCAGACGCCGTCCTTGGGTCCCTTGTAGACGCTGATGATTTCGGACCATGGCCAACTGGCGCGAAGTACATCGCAGCATTCAAGAACACGATGTTCGTTGCGGGGTCCAAGGCAAGCGAGGTGCTGTTTTCTGCGCCAGGGCAACCTGAGGTTTTCCCAGTAAACAACATCTTCAATGTTGGCGCACAGGATGCTGGGCCCATCACCGGATTGTGGGCGACAAAGAACGCTCTTGTCGTGTTCAAGTCTCGCGGCATTTACCTCATACGGGGAAACCCCGTGTCTGGGTTTACGGCCGATACCCTCACGAGGGATGTCGGATGCATTGCGCCGAACACGCTTGCTGAACTCCCAGGCGTTGGCTTGGCGTTTGTTTCACACTCAGGCGTCTACATTCTTGTTGGTGCCCTCCAGAATGAAGGGACCCCAACGAAGGTGGTTCACCTGAGTCAGGGAATCCCCGATGTCATTGAGAGGTTCAACCGGTCTGCGCTCATTGGCGCGTTCGGGTGCATTTACCACAGGGACAAGGAGTACTGGATCGCGGTTCCAACGCTCGGAAGCCACAAGAACAACCTTGTGCTTGTTTACCACTATGATCTTGGCGAGTGGTCCACCCGAGAGGGATACCCGATCAACTGCATGATCGAGACCGGGGACCATCGCGGATACTTGATGTTTGGAAGCCACGACACAAGCAGCACAGACCTCACGGACCCTACCAACGTCAGCTCTGGGATCCATGTTTATTCTCGCGGGTGGCCAGACAAGAACGGAACAGCGATCTCTCCTCTTTATGAAACCGCTCACCTTGATTTTGGCTCGGTGTACAACGCCGTGCAGCCAGCGCGCATCATGGCCTACGCCGTGGGGTATGGGGCGAACGATCTGAAGGTCAACTTCACAGTGAACCGGGAAGACACCAAGGCCCTGGTCTCCGACGCGCAGACGAACCAGCTTTATCCGTCCGACGCCCTTCCATTGTACGGGACGGTGACCTGGGGAGGTGGTCCAGGGTCGGCCGTTGACCAGTGGTCGGAGCATCGTCCCGTGGTTCTTCGGTACGACATCAGCGCCGTACACAAATCAGTTGTCTCCGAGATGCAGGTCAGCTTCAGCCCCGAGGGGAAGAGAATCCAGATCGTCGGATATGACCTTGAAGTGAAGACCGGCGAGCAGCGGAACATTAGGCCATTGTCAGAAGCCCTGACGCATGAGCGGAGGTAGACATGGCTTACCGATACCGGCAGCGCCACCTTGAGACTGGTGATGTTCTTGATCCACAGGATTGGAATGAGAACATGGCCGAGTTCGCGGAGGAGTTCAATGGATACCTTGACCGCGACAATGTTCCTGCTGATAGCGTAACGAAGCTTCTGATTAAGCAGAATGCCTTCAACAAGATCGAGTTCTCACGAGATGATGGGTCAAACCCAGTCAGGCTGGATGGTGACGTTCTGTCCTTTCAGTCCACCGACGTTACCGGCGGGGCTACGGACGGGAACACGCTCCCATCAACCACGATCACTTGTGATGTTGATGAGCTTCTGATCGTTGAGTTCAGTTGCTGGTGGGAGTGGTACAAGGACAACGCGTGGGCGGACTTTATGTATCCCGACCCCCAGCCGAGCGGCGTATATGATCCGAAATGGTATGAGTGGCGGCCAGCACCCGCAGAGCCCTTTATTTCTGGGACCCGCGCCGAGGATGTTGGGGTTCGGTTCAGGATTGTTGTCGATGGCTTGGAGTCATTCACGACCGGGTGGCAGAGCGCCTACAACTACAGCGACAACACGTATGCCTGCATGGCTACACCGGTCTCTGCTGGTCGCCACACGGTTTATGTTGAAGTCCAACTCGCTCAGCTTGACTGGGATGACACGACGCTCCAAGAGCACCCCATGGAGTGCTACGACTCAAGCAACGCGCTTGGATTCTCAATCCGCGTTCAAGCCAGAGAGCTGATCGTTCACCGGAGGAAGCGCTGATGTCGAGAGTCAAAATCACAGAGATCAAGACAGGCGATGATGTCGATGTTTCCGCCCCGAACGCAACGATCACCAGTTGGAACAATAGGTCATCCGACATTGATGCGTCAAATGTCCGAGAGGAGGGCTTCGACAACCGAACGGTGCCACTGAGGGCGATCACACCTTCTTCTGGTCGAGATAGGTTTTACGCGACAGGGACCTTTGGGATGTCGGCTTCCGGCACCATTGTAACGGAACCGAGCGAAGTAGCCGGTGTGCCCGTTGACACGGTAAACCTTACATACGATGGAACAGACGGCGACATGATGCTCGTTCGCGCCTCGTTTGAGATTCACAATGTTGCCGCAGGAACGAGCGGGCCGCTTCAATCCCTTGTGGCCCGACTTGTCAAGAGCACAGATGGGGGGACAAACTGGTCGAGTGTTCCCGTCACGACGCGGAAGTTCAAGTTGGGTGTGTTGGCTGTTTCAGGTCGCGGGTCATGCACCATCGCTCATTATTTCTTTGATGGGTCACTGAACACGAACACCCTTCGGTGGGGGCTACAGCTTTACAAGGAGTCTGGGACAGGCAGCGCCGACTGCGGTGGGAAGAACTTCGCCCTGACAGCCAAGACATTTCACAGGTGAACCATGTCGATCATTATGCCAGCATTCACAGATGGGTCCGTTGTTAAGGCTGACGAGATCCATGACCGCATTGATGATGTAGAAAATTACATCAACGGTGGTGCCACCTCTCTGGACCTCCAGCAAACCAGCGCCTGGGTTGACACGCAGCATATCTTCAAGCCGGAGTTTTACGGGTCCCCATCTCCAAGGTGTGAGGCGATCAGCGCGAGGACCCACTATCGAGTCCGCTCCAACGACATGTATGAGCGTTCCGTTCACCACACCCCATCAGGAAACCAGACGTACCGTCCTGTTGAGGGTCTGACAGCGACGGTCAAGGTTCCGGACATGGGTGGATCTGTTGCCTACGCGGCCATTATTTGCTCGTTTAGCACTTATGAGAGAGACGGCAGGCGCCAGGGTGTTGAGGACAAAAGGGCAGCGGTCTTTGCTCTGTTCGTTGATGGCACCAAGAAAAACGGAACCGAGCGTGCTGTTTACTGCAATGCGTCCAGACTCGGTGAGCGAATGCTCATTCTTGGCCGACACCAGCACAACATGGTGTATGAGGTTGACCTTGCCGAGGGCGTTCACCACATCGAGGTTCGCGTTGCTGTGGACCAGCCAAACACTTCAGCAACGCCCGACCCAGAGGTTTACGGAACAAGCCCTGGTGACCAGTCAAGCTGGGAGCACATCATCGTTGAAGGAAGAAGCCTTGTTGTGGACCTGGCGGTGAAGTGATGGTGTGGAAGGGCGGGCGATCCGTATCAGACAGGCCTCCTGGTGAGCGCCGACGCATCCGCTCAAGCGATATTCGCGATGGGTCAATCAGCGCACCCAAGATTGCGGCGAGCAGCGTTGATGCGTCCAAGATCAAGGATGCAAGCATCGGACACCTGGAGCTAAATGCTGGGACAAAGGTGGCCGCGAAGGTTCTCACCGGAACAGCCACGGGCATGGCCTGGCAGTACAGCCACGACAGTCTTGACACACGCATTGCCCAGGGGATCTCCATCGTGGACGACTTCCTCGGACAGGAGACTGAGACTGGTGAGATTGGCCAGCTTGGATGGACCCTTCAGTCTGTCGCTGGTGGCGGAAGCATCACGAGGGTCTCTCCGGCCATCACAGGGTGGAAGGAGATGGGTACGGTCACCCTGACGACGAATGCAACATCCGGAGACGGGAAGGCCATAACGCTCGGCACTGGCTCCACAGCGCCCCTTAGGGGCCCACCGCCCTCTGGGTTCAGGTGTAGCGCCAAGGTGGCCTTACAGGGGACCCTGACGAGGACCACGGCGTGGATTGGGCTGTGGGAGAACGTCGCCACACCGCCAGACGCTGCTGGGTCCAATGACGCCACTGGTGTGGGGTTTATTGTCAGGTCATTGGCTTCTGGGGCGAACTGGTTCGGGATTGTTCGGAACAACACCAGTGAGACAACGGTTGACCTCGGCGTGGCTGCCGATACGACCTTCCGATACCTTGGGTGGGTTCGGACAAGCACGGGTGTGCAGTTTCAGGTGAGTGGGGCGAATGTGGGGTCGGAGATTACGACAAACCTCCCATCGACCACCGACACACTTGGGCCGGGTGTTGCTGTCATAGCGACAAGCGCCTCAGCTAGAACGCTTGTTATCGACTGGTTCAGTCTTGCTGGCTCCATCCAGAGGTATTGACGCTATGCCCGAAAACACAGACTTGGCCGAACTCATGAAGAAGCCTGAGGTCAAGAGATACCTTGATGAGATTGCTCTCATTCATATGGAAATACTCAGCGATGCTGGGGTTCCGTATGAGACTGTTGACGAAGCGCCCGAAGTTCAGCAGGAAGAACCGTCAGAGCAGACCGAGGAATGATAGACTCATAATCGCGAGAGGGTAAGATGGCTGACGACTGGAAAAGCGTTGAACTGACCAAGGAAGAGAAGGGCGACGTTCGTATGGGTGCGGGCGGAGAGGCTCTCGGTATGGCTGCGACCGGGGCAAGCATTGGTACTACAATCATGCCAGGCGTAGGAACAGCGATTGGCGCTGGCATTGGCTTGGTCGCTGGGGCCTTGTATGGCGGCATCGCTGGAAAGAAGCAAGCCAAGCAGGCAAAGTCTCTTGCCGAGAAGGCTGAGAAGGCCCAGACCTCCGCTTCTCGCGCAGCACAAAAGGCCGCACACAGAAGGTCGAGGTCCAAAATGGATTCAACAGACCTTGCTCTTGCCGGTTCTATGGGCGGCATCTCGGAAGCGGGCGGCCCACCGGGCGCATACGACGCCTGGCACCAAACAATTTACGGATAGAAGGGAGTCACCATGGCCAAGACAGACGCTGAGATCCTTCAGGAGTCCTTTCAGACACGATCCGAGAGGATGGATATGTGGAATTCGTGGTCACCCGATAGGCAGCAGGCCTTCATCGAAAACATACCCATTCTTGAGCGGGCCGAGTTTCTACAGAGTATCGGGCTTCCCGAGCAGGCTCTTTACTATCAAGGCGTTGAGGGGAGGCGGATGGCGGCAGCGGTTGGAACAGATGTCGCTGCCAACGCACTGAGCACCTTGGCGGCTGTTCTTCCAACAGGCGAGGAGCGAGAGGCGGCCGAAACGCTTGAAGAGCTTCGGGCAAAAGAGCGCCCAGGACCAGACAGAGGTCAGGTTGCCGCTGATCGTGGTCGAGATGCAGCGATGGCTGGGAGATTCGCTAGAGCGCGGATGCAAAAGCTACAAGCCATGGAGGCAACCCAGGGCGACAGGACTTCGGCCGCTGCCCAGGAGCGCCTCCGTGAGGCTGAGGCTAGCGAGGAGATCGAAGAGCGCGTCGGGAGGGAAGAGGCTCGCCAGAGAGCAGCGGACGCGGAGGCGAATAGGGAGATCCTCGAAGAGGCCCACGCTTCAATTGCGGTACAAAACAGGCAGCTTCGCGCGAAGCAGGCGATTATGTCCGGCATCAGCGCGGCTGGTTCGACTGTTGGAAAAACGCTTTCGATGATGGCCCCACTTAGCGCAGAGGCGAAGGCTGATCGCCTTAAACAAAAACAGGAGATTGTTGGGTCAAAGCTTAGTGAGGCGGAAGCTGATCTTGAGAGGTTTGGCCTTGAGGCTGATCCGACGCGGCGAACGAGGATGAAGGCGGCGGCGGCTAAGCGCCGGATCGCAAGGCTTGGAAGGCGGGCAGGTCGATTCGACGCGAGGGCCGAGGAGGCGGGGGTCTCAATCTACCCAGAGGACCCACAGACATCCCCGGCTGGCCTTGACGGACGACAGGGCGTTCCACCCGCGATCCCGGCGGCCGATACGGCTGTGCTTGTGGACGGGATCGATGTTTCCAAGAATCCGGGGCCGTGGGGAAACCAATGGCATCAGAAATATCTAAATAACGGGGGACGCTGAAATGGCTACCGATCCAAACTCCGCAAGTGCCGCATACCTGGCATATACCCAGCAGATGAAGGTGCAGGGCGGGGTCCAGTACGGCAGCACGTCCTCAACTTCAGAGTCAAGGAGTCCGTGGGTCCAATATCTTCAGGCCCTTCAGAAGGAGAAGTCGGAGCGCGAAGGTAAAGCTCAAGAGACCATGACTGAAGAGAAGGGGCGCCTGCGCCTCATTTCCGGCGATAACAAGGCAATCCGCCGCCTCGATGAAGACATTTACAGAACGCTCGACGATATGGCGGTGAGGGCCATCAACAACCCGGGAGGCGCAGCCGATGGGTGGGAGGGCGCAGTAACCGGCATCGTCGCGAAGCTGCCTCAGGCCGACAAGGAGGCGCGTACCGCAGCCGTTTACGCCACAGCGTGGCAGTCAGCGATTGATGCGGCAGCGAGGGCAAAAGAGGCAGGCGAGGATGGCAACGCCCAGCTCCACCTGGAAGCCGCAGCAAGGCTTCAGGAAAGGACTGGCCAAGACTCTTCGCCGGTTGATTACGTCAACAAGCGATGGCCAATTTACACAGAGAAAGAGATCGATGAGATGGCGAGAGGGTCCGTTCCGGGGCTCGGCTCACTGGACGCAGACATTGTGGAAGCCAAGAAGATGGCCGGGATAGGCGGTGGGTCTACCGGTGAGGACGCAAGCAGCAGTGCCCTTACTTGGTACATGTCGCCGTATATGCCCGCCAGGTTCCGCGAAGTGAGCAGGGGTCAGATGCGATTGCGTAGGCGTGCTGACAAGGCCCGTCAGAGGGCTGACGAGGCGGAGGAGAAGCTCAGGGAGGCGAGGGCGAAGCACCAGGAGACGGCCCTTGGCCACGTTGCCGAGGCGGTTGCTCCTGCGGTTGCGCCAGAGCCAGCGGTAGAGGAGCCCCCCTACCGGGGGCCGGGCGATCTTGACAGACCATTGGCAGACGCTGCCCCCCCACGCACCGGGGCAGACGCTGCCCCCCCACGCACCGGGGTTGAGCGTCAGGCCGAGGCGCAGCAGTTGCGAGACAGGCAGGCAAACTGGATCGCTCCAAAAATCGCAGGGTTCCGGGCACTGCTCGCAGAAACCACAGATCCCATCGAGCGGGCGGACCTACAGAGGACCATCGAAGGTCTCACCAAAGAATCTGAGGAGATCCAGGTTCAGCTTGACGAGATCGAGGCCTTCGATGAGGCCCTCGTTGCTGAGCGGGAAAGGCTGGACGCAATCCTTGCTGAGGGCGGTTCAGCGATGACGCAAAAAGAGCGGGAGATGCTGCATCCTCCCAAGAGCGACCCCTCACTCGCCCGACAGAAAGAGAAGGCTGAACTGTGGCGACTTCGCGAGGAGGAGGGGTTGCCTGGCCAGGAGCCTGAGTTGCCTGGCCAGGAGCCTGAGGGTTCGTTCTGGACCATGATGGAGAAAGAGGATCGGGAGCGCCGTGCTGCTCAACCGCCCGTGCCCCCCAGGGGGCGCGCAGGTGATGTACCCATCTACGAGACCGAGGCGGATTTTTACGCAGCCAACCCCGATTTTCTAGCCCACGCTCGGCGCACCCCCGACACCGGGCCGATTCCTCGACCTGAGGGAGTCGTTGGCATCGGCGGTGGCGAGACCCTGGGCGTGGTAGGGCTCGATTCCCCCATGCCAGCCAACGTCCGAAAGGCCGAGATGGAGAAAGCCGAACACCCCGAAGGGGCTCCTGCGAGTATCGGTGGGACGGCACTGAACGATGAGCAGCGTGCAGTGGCAATGCTCATCTATGACATGTTCACGGATGCTGGGCTTCCTGAGTCTGCGGCCTATGCCGCGATTGTGAACGCGCATGCGGAGTCAACACTGAACCCCGATGCTGACACCAAAAAGAACAAGGTCTATCTGCGGTGGGTTGCGGCCGGTAGCCCAGATCCAAAGGGCCCAGACTTTAACTCTGAAACAATGTCATTTGAGGACAGTGTCGGCCTATTCCAGCTCAACGCCGCACCCAGAGCGATGGGTGCTGGAATGAGTGACGCAGAGAGAAGGGACCCAATCAAGAACATCGAACGGATGATTGAAGCGGTGAAGGGTTCCGAGGGGAGGGCTTTTGTTGCTGCGGCCGAAGAGGGGGCGTCTGTTCCGGATCTTACGGCCATCTTCACAGAGGACCTTGAAAAGCCACAGAACGCAGCGGCCAAGGGCGCTGAACGAGCCAAGATTGCGGCTACGTGGAACTTCGGAAGCATAGGTAAGCCTCCCGTCGAGCAAGCTGCGCCTGCTGCTCAACCGCCTGTGCCCCCCGGAGGGCGCGCAGGTGACGCACCCATCTACGAGACCAGGGCGGACCTCTACGCAGCCAACCCCGACCTCCCAGCCCACGCTCGGCGCACCACCACCCCGCCGACTCCGGCCCCATCATCCCAAGCTCTGATGGAGAAAGAGGAAATGCACAATCTATTTGGCGTGAGGCCGGAGTTCCTCGCCTCTGGCGCTCGTAGCCGAGAGGCTGCGGACCGCTCTACCCAGCTTATGGGCCGGAAAGCAGACCAAGCTGCCTTGACTGATGACGAGCTTTTGGCCGACTCCATGGCTCGATGGGAGGCCCCGGAGTTCAGGCGACCATCAGGCATCGAGGTGGATAAAAAGACACCGGCCTTTTCGGAGGGTCGGTATGACAGGCACCGCGCCGCCACCGGGGCACCGCCGTCCTTGGAAATGACCGAGAGGATGTACATGGATGTTCTCAACTCGATTGGGGCGGGCTCTGATGAGGAGGCGCGGGCAACAATGCTTCAGATTATTAGTGATCGAGATGATGCGAAGGGAGAGCTTCAGGGTGTCATCGGGCAGCTTCAGAATCGACCGAAGATGAGAACCTTCGCAAGCGGGATTGAGCAGATCAACATTGATCCATCCTCACCGGGGGCAGAAGACCTTCAGCCAATGCGGATGAGTTCCCCCGACATGCGAAGGCTCTCAGAGAGACGAGAGGAGCTTACGCACAAGGTGAACTTCTTGAAGGGTCTCGCAGACTTTGTCGTTGACCCAGAATTCATTAAGCAGACTGATGAAGATCTACTGAGGGATGCGACATTCAATGGCCGGTGACACTGTCGAGTTTGGCGTAGGGGAGGACAAGCCCAGCGGCGTATTTGATGTTCCTCAAAAAGCAAAGGCTCCGCCGGTAGTCCTTGAGCCAGAGCTTGAAGCTCTTCAGAACGACATTGTCGAGACGGTCCAGCAACAGTACGACGTTGATTCTCCTGGCCTCTCAGATGAAGAGAAGTTGGAGAAGGCGATTAAGGTTGCTGATGAGCTTAGGTTCGTCAAAGGCCTCCCTATCGGCACCGATCCGACAGACGCAAGGTCGTTCCCAAACAATCCATTTGCCAGGCAAACCATCCCTATTCGCGGAGCGCCCGCTGGTGGCGGTGACCCCGGTGCTCTTAGTCGGGAGGCTGCGGACCACTACCAAACTCTGATGGAGAGGCTGGAGACCGGAGAGCTTATCGAAACAGCATGGGGGGCGCTGGTTCACGCCTGGAATAAGGGCGGGATGCCCGACATGACAATGGAGGACGCGATCAAGCAGGGCGAGTTCTTCACCATGTCCGGCGAAGAAAAGGCCCTTGATATTTCAACCCCTGTCATGGTCGGTGCGCTTGCCGGCGGCGGGCTCTTTGGGGCTATAGGCGCTCGTGCTGGAGCCAAAGGCGCGCTCGTTGGTGGAGCCGGCGGAGCAATGCTCGGCGGGGCCTTCGGGGCGATGGCCATGCTTTGGATGGGGCCAAACGCCGAGTGGGCTGACCTCGTCGTCAGAACAAGCGCGAACCTTGAGGGGACCAGGACCCGGAACTGGTTGACGGAGATGGGGGTTGAGGGGGCCTCGGCCTTTCTCGATGTTGTAGCAGCAACGGCCGAGCACTTCGGCGTTGAGGGCGCAGTGGAAGGCCTTCAGCGCGAGCGGGAAGAGTGGACGAAGAGTGTGCTTGCCAGCGAATACGACCTCACCCCTGACCAGGACGTTGTTGCCGGTATTCGCGAGCACGACCCATACGACAGACCCGCGCCCGAATATACGACAGATTACCTTGGGTTTGCTGCCACCTATGCGGCGCGAACCGCCGCCTTGGTTCTCGCGACACCTGAGGCACAGCAGGCTGCGTTTTTGAACAGGGACCAGGCCTACCGGAGGACGCAAATTGCCACATTGTGGTGGGGTGTTGTTGAGGCTGTCCGTGTGGCAAAGGAAGAGCCCGAGCGCGCAGAAGAGTCCATGCGGACTATTGCGGAGTCTCTCGAAGGCCTGACTTACGCCGCCCTTCCTGAGCACGTCCAGAAGGCGGAACCGTCACTGGTTCTGTTTAAGGAGTTCATGAGCGAGATCCCAGAAGAGACCTGGCTGGGGCCAGAGCTTAGTGAGTTTGTCGAGGCTTACCCGGGCACGAAAAGACTTGGGGATGCGTATTACGGCGGCAAGTCCGACGACGACCTTCAAGGCCTCCTAAACGGAACACCGTTCGGCCAGCTTGGCCGATTGTCCGCCACGCTCCTCCGTGGTGTCATGCCGAGCACAGACGAAGTATGGCGAGGCGGGCAAAAGAGTCTGCTTGCTGTAGAGGGTACTGGCGGGATCAGCACAAAGCTCCTTGAGCGCTCTTTTGGCCGGATGATGTTTGACAAGGTGACGATTCCAGCCACTGCGTCCGCAGTTGACGGAAGTTGGTACACGACCGAGAGCACGCCAGGAAAGGTGATGCGGATGGCGTTCGCGGCACCAACATTGTTGACAGAATTCGATGCTAAAGTCTCGATCCCGATGGGCATGGTTGACGGTGAGATTGTGTACAGGCCGCTGGTGCTGACGCCTGCCGCCTTTGACCGGATCCACGGGCTGGGCATTCGGAATCCGGACAACAGCTACATGGCCAACGTCATGGGCCGAATCCATTCCGGAGAGATTGGTCTATACATGACCAACACAGAGATAATGAGAAGCATGGGCATGAAGCCCGGTGAGGGTTGGTGGGACCCCATCTCCACCGTGTCCGTTCTTCTGGACTTCCTGGTCCCATGGGAGCGGCCCGCGTTCAAGGCTGCTGGCTTCGCGTCTCGCACGACCGGCGGTGTGCTTAGTGGGGCTAAGGCCGCGAAAGTGGCCCCAGCGAACAAGCTCGGGGTCTTTGCGGCACACGCAAACCCTTTCGCTGACCCGCTGGAGACCATTGGAAATGCGCTCCTGGCGGGGAACAGGAAGGCGAGAGCAAAGGGCGGGAGCCCGCTTGAGCACATGACAGTTGCTGAGATCGAGAACCTCAAGGAGGCGCTCCGGACTCTTGGCGTGGAAAACTATGAAGAGCTTATTGCCGCAGAGCTGAAGAGCGGGAAGAAGAACAAGAAGCTCCACGCGGCAATCATGCAGCGGTATCTCGAAAATGGGACGCCAGAGCAGGTCGCCATGCGCGGATCCGTGGGTTGGCGGAGAGTTTGGCAGCAGTTGTACACCTTGGCCCGCGCGGGCGAAGGAACAATGGATGAGGCCCTGGCGAACATTTCGGCGCTGGAGGTCATCGCCACAAGGGTTGCTGCGGACCCAAAGCATCCAAAGTACAAGACCCCGATGCAGTTCTTTGATGACTACGCGATCACTCGTGGTGGTCGTGTCGGCCCGAACGCCCGGTTTAAGTGGTCGGACGACTGGACCTTCCACCGCCCTGAGGTGAACCAAGCTCTTGGCGACTATGTGGGGGACCTCCCCCAGTACCAGCGTGTTCTCGCGATGGCTGACCATGAGTGGTCGCCACGACACATGCAGGTCTCCATCACAGATTCCGAGGGCATCCTTAGGGGCGGACTCTGGTACGGAAGGTCGGGTGAAGCGCCGGGAACTCGACACGGAAAGATCTCAGTTGTCCTTGATAAGGACCTTCCTGGGTACGATTATGCTCTTAGACACTTGATGGAGCTTGCCGCTGGCCTTGCAGATGAGGAGGGCCTTGATGCGCTGTCCGTCACCAACCGAAGTGTTGCTGAGGGTGTTGCAGATTCAACGATACTGAAGAACCTGACGGAAACACCGGATGGATTCCTACTGGAGAGAAAGTATGCCAGAGAACTGCGTCAAGCAGATCAGCCTGAGGGACCCCAGGGGGTGGGGCCAATCGGACTTTATGGGCCTGTCCGAGGAGTACCTCCAAAGTCTATTCGAGGAGGAGCTGAAAGCGCTCCGGTCGGAGCCTACACCAAAGTCCCAGAAAAGGACAAGGTCGCAACCGCCCGGCTTGGAAAGACCACATACAAGCCCGCAAATGGAAAAGTCTACGGACTTGCCGACCTCCAACGAGGTGCCGGAGAAGTAGGGAAGCGTCCGACTGTTGAGGCAGCGCAGTCCATCTACCTGGCCCTTGGCGCTGAGGTGAAGTACGCGGAGAAGCCGACAGGAACGTTGGTGGCCAAGGATGGGTCAACCTTTGATCTCGCGTGGGAAAGTTTCGATTGGTCGGATTCCGCTGAGCCGCTCCTCCGGCTGATGGATGGCGACAATCAGGTCGGACACCTCCGAGTCAAGCCTGACTTCGATATGAAGAAGCTGATTCCAGAGTCGAAACATCCGGACGAACTCCAGGCGCTGCACTCCATATTCGGAGATGCCCCGGTTGTTCGCGCATGGACAGTAGAGGTTGATTACGCGCTGCGCGGCAAGGGTATTGCGACGAGCATGTATGAGGCCGCGATTGCGCGCACTTTGGAGGAACATCCGGGTGGGTTTTACTTTATCTCTTCGGCGTATGGACGAAAGGGGGAGGGGACCACAAAACCAGGAGCATCAGCCGTGTGGGCAAAGCTCGGGAAGGAGCGCCCGAGTCGCGGCGAGGCGATCTATGTCAGCCCGTATGCCCAATCCGTAGCCAGCTTCGGTGATGAGGCGCACACCACGGCTTGGCGGGCCACCGATGAGATCGCGCATGGCATCGTTAACGAACGAATGACCAAGATGTACGGGGAGCAGGGTGCTCGTGATGGAGCGCTTGGCGTTCAGGCAGTAAATGCTCGTGGGGTTCTTCAAGACCCCCTTGCTCTTCAGGATGCTCTTCGTGCTGTAGACTGGGAGCACGAGATCTTTATGGTCCGGAGGAGGGTCCTCGAAGAGGACTTCGGGATCAAGATCACCGATGACCAGTTCGCCCAGGAATACATGGTGAACATGGGTGATACTGTTCACCGAGTCTTGAGCGGTAAGTCTTCAGACCCCCTTGAGATCGGAATCAACCCGGTAAGCATCTCGCCCGATGTCGTCCTCGCAAAAGCCAAGGTCGTGATCCGGCAGGCTGCTGAAGAGATGAACATTGGCATGGAGCCAGACTTCTACGCTGCGCGTGGAGAGCAGGCTCCGTTTGCCAGGACGGCAACGCTTGAGGCACCACTCGCAGAGCCTCCCGACATCGCGACACTGAAGCTCGGAATCACCGGGTATCGGATGGAGTTCCCCGACCTTGAGGGGCTGCGGTCCAGGTACGAAGAGGTCATGGAATCGTACCTCCGGTCTGAACCGGGTGACCCGGAATCAGCAAGTCTCCTTCGGAACGCATCACTGATTCTGGATGAGTTCTACCTCCGCTGGGAGGGGCACCTTCGGAACCAGTTTGACGCCGAAGGCCTCATTCATGTGGTTGACATTGAGCGCGGATTTGGTGGATTTGCCGCTGACCCCATTGAGCCAAATATGGTCGTTAAACTTCGTGGTGACCGCGATGTCATCAACGGAAGGATCGCGCAGTTTAGCAGGTGGAGCGGCCAGCCCGGCCGTCGAGAGCTTCTGACGAAGGAGTTTGTCAGCGGGGAGCAGTTCTTTGACGAGAGGCCGCTTAGGCTTGCAAAGCGCGGCCTGGAAGAAGGAAGCAAGTCACGAGAGCTTCTTGTCTATATGACCCCAGACGAGTTCTTGACCCTGGCCGAGGCGCTCCCTGAAGACGCCGTGTCGGTGAAGTCAACGCTTGAGCGGATCAACGATGCTCTTGACGGGGATAAGAAGCTTGACGACATCCCGTTTCTCCAGATGGCAGACGGGAAGATTGTTGGCCATGAAGGTCGTCACCGAGCAATGGCCCTTCGTGAACGCGGGCAGGAGCGATTCCCTGTTCGGCTGTGGGACAGGAAGATTCGGTGGGGCCAGCAACGCTCTCCTGAATCTGGGATGGACTACGTCAAAGAACTCCCCACACACCTGATCAGTGAAGACGGCCTCACAAGGATTGAGGCCCCGTACCACGTTGATGGTCCAGACAGGGGCGCACCGCGTGGTCGATATGCGGAGTCAACGATTGAGGCAGATGTTGTTGAACGGGTCCCGCAGTGGGCTGCGCTCGTCAGGGAAGTTCAGGATGTCGTTGTTGACGCGCCAGATGTCCTTCTCCCCCTCAAGGACAGTGATGTTGCCCGCCTTGTCTTCGAGGACAATCACGGGGTTCAGCGAGCCGCTACGGCTGAGATAAGTCTCCCCATGGAGTGGTTCGAGCCGCGCATGTGGCACCAAATCAGCAAGGTCCTTGAGGATTACCATGTCGGGTGGACGCTCGACCGCTCAAACAACAGTTTGGTTTTCGCTCACGTTCCAGAGTTTCTCGGCACGGACGCCACGGCACCCTATGCGTCTCCTGCGACTCACATCGAAAATGTTCGTGAGGTTGCCATCGCATTGTCCGATCTGTTCGATGGGCGCGGTGTGGAGTCAATGGACATCAAATGGGTCCGTGAGTATATTTACACAACGATGGAGAAATCCTCTGTTGTAGAAACCACCACAGGAAAGATCAATGTCGAAAGCTACGAAAGCGCAATCAGAAGAGGACTCCGGCGAGAGGTTGAAGTCGCTAAGGCGAGATTTGAGGAAGGCGATGGGCTTGGACCCAGACGCGGAGCCGAACGTCCCGAAGGGGTTCCTGAAGGTGTCGAAGGAGCCAGTGGTGAAGGGGGAGATAAAGGTGTCGGTAAGGCCGGTACGCGGGGGCGATACGGAATAGCCAAGAAGTTCGGTATCCCCAACCTTCTGACCAAGTCTGTAACAAGGAAGCCGAAAGGTAAGTCGCTGACAAAGGACATCAAAGAAAAGGGCGGTAGGCGGACCCTCGATGATCTTGATGCGCGGCTTGAGAACATCGATCCAGAGAAGTTCTTCACCGACGAGCGTGTGTGGAACAAGTTCTGGGTTGAAGCGAGCGGAGAGCAGCGAATTCCGATTCGCCCGCTCCAGCTTGTGGAGTACGCCAAGAACCCAGACCTTATGGCAAGCCATCTTTCACAGGCGACACCTGAGCAGGTTCTCTCCAGGCGGCTCGGGTTCAGCAACGCCAAAATGGCCCTTGATGCGTACCACTCCGGCCTTGTCGCCCCAGAGGGGACGGCGCAGTACTTCTTATGGAGCATTCTCAGCAGAAGGCTCGCGACCTTTCCGCAGGAAGCCAAGTTCCTCGACGCTGTCATGGACGGCGTGGACTACCACATCAAGTCGGCGCTTGACCACGAGTGGACACAAGTAGACCTCGACAAGTACGAGGCATGGGCAGCGCATGTGTCCTCTCGGGATTCTGCTGGTGGCCCAGCGACAGGAAACTTGAACTCCTACGGCCGAACCTTCCTTATGAAGCTGTCAAAGCACCTCCCCGAAGACCACCCATACATGGCGAAGATCATGGAAGGTCTTCCGGACGGGACCCCGATACCGAAGATCAGCAAGCTTGATGCTCTGCACCGGATGTTTTCGGATCCAGCCATGTCTGGGAAGAAGCTTCGCCGCGAGTTCTCCGTGATGGTCGATGACCCAGGAATGGCGCTCAAGGTCTTCAGCTTTATGCTGCTTGTGACAGGAAGAACGGATGTCATGGTTCTTGACCGTGTCCAGTTCCGGCACTTGTGGGGCGCTCGAACAATGCCCGAGATCTTCAATTTCATAGAGAACATCTATGAGGGCATTCCGGTCGTTGGTGGGAAGAAGGGCGGGCTCGCCGCGATTGGTGAGGGGTCCTATGGACTTGCCCTGTATGAAATGATGGAGGCATACCTCAGCGGTGTTATTGAAAAGGCTTATGCCGATGCCGGTCGGCCACAAGATGCATCATTGGGCGGATACCACTGGGACACATGGGTCATTGAGAGCGCCCAGGAGGTTGCACACGGAACGACCGAGCTTCCGCTTCTCCGGGCCCTCTCCATGGAAGATCTTGCGATTGGGACAGCTTCTTTTCAGGGCAAGTTCCAGACGGTGCAGTACGGCACAAAGTACGCAACGCTTGGCAAAAACCACTTTGGGTGGGTCATTCGAGATAGTGAAAATGTACCGTATGTCCTCGACTATGGGGCTCGGAAGCGGTTCAAAAAGGAGATAGATGGTCATGGCGATAGAAAAGGCACTTCAAAAAATCTTGTCGAACGAATCGTCCCCCACGGATTCAAAATCACAGACGAGCGATACCGAGGGGTCCCCTGGACCTCAAGACCCGAAGTCAACAGAACCAACCTCGACGCCCTCATCCACAAGTTGGGACGTAAGACAACACCTTCGGAGACTCGATACCTACACCACAGTGAGGGTTACGGGCTCGCGAACGCTGAGCTTGACGGAATCAGGCGACCAAGACCTCTGACGCCAGCCAAGCTCAAGTACAAGCTTGATGATGAGGGGGCTCCACTCGGGGCTTACGAGTACGACACACGCACAGGCAAGAGCCTGATCCACCTGTTCCAGGGTGGAGACCTCAATGTCCTGTTCCACGAGAACGGGCATATGCTGATGCAGTTCTTCGGTGATGACTGGCGGAACACCATGGTTCGTCACTTCGACTCGAAGCGTGGGCCTGACGGAATAGAGCGGCTTACCCCCCTCGGAGAAGAGCAGGCTGCTGACGCATTCATGCACTACATGCAGACCAAACATGCCCACAACAGCGGTCTCCGCCGACAGTTCGGGCAACTCTTCCTGTGGCTTCGCGACTTCTGGGCCCGCATCTGGGGAAAGCAGGAGTTCCTCCCACCAGAGATCGCCCAGATGTGGGACGCCTGGCTTCGACCAGACCGTATGGTTGAGCCTGCTGTCATCAGCAGCGCTGAGCGTGTTCAGGCTCGTCTGAAGCGCTTCCCAGAGGTGAAGATCATTGACGCGGAAGTGGAGATATACCCGAACCCAGGCGATGATGTTGGTGTCCTTCGCCAGGCCAGGGTTGAGAAGGCCGGTAAGGCTCGCGAGTTCCATCGTGTTGATCTAAACAGGGCAAACCTCCGGAAAGCTGTCGGGCTCCCCAGTGAGCGCTACCTACAAGAGCATGGGCCAATTCAGATGGATGGCGGCGAGCTAATCGACCGGCTTGTCTCCGTGATGGCTGTGGAGCAGGCCAGAAAAGCAACTTCTGTTGATCGGCTGACGAAGCTGACAACAAGAACGATTGTTCCAGCGTCCCGAGCCAAGGCGGTCCAGACCCGCGCCAATGACCGCTGGCTCAGCACTGTTGGTGTTCACGCAGAAGAAATAGCACCCACGGTAGTTGAGCACAATGTTCAGGGAACAGGCGTCAAGATGGACGTGATGCGGCTTGACCCCCTCCAGGCCGCTGGGTTCAAGAGGCTCGTTTACGAGCTTGCCGCTGACCCGCTTGGAAACATCATTCCTGATCGGCTCCTGCATCCAGACGCAGACCTTCGTGTTGTCTCTGTGGAGGACTACAACTTTGTCAGGGAGGTTTTGGTTGACGCCGAGGCCGGGCCCGGCGCACGCAACACAGCATACTCAGAGAAGATTTCCCCGACGCTCGGGAATGCGATCTGGGATGGGATCTGGTCAACGGTTGGTTCCTTCACACCGATTGGTCGCCGTTGGAAGCAAGCGTTCCAGATGCCGAAGTTCGGTAAGGACCACTTCAGCCCCGTCGTGAGAGACCTCATCGAGAACCGGATGCGCGAGCTTACGGATGTTCACCCCTGGATCAACCGGATCATTCGCGAAGCGAAGAGGGGCGACAAAAGCAGAGCGCTCGGCATGGTCTACAAGGACCTTATCGGGAAGCTGACTCCCATTGTGGATGTCCACGACCTTGGCACGCTTGACAGGGTTCTCAACGCCCTCAACGGCCTTTCCGAGGAGGGCTTGAAAGGTCCAGAGCCGCGAGCCGTTCCTGGCGCGGCGGTTCGTGGCGCGAAGGCTGGGGCGGTAACCTCACCAGACCTGCACTATTTCTTCTCAATGATTGACCAGATCCAGGGGCTTCTTCACAAGGGTCGCGGTCTGTCTGCTGAGGAGGGTAAGGCCATTGACTTGGTGCGTATGTACAAGACGCACGGGGTCTCCACCCTCGGTGACGCCGACAGGCTCGCTCTTGGCGATGCGATCAACACCCTGCACATGTCCCTGGAAAACACGAAGCAAGCGATTAGTGCAAGTGCTCGCGAAATCGCCACGTCTGCTGCTGGTGCCCATTCCGACGCATTCGCCGCACAACTGGTCTGGCCAGAGCTGAAGAGGGTGTATCGAGATTTCTACAGTGGAAACCTCACCAAGCTCTTCGTATTCGTGGCCGAGAAGGGCCGTGAGACTGGCTTGCGGCCAGACACGGTGCCGAAGTTTGACCTCTCCACGTCTATTCTTGAAATGATTGCTCGGATGCGGGCGAATGAGGTCATCAGCGGGCTTAGCCGAGACCTCGCGACATACGGGATCACGTCAGATGTTCTGAAGGTTGCAAACGCCCATAAGATCGGCACGCTGGTTGACAGGTCCCACTTTGTGGACCGGGTCACCTTTTACATCAACCAAGCCCTGTACTTTGAGGACATAATCCGCGTCGAGAAGCTTGGGATGGGCGATACACCACGCGACAGGACATCGAGGCGGATCCAGCCGAAGGCCCCCGGAAAAGAAACACCACTGCACGACCTGAGATCCGAGGGGAGAAAGGGCCAACTTGGGACCGGCCCACACGACATGCTTGCCTACACAACGGCACATGACCTGCTCAACGAGTGGGGGTTCAAGATTGGCCTTGGCTCGTGGGAGCGTAAGGTTCTTCCTGATGGAACCGAGGCCCTGCTCCCACACATGGTGATCAACGAGATTGAGGCCGCTGTTGATCGGGTGTCTCAGGTTGGATTCGCATGGACCGGGAAGAAGGGTGGCACGTTTTGGGAGGGCGGGTTGACCAGGAAGGTGTTCGGGCAGGACAGGGTCCACGTCCCGCTCGAAGGGGTTGAGGTTCCATACACCCCGAAGGTTCAGCGGATGATGGCCCTGAACGAGGCGATCACAAAGATCATCGACTTGAACCCGCTGACGCTTGCCAGGATGCGGATGGGTGTGACCACCGGTCTCGGAATGGTCCACCCAGCGTACTTTGTTGCCGTGTTCCTCGGGAACCCGTTCCAGATTTGGCAGGCAAAGGGTCTCGGGTACGCCGCGAAGTACACAGCGAAAACGCCAGTGACCGCCGCCCGTGGTGCTGTTGGCCTTCTCACCGGCCGCGCAGACATGGTCGGGGCCGTCATGACACGGCTGTGGAGGCACGGGGACTGGTCATCCACAGCCAAGGCCATTGTGTCGAAAGATGGGCGGGTCTATACAGCAAACTCTATTGAGCTTCTTGCGCGAAGAGAGGGCCTCAAGAGCAGCTTCATCCGCGCCGAAACGACCCAGTCGCTTGCCAAGGATGTGCGAGACCACTTCCCAGAGCATTCTGGAAAACTCATGAAGCACGGTCGGTGGTTCCAATCCACCCTGATGGAGGTGGCCACATCCATTGATAGCTATTTCCGCCTTTCTGTCTTCGTTGATGGTCTTGAGGCTGGGCACTCCCCATCCAAAGCCGCCAGTGTCGCCAGAAAGGCTGTCCTTGACTATGGCGCTTTGACTGACTTCGAGAAGAAGTGGTGCCGGACCTTCTTCTTCTTCTACAGCTTCAGCAGAAAGAACATGGACCTGTTCTGGGACAGCGTCCTTACCGCCCCAGAGCGGACCATCGCCCAGATGAGGATGACAAGGGGCCTCCAGCAACTCTGGCTCGACACAGAGGACGAAGAAGGTAACTACGTCCGTGCTCGACCGGAATTCATTCTCAGGGACTACATGAAGGGCCGCTTCCTTGCCTACGCGAGGGACGCTTCGGCCAACACGTACATGTACGACAAGGTCGGGTGGATCATTCCACCGACCCCATTCTACGACGCCATGATGCTCCCGCTGGCTGTTTATGACGCCTTCGCGTTCTCTGGCGAGGAGAGGGGGCAGGCCGGGGCACGTCACTTGCTCTCACAGTTGACCCCATTTGTGCAGGCACCATTCGTGTATGCCTTCGAGAAGGAAGTTTACTCTGGCCGAGACATCCGGTTCCGAACCCAGATTCCTGGTTGGCTTGTCGAGATGGATGTCAACCTTGGTGGCCCGCTCATGGACCTCTTTGACGCCAGGGCGGTCCCGGCAAGGAACCCGATGTACGCTGACCTCCCTGGCGGACACTATGTGTGGGAGGCCAAGAACGAGTTCGCGTGGTGGCTTTGGTCTGGGATGCTACAAACACCGATCTCTGGTCGAGCCCTTCAGACAGTCTCAACACTCGACAAGGCAAACACAGGTGCTGTGGAGCTTTTGGTGGAGGCAACCGGCATCCTGAGAGAGAAGGCTGTCGAGATGGGATGGGCGGATGCCCCGATTCGGTCGAAGCCGATTCTTCCCGGCTTTCCGAAAGACACCATGGTCCCCAGAGAGGAGTTTCGGTCCCCCTATGGGGCTGAGAAATTCTCTCCGGTTGAACTCCTCGCGCTGTTTGGCGTGAAGCCTGTTTGGATTGAACATTCGTATATTGTCCAAGACCGACTCCGCGGTGAGGCGAAGCGGAAACAAGAAGCGGAGCTTCGTGAGTTAAAGAAGGCTCAGCCGTAGTATCGAAACTTGCACCTCTCGTGTTACTCTAAAAACCACACCCCCATCAGGAGACCCAAATGTCCCAAATTGTCGAACTCATGGGCGGTCGCGCCCTTACTCATGGAATCGCCCTTCAAGTTGACCGTTCCAGCGGCAACAGCAACAAGAAAATGTACGTTGGTGGTCAGGCACATGCGAACACGGCAGACGGTTCCGTTGTGGGCCCCAGCACGACCGCCGAGAGCCTCATGGAGTCGTACAACATCCCGGCCGGAACCCTTGTTGCTGGTTCAACCATTCGATTCCGCGCCAGTACGCATACCATTGACCAAGGCGGCGACGACCTCACGATGAGGTTTCGTCTTGGCAACAACAACGCCGACTCTGACCAGATCGTCTTCACCTCTGCGGCGGTGACTCAAGCAGACAACGACGGATTCTTCATTGATGGGGTCATTCAGGTCAGAACCGTAGGGACTGGCGGAACAGCGGTTGCAATGTTCTCGTACCAAGACCCTGACGTACCAGGCACGGCTCCCAAGTTCGGAGGTTCACCCTCTTTCGCGATAAACACGGAGGCTGCTGGCGGTTTGTATCTTACTATGAGTGGGACATGGGACGGGAGCCATACGGACAACAAGGTGAAGAGCACGATGTTCATCGTTGATCTCGTGAACCCTGTTTGAAGCTGTTCGCTTAGGAGGGACTCATGCAGGGTTTTATTTGCCAAGACGCTGATGTCACAGGCATCACAACGGCCTACAATAGCGGTCAAGGAATCAAGCTGCATGAGGACCTCGCAAACGACGCGAAGTCGAGGGCGCTTCCCCAGTCGTGCTACCTGTCTCACCTTGAGATTCAGACGGATGTCACGGGCGCGGGCGCAACCCAGTTCTCGTTGTTCTTGACGTGGGACTCGGCGGGCGATGACCCAATCACCAGCGAGGCGACTGCTCAGGCCGCCCACGCTGCGATTTCAGAGGCCGACTACATGAACCTCTCCGTTGCGATTGATGTGTGGGTGACCGCACCGACAGGTCAAACCACCTCTGGCGCCGTCTATCTGTGGATGAAGACAAATGCCGGAACCCTGACTCTCAAGAAGGCCCGGTTGCACTGGGTTGATCGTCCCAGGGGGTAGTACTTATGGGGGCCAACTCTCCATTTTTCGGCAATGGTTTCTTCAAGCGGAGGCGTCAGGCTGCTGGCGGCGGTGCCGCAGCCGACGCAGGTTTCAAGCGCGGCTGGACCTATCTGGCCAAGGCAGATGCGACCTACTGGGCAGCTCAGCATCAAGACGCCCAAAACAACTGGTACAACAAGGTCATCTCCAGCAGCGATAACGGCAGCCAGTGGGAGGTGGAACTGGACAACGACCAGTACACCAGCAACACCGGCGGATCCGGCTACAAGGTAAGCTCGGCCATGGGGTGGGGCTCTTACTGGTTCTGGGATCTCCCCGACAATATGACCTTCAACAAGTCCAACAAGATCATCTTGAAGCTTGAGCTGATCGACTTCACCGTCCCCAATAAAAATGACATGGTCGTGCTCGGACTCGCTGATGTTGGGAACTCGGCGATGTGGGACCCCAGCCGATGGGCGGCAGTCGGCGGTTTCAGCAATGACTCTGTCGAGTCCAGCGGCAAGATCGTGCCGGATATCCGGTACGGCGTGAAAGCGGGGGGCTCCAGTCCGACTGTATCGAGTGCTGTCTCGGCGGCTAATGGCGCATGCACCATCGCGATCATCGAGATCACGAAGAACTCCAGCACCATCATGAACGTGCAGACCTCGATCTATAGGCCAAGCCCGACCGGGGGCGCGGCGAAGTTGGCAGTATCCTACGCCGCTTCGGCTATGCAGCCCGTTGGCGATCTCAAGATATTCTTACAGGTAGGCCGGACGGGAAACTCAAATAGCGACAGCTCCATCATCTTCAAACCATATTACATGGCCAGCACCGAAAAAGACGAACTGGACTGGGGGATCTGATGACTGAAGCACAAGCCCTCGCTTTCATGACAAACACCATCGTCATGTGCGAAGACGAAGACGGTGTCCTGTTTGGTGTGTGCAAGCACGATGACGATGACTCGGGACACTGCGTGATCCTGACGCCTGACCGACGCTCGACCTACACGCTGGCCGAGGATCTGGACAAAGAGATGGCCACAGCCGGGGCTATCGCAGCCATTGCTGGGGCCAAGCTGCCCTATGTGGATGGAGAGACGGCTTTGCTGCTGGCCCCTACCACACAGGCCCTGAACGCCGTGTACCCAGATGAGCCACAGTGGGTGGAGGATACAACCTCTGTCTGCCTTGGTGTCTGTGGGATGTATGCACTCTTCTCCAGCATGGACCGGGATGCCCTGGTGGCTGCTGCTGAAGGCAAGTCAAACCCATGGGTCTTGGTGGCGTGACACAGCTTGCGCCAAACTTCTCATTCTATGAGTTGGTGCGCACATCGCACCGAGAACTCTTGGATGTGAACGCTGAGCTCGGGCTTGACCACATGGAAGAGATGACTGCTTTGGCTGAGATGCTACAGGCAGTCAGGGATCGCTTCAGGTCACCAGTCTTTGTTCACTCTGGCTTTCGATGCCAGGCCCTCAACGAGGCAGTGGGTGGCAGCGTGTACTCACAGCATGTCAAGGGAGAGGCGGCGGACTTCCATGTCCTTGACGTACCCCTTGAGCGGGTGTTTGATTGGGTGCGCCTGGAGAGTGGGTTGCCCTATGGTCAGCTCATCCTTGAGGGCATCAGGAACGGTGAGCCAACGTGGATCCACATGAGCCTGGGGGAACCCTGGCGTAAAGAATCTAAGTCCAGACAGGCTATGACCTGGGACAAAACCAACGGATACGTGAGGGTGACATGATCACAAAAGCATTTGATACATTCTTCTCAGCCACCAGCCGGGTCTCGTACCGGCGTCTGCTCTGCTGGGGTACTGGCACAGGCCTGCTCCTGGTGGGTCGCGTCGATGCCGAGGTGTGGTTGTACCTGTCGCTGGCGTTCATCGCTGGTGAGGCAGCCCCCAAGATGATGGGCGCACTGAAGAGTGGCAATGCCTGATTGGCTTCCATCTGCACTCGCTGCCCTGGGCCCCATCGTGGCCATCGTCTTTGCATACATATACGGACGAGATGATGGGAAGTCTTCGACATCCAAGAAGGTGCCGCAGGCCCCTGATGATGATGGGGTGAAGGCAGCCCGTGTGGTGATTGAGAAGGCCCTGGCCAAAGAGGTCAAGGTCATCAAGAAGACAACGAAGGCCAAGGACTTGGCGAGCAAGGCGAAGGGTCGGAGCCGGAAGTGAATGCCGCCCTGCTGCTACTCGCCTTATCTTCTGCGCATGGCTTGGAGCCTATCGCCAGACCGGGGCCTCCAGAGCCTGTGGAGGGAGAGTGTGAAGAGGCCATTGGCATTGAGCGTGGTGAGCTTGTACCTGCTGACCTACAGTTTGACAGTCGTGTCGCGAGGTGCAGTGCGGTTGCGCTCCCGATTTCGGAGATGCAAGACCTGTTAGCCACAGAAGCGTGGGCGAACGCCTTGAATGACAGGTACGTGGTTGACGTGGCCCACCTTGAGTGGCAGATCGAATGGTACAAGTCCCAGCTTTCATTGGCGAATGCGCCTGTGCCATTCTGGTCACGGCCAGATGTGAGATTCGTGGTGGGTGTTACAACGGGATTGGGAATGACGCTGGGCGGTGCCTATGCTGTCTTACTTGTGGCACAATGAGGTATGGAAAAGATGTCAACTGACTTGCTCGCAGCATCAATCGGGAAGATGTGGCCTGTTCTGGTCTTGGCTGCTGCGGCTGGTGGAACCATCTATGAGGTGCGTGACATGGGCGAGTCTGTGAAGGCAATGGCCCACCATCAGGCAGAGCCTGGCCACCCCGTGGCGATGGAGAATCTGGGGAACATCGAGGACATGGTAGAGCGGAACTCTGACAAGCTCGATGAGCAGCAGATTATGCTGGCCCGCCTGTGTGCTGCGGTGGGCTGTTAGCCCTGCTTCTTCTGGTAGCCATCTGCGTACCAGCCCCCACCCTTGAGAGCGAAGCTGGTGCGACTGATGGTCCGCTTGGCTGGCTCATCACAGCTTGGACACCTCACTGCCCTGTCCCTGTCAGCCAGTGACCGCAGGTGCTCAGTGGTGAGTTGACACTCACCGCATCTGTACTCATAGATTGGCATCATTCTCCTGGTGGTGTGGGACATCTGTTGTGTAAGGCCATGCCCCCCTGCGCCTTCCCTGTGCCCTCTCAGCCCAGATACAACTTCATGCTTGGCCGCCCTCGATAGTCTGTCTCTACCCGTTCCTCGAGCCGAGACCCGTAGCAGGTGCGGAAGTGAGAGCAGTATGTGCAGTTCCACGGCAGCGCACCATGCCCCTTGAGTGGAGCCCCGGTCCTCTTGGACAGCTTGGAGACCGGGGTGATGGGCTTCCCACTGGGCAGCAGCCGGGGCACCGTCTCCGGGTTGGTGGATGTCGCCAGCCGCAGGTGCTTCTCAAGCAGGGTGGTGAAGCGTGGGTCACGCTGCGTCCACCATCCCATGATGGCTCCGCTGTCTTTGCCCAGCACCAGGATGTATGCGCGGTCCACATCGAGGGCGTACATGTACCCTTGGATCTGGAAGTAGTACCCCTCCTCGGGGGTCCACGGCTCACGGCCCTCTTCAAGAGCTTTCTGCCAGGTGGAGAACCCGTAGCTGGAGGCTGACTTCACCTCCAACAGATAGGTGCCGTCCGGCCCAATGATGGTCCCATCAGGGTGACCCTTGATCTCGTGACCATCCACATGCCATGAGATGGCCACCTGCCCGTCCTCCCGGTAGTCGCCCAGGCTCCACCCCTCCACGTCGGTGAGGGCATCAGCCAGTGCGGTGGTCAGCAGTAGCTCAGCCATGTCCCCCATGGCGAAGGTTGCACGAGCCCTCCCATCAATGCGGCGTCCGTTCTCAGGCACCCCGTTGTACTTGTATGACAGAGCCCTGGCACACTTGCCCAGGCTGGACATCCGCAGTGCGATCTCCCCACCGGGTGCTGAGTTTGGCTCAAGTTGCCGGAGGACTGTTGCCCCCATGGCTGCTGGGTCAGCGTTGATGGTCATGGGTCGTGGCTCTGCGAGCCGTCGCTTCACGAGTGTTGCAAGATCAGGAAGCATGGTTGGCCTCATTGACAGCGTCGGAGACAGCGAACACCAAGTGGTCGAGTTCCTCCAGGTCTTCCTTCAGCTTCAGTGCGGTGTCCCGCGTCAGGTCTGACACGGCGATTGCCGCCAGCTTCTTGAGAATGTGGCACGCTTTCTTGATGGCAGCGCGGTCTTCATCTGTGAACTTCATTGTTCTCTCCTGTGGTGGGTGTGGGTTTAGAAAGGGATCTCTTCAAGAGCGACAGGCGGGGTCTGCGTTCCGTTGGCCAGGTCCACCAGGAATGAGTCCCGGTCAGCCTTGGTCCACGAGGAGGGACGGCCCCAACCTTCCCGCTCACACCAGTCAGCAATGGGCTCATAGCTGGTGCCGCATGTCTCACCGAGGGTGGCACAGAAGGACTTGCTGTCAGCGTCCCACGATGGGTGGTGGTGTGGCTGGGTTGGTGTGGAGGTGGGGGCTGGGTTGGCCCGGCGCCATGTGTCGATCCAGATGGCTTCACCGCAGGCCTTGTCCTTGCACTTGAAGTCGGGGCCCCTTGGGTTGCGCTTGTCCACGCGGTTGTCCCACATCTCCTTGCCGCACTTGGGGCAGCCCTCTGGGATGTGGTCACCCCCAGCAGATGGGGCAGCAGCCCGTCGTGGGGCGGCTCGCTTGCGCGTTGTCACCACTGGCTCAGGGTCGGAGTCGGACTGGGACTGGGCCTCCGGTGGGAGTTCATCGTATGCCGTCATTCCGATGCCACAGAAAAGCCGCAGGCTGCGCGAGATTGCTCGTGTGCTAGCCATTCGGATGCATGCGTTGGCGATCATCTTGCCCACGTTCTGGGGGGAGGCGTCACCGATGTCGCTGTATGTTCCACGCTCACCAGTGGCGGTGGCCTGCACGATGGCCTGGTTGCGGTCGGCATCGTAGCTCAGCAGGGTGGTGGTCACACCGGTCAGGCCTTGCTCCACAGCCAGAGCCAGCAGCCCCTCATGGGTGACGTACTCGCGCCCTTGCAGGTTGATGATCTGCTTGCGTTGCCTCAGTGTGTCGAGGAATGACATGTTGTTCTCCTTGTGGGGTGAGGGTATACTACCCAGAGTAGCTGCGGAAGGCAAGCCAATAATAGACCGGGAGTATCAATGACCTTCAAAGAATGGTTGGAATGGAAGTGTTTGACGATGGAGGAGGGGGCCAAGCACCTTGGACTTAACAAGGCAACCTTTGCCAGCTACGTCTATCGTGTGAAAGAGCCCAGACTCACCCGTGCTGTGCGTCTTTGGCGTCAGACCCACCTGAAAGTTCACCCCCATGAGATGACCAGGAAGGTCGATGTTGATTGACATCACCATCCCTGGCAAGCCAGTTGCCAAGGGCAGGCCGCGCTTTGGTGTGGTCAACGGGCGAGCTCGTGCCTGGACCCCACGCGCCACGCAGGCATGGGAGAAGTTGGCCGCTGGGGTGTGCCGCGCCGTGTACCAGGGCAAGCCCATCGACTTCCCCGTGTCCGTGTCGGTGACCGCCGTGCATCCCCGGCCCAAGAATCTGATGCGGAAGAAAGACCACCGTGGCCGGCTCTGGCGAGCGAAGAAACCAGACGTGGACAATGAGGCCAAGGCATCGCTCGACGCCCTAGTGAAGGGGGGCATCTTGGAAGATGACGCACTCGTGGTGGAACTCCTGGCCCGGTCCATGGTGGCTGCCGTCGGGGAGGAAGCACACGTCCGAATCGTCATCACCAAAGTTGACGAGCACCCCATGTGAGCGATAGGTTCCCAGTGAGCAGCGCGTGGTGGCGGCTCAGTCCATCGGTCTCTCTTGGTTGACCGGTGGGTGTGGTAGACCTCATCATGCAATGGCTTGGTGGGGTCTTTCACGTTGGGGCTCATGGCTGCCCTCCAAAGGTAGGGGACAACAGTGCCCCCAGGGAAGACCCTGCTCTTGGCTTACCCCCGGCTTCACGAAGCTCACGGGCCCGCTCAGGGCCAACCTGTGCCTCCAGTGGAAGCTTGGATGTGTGCCGATCCGTATACCAGCATTCGATGTGGTTCGGCTTCTGCTGCCAGTGTGTCAGCATCTGCTTCCATGGGACGTGGGACTTCAGGGCTCTCCCCTTGTCGCAGTCGCATGAGCACACATAGGTGTCAGCGTGGAACGCGCCATGCTCATCGGTGCGGTGCCATGCCAGGTGGCGTGTGCCAGTGTGGCCACAGTCATCGCACCCCGGAGAGTCTCGTGTGAGGTCTCGGGATCTGGAGTCCTTCAGCAGGTCCAGCATGTTCACCAGCTTGGGCATGTACTCAGAGGTGCGGGCGTATCGCCGTGCTGCCTCCATGATCTCCTCGGCATCATACTCACCGAGTTCAGTGCGCCATGCACCAGCAAGACGCAGGCTCCGCTCTTGGCTCCATCCAAAGACATCACCCAAGAACATCACGGCAGGGCGGCAGGGATTCTCTTGTCGGTAGCTCATCGTTTCTCCATCAGGTTGGCGTACTCAGGGACATACTCATCAATCGCAGCACCAAGCTTCTCGCTGTAGGTCAACTCAGTCTCAGACGAGAAGTCCAGATAGGCATCGAAGTTCTTTGCCCTGAAGAGCGTGTCAATGCTGTGGTTCTCTCGGACGTAGACGGCACGCTGGTGCCTTGAGGTGAGCCACCAGTCAATGACCAGCAAGACATCCTCCTTGGAGTGCTCTTTCACTCTGGCATTGAGGGCCCTGCGCCGTGCTGTTGTCAGCTTCAGCTTCCGTCTGCCCTTGTCTACCAGACGTGCGTTGATCTCATCCCATATGTCAGACCCCTTGGGGGGTAAGGTTTCTTGGGAGGTTTCTATTGGTAGGGTTCTCTTATAGGGTTCGGGAGCATCTGCTGCTCCCCCCCCAGGCATCTCCTGCTCCCCCACCCCGGCATTTGCTGCTCCCCCCGGAGCATCTGCTGCTAGGGGAGCATCTGCTGCTAGGGTCAAGGTGAGTTGATACCGTGGTGTTTTGCCAGGAAGGCACTGTGTCATGTGCAGGTACCCAGCATCCACGAGGGCCATGCGGTTGGCCTGTACCGCTCGCACCTTGGCACCCGTGTACGTGCATAGGGTGGCCTTGCTCGGCCATGCCACGCCATCTTTGTTTGCGTGCTCAAGGTAGCCAAACAGGATCAGCTTCTGGATTGGAGGCAGGCATGCCTCAAGGATGGCTCGGTTGAGCTCGCGCTTTGTCATGGTTCTCTCTGGGTGATTGGTCGGTGTAGCAGCACCACTTGCAGAATATCACAACGGGCAGGGTGAGGGAACCCTCCCCACCAATCACGAAAGGAAGGGATCCCTGGGTCCATCCCGCCGTGAAACGGTTGGCCCCTGCCGTCGTGTGGATGGCGCTGCAACGCCACCACAGGCACTTCTCTCTATCAGTTCAGCCAGCAGTAGACACGATAGACCATGCCGTCCTGGTGGAACCCAACGAACGGGTCATCCATTGCGGTCAGGCGTTCCATCAGGGTCCACCAGTCCTGCACCTTCTCTTGCTCGATGAGTTCACACGGGGTGAACACGGTGTCATTGTGGCTGCCCCCTGCATCCCCCTCTGGGCGTGGCTTCACACTGAAGAGCCGATAGTGCCCATCAGCCAGGCTCTCTCCATCCATCCAGAAGTAGTCGCCCTCTCCACTGCCA
>Ga0080013_1000125_pt1 | contig 105353 bp, 158 predicted proteins | sample ETNvirenome_6_85_FD_69236 | JGI IMG/M metagenome (GOLD analysis project Ga0080013, IMG submission 69236) | Marine viral communities from the Pacific Ocean - ETNP_6_85 (SPADES assembly) (version 2) | ecosystem: Environmental > Aquatic > Marine > Oceanic | place: Pacific Ocean | collected...
CCAACGCAATCACCGTGAAAAAACTCTAAGTTATCTCTCACAAGATTGAGAATGAAATTTACATTCTTAGCCTGAACAGAGTTCATTCCACCTTGTGTTCCTGTAAATCCAACTCTCATTTTACGTCCACCAATGGACAACATCTGTTTCTTCAATAGAAATATCTGAGGTCATTAAATCTTTAAAGCTATCCACAAACTCTTTGATGCAGGAAGATTCGTCAGCAACAATTGCCATATCAAACTCTCCAACATGGCAATACTGCGAAGTGTTTATGATCCAAATCTTAGTGTCTTGCTTTTCGATACGAATCCATAGGTGTCCGGGAATGTTTCCCCTCTTTCCTATGTAAGCTACACCAGTATATATCCACCCTCTTGCGGTTATAGGATTCGCAGCCAGATTAGCAATCTGTTCATCAGTTACGTCGGCCTGAAAATCACACTCTCCTTCAAGATAGCAATCTGTGTTGAACAGCTTTGAGGCTTCTTCATCTGCCTCTGGATTTCCGTGAAAGAAATAATGCTTAACAAACGGGACAATGTCACTGTAACAATTATGACTCATTTTATTCCCAAACGGGACAAAGTCACTGTAACAATCATGACTCATTTTATTCCTCCGTCTGTGACGGCTTCTCCGGCCTATCCACACAGTAGTAACACTCTTCGTCACCACATTGAATATTTAGCCAAACATCACACTTGATACAGAAATCTGTATCAAACCTTAAGTTATAAGACATAGGCTCGCCGCAATCATGCAGAGTGCTAGTCCTTTCCATATCGACTTTTGCCATAACTTACTCCTTATCTTCTTCCACAGCTTGCTTTAGATTGTGCCTCTTCTCTAGTTTCTCAATCAGAGCCGGAAGCGCCCACTCCACAAAGTTGGAAGCAGATGCTCCAAACGCAAGACAGCCTGCGGCAAACACCGGAGCCCACCATCCAAACGCATCTGCAAACACCCACACAATCATTGCCAGTGCGGTAATCAAAGACAGTCCACCGATTCCTAGCCAAATCTTTTTAATCATATCAATTCTCCTTGCGGTTCATTCCGCTTGTCTATTTTACTGCTTTAAGTCCGCTTTGAGTCAGTCATCTTCTGTATTGGCTGTCCGCTTAGTACACTGATCTCCACACTTGCCAGAACAAGGCTCGTCACTGAGTCGCTCCAACTCTCCACCATCATCCGACATATCATCGGTAGAGCTTAGATCAAAAGTTTCAACAAGCCTGATAGCCTCTTCGTCATTCTCTGCCTCAAAGTCAACCCGCTGTTCGCGGCGATACTGATATAGTGCCATTGCTAATTCTCCTTGTAGATATCTAATTAACTAGGTTGTTATTACCAAATCTCTGCCATAAAGAGCGAACCATCTTCGCCCTCCTCAATTCCGGCATCCTCAATGGCTATCCAAATATATCTTTCAAGCTTATCGTAATCTAGATTAAGATGCTTTAGCAAGTCATTAAGCCCCATAGCTCTTACGCAATGACCCGGCTTCGGCCAAATATATCCTTCTTCATAGATATAATCAAACGAAGGCAGAAGCTCTAGGAATGCTTGTCGAAGCTCGTTAGGCTCAGGAATCTGAATCATTCTATGCTCTTTCTCTAATCGGCTTGGACGACTTTAGCCGCCGCTAAAATGGCGAGGCTATCCACTTGAGTATAGTAGGGGCGTGGACCGTATTAGAAAATCTTATGATGGGCCAAGAAAGGTGAGTCAGGACGGCTGGAATCGAACCAGCGTAAGTCCGCGTCCCAAACGCGGTGGGACGGCCCCTGCCCGACGCCCTGTATCGACTCGCTTTATTCTATTATCTTACTCTTTTGCTCACTCTCTTTCATCACTTGATATCCTCAAAGGTTAAAGCCGGAACATAGCCATTCGGTATATACGCGTCCTCTCCTAAGAGAAACTTAAGAATCCTTTTTTCGAGCGACCAACAAATAACCAAGCTACCTTCCTCGTCAATTGTTAGTGCTAGCATCGGAGATTGGAGGGTGACTGTATCAGTCATTCACTTATTTCTATACTTCCTGATCAGTTTGAAAGTTCTCGGCAGATTCTCAAACTTAAAGTCTCCGCCTCTCTGGGCGGTCACATATCCTAGGTTGTATCCGTGATTTGCCGTGAACTCTTCCTTGGGGATTAGATTGCCATTAATTGAAATAATATAAACCCAGGGAAAATTAGCTTGAAGAATTATCCTGATTCCGATTGAATTTAAACCGTTTACAAACCTTACTATTTTGGGATCAGTTTTATTCATTATAATTCTCCTTTATCTGGCTTAGTCCATCTAAAATATGTTCAAGAAGCTTTTCTCTCGCTGTGTTCTGAGGCAGAGCCTTGGTATGCGAAAGAATTTTCTGCTAAAGTATTTCATTTGCGGTTTATTTCAATCCGGTATTAATACCGGGACTCGAAAGTTTATTTTCTATTACTATTTGGACATATACAAAAATTATCAATGATCAATTAACTGCTTAACTATTAAAGGAAAATGGTACCCGAGGAGAGATTCGAACTCTCACTGAAAGGATTTTCTTACCACTATAGTTTTCACTACCACCGAAGTGTTTGCGGTCTGGACTATCTCATCACCCTCGTCTTTACGTTAGGGTGTCCGACGCTAATGCGGTTATTAAGAGAACTTTATCTCTCCGCTAGTCTCTGCACTTTCCCACAGTGTACCGTGGGCTTAGCTCAGGATTGCCATTTTACAGGGTTCCCTGAATTCATCGGATTCAAACTAGAAGTTTCCTACCTAGTCGCTCAAATTTTGTCTGAGTCCTCTACCTCTGCCATTGGGTTACTCGGGCATATCCATTCCTATATTAACCAACTAATCCTATCTATCCTACTCTACCTCAAATTAAATAACGCATCAACTTTTCTAGGAGTCTTCTTTAAGAATTCCTCTGGAGTAAGATTTTTTCCATTGAGATACCAATACTCACTTCCATTTTTAAACACAATTGCTGGCCCATCTTCTCTGTGAAGAGAACCGTTTAGGCGCCACTCTTTAGTTCCATAACGACTAACGCGGGGGTTCGACTCATCCATAACTACCTCAAATTAAATAACGTATCAACTTTTCTAGGAGTCTTCTCTAAGAATTCCTTTTGCCAGATATATAATCTCCAGTATCAGAGCATACAAAGGGGCAGGCCAATGTGTCTTCACTTTTTGAATAATCAAATGTTATTTCCCCATCTACTTCAATGTCTTTTGCGGCAACAACATCTGCTCCCCTTATTGTGCAGGATGGAAGGCTGCTGTGATTTATAAAGGCCCCTATTTCGTCCTCTATATGAAGTCCCTCACCTATCTGGATAGAAGATCTGGAGGGGCTATCAATAATAGTGCCAGTTAGACGCAAGACAACCTCCCCTTCTTCAAATGGTGTTGATGCGAATGCCCCACTATGTCCTGGTGTATTTAATGCCGATGAAATATATAAATTGCTTTTCATTGTGCTTTCATTTGTTATGCGGGCAAAGCATTCTTAATGTTTTATATCTATTGTTAGATACAATTTCCTTCTTTACACTGGCGACCATCTTCTCTGTGAAGAAGATCATCTAGATAGTATTCTTTCCACCTTCCCATGTTCAAAACTCTCTCTTTAACTTGAATAAATCACCATTGCAATCTCACAAATCACTAAGAACCAAATTGCCAGAGAATAGAATTCGTAATCACTTAACCCCTTCTTCTTAAAGAACCGATGGGCCTTACCAATCCGCTTTGAAACTACTTGTAAATCCTTTCGGCCTCAGCGAATCCTTCCCAATAATCCACGCCAGCAATATAAAGCGAATCTGGACAAGCTTGCCCACTCAACTATTATAGTCGCCTAAAAGTCGGAGTCCACAACCTTTTTTCCAATCGTAATGAAGTCGGCATCATCACAGCCATAGAAGTCGGTTTCCCACTCCCATTCATTGCGGGTCATATGATTATCTACATATTTATCAGCACTATTCTTTGCAAGCTCATATGAGGAATGAGCTGTTACGCTATTAACGTAACCCATTCCTCGCGCAGCGGACATAACGATCCAAACTGTATTCATTTCCTCAGCTTTCTTATGAAAGTTTCTAAACTTTGCTGCTACTACATTCAATAGATGTGTGCGAATCACATGCGGAATCGCCATAAACTTAATCTTCTCAAGCCTATCCGCTCTATACAGAACAAAGAAGTGCTCTCGAATGCTGTCGCTTTTAACTGCCTTAAGTTCGTTCAGAGTATTGCCAATTCTATGAAGAAATCTTGAAACATTCTTTGTGATATTATCATCATTTGTTTCATCTAAGATTTCAGCAAGACGCATGGCACCTTTTGTATCAGAGAAAGTTGTGCTATCCATATCAATTACTCCAGTGGCTCGGGAGCTTTCCACCCAAGAACTCTTCCGACAATAAGATATGGGACTCCAACCATAAGAGCTGCTGGGAAGTCAACTAACGAGAAAAACAAATAATCTGTCAGTGTTTCCTTACGCTCGTCAGGCATAGCCTCAACTACGAATAGCCAGATGAGCGCCATGAACGCCATGTAAGTCGAAGCACCTAAGAACAAGATCATAATAAGTCCTTACTTATACAATCCAATTAAAATTGCTGAGGCAATCACGAGTCCTGCTGAGATACCAAACTTGAAGAGCTTACTAATCATTATTCTTCCCGCGCCATGAACGAGGCTTTAGTCGAAATACAGCAAGCAGAGCCTCTCTCGTAGTGTCTCCGCTTCCTAAGACTCCATAAGGTCCATGACCCTCTTTGACCATGATAACGTCTGTAAGGCCGAGGAATGACTCGTATTTGAATGTGTTTGGCCGCAGAGCCTCCACTAAGAGTTCTTCGAGTTCTTCAACAGATAGATTAGATAGATCATCAGCCATATCATTGACTCCTTGATACACTCTGTAGATTTAGAATGTCCTCTTGGTTCGCAACAAACTGACCATAAGCACCATACGGAGTTGTATAGTCAATTTCATATGCACTATAATTGGCCTTCTTAATGATAAGAAGAGTGCCTGCCGGAAGCCCCGGCCCTCGATTGGGTTGATACGAACTATTTAAGATTCTCTTATCCTCACCGTTATTTGTTTTTATATTTGCCATCTTTGTCTCCCTCTAACTGGCATATCATATGCACGCGCATTCGCGTGCATATACATTAAATCAGTTTATACTTCTTCTTCTCTTTCTTTGAAAGAGTCTTAAGCGATGCGGGATAAAGTCCCTCCACTTTCGGGAACTCCATATCATCTGAGAAAACTTTGCCAGGGAATCTTTCCCACTTATGCTCTCGACCCTCACTTGTGTAAACTTCAATCACCGGCTTAGAGTAGTTCAACTTAAACCAAACTCCATCTTTCTCTCTGCGAATAAGATAAAGAGAATCGCTGATCTTAACTAGATTCTTATTCTCTTTATTGTTGTTGCGCCACTTAGGCCGAGTGACCGTAGACTCTGCAAGTTTTCCGTTCTTATCTACATAGAACGAACCATATTCGCCCTTATAAACACCCCAACCATTACGGTTATAAATCTTACCATCCTCAAAAATAGGATTGATAGTTACCGCTCCCGAGATATAGACATGGGGATCAGAAGTTGAAGAAAGGATATTCTTTTTGAGAATCTCAGAGTAAACATTATCCCAAAGCTTTCCTCGGTTAGAACGAAGGAAGCGAGTCAGAATATTAAACTCTGATGAGAGAGCGGAGTTGCGATAGTTTCTCTCGGAGTAATGCTTAAGCCTTGGCTTCATGCCAACCTTAGTGATAGAGTCTTCCTCAAACTCACTGACAGGCTTATTCCTAAGAAGCTTAATATCATCGTTCTTCATATTAAATCCAAGTATCTTCCGTTGTATTCCGAAGGTTTTTAACGAAACACCAAAAGGGATCAAAGGTTCCGTAGCTGTCTTGTCCCGACTGTCCATTCCGAGAGAAGTAAGCAACTTCACTGTTCGAAATAAAACCTAGACTAACAAACTCGTACCACTCCCGATTGATCTTGTTATATACATAGTATGTCGGCTCTTCCCCCAGCTTACCACTTAAGCATTCCCAATCATGACAAAAGTCCCACATATTATCTGAACCAGAATACCTCATAGCCACGCTCATAAACGTGCGATTAATTGAATGGACAACGAGATATTCGTTATTATACTTTACGAATAGAATAGGCTTCATGTGTTTCTCCGTATTAACGACACAGCAATTCCTCTACAGCATCCAGAAGATAGCTATAGAGTTCGTCATCGTCTAGGTCCAATTCAATCTCTTGATTATCAGAGTCTCTAAGGACAACGATATTAACCTCAGAAGATTCGGGAGGATTAACTATACCTCCGTAGTAAGGCGGCCAGTAACTGACAATGCCTGTTACTTTCCCGATACCCGGAATGCAGAGGTTATCTTCTTCTAGAATGGTAACTGAATGTGGCATGGCGACCTTTCCGTCTGCCCTACTATAGTTGGGCAATGGAGCGTATCAAAAAAGATTAGACGGGGTTTAATTCGCGGCTTTCTAGCCCTGGTGATCCTCGTCTATAATTAAGAATCGACTTAAGATAAAATAGAGAAAGACCTTGATACTAAAATTACCATAGCGATAAAGATCTTAAACAATCCGATGGTTTATTGGTCAATCTTATTGCTTGAGCGAAGCCTTGTGGTACTTCTCTAAGAGTCTTGAAACACCAGGATTGTTCCAGCTAAGATACTGCTCAGCCTCCCTGTCTATCTCTGGAGTTTCGTAGTGAACTAGATTGCCCTCCATTGGCAGATTTTTCTCCGCTTCCTTTCTGGAGTCTTCTATTAGATCCTTTCTCTTGTTCAAAAGGATAACAAAAGAGTCGATCCATTCTTTATCATTAATATCTTTGTCTGAAAAAGACTGCTCTAAGTTATACCTGTTTCTACTTAATTCCTGCTTCATTACATCTGCGAAGCTATATTGGTCGTGCTCTTCAAACCAATCATAATCATCATAGGTGTCATAATCATCATAGGTGTCATCATAGTCATAGTCTTTGATTGCCTTATCTTCGGCTTCCTGCTTGTCAGCAAGTATTTCATCCCGATAGATTGTGCTTGGGCGAAGATCTTTATCAGTTCTTTTGTCACCGCTAAAGACGGCAGTCTTTATAAGGTGATCTAAATAACTTGCTTCTTTTTGAAGCCCCTTTGCATCCAGAGAATTTGCTATTGCAATTAACTTCTTAATCATGATGTATCCTTAATAAAATAATGGTGACTGCTTTCTTTCTCTCCCTGAATTATTAATAGATAGAAAGGGCCATCAATCAGTTTCTCAAGTTTTGCCTAGTCGGCTAGCGTGAGCTAGCCAGATCGCCTAACATGCGGCCCAACCACCAACGCACCATCCTATCTTCTTTGAAGGCTTCGGCTTTGATGTTTTCTTATGCTCTGACCACGCAGTCTTAACTTTGTCGGCTGCCAGCTTCATTCGCTTTTGATCTGTTTTCGACAAAAGGCTTACCTTACACAGTGGGCAGTAAGGGACGCTTGGCAGAATAACATATGAATCAGAAATACTACCTCTGTTGAGTGGGCCAGCCAGCCTATCATGAGCAAGTCTAGAGCCACAACCTTTGCAGCCGACCAACTCTGACTTCCTAGCGATAAAAGCCTTAACAATACTGAGAGCAAGATTGTATTGTTTGGACTCAAGACCCCTCACTTTATCGAGAGCTTTCTTGATACGAGCGCGATCTCTATCACTAAACTCTGTAGCAATCAAGAATGAGCAAGCGATAGGACCACTCCACTTCTGGTGCTTGTCTAGTACATACTCATTTGCTTCATCCTCAGAGGCAAGGCGACGGTCATGGAAGTTGATAAACCCACTGAGAGTGGTGGCGTTACCAGCATAAGCTCCGCCTCCTGACTCCATTCTATCTTCCTCAACCTGACGATCCCATAGTGTTCGGATCTTATCTTGGTCTGATTCATTGTAGCATATCGTATAATCATGTGCGCCCATTTGTTTCTCCTTAAATTCCTAATGTATTTTTAACTTCTGCTACCGAAGAGAGTAATTCTCTTTGGATATCTTTATCAATCACGCTCTTTGCTAGCAGCTCAATTCTGTCAAGTGCCGGAAAAATATTCCCTTGCTGCGGTCTGACTGGCGGTACATCAATACTCTTCCATGGACGATAAGAGCCAATCACCTGTCCATTATAGTATGCTTCAAGGCCATACATATTAGAGTGTCCATAACCCTGAGAGCGAAGAGTTAGGTTCTTGGCATTCTTAAGCCGAATGGGCCACCACTTATTCAGAGTTTCCCAGGTCTGATAATGTTTCGTCTTTCCTGTGGATACACTTCCGTTCCAAAGGATAAGCTCTTTCACTTGGAATACTTTTGTCATATTAATTATCCTATACTATTTGGGCTGAACGAAAGATGTATCTACACCCTTCCAAGGGAGAAAGGATGCCACGATTTGATCGTCACAGAGTGCTTCACACCCATACAGATGCCATCCTTTTCCGAACCCCTTTCGAGCTAACTGCTTATCAGTCCGATCCTTTGTATTCTTCCGATGAAACTCCCACCACTTTTCCAAGCCTTCGAGAGTCTTGTAGTGTCTTGTTTCGCGTACTTCGGTGTGTCCGTTGAAATGATTAAGCTCTTTAATTATAAACATATTAACTCCGTAAGGTATCTTACGTCTTTGCGGTGCCGAAGCTGATAAGCCTGATCCTCTGTTAGCCCAATAAATTCAGACTTAGAAAAAGAAAGTTCATCAGGATAGAATGAAAACAAATCCTTCTCAGAACCGTCCTCAAAAGTAACTGAAACCTTTGGCATTTGATCAAACAAACTCTTCGGATACGGGCCAATAGTGCAATCAATAATTTTCATTTTAAATCCAAGTGTCTTTCTCTACATTCCAGAATAAATATGTGCTATGCCAATCTTGAAAGGTACTCCCACTAGGGCCATTAAGAAACCCCACCTTCGACTCTACAGGCCGGTATCCTATGAATTCTCTCCAGCCGCAGCACTTATGACAAACATAATACGTGGGCTCGCCAGATTCTGATTCTAGACCCTTTAGGCTAAAGGCCGTATGATGCCGCCTGAAATCTCCAATGTTCCTGACACGAACAAGGCCATGCTCTTTGTCAATCTCATGAACAACAAAATAACATTCATCATACTTTACGAAAAGAATTGGCGTCATTTTAACCTCTATACAAATAGGGGATGAAAATCATCATCAGAATTATAAGATCGCTCATCCCATGCTGGACTAACATTTGTTGATTCACTTAGAGCAACAGGCTTTATCACAACAAGCCTAAGACTATCGTGAGATCGTACTACTAGCTCCTGCTCACAAGCGGGACATACAATGCCATCCCGATATAGAACCTCCGAAGATACCTTTAGAGATACTGAAGAACTACATGCAGGACAAGTGAACTCGGAATGAAAAGGGGCAGGAGAACCAAGAACTTCACAACGCATTTTATCACCATATTTTCTATATTATTTGGAGAATGTTTTAATTACGCAAATCATCATCGAAACTGCACCTATCACCACTCCACCAGCAAAGGCAATTAAAATGATTATAAACTCCAACATAAATCATGTTAAAGTAATGGTTGATTATCCGTAGATAAATTCCAAAATTCCACTAATGTGTGGAGCAATTTCGCTGGCATGATATACACACCAGCCGCAAGCATAAAGCCCGACGATAAGAAGAATCATATATTTAATAAAACTAATCATGCAACTTCCTCTGGATCGACATATGTGTCATCATTCTTGCGAATTCCTTCAAGCTCAATGATTGTCGAATAAGCATAATAGGCCAAGGAGCCAAAAGATAATGCCGATGATAATATGTGTATTCACTTTATATCCAATCCGAGCGAGGGGTCGCCACCCATAATATACCCACGAGTCACATGGCGTCTATAGAATCTATCTGCCCAAACTCTCACAGGTTTAGCCGTTTGTTTTAGCGCGCGATTTTTTATTTAAGAATGACAGTTGCTCCGAACTATTCCGAACTATTCCGAACAACTCTGAATCAAGCCAAAGCCCAAAGAATCTTCTCTCTGTTCTTATCGGAGCAACTCTCAAATACTTCCTTGGTATCTCCAAATCTTTGACTATGCCTAACCTTGTAATTAATTATAAAGCTCAGATGCTTCTTAAGCATATTGTGAATATATTCTTTCCTTGCAGCATAAGCAGCAGCATAAGCAGCAGCATAAGCGGCAGCAGAAGCAGCAGCAGAAGCAGAAGCAGAAGCAGAAGCAGCAGCAGAAGCAGCAGCAGAAGCAGCAGCAGAAGCAGCATAAGCAGCATAAGCAGCATAAGCAGCATCAGAAGCAGCAGAAGCAGAAGCAGAAGCAGAAGCAGCAGCAGAAGCAGCAGAAGCAGCAGAAGCAGTTTCTTTGCACGGATTATTCATCCATGCCTTGGCTGCCTCGATTGCTTTCCGAGGCCGCATATCTGAAGGATACTTTCTCTCAAAGATATGCAGAGCATCCTCGGCAAAAGCTGAAGCAATCCAAACACTTAACCCTCTATCCGCAGCAATACTTTTAAGATTCAGCATTATTCTTTACCTAACCAGTGGTAGATCTATAAACCGAAATTGGAATTACAACAAAGACCACAAGGAAAAACTTATATAGTTAAGCTTTTGACGCCCAAAGTTTTGTGGCATCCTGAGCGCACCTATCCACCCAGGGATAGTAGGGTGAAGGCTGGTATCAGAAAAAGTGATTGGGCTCAACCGACCGTGTATTGTCGGGAGCCAGGGTATGTGAAGACTTTGTGTCTATGTTATCTCTGGATCTTTGAAGCCCAGAGACTATTCCTCAAAATTACTAAAGTTTAATGCGATTTTTTATTTATATGCAACCTAGCGGTTGCCAGTTGCCTTATCTATTGTAATCATCTTCAGAAATCTTCTCTTCTTCTAAATCTCTTTTACGTCTCCACTCATCACCCGCATCTATCTTTCGCTGAACATGGTCAACAAGATATTGTGCATGAGCGGCAGTATTCCCTGCAAGCAGATGGAGAGTTTTCCATAATGAATGCATTTCTTTATCTTCTACTTCTATCCCAATTGCCATACCATCTAGCGAAAGTCTATGCTGAATAAATTCCATCATTGCCAATGCAAATATTGGGTCTGTTACTCTGTTTCTTAGTTTATCCAGACCATTCCAGGCGTCTCTTTTTAGCTCATCCCGAGATGCTCTCTCCGAGGTTTTTAGCATATCAGGTAAAGAGTAAGCCTCTTTGTGAGGCTCAAGCTTATTGAGCTTGTCCGCAAGTTCTGTAAGTTCTCTATCTGTTGCTACCTTCTTTATAATGGTATCCAAATAGTCTGCCTCTTTGATTGCGCCCCTTTTATCCAAGGCATTCGATATAGCCACGAGTCCTTTTATCATTTCTTTGTTCACCTCTCTGCCTCCTATGGTGCTTGCTGCATTGGCGATAGCCGAGGAAACTCTATAATTTAAAGCCTTCTCTAGCCCCAACCCATTTCAGCCATATACGTTCTTCGATCAGCATAATCTTCTTCCGCTCTTTCCTGTTGCTCTTTGGTGTATTCATCAAATGCAGCCTTCTGCTCCTTAGACATTGCACCTTCACTGACAACCGGGATTACTCTCTTCCCTCTACATTGGGGGCAAGTAATGTCATGCATTCCGCTGAAATATTCTTCTTCAAAATCTGGATCTTCATCAAAGTCTTCTCTCGATAACCCTCCTGCATCAATTGAGGGATTAACAGTAGATCCTCTTCCATCACATAAATCGCAAACTTCAAATCTTGCAGGAAGTCTGAGTGTCACTTCTTCTTCTTCAGAAAACTCTTCTCCCGCTTCTTCTTTTTGTTCCATTTCCTCATCGGAAAGATATTTTGTCCAAGAAATTTCTATAGTATTTGATTTTGGATCAAAACCCTTCCAAGCATCTTCCGCATTTGTTCTTGGGTCCATCAAATAGTTTCTTTCTTCCATGATTCGATCTTGATAAGAAGCTCCCTTAATCAGGGCATCTAAATAATCCGCTTCTTTCGTTAGACCCTTTTTATCAAGTACATTTGCTAGAGCTGTTAATTGTTTAATCATTTTATTGGTCTCCTTCTCCAAAACCCAACTCTCCTTCGAGCCTTCCTAGTCTAGACTCAAGAGCGGAAAGTCTTTCTTCTACAGAAAGAGGAGCAGCCTCCAACTCTGGAAGCTCTTCTAACTCTGGAAGTTCAGGCGACACGTCAGGCTCATCAAGCTCTGGGAGTCCTATTAAAGATCCCGGCTTACGCTTTTCTGGTCGTTGTCTTAAAATATCTTCAAGGTCACCGGACTTGCCAGAGCCCATCACACGTTGCATCTCTCCAGTTTCTGGATCACGTACCCATTCTGTAACTGGGCCTGTATGCTCTTCTCGCATTTTTTTCTGCCTTTTGGCATCACCAATTACATTACCTATCCAATGTCCACCGCCTTTTCTTGAACCGGCTGGTCTTCTTGGGGCTGCCAGCTTCTTTATTACGGCATCTAAATAATCCGCTTCTTTCGTTAGACCTTTTTTATCAAGTACATTTGCTAGAGCTGTTAATTGTTTAATCATTTTGTTATTCCTGCTATGTTATTCCTACTATTTTAAGTCTTAAGAAATCTTAAGCAAACACAAAGAAGTTTTTGCCACGACTATCTTGCAATGAGAAGCCAAGGGACTGCATTTCATTAATAAAAGCATCTCGATCTGATGGTGCCTCTGGAAAGTTAAAGGTTACATAGGCTTGGTTTCCGAGGCTCGGCTTTACATGGACTCTACCTTTATATCCACCCTCGTCTGTCGGAACGTATCTATCCGCTAGCGTCCGAAGCTCACGCTCTGTTCTTGAGACAAAGTAAGTTAATTCCCTTAAGGTTCTTCGGGCTTCAAGGTATTTCTTTCCATCTATAGAGCCTTCCCATGCATCGGGTAATACGCCTTCCCACATGGCTGACTTAATAATTGTATCTAGAGCATTCGCCTCAGTGTGAAAGCCTTTCTTATCTAGAATATCTGCGAGTTTCGTTAGCTTTTTTATCATTGTTTTACTGATTGTTCATCCCATAAAGATCTAATTATATAGATCCGCCAGCCGAATGCCTTGGTCTTCAGGGAAGAAAATCTGTAAAAAAGTTACTATCTCTTTTAGGTGTTCATAATGATCTGTTTCCATATTGCGGTCAGCCGTAATATAAAGCCTACCTTCATTGGGATCAAATGCATCTTCATCTTCTCCGACTTCACTTAGATCCATCCCTTCGTACAAGGGGTGATCCAGAGCAATCTTAGTAAGATCCTTTGCCCTCTTTATTTTTGCCGGATCATCAAACCCAAGCTCTATCTCATAAAGCTCAGAATTATAATCCCCAAGCTCGTCATAAGCTTTCTTTATAATAGAGTCCAAATAGTTGGCCTCTTTCACGGCACCCTTTTCATCCAGAGCATTCGAAATAGCAATTAGCTTCTTAATCATATCTTTCTTCATTTTAAAACCTTATGTTGTGCCAACTGCTAGCGCAGACATTTCAACTTAATTATTAAGTATTAGTAAATTTAAAAACTTATATAAAAGTTTCAAAAATATCTGGGTGAAAATTTTTAGAAAATCGCTTTTTCTTCAGAAGTGAATCCGAAAAACAGATAGAGGCGATGCAAAGCGGGCGTCGGAGGGGGTCAATAAAGCATCTAGGTCATCATTATGAATATAGTCACCATCTCTTTGAGTTGGAATCAAAAAGCTATGGTAAGCTACTTCTTTTTCTGCATTGCTAAATTCATTCCAATTTTTTTCAACCCATAAAGCCAGCCTCCTAACATCTGGTTGAGGAGATCTTTTTAGGTCTTCTATAATAGGCCTTGTTGATGCTCCAGAAGAAAATAGCTCCTGAGAAGCTTGCATCTTATCCTCAGCAATCTTCAGCTTCGCAACTAAACTCTGTTTAATATACTTTCCTATTAATCGAATATCTTTATCTAATTGACTTATGAATTTTTCAATGAAAAGAATGTGTTGATCGGAGTCTAAAATCTTTAGCTCTACCTTTACACTTACCTCTCGAATTGAATCGTTGTTCTCTTCAATCAGAACCACTTCCAAATTGTTTATTGCTTTAGACCAATCGATTATCTCGCCGCCTGCATCTTCTACAAAGGGGAAATTCAATTGTTGTTTTGTTTCCTCATAAGATTCTTTCGCTATTCTATTTAGAGCATTCAAGATAACCTGTGGCTCATCCACAAGTTTGTATTGTCTAAATGCTGTGGGAGCCTTTACATTAAAGGTTTCCATAATAATCCTTTTGCCGGGCGTATTATGAGGGTCGGAGGCCATTAGCTTTGATACATCAATGCTGCCGCCCATAAGAAGTGTATAAGGCTTTGTTGATATCAGAACGATTCCGTCACCGTCATTATGATCTCCATAGACATTAAAATTTCGAAAGGTCATAGCTTCAAGGCGCGCTGCCGCTCTGTCGAATTCTATTTCGGCTATGTATCCGTTCTCAACTAATCTCCTTCTAACCTTCTCAATGTGTTCATTATATGTCGCGTCAATATCTCCTTCTACATAATCATAAAACTCAGATACATCATCAGGGTTATAGCAGTCGTCGCAGCTAAACCAGATCCGGAATTCAAGCTCATCTCCTTCAGAAGAGAGGCCTATCTCCTCAATGTCGCCGCCCTCTGAGTGTTCCAGAAGTTTTCTAAGCTCTCTATCCTGCCAACTGCCGGTTGGAATATCTTTAAATTTATTATTATCTGATGTGATATTCCCATCTTCTTCATATGGGTCTTCCCATCCAGACAATCGAATAGTACACGTAAGATTGGCGCTTGAGCTTACATTAGGATTACCTTCCCACTCGCCATTAACCTCAGCATAAAAGCTTGCATAGGTTAAACTTTTATTGGCTTTATCATTAATTTCCTCAACCTCTGCCTCCCACATATCAAATCTACTTTCTTCATTGTCTGACACTGTCTCTACATCACCAAGGTAATCAGCATCAATACCACCTTCTTTGAAAAACAAGTTTAGTATATCTCCGTCACTAGAATCTCGATAAGATCCACCATACATCTTTAGATCAGAATCTAATGGCAGCTCCGCCTCTCCGTCTGAATTAGGAGGAAACAAGTCTTTCTGAGTTTCCCAAGCCCACCCTCTAACCCGGTCAATGAACCCCGGAGGATGAGGTCCGTAGGACCGAGTCTCCGGTATGGCAAACTCGTAATCTGCCTCTTCATTCACATACTTTCTCAGCCTTACTCTTGACTTTGGCTTAATGCCTTGAACTCCTCTTCGTGAATCTTCAAATATTTCTTGTAGGTCCAAATCTTTTATATCTATTTTGTTTGGACCCTTCCCTGTATTTGGATCAAAGCCCCACGGATCTGGAGGAGTAAGAAGCTGATCCAGATCTTCTGTCTTAACCAAGTAAGCAACTAAGCCATTACCTCTTGACTCTGAAATGGCACATTCAAAATACATATCACCCTCGGAGTGACAAGAGGTAATATTTCTGTGATCGCTCATCCTCAATACATCTATTGGATCTCTTGATATCACAATTGAATGTTCCGTTGTAACCTCGCCATCATTGAATGCCGACTCAATCTGTTTCCAGTTCCAATCTTTAGCATATTCAGTCTGATGGTCCTGCCACCATTCGGCTAGCCCTGAAGGAGTATTGCTTTTGGGATTCATTAAGACCTTAGATATAGAGGAAGTCTTTTTCTTAACAACCTCTTCGCCTTGCCTGGGGCCTGCGGGTATCACCGTCGTTTCTTGCTTTGAAACCTTTAGGTCTGCAATCTCAACTTCTTTCTCATACTCTTCATGGGTATTAAGTCTCCTTAGCTTTTGAGTTACGCTCTTTGTATCAAAGTAATTACTTCCACCAGCAGGCTCCCATCCATCCGACTTTAACACTCGGACAACATTAAGTAACTCTATTTGTTCCTTGGTGTTAAAAGGAACAATCGTGCGAAGGCTTCCTCCGAACAACTCATTAAAGCTTAACTTAGAATAATCGTCGCCAAACCATTCTTTAAGCTCAGCTATTCTTCCGGCAGAAATAGCATACTTCTGAAGCTCATTCGCTTTAGATACGAGGAGAGCCTCTCTCCTCAGGTTATTATTCTTTAACCACCTCCTTAATGTATCTAGTCTTTTCATTGCACTTCCTTTGAAGTAAACTTATCTACCTGCTGCTTCGCTGCAAGCCAAAGCTCATTGACCTCTTCATCGTCCATAAGCTTCACCAAAGTATAGCCAGTCGGGCTTTCTTCGTCATCTTTATTAAAATAATCTATAAGAGTCTGAACGGATATGCCACGCTCTGCAACAAAGGGAATCCCACCTCTACGATCATTGTACCGTCCCAATTTGTAAGCTGGTTGCCCAAAGTTTCCTATATCCCAACTGCCCACTCTTATCTTTGCCTCTGGGTCAAGCTCGCTCATCTTCTTAGCAAGAGTCTGATACGCTTCAATGAGATCATTAGGAACCAGAACTTTATTCTCTGACTCTTTTGTAAGGAGCTCTGAAGTTGCGCGAGCCTCGGAGACTAACTGACTATCATCCAAGAATCTTACTAACCTTTTGATCTTATCGTCCATGCATGAATCGCAATAATTAATAGGCTTATATGAATCTCTGGAAAAATAATACCCAGAAAAAAATTGGATATTGATTTTCCTTCTACAAAGGAAACCGAAAATCTATTAGACGGGTCTCATTAACCTATAGATAGTAGGACAGCGCCTCAATTGAAGTGTGGGCTCCCTCAATGTCCCAGACCTGATCTGCTGCCTTAAGAGCTTCATCCATGGTATCAAACCTCAGTGCCTTCGGGTCTTCCCAACCCTTAACTACCTCAATCTTGCCAGGCGGCCAAGCGAGCTTCCAGTCAGGATCAATGAGCGACACGAACTCGTTGGTTCCGCCGATGCGAATTGCAAAAGGGCCCTTTTCACGATCATCTTCATAAAAGGTTACTCCTGGGTGATGATCTTCCCTTTCCTCTCCGTATTCCTCAGAGCCAATCTTTTTTATGATTGAGTCAAGCTTATTTGCCTCTTGAACATAACCTCTTCTGTCAAGGTCCGAAGCTAATTTAATTAATTCCTTTAACATATTCTGATCTCCATATAAAATGATTAAAAAATTAATAGAAAGAAATCCGGAGAAAATTATAATTATATGGAAGTTATAAAAATTGGGCAAACCGAAAAACTGGGCTGGGTCGTTTTTACCTTCTGTCCACAGAATCTTCAAGATTCAACTGTTCCGCATATAGACCTTCGGTCTCACAGAAAAAAGACCCCCTTTTTCACAGAAAAAGACTTTTTCTCACCCAGAAAAACAAACTTTTCTCCCCAGAAATCATAAGACTATTGCTCCATCAAACACAATGGTCCCTCTGGTCCTCTCAAATATTCTCTATTAGATATTATAGTAATGAAGTAAGGCTTCGGATGTAAAGCTTTTGCCCTGGGCATTGCGGCTCCGCGCCTCGTCGTTCATCCACTGGTTAAACGCATGTGTGTGCAGGAACGTCTGCCGCCCATTCTTGTATGAGCTATAATTTAGATAAATTTTCTCTAACTATAGAATGAGCCTCAGAAATGGGACTCTCTACCAATTGCCCCATGACAATCGATCTATCTTCAATAAATGTATAGGGGATATCTTCTCCCTTGTCTTTATATACCAGAATACCGGATATGTTTAATGCCAATAAATATGCATAAGATTTGTTTGACTTTAACCCATAACAAGGAGCCATATCTCCAAAGTGGTTAACCAGTATTCCGCTAATAATTAATAGATGTTATTTAAAAATCCTTATTGAAACGTTTAAAATTGAAACGTTTAAAATTAATTGATTTTAATTATTAAAAGATCCCTATGTTCTATTAATTCTGAAAAAGATAAGGGAGGGGATCCGCTGCTTCTGCAATACTATTTGTAATGCTTTTGATAAGTAATACTATTGACTCAACGGTCTAATAGGGTCTACCGAGAAAGTAATAAAAATCTGGTGTTAAATTTTTGCCCAGGAATTTAATGAGGCTTAACCTGGCGGGGCGGCCATGGATAAAAAATTAGGGTGGCGTGATGCTCTTAATGAAATCTATAAGAGGAGTATTCAGCGGAGCCTCACGCGCAGAGATGTGGCTATATAAATTTTAGGGGCCTTGATACCTCGGAGTAATATCCCTATAGATATATTCTAATATGAACTACGGTCCTACTATAACGGTGTGAACCATTCAACGCAACGGAAGGAGGATATCTATAGGTTGAACTATGCTGCGATAAGAAGGAGATTAACTTATTTGATTAAGGGAACTCTTAAGATCCGTGTCAAGTTTTTGCCCCAACGGAAAACAAAAGGGACAGCAGCCTTTCGGTGCTGTCCCTTTGAATGAGTAGCGGGAGAGAGATTTGAACTCTCGATCTCCGGAGTATGAGTCCGGCAACTTAACCACTTGTCCACCCCGCGTCACTTACTATTAATATTACTGTTAATAAATTTTAAAACTCCGCATTTTTTAACATTCTATAATTTCTATCTGCTGCTATCTTTTTCGCCCTACTCATAACCACCCCTATACTTATTATGCCTGCTTAATTGATGTCCAACGAATTGTCCGGGCTTACCAGTCATTCTACTGGAGCTAGGAATCATTTCTTCATATCCTTGTTCCTCAGCTTCTTCTTCTAACTCTCCACTTACCTCTGAATGTTTTTCTCTTAAAAATCTAAGCAAGCTAATTCCATTCTCAAACTCTGTCACGAGATTTGAATCACTAACAAACCACATTATTGGAAGATTTTTTATTTCCTCTAAGCGACTATCTGTTTCATCTATCAGCTTTTTAATTTCTCTTTCATCTTTATCTAATGATCCAAAATTAAGATCCGGCATTAATGCATCTTCTTCTTGCCACTGCAATGGTCCGCCAAGATTATGTTCATAAAAATCAGGATCCACATAGCCCTCTTCCATTGACCTCTTCATCAATCTATAGTTTCTTTTTCCTGCTATTCTTTTCATTTTTATTCTCACCGTGACTCTTACTAAGAAATTAGTAGATAGTCTCGGTGAGAATATGATTGTCAAAATTTTGCCCAGGAAATCCTGGGCATTGACTGTTAAAGTAAATGGTGGAGACACACGGGATCGAACCGTGGACCTTCGCAGTGCAAGTGCGATGCTCTCCCAGCTGAGCTATATCCCCATTCCGTTAACCAATCTTATATGCCGGGACATTGCTATCTTCGGACCACAAAGGGTGACGTTTATCATCTTCGTAAATCTCTTCATGACAACCATAATACCACGTTCCCTTGTTCGCGTCAAGGGAAATCTTCATGAAGGTGATCTCATCAACATCATCCACCCCACCCTCATACCCGCGAACAACCGCGCGGGCATCTTGGTTCTCAAGTTTAGAGAGTTCCTTAATCAGTTCTGCTACAGTCATTACTCTACCATCCAAAACTCAGCGTCGATGATAAGCTCACCCGGCTCATCATTAGCTCGCTTAAGAAAGCTGCTATCATTAATTCGCTGCGGAAGCATTGCGAAAGGCATTGCGAATGTTGGATTCACAAGCACCGCACCAACTGCGATGCCAACAAAGAAGGCTGAAACTCCGAACAACATTTGTTATCCCTTTTCGTAATCGAAATCCTTATGGCCCATATCGTCAAAGATTCCAGAGTAATTGACCAACTCAAGGTAACAAACAGCATCCGTGGGCGTATCTCCGTATGACATGCCTCCGGTAAACAAATATAGAATGCCACCAAACTCCATTGTGGTTATATCCCGACGGATCGGGGCGGTGACGTAGTCACCGAACTGGCCTCGCAGAAGCTCAGTCGCGGCCTCTCTGATTCGCTCTCTTACCATCTCTCTGGTCTTAATCTCAATAAGTTCATCGAGATTAAAAAGCTCTCCTTCTTTCAGGTCATGCTCTGAGCTGTTTGCAATCTCTTCTGACTCGTACCACAGAACATCATCTGCGATAGTGTTAAGAGTAAGTCGGCTTAGGTTATTAATCCTGCGTTCGACAACACTCACTGCAAGCTTTGTATCGTGCGGATATTCACAATGATAAAGAAGGAAGTCAGCGCCCATGTTACTTTGCCTCTACTGTTTCAAAGTGCTTTAGATAAGTGTTGGATGTACTCAGGCTGCGAACATAAATGACCGGATAAATCATGACGTTACCCTATGGCGTTCCGCGCTTGGAACCATCGCAGGGACAGCAGGGATCACTACAACCACAGCGGTCATAATCATCGTCGTCCTCTTCATCGGACTCTTCCTCGTCATACTCGTCCTCTTCATCCTCATACATGTGAGAGTTGAAGTGACGCTCAAAGTCCGCAGCATCATCGAGCGTGTTTGAGCGCTCGTCACGATACGAACCATCGGGATTACGGGGCGGGAAATTAGTCATCATCTGTTCCATTCACAAGTTCAGAGGGGATGCTACAGCTTCCCTCAAAGATGGTTGTCTTTCGGTAATAGCTTCCGTCAGTTAGGACGACGGCAAGAGTGAAGTCATTTGAGTACTGCTGTCGCTCAATCTCTACTTCAAGTTCACATGACCCTAAGAACTCTTTAACAACTTCCTCAACGGTCGAGTTGAAGTCTTCAATGTCGCTTGCTTCAATAGGCATTATTATTCCTTACGCGTGTATGTGTTGAGGTGGTGGAGCCGGAGGGAATTGAACCCACTCGGACCTTTCGATGCCGGATTTACAGTCCGGGCCGCCTGCCTTAACGGTCTACGACTCCGATGGTGCTGGCGGAGGAAATCGAATCCCCAACCGCTTGATTACAAATCAAGTGCTCTACCAGTTGAGCCACGCCAGCGTTACTTGTTTGCTTTTAAAGCTGAGGCAGAGTGATAGTCTCACCAAGGGGAAAACTCGATTAATCATTGTCAGAACCCCATCGCTTCTGGAAACGGTTATCCGCGTTCCGGCCACTCTTGAATGCAGGACGCTTAGTATCGCCCATAGAGAAAGCAAGCTCCTTCTCCAAACCTTCGACCTTCCACCCGCGCTTAGTGTGATTCTCAATCTTCCGCATCAGACGACGCTGATGCTGATTCTGACGCTGTGACTTACTGCCATGCTGATTGCAACGACCCATTTTAGTATCCCTTTGTTGTGGGGTGTTCCTGACCCCTAGCTATAGTAGAACTATGATTCGTATCAGAAAATATCTATTCGAGATCCTTCCATGCGTACTTAATCTGCTCAAGAAGCGAAGGAGAAGGAGAAGGAGAAGCCTCCCTTACGGGAAAGCACTTAGGCCCATACTCATACACATTCTCAAGGTACTGGAGAATCGCATCATGCACATCGAACCTCGGAAGGTTAGGTTCCGACAGAGCGATAGCGGCAGGCGTTTCATTCAGCCTTCGTTCGGCCCACACTCGCCCCTCTTGCTTTGTAAGCTTATCCTTCTTATTCCAGAACGCAGCGCCAAAAAGAACAGCATTCTCCTTAAGGTTTCGCCGGTAAGCGATAGTCACGATGGGCTTGCGGTTCTCATCGCGGTAGTAAAAGTAGCAAATGTTCTCGTTCATCTTATTTCCTAAGCTTCTGCAATGGGAGACAGGCTCCCGAGTGTTTGTGCTAGCATAATGTTTCCACCATCGGTGGTAAGTCGAATCAATGGTCCCTTTTCATTGTCGTCGTAACAGACTTCTACCATTCCATCCAGATAGAGAGAAACAACTGACTGATTCATCTCAATGAACTCGCGTGTGTACGCGCCTGGGTTTGTCAGAATGTCATTTGCTTCGATAAGAAAGGGATCTTCTTCTTCTGGAATCTCCTTGAAGCGAAACCACATCTTATCATCCTCTTCCGGATTAAGCAGATCCTCTCTGCTCGGAGGGTTTAGGTCTTCTTCCTTAATGTCCAGATTAGTATCACTCATATCTTTAACTCCAATTAGCTTATCAGTACTCATCTCTGCAAAAGCCTTCAGAGTCCGGCTCATAATAGCAAAAATCTTCTTCAACATTAAAAGTAAGCTTCCCTTCCTCAAAAATCACCTCTCCCTGAAATCCCATTCCAGCTTCGTTGTAATTCAATTTGAATTTAAGCATAGACCAATCGGCGGCAATCTTTTCTAAAAGGGAGATGGGAGGGGCCCACGGAGTAATGAAGGAATAACGAATATATCCCGGATACTCATTGTCAATACTTACAGAGTTTTCTCCCCACTTTACGCCCCAGTTAGCAACTTCCCAATCGTATCCACAACCGGGATACTCTTTCTTTATAATCTCACATACCTTCTTCGCAGAGCCCTCAGAGTAAGGAAGCATTCTGATTTCTTCTGGAACAGGATACAGAGCATGAAAAGAGAAGTCAGAAATAGAGTCAGAGGCTGGAGCAATAGAGAAGATTGCTGCGGCTTTAATGTCATTAAACCCGCCCCAATCATCGGTGTTTAGCCGATTGAACGAGTTGTAACACTGTGTCGCCCCTCGGGCAAAAACTTTAAAAGCCTTTACATCTTCCTCAGAGCCAGAGATTTCAATGTTATTATCACACCAGTTTGGCATACTGCTACCGTCCCTAAATGTAACCGTGCGAGCGTCCACCCGCACGGTTACAGTGAAGATTAATCTGTCTGAGTTACTCGTCAATCTTCCAGCGTGCTTCGCGAGTGAAGATAAGGACAGACTCCTTCTGCTTTGCCTTAGAGATAATCTCTTCCGAACGGACAGAGCCGCAAATTGCCTTATCCCTGTGATAGAAGTTTCGGCTAGACTTATTCAAGTCCTTCTGATTGGCATAGCGAAGCTTTGTAACCTCGCCACCGTTGCTCAGAAACCTAGCAATTGCATCATCCATGTTTCGCTTACTCATAATAGACTCCTAAAAGATAGAGATAGTGGGCTTCTTCGGCTTCTTTGTAGACGACTTGCGCGGCTTACTTTCTTTCTTAAGCGGAGCACAGCGCAACTCTGACGCTTCATAGCCTTCCTTGATAGCTTTCCTTGCAAGCTCGGGCCACATAATGCTCGGAGCGGTGCATGAAAGACCAGGGTAACGCCCGCGCTTTGGACCTCCATTGCCAACCCAGTATCCTCCACGAGAATCCTTACTGAGCAAGTAATTGTTTCCTTCAAAATCGACTGTAATCATGCAAACCTCCGGCCCTCAATTGGTGACTTCTCGCTACACCCCTATATAGTAGGTGCAAGTTTCGTACCAGAAAATTGGAAACGAGGACCAAATATGGTATGTCAGGTTTTTGCCCGAGCGGGTGAAGTTACATATTTTCTTTTATTAAATACCAACCTACTATAGACGGGTGTAAGAGAGATGCCAGTAAGGAATCGGACGAATTTTCGTTTAGAATCCCTTAGCCTACTATAATTCGGTGCGGCACCGATTAACCCCGCCGCGAAGAAAGAGAGTTTGATATGACCGCTATTTTTGAATCTGAGAACACGGAGTCTGCCGTTCAGACAATTCGTCAGACGATGCAGGTTTCCACTGATGACAGTGGCACTCCCATTGTTTCTTTCGCCACGAATCGTGGCAAGGGCTCCGGCGCTCAGTCCATGCCGGTTGACCAGTTTGGTGACTATGTTACCGCGCTGGAAGAGATTGCTGAGTCTGGCATTCCCGAGGCTTCTGAGCAGACTCTTTCTGCCGCAGAGTCGCTGCGTCAGACCGTGAAGCAGGAGGACGGCATCGTGTCCTTCCGCGTGCGCTCGGGTAAGGGTGCGAAGCCTGCGAAGGTGCCTGCTACTGACCTGACCGAGGTTGCGGCGCTTCTCCGGGGCACTGTCAAGGCTGTTACTGCGGCAGCTAAGAAGCTCTCCTAAGCGGCTCTGACGGGGTATATGGGAACCGGGACAGCCCCGGTTCCCATAGCCTATGTAATAGATGTCAAGTTTTTGCCCCGAAGGTTAGAGGCTCCTGAGTAATCCCATCAAGATGTACCAGTGGATACATAGAATCCAAGAGTACCACGCCAAAAGAAGAACCAGCCCAATTTGGCTGAGCTTATTATTGATATGCTTAAAGATAAAAAAAAGTCCTGGCAACGACATTCCTAGCTTGACAAGAACAAAGCAAAGGGGGCTCTGCTTAATCGGGCCGACCAAGGCCGGATTTGTTTCGTTGATTCCAAAGAAGTAATACCAAATCATCGTGGCAACCATATCAATAGTGATAAGGAAGAGAAGGAAAACCACATGGCGCTTTGATAGTGACTTAGGAAGGAGCATCTTCATCTCTTTATATTACAAAAATAATAACTTTTGTAATGTATATTAAAGCTAAAGACTCAGAGGTTATTTGATCTTTTCCCTTGGGGCTATAACCTCTGAGTATGGCGTGCTTTCAATGCATTGTTTCCTGAGCTAGAAGCCATGCATAATCCGTACCACTTTATAGTAGGTGCAAGTTTCGTACCAGAAAAAAAGAATTGACCTATTTTAATTTCTGTGAAGTTTTTGCCCGGATGGGCTACTTAGAATTACCTAAGTAGCTTCTCCGTTTATTCCATTGAAAGGGTGATAGCTGCCAGGACTACAGCGAATGCATAGACTGCCAATTAATCTCCAAGAGTTTCTGTGGGAACCCACGTTCCTGCTGGAGTTAGAGCGAAGCATTCACGTTCGATAAGCTTGTACTGATACGGTGCAGCTTCCGCCTTACACTCTGCTCGGCGTGCATCCATATTGTTATCAACTACAATAATCAAGGCGAGGATGGTGATGATAATGACGATAAAAAGTCCAAAGAAAATACCTTCAATAGCGTTTTTCATTTAATTCTCCCTAGTAAAGATAAGATAGTGGTTTGCAGCCGGTAAAGTCTTTTCTTATACTGCTGTCACATGTAGTATTGTCAGGGTTTCGAAAGTACTAGTTCTGAACGATACAGTCCCCGCTTACGCGCATAAACTTATTCGTTTCCGAATCAACAAACTCCCATCCATCGGACTGAGCAGTCGAAGCCACCTTACCTGTACTAATCCCATCGTAGGTTACAACTCCGCCGCTATAACAAGTAACTTCCGCAGGGTCACCGAGGGAGGTGTATCCAGCAAGAACTGCATCCGTGCAACCGCACATGAGAATAGCCATAAGAATCATCACAAAAGTCTTCATCGAGAGTCTCCTTCTTTGTTGAAAATTGCCCTGCTGCTGTTTAATACTTACGACTCGCGGGCCAAGAGTAATTTTGTATGCAAGACCAGCAGCTACTCTTTGTCAATTACCTAACGAACATTTTTGCAATTTCAATCCGGTCGTCGCAGCTAGAGGCAGAGAATTCGCTATTCCACTCCCAATCATCCTCGTCGCCATCGAAGAACTGTCCAATCCACTTTTCCGCCTCTACTCTCGCACACTCATATGTGTGAAAGATTTCAATATGAGTAACTCCCTCTTGAAATTCACCCATCGTGAGCATCCAAACAGTCATTACAGGTCCAATGCTATGACTGTCGTCGCAAACGTTGCTCCACCAAAGATAATGGCGAAGGCACTTCCGGCAGAGAAGGTCGCAAGCACCGCAACAGCGCGGACCCAAACTTCCCAATCAGCCGGGTTGAAATCGAGAGAAATGAGACTCCCAATGAGGTAGCCGGGAGTGACCCAGACCGTAACGCCCACAAGAAGGGCGGCAAAACAAGCAATCAAAAACTTCAGCCAGTCGGGCATTTCTATTTTCTCCGTGTGTGGATGTATGTGGATGGAATGGTGAGCCCTCTCGGGGTCGAACCGAGGACCTAAAGATTACTTACCACTATAGTTTTCACTACCACCGAAGTGTTTGCGGTCTGGACTTTCTCTTTACCCTCGCCTTTACGCGCTAGGGTACTGCCCGTCAAGTCTCTACACGTTCAGTCTAGTTACCTAGAAAGCTTCGCTCGGGATTGCCATTTTACAGGGTTCCCCGAATTTGAGCAGTTATTCGATAAGGGTTTCCCCTTAAAGCTCCCATTATTTCAAAGTCTTTTGCTCTAACCTGCTGAGCTAAGGGCCCATTCCATTCTTACTCTGTCATAAGATAGTTGCTATAGTAGCTTCTTTCTACAGCAGTTTTTATATTATGACAATTCGCACACCTAACTTCACACTTTTCTATTTCTTTCTCAATTGTCTCAATACAATAACCTGCGCCAACCATTTTGGCAAGATTATATTTCTTGTCCCTAAAGTGATCAAACTCTAAAGCCCTTGGGTCATCCATTCCACAGTCAACACATGGATGCCCACTTAAATAATTAAAAATAAACTGCTTGTTCTTTATCTTTTGCTTTTTGCCTCTAGCGATAGTTCTTTTTGCTTGAGCTTCTTTGTTCTCTGAATAGTAGAGGCTGGATTAAAAGCCAAACACTCAGGGCTGTGGGTGCGTACACTTGGATTATAGGCACCCACAGCCCGTTGTCAAGAGGATTTTTATCTGGGGCTCAAAGCCCACAATTCTGTGAAGCGTGCCCCCAGCAGACCGCAGCCGTGAAGCCAGCCGGAGGACTTTAAGCGATTGGTTAATCGCTCTTATTCAGCTTCTTTCCGGCGGCAGTAACTGCCTTAACCGTGCCGCGAAGGAGGGCGGCGACTTCGGTCAGGTCAGCGGCGGGAACCTTAGCGGGCTTTGCGCCCTTACCGCTTCGGACCCGGAAAGAAACAATACCATCCTCCTGCTTCACCGTCTGACGAAGCGACTCAGCAGCGGAAAGCTGAGCCTCTGAAGCCTCGGGAATACCCGACTCAGCAATCTCTTCCAGGGCAGTAACGTAGTCGCTAAACTGCGCCACCGGCATCGTCTGAGCACCGCTTCCCTTTCCGCGATTCGTAGCGAAAGAAACAATGGGAGTGCCACTTTCATCGGTCGAAACCTGCATGGTGGAACGGATGGTCTGAATGGCACTCTCAGTGTGCTCGGATTCAAAAATGTTCTGGGACATAACGAAAGTCTCTCCTGCGACGGTTGTTGTTGTTGTGTCGCACTCAACTATAGTAGGACAAGAAATGGTATCAGAAAAATCTCTAACGCCTCTTCTCAATCCCGTTCTCGTCTTACACCACTAGATAGTAGGGTAATGAGAAATAAACGAAAACCCTTGTGAAGTTTTTGCCCTGCGGGTTTGCTTACTTCTTGGAATAACTGGGGCTTACATGCTTTTGTGATATCAAACTTCCGCCAACTATAATCCACTGAACGAAAACCCGGAGGATGCGATGGATAGTGTGAGACTTCGAAGAGGCGATTTGGTAAGCGTTACTTACAACGGACGCAATGGATCAACTGTAGGGTTTTTTAAGGCAGAAATCCTTAGCGTATTTAAGAATACTTCTCTGGTTCGCTTTGAAGATAAGATTGCTCCGGACTATCCAGACGACACTTGGAACCCAGACCTTGGCTACCACTTTGTCGATTCAGACCGAGGCTATGTGGACGAAGTTACGAACGATTCACTCATCCGCGTTGGGCTATAAGATTATGGATAACTGGGGAAGTTACGTCGCGCATTACAAGGATGGAACAACCTGGATTTTTGCGGCTCGCCATTGGCGCGAAGCATGGGAACGAGCAACATACCATTACCCCGACCTTGATAAAGTAGAAACAAAGAAGGAAGCACAATGAACCGTCGCAAGTTTTTTGCCCAGCTTAAGAAGCATGGGTTCTCTAAGTCCGACCTACAGATGACCCGAGTTGGACTCACCTATGATAGGCCTCATAACGGAGGCCGCATCAGGGTAACGGTCCCTAAATCTCATAGCGAAACCTTTACCATTCTTGGTCCTGTTAACTACAGCGGAATCTTTGTCAATGGTGATCTAAAGCAGTGTAACTGGGGCAGCGTCGTTAAGCCTTCCGAATTCGGAATGGAAAATATGCTGGAGGTTTGTATCGCACTTATCTCTGGCGACTTGGCGATGGCAGAGGCATGACACATCCGCCAGGAAGAGATTCTGACTGAAGAGTCTCAGCGGTTCGAAAGGCGAAACAGCAAGGTGATTTTGCCTTTGCTGTTTCGCCTTATAAAGCTTGTGAAGTTTTTGCCCCGAAGGGCTGAGTTCACTACTCAAACTTTCCCTACCACGACGATGAATAGATAATCTCATATCCATCTTGGAGATACTTTTCGGCCTTGGACAGAAAATCCCAAGTATCTTCGTTCTGCTCAGGACGCGATTCGCCCCAGAAAAACCCTGCGGTTTTGGTCAAGCCGAGATATTCATCGGTCAACTTATCGAGGTCTGCCCTGGTAAGCCTCAACTCAATACAGTTGAAATGACCTTTGCCACCGCGCCGAGCATAAAGATCGGCCATCCAACCTTCAAGATTTGCGTGCTTACGCCAGTACATAATCTCGGTATCTTCTTTGCCGCTCTTTCGAGCGAAAGCATATTGGTCAAGTCCCATTTCTTATCTCCTATTCAACAGGGTTCTTCTCTCACAATAAAATAATTTAAAGGTCGTAGAGAGCGAGAGTTCTTTGTTAGCTCTCGTCATGAGAGATGCTTCACCAGCATCTCGGTCTTGTTGTCGAAGGTGAGGTCTGTAGTGACCTCTCGAGCCACCATCGTCTCTCGGTTCACGAGATACAGGATCCCCATGGAGATGAGGACAATCAGCTTGTCGATCTCCTTCTCCTCCCAATGGTCGAGTAGGCGTCCATGAAGCTGAAGTGAGAGAATCTGGGAGACTGTGACGTTCTGGACAAACTTGTGTTCCATGATGTACTCTATCATTCGTAGTAAGGCCGTTCAGACGGCCATGCGCGCGCGAAGTGCCTCTGTACAATGACTTCAATCTTCTCTCCGCCCAACACAGAGTAGATATCTCCGTGTCCTTCTCCGTGCTCCTTTCGGAGGTCATCTGCAATTACTTCTGCATGATGCTCGTCCGTGGCTACACGCGACTCGATAGGCTCGCCAGTATTATACCACCAACCGCCCTCTTCCGGGCCACCATAATGCCGAGTAATCGCATAAACATTCACATAAGTACGGTAGGAACACATCTTAGTTCTCCTAACTCAAGGTTACTGCAAAGTGGCTCAAGTGCGTGAAGTCATTAGTAACCCGATTCTGCTGAACGGGACTGGTGTGAAAGGAAATCACACCATTAACCTGTGAAATAACAGGTCCACCAATCTTACTAGGAGAAACCTGCTTCCTAGTTGTCCACGGCTTGTCACCATCGTAAAAGGCGATTTCATCGCCCATTTCTTCATTGAAGTTAAAGGGCGTGTTAAGCTTAAGGTGCGATACTGCACGCGTCCGCGCCTGCTTTCTAGAGGGAGCCTCGACCTCGTAAGGGTGGATTTCTCCGACGTAAAGCGTCAAGTAATATTTCATCTTACCTCCGATGGTGAAGTTCGCGTCCTACGCCAGTTTATAGTTGGGCAGAAATTCGTATTAGAAAATCGAAATCTTCCCTTCGTCTTCTTTCTTATCCAGCGTGAACTCAATCGGTCCACCACAACCGCGATGAGTGTAAGTGGCGTAAGCAGCGTGCTTTGGCATCCGCGCCTTGCGGTACTCATAGCCACACCGAGTACAGACACACTTAATCTTCTTTTCATTCCGGCGCTTCAAACCCTTAGTGTCATAGTTGTGACACCGATGATTCTTATGCTCTCCGGTAATATCGTCCATCATGGAATGAAAATTGTAAGTATGGCCCCCCTCATTGTACTTGTGAATCAGATAGGCATGAACCATCTCATGAATCATAGTCCGACGAATCTTCTCTTCATCGTAATCATTATTACGAAAGAGCTTATCAGACAAATCAATCTTCGTCGGCTTAATGCTTCGCCCGTAGAAAAGGTCCCTCTTTGCGTCCTTATCCCATTCAAGGTGACATCGACCCGCTGTCGTCGTCATTCGGGTATTCCAAACGACAGGAATCGTAGGAATCTCGTTGTTGAAATGCTTGGCATTAAGCTCATGAAACATATTTACGATATTGGGTCTAATGAGCACTTCCGGCCTCCATGTGGTTTTAGTCTCGCTACACCAGATTATAGTACGAAGAAGATAAATATCAGAAAACTATGTTATGTTTTTGCCCGAAGGGCGGCTCCCTACTGCCATGCTCTTCGCTCTGCCCACTCGCCAGGGGTGATCCCTGTCATCAGATTGCTCATAGTCATTTTATAGTCCCGTGAATCGAAGTTGTGTCGATGTAGTTGGCGGCACAGACGACAAACTCAGGCGATTCCGACCTGGGCGACATTTTAACCTCTATCCGTAAACGCTTGTGAGAATCCAGCTTGGGTCGCCCTTAAGCCACCTCGGTCCAAACTTTGCAGCAAGCTTCTCTCTTGCAATCCACAGCATAACTTCCCACTCAGGCTTAACAATAAGCTCTTTAAGAGACATTGGATGGCCTCTGGATGCTCTGTTGACTGACTCTGTTACCCCAAGGCCCCACATAGAGTAATCATAGGAGCAGTGACAAATCATTTCAACGCCCAAGTCTTTTGACGCTTCGTTTCTTACCGCCCAGGTGTCAGACTGTTTTGCCCCATTGGCCATCCAAATACAATCATCAGGGTCAAGTTCGTCGTCTTCCCATTCAAAGATAGCCATCGAGGAAGATTGCAACCTTGCAAGCAGTTTCTGTTTACTTCTCATTAGCCTACTATCTAGGGAGTCATCTTCCCAGTGGAGCCAAGGACGGTCCTCTCCGAAGTCCAATCCCCAATACAAAATACCTGTGCTGCTAATTCCCACTATTCATAACCTCCTAGTTTTTCCCATACATCATCATAGAAAATAAGATCTTTCGTCCTGCCGCGAATCTTATCAGACATTATTCAGTCCAAGAAGGAAGGCTGTCCGCAGAGTTCACCCAACCGAAGTGGGTGAATCCGTATGTATCCGAAAGCCAATCGGAGATTTCATCCTCGCCTTCAAGCGAGAGAGGAAGACTAACTCCCTCCGGAAGCTTCGACAGCCTAAGCGCCTCTGCATACGGCAGAGTCTCAAGGTCTGTATCTCCGAAGTCCCAAAACACAATAATGCTACGACTCATGTGGTTCTCCTATTCGTAAACGCTCGTCCACGAGTGCGGGTGTGCCTAGCCCATACAGCATAGCCCTGCTGCGGGCGTCGTCAAGGGAAGGTGCCTTAAAAATCTTCACGGTTCCACATTCAAAGATAGCCTCAAACGTATCCCAGATTGAACCGTATAAATGCTGCTCAACAAGATGCAACGCAAGTGCGCTCATCGGTTCCTCCGGTTTTTAATCCACAAATACACGCGCACGCACCAAAGTGACTCGTATCCCTTAATACACGCGCGTGCATAATCAAGCTGATCGACAAGCTTTTCCGCCGTTTTGACCAGCCTGTCACCAGCGTTCACACAGAACGAATAGCTCTCCTTATATCTGTGGCGCATTTCTGCTGCCACAACATTCCAATCTGCAATCGGGTCTTCCGTTGGTTTTGGGTCTTTCAACATCACTTTACTCCGCCTCAGAATGGCGTTTTGGAGCCTCGCCTCCCAGTTAGTCTCCAAAACACTGAGACGATAGCAAGGCACGGCATACTCCCTAAGAAGCAGCATGATGTTGTTTGCTCCAACATCATTGGCGCTGTGGACAATGACCGGGATTCCTCGCTCAATCAGATGGAGCCGAGCGACCTCAACTCCCGTCCAAAGCGGCATATCATGGTCAAGCAACACAGCATCAAAGTCATAAGCCTTGAGGTAAAACTCAACAACTTCCGGTCGGTCAGTTACAAAGCAATCAGCGGTCTTCGCCAACTTGTCGAACCGAATCGGCTCGTCATCAATGCAAAGAAACTTCATTACAGGCTCCGATGGTTCGGTTTTCTTTCTTACGCCTAGCTATAGTTGGCACGATTTTTGTATTAGAAAATCCAGTAACAATTGTAAGGTTTTTGCCCCGGTGGGATATTTTGTTTAGCATCCATTAGCCTACTATAAATGGCCGAAGGAGACTGGCATGACGAATGAAAATGTTGTTTGGTGTTGGATTAAGGGAGAATCAGGTAAGGCAGGGAACCTTTCCACCGATGGAACCTCCCTTTACTCTTACCGTCTGAAGATTGCAGAAAGGAAGGATGGACTGAATCGAGTCTACGATTACACTTCATCCGGTATTTATAAGTCTCAGACCACCTCTCGCCATGTTGGTTTGGCTCTGAGGCTGGCCGGTCATTCATTCCTTGACTTGCCTCCAAGCTACTAGATAAACAACCTACCTATCTAGGCTTAAGTTGGATCTGTCCAACTTAAGCCGTGTTTAAATTGTAAAGTTTTTGCCCTGTGGCTTTCTAACAAGAAAGCGACAGGAGGATGAACAACGCTGCGAATCCGAAGCAGATCGGCCAGAACAGGCTTTCTTTTTGCATCTTATCTCCTAGGTCAGAAAATCAATGATTTGCTGTTTCTTTCCGGTTTGTTTAATGCCTTCTGTATCCTGCGGAGTCCAAACAAAGTTGTCAAGTCCCCACTCTCTATTATTGGAGCTCATATCCAAATCATCAACAGCAACCCAATGAGTTACCTCGGGGTGCTCCGACAGCCAATCAAGGATTTCCAGGGACCTTTCCTGCTCATATTGATAAAACCGATGAAAGGGAAATCCATCAGGAATATCGAAATGCTCCACCATTTTTGTGGTTCCAATCGGAGCCTTACTGACTCCTTGTGCTAGGTAGTATTCTCCCAACTCTTCAAGATCAGCGTGCCGTCGCCAGTCGGAAGACACAATGATTTCCGCTCCGGTTTCCTCAAGAATTTCATTTAGAACTTTGATAGCCTTCTTATCAAAGTTATCAAACAATGCATCCAAAGGGCGCTTCCCTTGCTCAATATCATCATAGCCGGGGATAGCCTTCCGCTTCTTGGCTCGACTGCCCCAGTTACTAAAGAGGCATATCACTCCATCATTATCTAGAAATAGTGCTTTCATTTCATACTCCATTAAGCATTATACTCATGAGGGGAAAGATGTCAAGAGCGACTTTAGTTGTATTTTTGGTTTGCCCTATACTCGCGCATGTCTTCGACATTCTGCCAGGGGCGTTCAGCGAGCCGAAGAATATTTTTGTGAAACCAATGAGTATCCGATGTAAAGAAAATTGTCATAGTTCCTCTATCTCCTTAGATTCTCACGTATTCGCCGTGAAGTCCACAGCAGTAAAACACGGTGTTTCCGACTGCCCACTTATCCATGATGTGATGGTGGCCGAACATCCAATATGCAGGCTTGTGCTCGCACAGATTGAATACATTATCAAGGTTCTTTGGGGTTGCCGAGTTATTTCGATTGTACTTCCAGATTCCAATTTGGAGTGGAGCGTCATGCGTCACAACAACCACCGGCTTGTAACTCTCCATTGTATCGAAGAAGTCAGCAAACTCATAGGATGAAGGAGTCTCTTCCGGCCACCAATCAATGCCTTCCGTCCTCCATTGTCTGTCTATTGACTCTGCTCCACCAAAGAAAAGATGCTTTACTCCATCCAACTCAATCCCCTGTCCCCGATGAACATAGTAACAATCCTTCGCAAGCTCTGTCAATCCACCTTCCATTGGAGCAATAGAGTTCCAATGCGGCCAGTTATCATGGTTTCCGCCACAAGTGTACCAGACAGGTCCCGACTCTCTGTTGTCGAAATACTCCTTTACAGCACACTTATGACTCGGCCTATCTGGCCCAGCGAACATCATCCCAAAGTCGCCCACCTGAACCACGATTTCACAGCCAGCACTTCGAGCCAATACATCAATAGTCTTAATAGCAGAGAGGCTGCTATGAATATCACCAACATAGAAAATCATGATTTGCCCCTCTTTCTTCACCATGTGATAGTAGAGCGAAGTATAATATTAGAAAAATATGTTATGTTTTTGCCCTGGAAGGGGATTCAATTTGAATCCCCTTCCAAGCTCCTTTAATCCGGTGTATCGTCAGTTGTTGGAAGTTCCCACTTTCGCGGTGGCTTGCCAGTCATCTTCTTCATGACCCACTCTGAGAGGTCATCGTGAGTCAAACCTGTGTACTGCTGCCGGATTGCAAGCTGCCAATACTCAGAGAGGTCCTCTTGAGCCTGCAAAACAAACTCCTTACGAGTAAACTCCTCATTTACCTTGACAAACCCATCAATCCAACCAACAACCTCTTTCCTCGCAACCTGATATGCCTCGTCATACACATCAAATTTTTCCCGCAACAAACTTGCGTGAGGCTCGTAGAGCATATCGCAAAGCTCTTCCGACATACCCGCACACCATGCATCCCCAACCGCTCGCGGAGTCATGCCATGAATCACTCGATGCATTGCTACATACTGAGTGCCCTTGACCTTCACCCGATGATTGAGCTTTCCATCAAAGTATGACAGAACCCAACCTTCATCTGTGTAAGGAAGAATCTTCGCCAACTCCTGCATCCGTTCCAAAAGATTTTCTTCTATTGGAACAAACAAATCATAAAAAGCTTCTGAGTTGTCGTAAAGCGCAATGTTGCACTCCGGCATCAGGCCAGCGTCCAATTCACCACCATCACGCGTACGCATATTCAGCAGAGTAAGCCTCTCTGTGTTGTGCGGAATCACACTTGGGAGCGAAAATCGGTCCTGCGGATATGTGTACTCGAAGCTCCAAGTCACATCCTTGTGCGGAGTAAGCATAACTTCAAGGTTGTATTTCTTGATTAGCTTCCACGCTCCATCAATGTATTCATTGTCCAGGCTCCCACGCGTGGACACATGCAGTTCGCCCTGCAAGTCAAACCATGCATTGATAAGCGTTCCATCCAGCTTCACCAATGCAAGACTGGGGGCAAAACCTTCACACACATCCGGCTCATGCGAATTGAAAAACTTTCTCATAGGCCGACAGACAACCTGACCATCCTGAAAGACAATGCCCCGTCCCTCAAGTGTGGTGTCCGTCCACTTGCGCGCGAATGTGGTTTCGTTTGTATAGTTAAAAAGCTCGAAAGAGCCTCTTACTTGGCGCTTTAGAAGGCCGTCTTCTGCGGCCTTTCGAAAATCTTCAATGTTAAGCATTATTTGCCTCGGGAATTCACTCTTCATTCCACTTTCTCCATGCCTCAAGTTGTGGGTCATCATCCTCTCCCCAACGCTGATTCAATCCTTGCTCAAGAAACAAACCTTCTTGGTCCAATGCCCAAGCAATAGCCGCTTCCGAAGTTAGAATATTACTATCATCAAGAAAATCAAGAATATCTTTATCATCCCAACATTCATCCACAGACGTACACGTACCTCTGCCTACTTTTGGATGACCACGAATTGCATCTACTCTGTGCATCTTATACTCCTACTCCCACATGAGTAGTCACACGCGTCCCCGCGTCCACAGATACAGTCATCGCCGGGGTGTCCGTTACAAGCCATGTTACTTACTCCATCGTTCAGTGCGAGAAAAGATAAAGGATTCTTCCTTCTTATCTTCCCGCTGAATGAAGGTCTTTGAGTTTTCCGAACCAGAAATCGCCCTATCTCGCTGAGAAAACTTATGGCTCGACTTCCTTACATCCTTGACAGTGGCAGCCTTCAAACGGACCACCTCTCCGCCATTGTTGAGAAAAGCCTCGACCGCACTGTTGACATCTCGCTTGCTCATTTTGATTCCTTTCTATCCGAAGATAGAGATTGTATTCTTCTTTGGCTTCGCGGAACGAGGCTTTGAGACCTTCTTTTCCTTCTTCTCTGTGACGAATTCTGCCCGGTCTGCTCCCTGCTCGATTGCTGCGATAATCATCGCGGGATACATGATGGTCGGAGCGGCGATACTCATCCCAGGGTAACGACCCTGATTCTCGCCGCCGTTACCAACCCATACTCCGCCAGTGTTAGACCTCAAATAGAGATAGTTATTGCCTTCAAAATCCACAGTGACCATTCAAACCTCCGGCTTACTTTGGTTGCCTCGTACTTCTATATAGTTGAGCAATGGTTAGTAATAGAAGGCATCTAATGAGACTTCAGTGCGATGTGAGTTTTTTGCCCAGTTAATGTAATCGATGCCGACAGAGAGGGGTAGTAATAAGCCTTACAAGTTGGCACGATTATTTATTTGGCACCAAACTTGCTAATGCAAGAACTGTGCCAAGAACAAATGCAAATCTTTTGCCCGAGTGTATGTGTTAAGTTTTTGCCCGGAGGGTAATGATAATCTTTATCATTACCCTCGTTGGGAGTAACACAATGGGGTCACTGGAACCGATTACCAGCGGCGTCCTCGCACGGCTAACTTGCCGCCAAATGACCTAAAAGCGGTTAACTCTTAGGTGCTTCCGGTCACTATCCGGCTGGCCTTCATCCCATTGTGTTACTTCTTACTCCCTTTCCCACGGAGCGCGGGTGTCACCGTTCTTCCAGTCGTGCTCATAGTTGACACGCATACGCTTGATTGCAGCGAGCGGAACACCGTGCGTGTTTCGGGCAAAAAGTTCATCATCCGTCAGCCCACCGTCGAAAATCGAAACGACGGTTACACCGCAGTTATGGTCCGCAGCCATTCGCAAGTAAGCTTCCATTTCCCACCGACTGACGAAGGTGTTATGGACGATTACATGGTCAAACCTGCAAGCCGCCAGCGCGCGTAAGGTGTTCTCCTGACACTGTGCGTGAGCCTGGGGCAAAAACTTCGCGTCAAAGCAATACACTTCGTCGCCCAGGTCCTCATCCCACTCCACGAAGTAATCGTCAGCAGCATACAGCGGGTATTCTCCCCGGAAGGGTCTTGCGAGCGTTTCCGCGAGGGTGGTCTTTCCCGAACCGGGCAGACCGCGAATCAAGTAAAGATGAGTCATTGTTGCTCCTACGCCTCCGCGTACCAAGTTGTTCCGTGACGACGCATCATCGCCTCAAAAATATCGTAAGCATCGAACCAGCGCCGTCCAGGGGAGTCACGGTCGCTTCCATCCCATCGGTCGAAAGCATCCTGGTCAGTACCGTACATCCACACGCACCAGTGGTATCGCTCGGTTTCCATACTGTCTCCTTCGCTTATAGATAGTAGGTTAATGAGAAATAAACAAAAACCACCCGCGCCCGCGTGGGCAAAAACTTAACATCAAAACCTGAGAAGGACGGGCACGCCTCAGCGTGCCCGTCCCCTCGTTCCCTTTCGGGGGTCTTACTCGGCGGGCGCGGCGGGAGCCTTCGCCAGCTTCTTTCCGGCAGCCGTCACAGCCTTGACCGTCCCTCGGAGCAGCGCGGCGACTTCGCTCAGGTCGGCGGCGGGAACCTTAGCGGGCTTTGCGCCCTTGCCTGAGCGCACGCGGAAGGACACGATACCGTCCTCGTTCTTCGCCGTCTGGCGCAGGCTCTCAGCCGCCGAAAGCTGGACCTCGCTCGCCTCGGGAATGCCGGACTTTGCGATTTCCTCCAACGCGGTGACGTAATCACCGAACTGGCTGACCGGCATCACCTGGGCACCCGAACCCTTCCCGCGATTCGTCGCGAAGCTGACGACGGGGATGCCGTCATCATTGGTCGAAACCTGCATCGTCTGGCGAATGGTCTGGATGGGGGACTCGGTGTGCTCGGATTCAAAAATGTTCTCGGACATGGTAACAGTCTCCTTGCGGCAGGTTGATTATCGGTGCCGCACCGAATTATAGTAGGCTAAGGGATTCTAAACAAAAACTGCTTTCGCTTCCCGCTGCTCGACTCTCTCTCTCGACTCTCGCTTACACCACTAGATAGTAGGCTAATGAGAAATAAACAAAAATCGGGATTGTCAGGTTTTTGCCCGGCGCCCATGTTGTTGTCGAACTTTTTACCATGCAATATCTATGCCAACAAGAACCATGCCAACTTAAGTTGATTCAATGCCCGCCGACTTGGCATGGTTTTTTATGGCATACTTCTTGCAAGTGTTAATCTTTTGCCCAGGATTATACTTGGCATGGTTTTTTATGGCATACTTCTTGCAAGTGTTAATCTTTTGCCCAGGATTATACTTGGCATGGTTTTTTATGGCATACTTCTTGCAAGTGTTAATCTTTTGCCCAGGATTATATAATCATTTGATAATGATTATAAGAATCATTATCAACTAGATCGGGCAAAATTTTGACAAATTGAAAAATATTAGTTGCCAGCCCCGGAGGACTGGCTTACTAATTCTTAACAAGGATAAAGGTCCTGAGCCTCAGCGAGCAGGAGCGCACGCGCCAGCGGCTCATCAGAATATCCGGCATTAATCTGAGCCTTTGCTCCGTTCAGCCCTGACTCGTACTCTGGACCTTCCGACCCATAGCGGGCGATGACAGTTGGGAACCCCCTGGGGGTTCCCTGTTCGCAAAAATAAAGGTCATGGTCGTTCTCATGCCCCAGGAAGGTGCAGCAGGAACAATCGTGCAAAAACTTTGGATTCTTCATTTTTATTCCTCAGAGCCAAATCGCTCAGTCCACTCCATTGGAATGGGGGTGTTACTTCTTCCAGCTAAAGCGGATGTGGCGGAAAAGATACCCTATGCCCTCATACATGAGGATACACGCGCCAGAGAACAGAAGAACGTCAAGGAAAGAGTCGAGAATAATAGGCATCTTATTCCTCCAAAAAGGCGGCATCGGTCGCGGCCCGACAGGCAGCGTACCATGCATCGAGAGACAGGCGACCTCGCAAGTCTCGCAGGCGGGCAGTCTCATCGGTCGAACGCACAACCGCACGGAGAACATGCGAGGTCGGTCCATCGACACAGCAGACAAGTGCAAGATTCACAGTAAGGCGGGAGTATTCCACACTAAGAAGGGATTCCTCATCGTCATCGTCATGTTCAGTCCAGATACAGTAAAACATTTTTCTTAATCCTTGCGTGCGGGGTCAAGTGACTTTGGGGTTCCGCGAATAGTGTAGGTTCCATCTCCGTTGTCGTTAACATCGAAGTAATCGTTCTTCGGCTGAATGCCATGCATCCACTTGCACGAGAACCTGTCCTCAGAGTAGACTCCGCAAAGGTCCATCAGACCGTGGAAGCCAACCGTAATTGTCTCCAACTTTTTGTCCTCTGCTGCCTCCGTCTCTGCCTCTGCCGCCTTTTTGGAGACTCGCTCTACCGTGCTTCGCAGCAAGGCAGTCACTTCGGGCAAAAACTTCGCCTCGATTTCCAGGGACTCAATCGAGTCAGGGTCGCCATTTTCGAGCCGAGAAACGAAAGCCTCAAACTCTCCGACCGGGATGGACTGCCTTCCACCTTCGGTTTCCCAGTTAGTACAGAACTCGACCAGCAACCCGTCGCTCGTCGACGTCGCCACCATAGTCTGACGGATAGAGGCGATGCAAAGCGGGTTGCTGCGTCGGAGGGGGTCAACGAAATTACTCATCGTCTTTTACCTTCTTTCGGCAAGCGGCCTTATTCGCTGCCTTCTTATCGTTGCCGTGCTTTCCGGCACCATTGCGGAGGATAAACTCCAAGGGAACCCGAGACTTTCCGGGGGAAACCACAATGCGGTCAACCTTGCCAGCGGCGCGCTCTGCGCGCTTTGCGTCCCGAGCCTTTCGGCGGCGAGCTACGGTCTTTGACTTTGACTTTGCCATTTGATTTCTCCCTTCGTCTATAGATAGTAGGCTAATGAGAACTAAACAAAAACCATTTGTTAATCTTTTGCCCCGTTTATCGACAGAGATTAACAGATGCAATATCTGTGCCACCTTGTTGATAAGAATCTTATCAACAACTGGGCAAAAGATTCACAAATGGTTTTTGTTTATTTCTCATTAGCCTACTATTTAGTGGTGTAGAGACACCACAACGGAGGCAGAATGACTGACGACGGCGACCGAGGTTACGATGATGGTTACGACGGAGTACGGCCCAGAGAAAAGGATGCCGCAAACCCCTTTTACGCTGCCGGGTATCAGGAAGGGTACACCGAGGCGAAGGAGCTCTGCGACGGCTTCGTTCCCCGTTGGGCCGCCGAAAACTGGCAGATTGTAAGGAAAGCTCAGGGCTGGGTCAAGCCCATCGTTCGGCAGGAAGAATCTGCCGATGATACTGAGTGGCGTCGAGAGCAGGCGATGGAAGCTGGAATGGCTTTCGGCTGCAACGCCTTCAACGAAATCATGGGCTGGGACTGAGCAAGCAAGAGTCGTGCCAACCTTTGGGGAAAGAATCCTGGAGGTTGGCACGGTTTCTGCAAGCAAACAATGTCAATCTTTTGCCCGAGGGGAGCAGCTCTATAATGTATATTACTTGCAAGTAATATACCAAGTCAGTCCGGGCAAAACTTTTACATTTAATATAAAGCAAAACACGCACCATAAATGCGTGTTTTGCTTTAGTTCAGCAAACTTATGGGTTACTTCACAGTCGCCCATCGGGTCCAGTAGTGAACGGAAGTCAGGTACGCAGCCTCATCCAGTTCGACACCGCTTCCACCCTGTTCCTTGCCCAGAGCATTCCGAAGCATTGTGGTCGGTCCAATCGGGGCCTCAAGCGGTTCCGTGCATGAGTTAATGGAGACAATACCCCACTCCCCGGAAATATTGACACCTTCCGAGTGAAGCTGCTCCGCAGAGTACAGAATCAGGTCGAGATAGGGCGCAACTTCCGGCTGCACGCTTCCGCGCGGGAAGTGACGAGTCAGGACCGGAAGCTCTGTCATTCTGCGAGAAACATATTCCGTTCGCAAAAGATGCTCATTCTCGGAAGTAATCTCAACCACTCCCGCCAGGGCTCCCCAGGTGTTTTCCACAAACGCATGCTTGCAGAAGGGAGCATATCCGGGCCACAGCTTGGGCAAAAGATTGTTGACCTCTCGCTCAAACTGAGGGGGGAAAATCCCCGCAATCTTCGTGCCAGCGAAGTCAGGGGAAAAGTGTCGGCCGAGGGCGAAGTCAGTCAGGGAAATGCTCATTATGCCAATCCGGTTAGAGTTTGCAATCTTTTCCATTTTACTCTCCATCCTGCCAGGAATTGGTCCACTTGAAGTTTCGGGCACAGCGGCGAAGCTCGGAAGGCACACCCTTTGCGTAGGCCAGCCACTTATCCTCAATCCAGATGTAGGTGTAAAGCTGGACACCTCCGGTTTCTTCGCTGTAGAAGCTCTGCGAAGAAACTACCTTGATTCGGTCAACACCCGGAAGGTCAAACTCCCAGCCCTCAAAGGCATCACACCACTTGCGGACCAGCGGATTTTGAGCCAAGTAATCATTCTGCTCGGCGGTGCGGTCGGGAAGGTCGGGCCAAATGAAGTCGGGCATTGTTGTCTCCGCGTGAGTGTTTCTGTGCCTATAGATAGTAGGTTAATGAGAAATAAACAAAAACCATTTGTTAAACTTTTGCCCGATTCTATATCTCTAGAGATATAGAAGTCTCCTAACAACCACTCCGGGCAAAAGTTTGACATTTGATGTGCGCCAAAAGGCCCCGGACTATCCGGGGCCTTTTGGGATGAGGCTACTCGATAACGGAAAGCTGAAACGCTTTGGCGAGGTGAGAGAAGACCTTTGGCGAACAGGCCTCCCCCCAACTGCACCTCGCGTTGTGAAGCTCCAGGGCTCGACTGAGAGCATCCGCCACGGTTTCCGCCCGAATGTTCCAGATGCATGTTGCCGTCTCGACTCGGAAGATGGGGTTCGTCGTTCCGCGAGGCACCAGGGCATCAATCGCGTGCTTTGCGTCCCTCAGTCCTGAGCCAGTTGCGGAGCGGTGAGCCTTGATAAGATGGATTCGATTCAGACTTCCATCGGACGTGAAGAACTTCCCGTAGACTTCCTCTTTCAGCGCAGCCCTGAGGCTCTCAAGGATTCGGTTATACTCATTTTCGTACATGTGTGCTACCTCCGATGAACGATTCTCTCTACGCCTATAAATAGTAGGCTAATGAGAAGTAAACAGAAACTGCTTGCAATGTTTTTGCCCATTGGTTATCTCCAGAGATAACCAATGGTGTGACTACTGTCACTAAACGTGCCTATGGTCACACGCGGGCAAAAGATTGACATTATATGTGGCGGAGAGCCCCGGCTTTCACCGGGGCTCTCTCGGGTCTACTTGACTACAAACTCAGCTTCGATGTAGTCGCCGGTTCCAGGCGCGGGAAGCTCGCCGGGTCGGGAGTACGGAACAGGCTCGCTCAGTCCTCGATTGCGGCGGGCCTCAGCGAGAGAAATCACTATCGACGGGTCGGCCTTAATGCTGTCGATGAGAGCCTGGATTGTTCCTACCGGAATGTAGGCAAAGACCGTGGTGGACGATCCGTCATACATATCGTCATGACAGCCGAGGGCCTTTTGAGCCGACAGTCGGAGAGTTGCCCATTCATCATCGAGGAAGATTGCAACCTCCATCTCGGTGTAGCTGGTCGGGGGCAGGTTTTCGCGGGGAGAACAGTAGCTGTGCATGGCCCCCTGAATCGACAGGGAAACGCCGCCGGCCACATGCACACGCTCCGTCCTCTGGTAACGCCCAGTCTCACTGAGCGTAAGGCTGTACTGGAAGGGCTGAGGACCGGAGGCGACGAGTGCAGAAGTCATTTTGATTCTCCCTAGAAGTGTATGTTCGCTTACACCACTAGATAGTAGGCTAATGAGAAGTAAACAGAAACTGCTTGCAATGTTTTTGCCCATACGCGTGTGATCTCCCTATCAAAAATCATGCCAGGCTGTGTAAATAATTTGTTAAGGTTTTGCCCCGAAAGATGAGGGACATGTGATAGGCCCATACACGCGGGCAAAAGATTGACATCTTTGGGCGCAGGAAACGAGAGGGAATGTCCCTCTCGTTTCCGCCCGGACGTCCGGCTCTACTTGAGCAGGTAGCGCATGGCCTTTCCCGCTTCGTTTGCCGCTCGGCGGACAGCGCCGGGGTCGTCCGTCAACTTCCGCTTCCAGCTTGCGAGGTAGGCTGCGTGGTTATCCATCAGACCCTCTCGCTTGACGCCAATGTGCGAGCAGACGAACGCGGATGCCATTTCCGCTACCAACTCCTCATAGGCGTAGTCCTCGGTTCCGAAGGACGTGAAGGCTGTAATCCCCGGTCGGTCGAGACGGGAAGCTGCGCCGGTCCAATGGGCGTGCTCATGCATCGACACGGCCCAGTAGTCAGCCGTCGTCTTGAACGAGCCAGCCTCGGGAAGCTGAATCGAATCATCGGAAGGACGGTAGAAGGCACGCCCGCCACCGTGGTTCACCGTGGCTCCCATGTTCGCGACGATTGCCGCCGCCGCCTCAAATCCCACAATGGGGTCCACGTCCTTCACATCGGCGCGAGGAAGAGGGTTCTTTGTCTGCTGATTGTTGAACACTTTGGCCGAACCCCATCCGGAAAACTTCTTTTCCGCAGCCTTGACTACGGAGTGCCCCTTTGGACACGTTTTACCCCAGCCGACACGGCTCCCGCAGTTGGCGCAGGTGAAGCGAGGAAAGAAAATCCCGACCGGCGTTTGGTCCTTCCTAACCGGGTTCTTCGACTTGTACCACTGAGACCGACCGGCCCAACGGTTGTCGCCGTGCGTCCGCGAACAGCACGCCAGGACAAAGTAGTTGAAACCACCGGCGTAGGCACGCCCAGTGGTGGCGTTGATGGGCACACCCGCGTCGGCGGCCCAGGGCATGACGTACTTTCCGTTTGCGGTTCCCGCGTCAATCGCGGCGATGAGGGCGTCTGCGACTGCCTGCTCTGTCTCTTGAATCGAGCCCATATTATCCTCCTGGGATTTGGGGCTTCACTTTTGCTTTCACCTATAGATAGTAGGCTAATGAGAACTAAACAAAAACCGCTTGCAATCTTTTTGCCCATGAGCGTCTGTATCTCTAAACAAGAACCGTGCCAACCTTTTGTATTTCTTTTGGCATCACTCTTGCATGTGTGATCTTTTTGCCCAGGGTAAGTCAGTGACTTACCTTGTGTATCTTTTGCCCCGCGCGAGCCGATGGGGATATATAACAAACTTTGTTTGTTATATATCCCGGCCATACATGCGGGCAAAAAGTTTACATTACAAACGCCGAAAGGCGGCAGAGTTTCCCCTGCCGCCCCCGGTTCCGCTAGGCGACGGTGACGAACACCTTGCCGTTCTTCTGAATCTTCGGAAGCTCGTTCCGAATCTTCGTCTGAAGCTCCTTCACGGCGCGAGCAACGTCCTTCTCTCCGAGCTTTACCGAAGCAAGCTCATCGGCGGTCTTGTCGCCGCGACCGAGCGAATCGGACACCGACGCCATTACCAGTTCCATGATGCCGTCGCGCTGGAACCCGGCGCGATGCAGCGCGATGCAGAGCACACTGAGGAAGCTGACTGCGACGGTCGGCGCGCAGGGTTCGACCGGGTTGACCTTGACGGTGCCACCGGGGACCGTCAAAGTGGTGGGAGCCACGGTGTACTGTCCGGGCAAAAGGTTCGCACGACGGGCTTTCGCTTCGTCGCCGCTGACCTTTGCGAGCAGCGCGACCTGAGCGTTGGAAAGGGAATCGAACATTTTGAAGCCTCCGGGGGATGGTTTTGGTTCCCGCTTCACTTCTAAATAGTAGGCTAATGAGAAGTAAACAGAAACTGCTTGCAATGTTTTTGCCCCAAAAATCGGTGGAGACTTGGCACGGTTTTTGGTATCAAAAAATATGCCAAAGTTATTTCAACTTTTTGCCCTGGGCGCTTTTTACCGTTGCAGAAACCGTGCCAACTTCTTTCTTTTATTTGAAAAACTTTTTCTTTTATTTCAAATAAACTTTGTGAATCTTTTGCCCAAGGTTTATAAGAATCTCTTATAAACCTTAACTTGGCATACTTCTTGTCAAGAATGTCCGGGCAAAAGATTGACAAGTGGTTTTCGTTTAGCATCCATTACCCTACTATCTAGTGGTGTAGGAGAGCGGCCGACAAAGCCAAAAGAAACCACCCGGAGCCTTCACGGCACCTGACGAGTCTAGAATCGTTAGATTGCCAATGAGTTGGGCCTCCTGGGTTTCGCAAACAAAGAGCAGAGTCGATAGCAGCCAACCTATCTGAGAACCAACCTAGGAGCATGTTCCCTGGGTTGGTTTTCTCAGTCCAAACAATGTCAAGTTTTTGCCCCGACTGGTGGCGCTTTTTACCACTGCAAGCTTTATGCCAGAACAAAACTTTTATTTCAAATAAAAGTTTGAAGTTGGCACAACTTTAGCAAGAGCAGTGGTTGTTAATCTTTTGCCCCGGCTCTGCGGCGGAGACTTGGCATGTTACTTGCAAGTAACATGCCACCTGCCGGTCAGATCGAAATTGAGGCTCACGGGTCAGCCCTCCCAGGCGTGGTTGTGCTCGTAGTTTTCCAGGGCCGCAGCCTCGGAAGGGGACGGAAGCGGCGCGGCACCGGGGCCGCGAAGTTGCGCCCACCGGCCCTCCACCACCAGGGGGCGGCGGGAGTCGGAGCACGTCTTGGCGTACTGCTCCGCATCCTCGCGGCTGTGGAAGGTCTGCCGGGTCGCCAGAACGTAGCCGTGGCCGTCCTCGGTGCAGACGACAACGAACGACGCGCCGGGGGGCTTGCGCCGGAAGTCCTGCCGGAACACGATCCGCGACGGTTCGCAGACGGCGATGTGGTGCAAGGTGTCGAGGTCGGCGTCCCCACCGGGGGCGAAGGGCTCGCCTCCGTCGAGGATGATCAGCCAGCCCGTTGCCAGGGCACGGTTCACGGTGTCCGCGTAGGACCCGTCACGCGAGCGGTCGGCAAAGGCGAGGAGGGTGTGGTCGGTCATGGTGACTCCGGGGGGGCAAAAGATTCGCAAGTGACGGTCGCAGCTTGCACCCGGAAAGCCCCCCGGATTTCTCCGGGGGGCTTCGGCCAGGGCAGAGGGGAGGCTACTCGCCCCGGAGGATTGCGACCAAATCCGCCTTGCGGTCCTTCGACTTGAAGGTCAGACCACCCTCGGCGCAGCGGGTCCGCAGGACGGCGTTGGTCAGGCTCGACAGGTCTGTCACGCTCGGGCGACCGGTCGCCCACGCGAGTCCCCTCCGCGTGCGGTACTTGCCCGCCTGCCGTCCGGTGGGCGCGATGCCCACGTTCTCGCACGCGGCGCGGAAGGTGCTGTTGGAGGAGGCGAAATCGTTGTTGGTGACGCGCGTGCTGTCGGACATGGTAAGTAACCTCTTTTGTGGTAGTCGGGATGATTCCCTCTTACGCCTATAGATAGTAGGCTAATGAGAAGTAAACAAAAATCACTTGTGATCTTTTTGCCCGAGTGTGCTTGCAGGCACAAATCATGCCACTTATCCTTTTTGTTTTGACAATAAAGTTTTTTCTTTTACAAACAAAGTTTTCTTTTGGCACGGTCTGTGCAAATGCAAACCGCGTGCCAACATATGCGTCTTTGCAAACTCTTAACAAAAGCAAATCTTTTGCCCGAACATAGACGAGCTTTGACGTTGGCACAGTGCTTGCACATGCACATACCATGCCAACATTAGTTGTGCATCTTTTGCCCGAACATAGACGAGCTTTGACGTTGGCACAGTGCTTGCACATACCATGCCAACATTAGTTGTGCATCTTTTGCCCGAAGGCTCGGGCAAAAAGTTGACATGGCAAGCCGAAGAAAAATCACACACACAAGTATGTGTGGTTGCATCACTTGCAATAGTCATGCCAAGTTTCTCGGCTCCGCTCGCAGGTGCGTCCGCGAACGGGCAAAAAATTGACAAAGGAAAACCCCCGGAGCCTTTCGGCTCCGGGGTTCCTCGGTGGGTGTCCGCTAGCGGAGACTCCAGGGGAGGGGAATCTCAGCCTTGAAGGGAACGAAGTCGGCGTCCCAAAAGAGGTCGGGTCGGAGTTCCGCGACCTTGCTCCAGAGCACGCGCATCCGGGGGTAAACGGTTACGTTGTCCCACTTGCCCGTCTGGGAGTTAAAGACCGACTCATCGGCCGTCGTGCTGCGCTTGAGCGTGGTTGACGGCTGGCGGCTATCGCGAATCTTCACAACATCGGCATCAAGCGTGCCAGCGTCCACCGCCATGAGGACCTGGCAGAGGTCGATGCGGCGCATCTCCATCTGGTCGGGATTGCCCCGGAGAAGGATGACCCAAAAGGGCATCCCATTATCGAGCGTGCCCCGGATTGCACCATGCTTCATGGTTACATCCTTGTTCCCGTAACCCTTGCCGGAGGCGTTGCCCTTCAGAGCATAAGGGATGCCCTGGAAGTCTACGCCGTCCACAGCGCAGGCACCTCGGCCCCGACCGACAATCTGGCCGAGACGGTTAAGGGTCCGGTCCTTTGCCTTCCCGTCCTTTGCGGGCGGCAGGACGGAGGGGGACACGCCGCACCAGCGGAGGGTCGCCGCATACCCATCGACGCAGCCCGCGTCGATGCCGCCGGCCTCTGCGAACTGACAGTTCGCCTCCTCCTCAAGAGCATGTTTGTGGTGGCTGGACATTTTCGTAATCTCCTTTGGGGCCGGTGATTCTTTTGCCCCTTACACCACTAGATAGTAGGCTAATGAGAAGTAAACAGAAACGACTACTAATCGACGCAGGAAAGAAACGTGCCAATGTTTAACTTTTATTTGAAATACTTTTTCTTTTATTTCAAACAAAAGTTAATAGTTGGCACGTTATATGGTGGGAAAGAATCGTGCCAATGATATGCTTATATAATAATTCATTTTGCCTGCCGTGTTGGCACGGCGCGTGCCCCCGTTAACGCAGTTTATTTGCAGTTTTTTGCATTGTATTGTAGCTTTGCAGTTTTTTGCACTGCATTGTAGCTTTGCAGTTTATTTGTATTGTAGCTTTGCAGTTTTTTGCACTGCATTGTAGCTTTGCAGTTTATTTGCATTTTTGCATTGCAGTTTAAAACAAGATATTAAAGCAGAGGTTCCGAATAAAGAACAAAGGGTTTTTTGTTTTCTTTCTTTAGGGTGTTTTCTTTAAATAACCTTATGGGTCTTTACTTAAAATATACTTATCCCTACTGGTTATTAAGAAAACTTACCTCTTATTCAAATAACCAAACCTTATCAACACAGTCGGGAAAATGAAAAGGATTTGGGTTTGGATTCCTTGGGGCTTTGGGTTTGGGCTTTCAGAACAAAGAAGAAAATCATTTAAGAATGGCTATGCGGGTATAAACGCATATAAAAACATTATTGGGAAATAAAGATTGAATATCAGGTGTATTCGGCCATTACTTGAAATTGCCCAAATGGAAATATAAGAAATGGATAAAGGATTCCCCAGACCTTGTTGGTTTTCATTGGAGAAATGGGGGCCTTAAGGGGTGGTTTTGCTTTGCCCCGAATTAATGTATAAATTATATGATGGAATTGATGGCATTTGGGGCTCGCCAGGGCTGCTTAGGATGCCCTATCAAAGAATAGATAATATATACTTTTATCATTGGCAAGCTTAAACGCCAGCTTGGCGATTCGCCTGTCCCCAATAGATTCTAAGTGTTCATTTATTTCTACATAGCTATGCAGAAATTATGCGTCGAAAAAGACAAAGAAGCCAGTAGATGGCCGAACTCCAAGATTTCCCATATGTAAGTCGGTCCAATCTGTTAAGCGCAGACTGCAATTTGCTTTATAAGGCTCTCATACCATCCGGGAGATAATCTATATATTTCTTCTATTCTTTTTCGGTTCTTCTCGCCTATCTTTATATTCATATATGATCTAGAATCGTTCATAATCATATCTACAAAGAAGGCAATAAGTTTGCTAGCTTTAGGGTCTTTTAGGATATCTATATAGGCCGAGCTGCGACCTTCCGGCCTCTTCGCCCACATTGAGGGAATAGGCTTTAACGATGATTTTCATCGTTAAAGCCCCATTAAGTATTCCTTAGGATTCCTATTACTTTGGATACAAAGTCTTTGCTGCTGTCTTCTAGGAACAGGGCGGTTAGTCTCTCTTTTAGTATATTCTCATCATGGCCCATGGCTGGGTCACCGGCAGCGATTAGATCTGCAAGCATCTCGGCATTCCCGCTAGCCTTCATAGATTCCTCGACCATAGCTTGATCTTCATAATCTTGATATTCTTCGGACTGAGGATTTTCATCAAATGATCCATATTCTTCGGCTATTTTCTGAATTACAACGTCTAAGTAATTTGCTTCATTGGTGAAGCCTTTTTCATCAAGGCTTGTTGATAATTTAATTAATTCTTTAATCATTTTACTTTCCCTCTTCTTCTGAACTATCTTCTCTATTCTTAACTGCAAAATATCCTACCAAAAACGAAATGGCGGATAAAATATTTAGTGCTGCTAATGAATAACTTTCAAGTGTAAGGCTAAAGACCAAAAGGCATACATTAATGCCGAAAAGTATAAGCCAAGATGCTTTTAAAAATTCATTCATTTCTGCTCTATTCCAGAATTATTAGCATAAGAAATAAACTTATTTCTATTCAATAAGTCAGGGCTTAGTTGGCTCATCCAGTTCTTCATCTTCCTCGAGAAAGGTACTCTCTAATGTTTCGGCAAACTTTGAAGACATAGCCAGCTTCAGAGTTAGGTCGATTAAGTTAGCCTCTTTTGATAATCCTGCTCGATCTAATTGATCAGAGAGCAGGATTAATTTCTTTTTTAAATCCATTTTATCCCTTTTCTTTTATAGTTTTCTTAATTACTTTCCAATTTAGTAGATAATATGGAGTAACCCAAACTACATCTTCCATTAAGGTTGGCATTCCATAAAAGCTTCCAACACTAATTGCATATAATATTCCTATAAAATTACCAGAATTATCAAAAACATTTGATCCGGAAGACCCCATCCATGTGGCAGAGTGCATTATTAAAGCATTATCTTTAAATCCGGCGACACTCCCACGGTTGGTAAGCATGGGAAGGCTAGACGGATATCCAGAGAAAATTAAACCCTTATCAATATGATCTCTTATATCATAAAGCGGAATTCTTAGTCGCCATGGCTTTGTCTTTGTAAACTTTTTTGATATCTTCAGTATTGCAAAATCATATTTCTCGTCAAGATATATAGCTATAGCCGGCCTCTCCTCTCCCCATTCGTCAACAAGCCAATAAATTCCAGGCCCTTCAATTACATGCTTGGCCGTAAAGACAACGAGATTTCCTTGATAATTATATAGAGTTCCGGATCCGTGACCACCAGATGGTGTCAGTATCTTTACTGTTGCGCCTCGGGCGTGTGCCTCTTCTGCTGACAATGCGGTAAGCTCTGCATTATAATTAGATTCAGGCTCTCCATCGGGAAAGGATGGCTGTGATATGCTTCCGGTACTATTTGTTAGAAAAGTTAGTCCAAAAGTCAGTCCGATAGCTAGGGCGATCAGAAGTGCTATTATTTTTTTATTCATTTTTATCTCGCTTGATAGTAAGGATTATTAACAAACTAATGGCAGTCAGCATATACTGAATAACTAATTTCTATATTACTGCCGGTTGCTGGGGCCGTAATAAATATGATTGAATTCGTAGATTCATCAAACATCCAATTAAAATCTTCAATGCCATCAATGGTTGCTTCGATTGAAGCAACTACCGGTACCTCAGATAATTGAAAACTTGTATTTAGAATAGAATTTCTAGCTAAAGCGTCCATTTGTGTGCCCCAGTTATTCGAACATATCGACAAAAATGTGCCACCCAGATTATTTACAACGTCATAATATCCATCACCAAATTGCGCCGAACCATTACTACTGCATCCACTTGGAAAATCTCCAGCGACAGCATGCGCCACAATAAGAGCCAAAGATCCCTTTAAGGATATAAGGTGATTTGATACCTGAATCGGGCTAACATCTGGGCTGGATTGATCGGGCTCATCTGATAAATAGATTACAACAAGTCTTGCACTCGGCCTCAGAAAAGCGCTTCCAATGCCAGCCCATTGTCCTGGCTGTGTTGCTAAATATGAGAACAGAAGACCTCTTTCGCGCCCCATACCATTTGTTGATATTAAATCAATTATGTTATTAACTTCCTGAACTGGATCGGGAGATGAATTACTTACTATGCTATTTGAAACTAAATTTTTGTTATCCGTTGTTATGAAGCCAATATTATAACTAACTCCCGCCGCATAAAAGGCGTTTATAAATGAATCAAAATTATTTTTAAAATTTGTTTGATTCGGATTCATTGATCCGGAGTTGTCTATAACAAATAAGATGTCAACATCTAATGGGGCCTCCTGCTCAAAGGTGTCTGTCATGAAATCGCCGTAACTTCCATACCCCACTTGCTCAGCAGTTGCTTCGGGCCGAATAAGATCATTTGAATATACGGTCATAATACCATTGTCAACCTGAATATCCTCAGGTATATAAGAGATTGGAATTGCTATATTATCACCGGGAGCTATGATCCATGGAAAATCTCCGTTAATATTATAAAAGCTTTCGGGATAAAAATCGTAGGGAACATTAGAGGTATAAATTATATTGCTAATAATTAAGTCCAGATTTCCGACATTACTTATTGCAAGAATTTCCTCATCTTCACATCCAACATTTACTGTTCCGAAATTATAATTCCAAGGGCTGATATCTATAACTGGAGCGCTACCTTGGCCTGATAACAGAATTTGAACCAAGGCTTCATCCTCATCATTTGATCGAATATTTATAATATTGCTATTTTCCTCATATGTAATTGGATTATAAACTACATAAAAATCTGCATTTTCATTTGGCTCCAAAGACACAATATCTGCATCCAGAAGAAATATTCCATTATTATTTGAGAAAGAAATATCAAAGATAGATAATGTTGCTGTGCCTACGTTAGATATGGAGAATGTCCCAATCAAGTTTTCTCCAACAGAGAGGTTCCCGAAGTCATATTCTAGAGGACTTACTGTTATTTCTGGAATCGGAGTATCTGGGATTCGCGTAAGAACTGTGTCGCTGCACCCAAATAGGCACAATATGATTATGATTATTAGCGCAATTCTTCGCATATCTTCTCTCACATACAAAAGTTTAACTCCAACTCCGATTTTACAAAACAAGTATTCTATTAAATACTTATTTATTAAGTGATTTGTTTTTTTTGAACTTATAAAGTATAAAAACTGAATTTAGATTTTCTAAAATTCAGTTAATTAAAATAATTTACTTAAGCAAACATTTTTTACTAATATTATTTGCTAAATGTAGGAGCAAACTATGACTGAAATATGGGAAACCCTAAACGGCTCAAGTGGTACGCCGAGCGACACTCGACAGCAGCGTGTATCTGCAACTTTAACCTTTGGGCCAGTAATCGCAGCAGAGTCTACCAGACAACAGGTTCTCTTTCAAGATGGCTCGATCCCAGATGGAAATTGGGCATTAGATGGCTGGAACTTATACCGTGATGCTGGCACAGCAGGAGACGTAGAAAGCATAGTACGTTTTTGGACAAGTATAGTTGGAGGGACACTCTTTCATAATAATGCCGGAACACTTTCTGATAATAATTCATCAATTGGAGAATACGGAATCAATAAAAGCTTAGAACTTGATGATTTTTTATCATTGAATGTTAGTGTTGAAAACGATACTGGAACAGATCAGTTTTATAAATTGACCGTTTGGCTCAAGCCAAGGGGAGAAAACTAATGGCCACTTATCCGGGCGATACTAGTGGCCCCGGAGGCGGCGGTGGCGGAGACATGGATTCTGCCACCTACGATCCAAGCGGTGTTGAGGATAATGTATTTAATCCCGCCTTCCATGGATTAGGCGGTAACCTGATTGAGTCTGGAGACTCTCCATATGATATGAGCGTGAATGACGATGAGGCTTGGATTGCTATCGATGCCAGTAATGGACCGGTAACTATTCTCTTGCCCGAGATGGATGGTCCGGGTCCAGGTGAATACCGCCGCCACTTCTTCATGTTCGATAACTCAAACTCTGTTGAATTCCAGCCTTTTGGCTCAGAGTCTGTAGACGGAGAAACAGGTGGTAATGCCTGGGAGTGGGAAGCCCCTAATGGTTCTCATATAGAGCTGATTGGTATTCCTGTTCCTGGCGAAGAATGGCAGATCATGCGACCCTCCGGTGGCCAGACTCTGTTCGGCAGTGAAATGGATGCCTTTGGTGGGGCTGAAACCGTTACTGAAGCTTTAGAGAATCTAGTGCAGTACTTCCTGCTTAACCCAGAGCACTTTGAGTTTGCTGCTGATGGTGGTAATTCAATTGAGGCACGCGCTTCATTCCCAGGCGCCTCTACTGAAGTAGAAGCTATCTATGTTGGGCCAATTGGAGCCAAGGGTACGGGAACCTTTACTTTTGAGAAGGGTATGCAAGGCGGCACTAATTTACTAACTGCTGCATCCTATGATGTATCTACCGCAACAGGTGACGAACTTGCTGACGTAGGTGCTCTTAGCGCAACGCCAGCTAATTATCAGGGCGATGAAACAGATGTGGTATTAGTTACCGCAATCAACTGTGATGTTCCACACCTAGTTAAAATCACATTTAAGAGGCAGTAATAATAGGCAGTAATAATGGCAATATTTTCAACAAGAAGCGAGTGGGAAGCGGCGCAGGGTGGCAGCGGCCAGATCGGCGCACTCTCTGCCGTGGCGATCAACGAGGACTTCGGCTCTGGCCCGCCCCACGCGACCCCCTGCACTCTGACCCTGACCCAGACCGGCGGGACATTCGGCTACGGACGCGTTGAAGTCAGCGGTGACACGTCTGCGTTTGAGATCCTTTCCATTGAGGGGCAGACCCTGGGCCCTGCTGTACGGCTCGATGACGCCGGGATCGATAACCTGCTTGCGGTCGCCTGGGGCAACGGTGTCACCGACCCCTCCTCTGTCGCGCTGACCTTCGGCGTCGTTTCTGGGATAGCCAGTACCTCGTACAACTGCACGTTGTCCGTGCGTGACATGGAAGGGGACGAGGTTTACAGCTTCGATCTAGATGCTGTGGTAGCTGCTGCGGATGACTTCCGAGACGCCGTAATGACCCTGAATGCCACGTATCTGTACTCGCCAGCGTTCATTGATGTTGGTGATCTCTCCGATGGCGAAACCTCGATGGAGGACCTGTTGAACGCCGGCCCCCCCGCAGAGGTGCAGTCTCTTGCAGTCGGCCCGACAATCGCTGACTCCACGTTGACGTGGCCGTCGTTGACGAAGCTCCTCGCGGCCAAAGCGAGCATGGATCACAGCGAAGGCAACAAACCCGACCACCTGTACGGCGCCATTCCGAGCGTCGGCACGACTGCATCGATCTTCATGGTTGTAACGGCCACCGACCCTGGCTCGACAATCAAGGAGTTTTTGCAGATTGACGACCACCTCAACGCTGGTGGCAGGTACAGCCGAAGCATGCGGATGAGGAACCTGCACTGGAGCAACCCTTATTTCCAGTACTTCAAGGATGACCCAGACAACGGGCACGGTGGCGGAGGCGGCCCTCAGATCTACTGGGTATCCCGCGTGACTGATTACTGGACGCTCGGTCTGGTGCTGGACAGCACTGGCGGCGCCAAGATAATTCAAGGGAACGTCGGCGGCACCCAGAGCGGATTCAACAGCGGTGCTCTGGGGTCGATAACTGCTGGTGCGATCAAGATCGGGCTCAAGGACACCAATGCCTCGAACCCCATCTTTGGGATCGCAGCCATCGCGGTGTTCCCGAGCGAGCTGACTGAAGCCAACTTCAACACGCTTCACGCGGCGGTGGGATGATGACCGACTACGCCAGCCCGGAACATCATCTTGCGGCAGGTAGCGGCAGTGGTGGTTCTTCGACCCGACCGTCGTTACCACATGGCAGAACGACGACTTCGGCGCCGCTGCCTTAAGGGGAACTAAATGAGAGTTACATACCAAGTGGGAAGGATCAAAACTTACTAATATCTAATACAATACTTAGAGGAAGAAACAATTATGGCCGTAACAATAAATAGAATAATTTCGGATGGCAATCAAACTGCAACTATAGAGTTTGTATCCAGCGGTACAATGGGAGGCGAAGGCGGAACTATAATTGATTTATCAACGCTTAGTCAAGCGGATGGATCTGGAACAGAGTCTGCTAGAGTAATCCGTGCTCAGATGATTGTTGCTGGCGAAGAGACTGGAGTTTCTCTTATTTGGGGTGGAGCTGGTGTAGTATTTCTAACTATGCCGCCCGGATCATATGATATACCAATCGTTTGCAATCCAGTAAATGGAACCAATACTCTTATCGGATATTCCTGTGTAGGAAATAGTCCGTTTACATTAAGATTATATCTAGAAAAACTAAATGGATTCCCAGGAAGTATGGCAAAGTTTAATAGACTCTTATAGAATCATTACGCTTTAAACGACTTACTCCATCCACCCGGCTTCAGAGATTTAACCGTTATGTGGAAGTGATTTGACTCATCTAGAATATTTGCTTCAGCAAAATTTTGTGTCTCTTCTAATATTTCTTTGATCTGCGTATTATGCGGAACAATATCGACAGACTCTCCACCTAAGTGGCCAACCTTTGGCCAGCTCTGAGAAATTACCCTAGAAGCCTGCTGAATTTTCAAATCTCTCTTTTGCTTTTCGTTCAAATTTTCCTTTTGCTTTTCGTTCAATGTTCTTTCTGCAAAAATGTCAACGATCCTATTTACGCTACGCGGAGGATACCTTCTGTACAATCTCTTCACATAACCTCCTGCATCGCCACCGCGCCGGGCTCTTGAATTATAATTATTAAGCATGACTCTTGCCTGATTTTTAGGACTTCTATAAAGACTTGTTATTGTTACTCTTTTGTTCTTCTTTTTTGCTACATCATTCAATATATATAAGAACTGCCTAACATCATCGTTTGCCCCAGAGATTCCCTCTCGATTTCTAAAGTGTATAAAAGATAAATCCTTTGGGAACTCTGTCAGTGTGGGAGGCTCTGGCGCTACCTGCTTCGCCGGTGTCTGTTCCGCCTTACCGCTTGCAGCTGCGAGTGGTGCAGCTGCAGCTCCCGGCTTAATATCAGATCTTCCAAGGAAGGTAAAGGTTCTGTGATCAACCTCTCCTGTTACAGGAATTCCTGCAGCTCCCTGGAATGCCTCAACTGAGTCCCTTGTATCTTTCGAGAAAACTCCCGCCTGATATCCGGGCTTAAGAAATCCAAGTGCTTCTAGTTTTGTTTGAATTATTCGTGTATCACCAGGGTATTCATGACCCACTGATATAGTTTTATTATCTTTTATCAAATATTCTTTTATTATTGCATCACTAGATTTTTCCTTACTAGACTCATAGAAAAAATTATAAACATTTTTCAAAAGTTTATCGAGTTTGACTTTGTTATCGCTATAAACTTTGTTATCTAATTTTTGAACAATATTTTGTTTATATTCATCAAAAGTATAGCCTTTTGACCATGCTCTTGGATATAGATCCTTTAAAAGCTCTCTATATTTTGCTGTACCAACTACTCCTCTGATTTCGATTAAGCTGTCAACACTAGAGTTAGCTGCAATCTTTACGTTTAAGCTTCCTAAAGATCTTTTATTCTTATCTCCAGAAAAATCATATCCCATCTCTTTTAATCTCTTCTTCACACTTGGATTTGGCTTCGTAGCATTAATTAAATCCTTTCGAGCTTGATCTGATGGTAAGTCACTCAAGGATTCAACTCCAAGATCTGCCATCATAGTCCTGAGATACTTCTTCCTCTCGGACTGCCTTATTTCTTTATTAATTTTATTTTTGCTCATTTGTTTTTCTTTCCATTGCTTGGGCCCATCGATTAATCTTTCGTAGAAGCCTACGATATATGAAGTTATTACCATCATCTTCTCGTTGCAATCTCTCATAAATATTCATCAATCTATTTATTTCAAAACGAACTTCAGATAAGACCCGATCTCTTGCTCGATTATCTGCCAACAAAATAGCCTTTGTCCATTTGGACTCGAAAGATCTTAGCAGAAGCTTTAGGTCTCTTTCATTATCTATGTCTGAAATTCTCATGCGTACATACCACAATATTTTGGTTTATTAATATAAAAGGATATTGGAAACAGGTACTATATTATAGAGGACACCATGTTAGAAGATAATACAATAAGAACTTTCCGAGGAGGAGAAATTTCATACGAAGATTTTTTACTAAAAGTAATGAAATTAAATGATGAAGGTCTTGACGTATACATCGGCACGGACTCTCAAGTTGTTAAGGATAGAATTTCTATAGTGACCTCGATATGTCTTTATAAACGTGGGATTCCAAAAAATCAAATCTTTTATGTTAAAAAGAAACTAAAGAAGAAAAGACATCCTACCTTGAGGTCAAGAATGCTTTTAGAGGCCCACTCTAGTTTGGAAGCCGCTCTAGAATTAGATCCCGCAGTAGACGGAACTCTTACTGTTCACTTAGATATAGGAATAGATATTAGAAAAAGTAAGTCTGCGAAACTAAGCAAAGAGCTGAGGATTATTTTTGAAGCACAAGGCTTTGGATGTGAACTAAAGCCTAATAGTTGGGCTAGCAGTTGCGTTGCCGACAGGTATACTAAAAGCTAGCCCGGTCTGAAAAAATCAGTAAAGTCACAATTTAATCTTAATCCCCAAAACGTAGAGAGAGCACTTGCGGTAATTGTGAAGTCAAGCTGCGCCCAGAATGCTGACGCAGCTTTGTCATAAACGTATGCGGGAGAGCCTAAGGGTATCGGCTCTATTGTGCCATTATTAGAGAAGTTAGTTGTGGCGGAATCATTATGCTCTGAAACAGCAGAAGGGGAAGGCATAGCTCTGCTAAATAAATCCAGCTCCACTGTCTCTCCGTTAGTATCGTTTGATATATACGCATATACACTGTCAATAGTGCAGTGATCAGGCAGATACGGAGCTAAATCTATGAAATATGACGACAATCCTGTGCCAGTCTGAGCATACTCCCCGTCAATGCCAAGAACGGGAGTCCCTGCAATCACAGAGAAAGCAGCAGCTGGAATATTAACGCCACAATCTTTAGCGGAGTCATGCTTAAATCGTTTTCCGAATGTTCCTATAACTATATCATCATCAGCCTTGACTAATCCTTCTAGTAAAACTTCAGTCGAGGCCGTCAGTTTGACAGTAGACGCAGCAACTTCTACATCGCCAGCAGTGGCAGTAACCTCTACATCGCCAGCAGTGGCAGTAACCTCTACATCACCAACGGCGGCAGTGACTTTCACATCACCAGCAGTGGCAGTAACCTCTACATCACCAGCAGTGGCAGTGACTTTTGCATCACCAGCAGTGGCAGTGACTTTTGCATCACCAGTTGTTGCGATAATGCTTGCGTCACCATTACCTTCTGCTACGAAATCATTTTCTGCATTCAGCAATAAATCTCCGTCTGCAGCAGAAGCCGTAGACGTGGCCGAACCAACCTTTATAGTGTGTTTTTTATGATATTTATCAAACGACATTTGCTATCCTATTATCGAATCTTCCGATTTCTATTTAACTTCTTCTTAAGCTTAATAAACTTTCTTTTATAGATATCTTGCTTTAAGCGACTTAATTTATCTAAAAGTGTTATTCCGTCTAAATGCTCCATTTCGTGCTGAATAATTACTGACTCCTCATCGAAGTAAGTCTCCTCATATTCATTACCGAGTGGATCTTGGAACTTAACTGTTATATTTTTATGCCTAACTGCTCCGAATCTATATATCGGAAGCGACAAGCAGCCCTCTTGAGAGTTTATCATTTCTTCAGAGGCATCAGTTATTACTGGGTTAACCATAACTAAGTCAACGTCCTTAATGTTTGCAACAAAGACTCGTTTTAAAAGTCCGATTTGAACAGCGGCCAGCCCTGCACCCTTTAGGTTCTTCATCGACTCAAGCATTAGATCAGATAAGGCCGCTAGGTCTTCTCCGAATTCAGATTCGGTTACTTCTAGGCTTCGCTTTTTTAAAAAAGAATTAGGCCCATATATAATATTTAAAGACCTAACGGGCATGGCTTCAGCTCTAACTTGTTCGGCTCCAGTATTAACTTGATTACTTTCCATAATTATTCATCATCCTCCCGGTATTCTACCGAGTCAAGTATAGAGGCAGAGGTATTTGACGCAACTTTTTTAAACAAAAAAGGAAAAAATGCATGAACAAGGCAAGCGCCCGAGGCGTACATAAATGAAAAACTATATAAAATAGCATACCCCATATGTGTTAAATAGGTTTCTTTATTCGATTCTGGATGCTCGGAAAATAAATCCTTTATTTTTTTTATAAACTTTTTAAATTTACTTCTCATGCCGAAACTCCTTTCATTTCTAAGAATCCTAATTTTCCTAACCTATTTTTTGCGGCTCTGCTCTTTGTCTTTTCCCAAAACCTATGAAGGCCCAAGATATCATCTTTTATAGACATTATCATTACTCCATGAATTGCATCTATACATAGATCATAATTTATTGATAGATCGTAATATATATCGTTTTGAGTATATAAGTATGTTTCTCCATACCCCATTATACCCATATCTCGATAATATTTGCTCTTCATAATCCGGCTTCCGCTGCCGGGGAATGCTCCTGTTTTTATTATAGATAGATCACCCACCTCTTTGAGAAGATTTATTCGATTTGCTTTACGGGCCTCATTTAGGGCGTTTAAATATAAATCAGCTATTGATACTTTTTTGTCAGAAAGATTATTTCCTTTAAGGGAAAGAAGATTCATCAAATAAAATTTAACGCCATCAGATAGTGATATATTCTGCTCCTTGATCGATGATTCTAAAGAGAAAAAGAAGAACTCCTGTAATTTCTCCTTATGATTCATCTTCTTCTGGGTATTCATATATAGCCTCTTTGCCATCCCAGTAACCTATTCTGGCTCGCAACTCTAAGCCTTCGATGCTGATAAATCCATTATCCAAAAGATCATTTGATTTAACGGGACTGATTCCTTCATTTGCTGATATCGTTATGTGTGGAATCTTATTTGAAACTGGCAGATCTGTAGAAATGGCTACAGCCTGTATGTCGCCACTTGCCGCATATCCAACTGCATTGAGCATAACCTCTTCTCCAATCGGCAGAGAGAGAACTTCTTCGAGAGAGGGCTTCCATTTGATTGTCATATGGTGTAAAAATAGTCTCGGAAATAGAGGCTCCCGCACGTTAGATTCCCACCAATTTTTCAGATCATTTTTGCCTTCATTAGTTAAGAATGCTGCAGCATAAATAATCTTATTCTTTTTCCCCAGCTTCTTAATCGCTGCCTTCTCTAGTAAAGTATCAAGTTTTTTTATCATATCAAGCTCTGTTTCAAGCAAGACGCTATGTTTTAGGTTTAGTAATTTTTTGATCATTATGGTTTTGCCTCTATGCTTACATGATTTAATATTACCTTTTCGGAAAAGGCTGGGTAACTTTCATTTAAGATCTTTTTAACGCCGTTTATGTAGCGTTGGTTGTCATCAAAGAATGTAATGCTACTAACAGTTGGCTGACTGGCAATCTCGCCTATGACATATCCCTTGTATTCGCTCCCAGATATCCCCGCTGGCCTCGTAAAGACTTTTAAAGGCGCGGGTAGACCCACGGACCTTATCCTTGCCTCAGCGCCCTCTGCCATGCCTGGGGCCTCTTCTCTTGCGGTTAAGATATATGAGTTATTTGATTTTTCTTTATAAATTTTCAAAATTTCTTCATTTGGAATAGTTCCGAGTGTGTCTGGAACTTTATAAAAATTTGGATCGCCAGAAACAATAACTGCATCAGGATAATATTTCGCACGCGTATCAAATGTTTTAGTTATCTTTGATGAGAAGAACTCCTTGAATTCTTTTATTGAAACCTCTCCTCCCATAGAGTTAATCAGAACAAATATAATTTGATCCTTTTTTCCGAGTGCAGGAATATCAGTAATTTTCTTCTTCAAGGATAGAGGCAGAAGGCCTTGGGCGCGCTCTAGCAGCTCAGGATCAATTACTCCTTTCTTATCCTTTCTTATATAATGTTCTGGATTTACATTTATATTATTTACTAAATTTATGGCCTTGCCGAATATCATTGGAAATTTATCGCTCACGCCTAATGCTACGCCATTTTCATCCAAAGTAACTTCATCAGACCATTCTGGTGTCCAGAATAAAGTATCATCAAAATCGAAGATATACACATCTCCGCTAGCATTTGGAATCATTGGACGAAGCCTTTCTGATACTTTTAGGTTTGCTTGTTTAAAAGATAGCACTAGATTCGCAAACTTTTCTTCATTTTTAATTTCCAAATATTGAGCCAACTTATTTAGCCTAATATTAATCATTTTTGATTCCGTTGCAAACGGTATATCTACCTTGCTCATCACTGCTTCCTCTAATTTTTCTCTTAAAATCTCAGGACTAAAAGAGATATTAGGAGCCTCCAAAATCATATCCTTAAATGTCGGCTGATAGTAGTTAGCCTTAAAGTCAGGAATTGTTAATTCTGGTAGAGCGACTTTCACCCTCTTATATAGAGATATGAAAAATGTCTTATCAGCTATGAGGGCTCCGGGATTTTTAAGTCCCAATAAATATCTTTCCTGATCCTCTTTAGACATCTCCTGAATATTAACTCTGAGCGTTCTTTGCTCTGCTTCTGATAAAAATAATACTTTATCATCAAATGGAAATCCGTAGTCTAGGATGTTAAAAAGATAATTAAGATCTCTTTCACTATAAACCCAGTTTTTCAAAGAAGTTTTAAAGGTTAGGTTTTCATCAACTAATAAAAGAATCTCTTTTAACAGGCCATTCTTCTTCATATCGTCTAAGGCTACGATATATGTGTTCTGATTTAAAATCGTAGTAGTTAGAAGCTTATAAATATTTTCTGTAGGAACATTTCTTATGAATTCAGGATTATTCTCAATAGCCTCCTGAACTCTTGGGGCAATCTCAAATCCATATTTGAATTTAAATTTCATTGCCCTTAAGATTCTACTCGCATCATCTTCAAAGGTCTGCTCTGGAGACAAAGGAGTATCTATTATATTATTCTCTAAATCGCGCAGACCGATGCCAAGAGGATCAATAATTATCTCTTTACTTGGGCCATCTTCTTTTAAGCTTTCGAAGCTCCATAGCAGAGTATTAAACGTAAACTCTCGCCGTAGAGCGTCCTGCTCTATTGTTGCCTTCTCTACTAATTGTGGTTTATAACCTCCAAGGGCATAAGATTCTTTTCTTGCAAAAGCAATCTCGATGTCCTCTCCTTTGACATTTGTTCCGCCAACAATCCAATCTCCATTGACATGAAGAATTTCCACTCCAAAATCATTTGAAACCTGAGATATATTAGCGTCAACTGGAGCATCGCTAATAATTAATTTAGAAAACCACTTTGCGTCTCTCTCTACTCTGTCTGAGCTTAAGTTTATTGCATCAACAACTATATCAATGTCCTTAACAGGCTTCCCGATTACAAAATTCCTAACAGCCCCGCCGACGACATAGACGTGGCCAGATATTCTAACTCCGACTCCATCTTCACCGAGAAAGGATCCCTGCCTATCCAGAAGGTTCGTTAAATACCCGAGCAAAGCATAGGCTTTGGCCTGTTCCGCGTCATCTGATGAAAATTTTAACATATAAACTATCCCCTATTAACATTATAGTCAAATATATTAATATCTTTTTATTAATCTGTTAGAATATCAGATTCGAGAGCTATTATTAGTGCTTCCGCCTTAGTTTTCCCATCTAAAAATTCTGTAGAAGCTCCACGATAAAACATTATAGATACTTCCCAAAAGACGCTCTTACCATCTATGTCAATTCCGGGAGACAAATATATAGCCTCAACTGGGCCGCCATAGACTATTGTATGCTTTCTCTCTACCAATTCAAGAAGACAACTTAGCGTAAGCGAATCAGTTAGGTCTGGCTTCCTGAGTCCAAGATCATGCGGCCAATCATATTCATCTGGATATGAAGGATGCTTATTATGAGTTAGCCTGTATGGAAGCTTTAAATTCGGAATATCCATAACCGCTAACATTCCGGGTAGCCACCTAAAGTCTTCGCACCGAATAAGGTCGTTGGCTAAGTCCTTAAAATATGTGTCTGAAAGATCTGTTCTCATAATTTTATTTTCTCTTTGCCAATAGACATGCTCGCCCTGCAATACTGCAAGATTCCACGATAAGCCTTGGCGTCAGCCCAATAGCCAATAATATCTTGGCACGCGCCCCAAGCTCCGGGGAGCCTTCCCTCTGCAAGACTTTTAACTATCTCCCGCTGGCAGCCAACATCCCTCTCTCTAAAATTATCCCCGAACGCTATCTTATTCATGTGAAACCTCTAACATCTTGATTAAAACTTCCTGCTCGCTTTCTGCGGAGAATCTACGCTCCCACATGATTCCCGTCCATTCTGATTCCGACCCATCTGCCCTAGCCCTAACGTAAGCGCAAAGCCATGGATCTCCAGAGATCTCTCTAACCAACTCCTGCAAGCAGCCTAAGGTTGCCGCATCTCTAAAGTCTGGGATCCAGTTATCCTCGACTATAATTGTCCAACCGCCATTAGTTTCTCCCTGCCAGTATAGGGTTTCTGGCTGATCACATGCTCGATACCAACTATCGGGAACTCCAGCTTTCATTCCGGGCATCCATCGCCAATTCTCGCAAGCTACAGCTCGCTCTGCAAGAACAAGGGATTCTTTATTGAAATCTATCATTATATTTTCTGCAGTCATATTAAGCCTCCTTACCAGAGCATCCCCACTAATCTCGCTACAGCTTCTGCGTGTGTTAGGCCGGGAGGCCATAGCCGCTCGTCATTACCATTGCCAAGAGCCTCACCAATTGCGGTGAGCATCTCGTATGCTTTATTTATTTTTTCGGTTGCGAGTCTAGCTCCCTGAGTTAAGGCCGGATGCTCTTCTTTTGCGTTTCTAATTTCTTCTAGAAAAGAAATAATCTTTTGGCACTTATCTTCATCGCTTCTTGAGGCGTCATCCTCTTTCTTTGCGTCATCCTCAATGAACGCTTGAAGCTCGCAGATCTCCTGAGGACTGCTAGATCTAACTAGATTTGTAAGTTCCATTACAAGAACGGAAGCATCCTCGCTCATAGGTCGAGTCTTATCTGCCAGATGCCAAACTAATAGCGACCACTGTCTGGCGGCTAACAGCTTTGATTTTATAGGACTCATTGTATCTGTATCAATTGTTTCGTGTTTACTCATTTATTCCTCCTCATTTGATTGTTCATCTATATAATTAGATCTTTATGGTTTGCTTAGTAAGCTTTTCTAGATTAGTCATTCTATCTCCTAGTCTTTCGGGTACGCAGCCCAAGGTGAGTTACAAATACATTGTGCTTCAATTGAAATCCAATCCCACGCAATCTGCTGCGCGACAATCAAATCACTTTCGATCCTATTTAAATTTACATCATCCATTACACACTTGCCAATTACAGCGGGAGGGACAACGGCAATTGAAATCTCCTCAGTCTCTTCCGGCTCTGACGGAAGATGATTTGGCATCATCATTCCAACGGCGAATGCTACCATGATTTTCCAGCCATAGCGCCTCCAATCACCGGAAATAAGCCTTGCTACTTCTATCTTTTCTAAATTATTTTCCATTAGATTTTCCTATTATTAATACTTTCTTTAGCCTTCTTTATAGGTGTAAGGGCAGCTATGGACGTAGGATCAAAGACGTGCCAAACTGCTGGACCGGCGCTGATATATAGTGTATCTTCGCTCTCAATATAGCAGATCACTCCTTCTTCCCAAATAAGTGGAAGATCATAACTGGCCTCATAAGCCTTCCCGAAAATAAAACCCTTAAAGTTTGCTGAAAACGCAGAGGATAGATCGGCTACTGTTATTTTGTTATCCATTTATTTATTTAATAACTGTCTTGCACTTTGGAAATCTATTGCATGATTTGAAGAGGCCGTACCTACCCTTCCTCTCCACTATATCGCCCGTCTTACACTTTGGACACTTTTGCCCCGTTTTCTTGGCCGGCTTCTTGGCCGGCTTTGCAACGATATTTCCATCGGCATCTTGTGTAGCAGTATGTTTACAGAGGGGATAGGCCGAACAGCCGAGAAAGGACCCTGTCTTACTCTTCCTTTCTACCAATATATTCGCACACTTAGGACATTTATGTCCAGTCTTTACCGCCTCCTTCGACTTGCTACCATCTATAGATAAAGTTCCATCACATTTGGGCCAGATGGAACATGTCAAAAATGGTCCGTGTTTTGATATCTTCTTAACCATTTTCTTGCCAGAGCATTTCGGGCATTCGGCGTCTACCACAAAGGAGCTGGGAGGGCCAGCCTTGGTCGCTGCGACGAGCTGCTCATCTAGGCCGTCGTTAAATTTAGATAACAGATCTTTGTAGGCCAACTTCCCCTCTGAAACAGTATCGAGTTGAGCTTCCATTTTAGATGTAAACTTTGTGTCAACTATTTTCGGGAAGTTGGCAGTCAAATAATCTGATACCATTATTCCAATCTCTGTTGCGCGGAGAGCTTTTCCTTCTTTCTTTATATATTTTCTTTTCAAGAGGGTTTCCAAGATACTTGCGTAGGTGCTTGGTCGTCCTACTCCTTCTTTTTCTAGGAGCTTAATTATTGATGCATCAGAGAATCTCGGAGGAGGACTTGTGAAGTGCTGCTTTGAAGCTACGTCCTTCCATGAAACCTTATCTCCAACTGCCAGCGCCGGGAGCACAACATCATCTGAGGTGCCCCCATGAACTTTTAGGAATCCGTCAAAAGTCATGGTGCTTCCGTTCTTCTTGAAGTTAAACGCACGCTTCTTTCCGACATACTCCATCTTTAATGACACCTGATCAAATTTGGCGTCGGCCATCTGAGATGCCATGAATCTATCACTAATTAAAGCAAGAAGTTTTTTATCATCCGAAGAGAGTGCAGAAACAGGGGAGTCATAAGTTGGGCGGATAGCTTCGTGAGCATCCTGCGCTCCAGCCTTCGGCCCATACGCCCTAGTTGATGGAGAAAGATATTTCTTTCCATGATCATTTTCAATTTTAACTCTCAGGTCTTTGATTTTTTGAGGATCGCTTCGCGTGCTGTCCGTTCTATGGTAAGTAATCAGTCCATATCCGAATAGAGTCTGAGCTACGCCCATTGTCTTCTTCGCGCCCCAACCGAAGCTGTTAGAGGCAGACTGCTGCAACGTAGACGTAATAAATGGAGGGAACGGCTTGCGACTTCTGTTCTTCGCCAGATATTCAGTAACAACAAGATCTTCTTTATTAGAGTTCATCTCATTTGTTATGTCATCTGACTCAGCCTTGCTTGATGGCACAAAGTTCTTTCCGTCTACGCCATAGAAGTCTGCCGCAAATTTTAAAGAAGTATTTGCACTTATCGTCCAATATTCTTTTGGCACGAAAGCACGAATTGCCTTCTCTTTATCGGAAATAACTTTTAAGGCAACTGACTGAACTCGGCCAGCACTCGTGCCTCTCATCCCCTTGTTCCACATAACCGGAGAAACCCGGAATCCAACTAAGCGATCTGTAATTCGCCTAGCCTGTTGGGCATCGTAGAGATCCTGATTTAACTTCCCAGGATTTTTCATGGCCTTTTTGACAGCCTCTTTTGTAATTGCGTTGAACATTACACGGTGAACTGTAACCCCGCGCTTTGGAAGCAGGGTGGCTATGTGGAAGGCGATAGCTTCGCCCTCTCTATCAGGGTCAGTGGCGATATAGATAACTTTATGATTCTTTGCTTCGGTCCGAATGTTCTTGGCAATATCTTTTTTATCTATATTAACCTTGTAAGTTGCCTCAAAGGTCTTTAGGTCTATTCCCATATTCTTTTTGGACAAGTCCATAATATGGCCGACCGAAGCCATAACTGTATAGCTCGAACCTAAAATACTTTTGAGTTTTGAGATCTTGTTTGGGGATTCTATTAAAACCAATGGCATGCGCTCTCCTTTTCTTGGGTACATAATACCGCCCAGAAAAGAAGCGTCTACACTTTTTTTTGAACTCTTTTAACAGGATATAAGATTAGATCTCTAGAGGCTTAACTCGATTTATAATAGTAAAAAACATCTTTTTATCATGTTCTTCCAGATATTGGCCAGCCTCTTTAGCTCTCATAAAGAATGAGTCATCATTAAAATATTTTGCTAAAACATATTCAATAAAAAATTTAGATTCATGATCTTCTGACGAAGTATAGTATGCGATTGCATCACCAAAGGTAGTATCCATTTCGGTCCTCCCGGTCTGAGCTTAAGCTTCACGCTCACATAAATAACAATAAATTAGCTTATTTCTTTCCTCTTTTAATTGGAGGAGCTACTTGATCAGTACTCCCAAAGCCTCCATCTGATCTATCAGTGCTCTCTAGCTCTCCAATCTCAAATTGACAATCAATTCTTTTCCTCAAAATGATTTGGAAAAGCTTCGGTTTCTTTTGGATTATCAAGTTAGCTAAGGCGCTCATATTTTGTGGCCTCAATTCAAAAATACTAACTATACCATTTGGATATCTGTTATGTCCGATATTTTCAGTTTGGTTAGAGTGAATTACGCGAACTGGCACAAAAATCTCACCAGTATATGACTCATCAATAATTCCAACTGAATTTGCCATAGCTAGCGGAAGCTTTATGATGCTGCTTCTTGGAACAACTTCAAAGTAATAGCCCCGAGGTGGCTGCACGGTGATCCCCGTTTTAAACATGATAACATCATCTATAATCTTGTGGACACCGATAAACTTTAGATCGTAACCAGTATCGGTCGGATGTGCTCGCACTGGCACCTCAGCTTTGTCATCTAGTAGATTTACTCTTATATTTTTACAGACCATTTTAACTCCATTGTTCCGCACTTGTTCTTGGTTAGGATAGGCTCCGCCTTCGTTCTGTCATCTTTTTATCTCTATGAATATTTAAATACAATACAAGCAAGCAATTGGGGCTAATATGATATCAAGCGAAAAGTACTATATAGAAGTTCACCTAGAGTGTGTACTGGAATCCGATATGGATAATAAAGTAGATTTGATTAAAAAAATTAATAGCACAATTCAAAAATTAATAAAAGACCAAAAGGTAGTACACTATAGTTCTAATGTTAATTCGGTTTCTGAGGATGATATAATCAGAGAATATATGGCCCCAGGAATGTATGGCGATAACTAGAGGAAATTAAGGATGAAAAGATGCAGCAAATGCAAGATCAAGAGAGAACTAAGCTGCTTCAGTAAGGATAAATTTACTAAAGATGGGATAAATTATAGATGTAAGGCGTGTATTAAGGCTTATCGCGATACCAATATGATAATCCTATTCGGGTTGCTACCGCTCGTGCTTGGAGTTGATTTTGCTCTTCTTTTGTGCGTTTTGTTCAATGGCAAGAGTAAGAAGAGTTCCCTGTAAATTAACGGTGATTTATACCACTTAATCTATTATTATTTCCTACTTTTGTAGGATAGAATTATGATTGAAGCTCTAAGCAAATTAAGCACTTGGCTGGGAAGCAACAGACTACTAGTAGCTGCAGAAAGAATAAAAGCCCTAGTCAAAGTTTCGGCCGGCAAACCGATGCCGCTTGATCGAGAAAAACTTGATGATATTGCGGAAGAAATTCTTGATGAGTTTGGCGCTAAGATGCTGGGAAACAACATCTACCCAATAGATGTTATAAAGATTTTATCCGGCCACTTTAGAGTAGATGATCCAAACGCCTTAGACCTCCTCAATACGGAGATTAAAAGAACCAGTACAAATATAGAGGGAAAAACATCAGATCTCGTTTATGGACTCTATTTGGTCGATCAGTTTAGCCAGGTAGCCGGCGGCTTTATTCCGGGGTATACGCCGAAAGGTGGAGGCCCACCCATTCCCGGCCGAATAGCAGTCATAATAGGCCCGGCGACGTTCCCTCCGGAAAAATTTGAATCTTTTATAAGAGCCTTGGAGTGGAATCCACATTTCGAGAGCGACTTTGATAAGACTTTTAAATTTCTTAAGGAAATGCTCAAAGAAAAAATTCTATCAACGATAATTCACGAAGAAACTCACGCGAAAGACATCATAACTCCCCTGACGACGCAGAGAACATACATCGTAGAGGCGCCCGATGAGGATGATGATACAGCTCAACCTCCAGAGACCCTTGAGACCATCGCAAAGAAGTTTCACTTACCTATACCATCCCTGTTTATGGCAAACATCCAAGCGCTTATGGCGGACAGACAGGTATTCTCAGGAAGAGAAACGTTAGATTTTTTTTCAACGGTGACCAACGCATTAACCGACGAGCAGGCGGCTCAAGGGGCCCAAGACTTTTATAAAAATGTGGCAAAAGATAAGCCATTACCTCCCGGAACAAAAATTCTGTTCCCGGCCAACAGGGGAGCCTCAACTCTGTCAAAAGATGGGGACACTCTTCGAGACATCATAAGACGGAGAGGGCTAAACGAAGACCGCATTCTGCTTGTTAATTTCAAGGATCTTATCCTCCCAGCATTCCTCGGAAACCCGCCCGGATGGCAGCAAAAAAGTTATCAAGAGATATATGATTATCTGAAAAAGGACACAGAGTCAAGAGAGATAATTTTAAACATGCCATTGCCACCCGACATTGAGGTGGTTTCCATCCCCGATGTCAAGTCTCTTGAGGATCATTCAAGAGATTTTTATCTGTTAGTAAGAGAAGAGAGCAAAGCCCATTTGAACCAAATAGCTTTCGAAGTTAAACAAGCAATAAAGGACTTGTATCCCGAAGATGTCCGAAGACTCTCTCTCAAAGAAATGAAGCAGCTTTCCTCAACGGCGCAGCAATATGAAGTCCACCTGGGAAAGAAGAACGAGGTCGATGAGATTATTAAAACGCCGTTCTACGGAAAGACAATCGCGGAGCTTAAGAGAGAGCGTTATAGGGATTATCAGCTCCGAATGGTTCACATTTGGGAAACCCAGATAAAGAATCGCCAACCCCAATAAATCATATAATTTATACAAATTTAAGGGCAGATAGAATCGGGCCCTTATTTCCTTCATCCGGCCATTATTATCATGGGAATTTAAGCTCCCAAGGCCCCGGCCTTTATATTCCGAAACAAAGAAAGAATTAAAACTTATCAGCAAGCAAATAAAGAGGCTCAGGGCTTATGCTAGAGATTATACTAAAGCAAACAAGGAATCAATAGCTGCATACTACAAGGCTTACCAAGCCTCACCAGCGGGCATAGCTACAAAAAAGATATATAAATAAATTAAACCTTGGAAATGCGGAGATAGATAGACAGTCACTACGTGCATGGAGCTTAAGGGTACGCATCCGTGATGAACATATTTGCAAACACTGTGGCTACAATGGTGAATTTCTAGATGGCTCACTGCACGCTCATCATATTAAATATAAATCTAAATATCCTGAGCATACTCTGGATGTAGACAATGGAATTACTCTTTGCGTTCCTTGTCATAAGGAAATCCATGCAAATTCTAGCAAAATAGATTATATGTTGCTACAGGTAAAATCTATGGAGAAAACTAATTAACAGCCCACTTCATGTAAGACTCTAAAGCTCTAGCCATATCCCTGTTCCATTTTTCTTTATTAATTGGTATCGCTAACTTTTTTGCTAGTTTTAATCCGCGCCTCCATGCCTCAACCTCTTCTATTATAGTAAATGTTTTATAAATTTTAGATTTTTTATTATATCTTCTTAAGACCTCTTTTTCTCCATTAATAAAATCAGACTTATCAACTAGTATATGCCCGCATTCATGCAGAAGAACGTGCAGCTGAGTTTCGATAGATCTTGTATTTTTTATAGATATAAATTTTGAAGATTTGTATAGAGCGTCATCTCCATCGGTATCAAAGTTTACACAGAATCCTCTTGCATAAAGCCAAATACAGATTGTTTCCAAATAACTTGTATATAGCTTTTTTGAGTCATTCATTAAATAAAAATTAAAGCTATAAACTTATATGATTACTTTTTGGCAGTTCCTGGAATTGATATTAGCTTAGAAATTTTCTTTTTTCTTATAAGTGTTTTCTTTTTTGTATTATTAGATTTCTTTACAGTTTTTCGTTTACTTCTAGAAACTTTCTTTCCGCATCCACACCCCATAAGCTTATCCTCGTTCTATGCAAAATTATTATTAGGAAAAATTATTTTTTATAAAATATTAATAATTCTGCATATATTATGTTTCATGAAACAAAGAAGTAAAAATATTTTTTCTATATTTTTTATCCTTATTACAATAATCTTTGTAATATTTTCTTTTCTTAATGTCAAACATCTTTTTACTCATAAAAAAATAGAATATACAGAATATTCTACAGACGCGATTTTTCGTACAGAAAAAATGCTACTGCCAGTCGTAAAGCTTACACATATAGGCCTAAGGGAGTCTGATAATACAATTTTTTCTGTTTCGGCAACAGGATTTTCTATAGCTTATGACATTAAATCTGATTCGTCATTAATTATTACAAATGATCATTTCTGTAGCGACCTAACAGATAGCTCGTCTTTATATATTGAAGATTATAGCCTTAAGTTAATTGATTTTGCAGAACAAAATAGCGAATTAAGGATTATGAAATCAAATCCAGCACTAGACCTATGTGTGCTGCAGTCATATGGGTTTATAAAGCCGGCAGAAATAATTAAGGACTACTATGTCCCACAATTGTTCGAAAAAGTGTATGTAGTTGGCGCTCCCAGCGGAGACTTTCCAATAATATTAGATACATATATATCCGCCTTTTTGCCAAGAGAAAAAATAAGTATTGCCCCGCTCTCAGATGATGGAAATAAATTTATCATGATCTCAGAAGAAGTTTTGCCGGGTCACAGTGGGAGCCCAGTCTACACCAAAGATGGCAGAGTTATTGGCATTATATTCGGTGCGCTCCCTGACTACGGAGGGATGGCCGCCAGCTCAGATGACATAAAGCTTTTTCTATTTAATTAATTCTTTTTAAGCTTTTTAATTCTTCCAGATGCCTTTCTGGCATAGAGAGTAAAGAATGCCAGATCAACTGGCTTCCCCTTTAAGATTAGCTTAAGTGCTTCATTTGCAAAGTTAGCAGTCCTAATAGCCTCAGAGCCCATCTGATCTCTCTTTCCATTAGCGCCCCTCTTTGCATATTTTGAGCTTATCTGCTCTACTTGCTCTGCTGATACTCCGTAGAGCACCATGTTCGGCTTAAGCTTGGTAATTACTGCGTCTAACTTCTTCTTTTCTTTTAAGATGCTTTTCATCTTTTCATTTTGATTATTGATACACTCTAGCTCACAGGTTTTGCAGCTATCCTCTAGGCCCATATTCCATAGGTCACAAGAAAAAAATTGTCTTACTTCTTTTGGCTCAGCCTTTAGAGATTCACTGCAACCGAAAAACGCTCTGCCGTCTACAACGGTTGCGCTCTGATTGCAGTGCTGGCTTTCTCGAATTTGACGAGTCATCTTACAAGATGATGCGCAGTTTATGACTGGTAACTCTTTGTTCATAGAAAATTATGCCTTATGAGAATCCCACGGTGGGCCATTTAGACCATAAGTATGATGATCGCCAACAAATATTGTTTTCCAGTTTTTGCCCATAAGTCTCTTTGCCGCCTCAGGCGATGCTATGCTCAGATTTATATAATAAGCTGATTCTCCAACCTCTGAATCTAGCTTATCTTGCTCAATAATATTTTTTGCCTCTTTCCACCAAGCTTTGGTTTTAGGAAGATTACTTGAACTCCAAGATTTAACTTCTTCTTCCGGAGATTTATCATTCCAATATGAAAATTGTTTTGGTGCTAGAACAACTTTTCGAATACTAATACCACTATTGTTGCTCCGATTCTTAATAACAGTATAAATTCGCTTCATTAAATCCGGCCCATATACGGAGCCACCCTCACCCATTAACGTTGCCGCAACTACCTCGGTATTAGAAATAATAGATTCATCATCTTCCTCTTCTGGGATTTCAGGTTCTGGATCCGGAATTATTAATTCCTGTCCAATGCTAAGTTTATCTGATAGCAAATTATTTGATTCTATAATTTGTTTTATGGTTATTCCATATTGATTTGCAATTGCTCCTAAGATATCTCCAGACTCAACCTGGTGAATTAATGGTTCATCAGCACATAGTTTAACTATGATCTTATCAAGTATGGATGCTTCTTTTACTAAGCCTTTTTTATCTAATCTGTTTGCTATGCGGACTAATTCTTTAATCATAATATCTTTTCCAAGCGAGGGTTATTATTGTGATATTTTTCATAATAGGGCCTGCTCAAAAACATGATTCCATTTTGATATATAATCATCTATGTGAAAATATTTTACAGCTATTGCCCGGCCACTCAGAGAAAGTTGTTGCTGCAAATCTTCTGAATCAACAATTCTTTTAACGGCAGATAACATTTCCTCTTTTGTATCTGCAAATAAACAACTTTCTTCATTCACTAAATATCTATTTATTCCAAAATTATTTGTTGTTACCAAGGGTGTTCCGCACATAAGCGACTCTGCGCGAACTCGTGGCATTGCACTATTTGTAGTAGTATTTAAAAATACACTATATTCATTATAAGTCCTAACTAATTTATTTAACGTAAAACAGCCTATTGACTCCGAAAGGCCATCATTTCCGTGTCCAATAAGATCACAACATTTAGCCCTACGAGATACCCACCGCCATTCATTAAATCCTAAAACTTTACTTCTTTGTTTGAAGAGACTTGCTGCGCTCAAAACTCTATTATTTCTTTCTAAATTTAAAAAACAAAATTCATTTGGATCAAACCCATGGGGTATATAGAAATGCTTTTTTCCGGGAAAGTTCCTATGATATCTATCCATAACAATCTTTGAGTTCCACACAATACACCGAACCCAGCCTGGTACCTCATATGGTAAATATGTTTGCATAACAGCAATTCCGGGTACTTTTCGAATCTTATTAATTCTAAATCTATTATATCTACCCGGATTAACTCCACCTCTTACCATGAATATATTATACTTTTTATACTTTGCCTTATTATCATCTACATAGGATACATTTTTATTTATAGGGCGACCTAAACTTTTTGAATCCGGAGCAGATCCATCAGGTAAAGAGCACACAAAGTTATGATTTGTTTTGAAAAACTCATATTGGTGACCCCCGTGGACTAGCCAATCCATTATTTTTAGTTTATCCACCACTATAAGCCTCCTCTATAACTTCACTCCACCTTTTAAGCTCTTTTTTTATTTTAAAGAAATTGTAAAAAACAATTTTAGATATTTCATATCTTTTCCAAGCGAGGGTTATTATTGTGATATTTTTCATAAATATTTAAATTATCGCTTACTCTTATTTTCAAAATAGACTTAAGACTACTAACGCTGCCATTATCTCAAAGTTGAACAATAATTACGCCCCTATTGCTATTTTTTTTCTCCCCTTCTTCCTCTTCTATAGGTCGAGGCTCTGGAAGTGGAGCGTGCGGCCTGGGTCTTTCCTCTCTTCGTATAATTTGATCTCGTATAATTTTATCATAAATAAAATCATATTGTTTCATTATAAAATCTTTGCAGCATATGCCGCAAGTTGGCTCCGCTCTCCCTTGAGAAGAGTAATGTGAGATGATAGGTGGAAGTCCTTAAACTTCTCAACGACAGCTCCCAGGCCGCACGTTGCGGCGTCTAAATGCGGTGCATCTATCTGCTCTAGATCGCCAAGCATAACTAGTTTGGAGTTTTCTCCCATCCTAGTTATGACAGCCTTAGCCTCTGTATATGTAATATTCTGTGCCTCATCTAAGATAAAGATAGTATTAGGAAGACTTCTCCCCCTTACAAAAGATAAGGCCTCTACTTCTAGAGCTCCCTTTTCCATCATCATCTTGAAATAAGTTTCTCCGTTTTTAAAAATGCACTTTAAATTATCGATAATTGGCTGGATCCATGGCTCCATCTTCTCATACTTAGTTCCTGGCAAAAAGCCAACATCGCCGCTTAGAGACTGGATTGGTCTAGAGATTACAATCTTGTCATAAATGCCTTCATTTAACATATGGACGGCAGCTGCCGTACTCAAAAGCGTTTTGCCGCTGCCGGCGATGCCGGTTAGTGTCGCTAAGTGAATATCTGGATTTAATAAAGATTCTAAAGCAAATGTCTGCTCTTTATTCCTTGGGGAAATACCCTGTACAGATAGCCCCCGCTTATTAGATCTTAACGGCTTAATTTCATTACCGAGAAAGCGGCCTAATGCACTTTTCTCTCCGCCCTTAAGAACTACAAATTCGTTAGGAAAGAGGTCATCTCCGTAATATTCAATTCCCCTCTCATCATAAAAATCCTGAATATCTTCTGGGTTAAAATCTTTTACGCTAACGCCAGTATATGCCCCGCGCCTATTTATAACAGCCTTCTCTTTTTGATAATTTTCTGAGCGAATGCCGAGCGAATCGCATTTCACTCTAATGTTTATATCTCTAGAGATTACAACAACATTATTTACTTCTCTGGAGAGCTTTAGGGCTACGGCAATAATTTTATTATCATTAGAGTGGGACATTGATTCTGGAAGCTTGTCATATTCTTTAGTGGCATGAATGAAAATAGTTTCTCCATTTTCTAGCGTCACACCCTCTTTTAATGATCCAATGTCTCTTAGATTGTCAAGAAAGCGATTAATATAACGTGCGGCGTTACCAACTGCATCATGCCTGGTTTTGAGATTGTCCACTTCCTCTAATACTTCCATCGGAATAATTACATTATGATTTGGAAATGCGTGGATCGAATCTTCGTGATAAACGAGAACTGATGTATCTAGTATAAAGTTTTTTCTAATGTTAGTCAAAATATCTCCGTTACTCAAGGTCTATGTCATCTTCCATGATAGACCAGTGTTCTATGGTTGCTTCAAAATATAGAGACTTATCGTCTGGGTCTTCCTTGATTTTGTAGTCTGGCCCAGCCCATTCGCCAATAAGCTCTCCATCTACTTTGATCATCAAAGCCTCTATGCCCTTATATTCTATAACTTCGATGCCATTATCTATCATATAATCTATAGCCTGATCTCTCGGCACCTCTAGCATGCCGTCCGCATCAAACCCCATATACAAAAACAGACCGTGTAACCATTGCTGACGTATTTCATTTACGTCAGCAGCAAAGTTAACACGGTCTGTTAAAATTTTCGTTATCATAATGCTCTATTATAATACTCTATAAGTAAGAGATGGAACAGGCCCCTCCAGCACAAGCTAGTTCGCCAGAAAGATTTGTATTGTCAATATCTTCTGATACTCCGTCAATATCTACATCTCTCAGCAGGCGCATCATTTTTTCATAAGTTTCCTCTGAGCAATCTTCAAACGGAGCTTGGATATAACTGTGATCAGAATACGGAAGAACGGATAGCCCATTATATACATCTCTGTTTTCCCACATCCAATTGGCAACGATATCCCACTCTCCATCTTTTATCGTTATTGTTGCAGAGACATTGTGGGTGTTCTGTCCTTTTCTGTATCCGGGCCTTACCCACTCATTTGTTACCGTCTTTATTCTTTCTAAGAGATCTACGGCGCTTTCCGCCCGAGTGATCGCTCCCGATGGAGCTTTCTGCGGAACAGAGATAACGGCAGTGTCATGCGGCCTGAAGAATTCATCTTCAACTAATTCTGGATAATTATCCATCAAGTAGGCGTATATCGATTCGTTCTTTCCAACCCGAAGCCTCCTGATGTAGAATTCATTATGCCAAGCGTGGATGCCGGATGACGTACCCAGGGTCAAAGACGTTGTTCCGGCAGGTTTCACACAGGTTGTTCTTGCTGCCTTATTTATTCCAATTAAATCAGCAACCCTGATGTTCTCCTCGTTGATAACCATCGCAGCTTCCGTCATGCTGAGTGACAAAACCTTTCCGCTAGCAATTCCAGTGAGACTAACTCCCAATAGGGCATCTTTCTCTGTGTTTCTCTGCCAAATTGGGCGAAGATAATGAAAGTCTGTATATCCAGCCTGTAGTGTTCCAATGAATGACGCTGCTTTGGCTCGTTCATTTAGATCATCTTGTCCGCTTAGATCAGACGCATTAATTTCAGCTAAATTACAAAATTGATTTGGTCTTAAGCTGATCTCGCAACACGGATTACATCCGATATCCTTATCATTTGTAAAGTAAAATCCAGGCTCGCCGGCACCAGAGGCTTTAATCCTCTCCCACAAAGACATGAAAAATCCTTTCTTGATCCTGTGCCTCATGAGGACAACAGAATTGTTTGCTCTGCCACGCTGCGGATTTGATTCATACCAATTTCCTGACTTTGCAGAGATCATTTCTTCGTCGTCTGCAGAGAACAAAGCAATAAGAGCAGCGCGCCTGATCCCCCCTGCCAATACTGCGTCAGCAATATAGCACATCATATCGTGGACCTCAATGGGCCGCAGCTTATCTCCACCCTCTTTTGAGTCCAGTATACCCTCCAGCTTAACTAAGCACTCACGCAGTGGCTGAGGACCCGGTGCCTTACCTCCAGAGGTAACTAGTCTTGCGCCCTTTTGCCTGATGTCGGAAAAGTCAAATCTTAACTTTGAAGTTCCGCTAAAATAAGAATTAACAAGAGCTTTGACGGCGTCGGCCCAGCCCTCTATTGAGTCTGCAATTAAAAATCGCCTTGTTCTCTTCGCGTTAGGGCGGCTGATTGACGGAAGGCACTCTACATGATGCTTCTGTACTGAGTAACCAATTCCGGTTCCTCCAAGCAACAAAAACATAGTTTCGCTAAATGCGCGAATATCATCAACCGGAACGTATCCACAGTTGTACGCTCTGTTTGGTGCGATTTCAATCGGCTTACCTCCAAATTGTAGGGCCCGCATAGAAGGCAAAACTTTTTTGTCATAAACAAATTTGTATGCTGCCTCGATTTCCTTTTTCAGATGAGGATATTTCTTGATATGCATTCCTTTATTTCTAGAGGTAAGCTCTTCCCAGTTTTCTCTTCGGGTTTCCGACTCAAGAAACCGTGCGTATTTCATATGCACGGTTATATCAGATAAAATCTTCGATGCTAATTCCATTTTTTCTCCGGTGGTATTTTTTAAATATATTTGATTTCAATCAAGCTCACCGCATTAAGTGAGCTTAAAAGCTAAGCTTGACTAATAAGTATTTAGTCTATTTTTAGTAGAAGATTTTTTCTTGATATATTAACAAACTTTAATTAAAGTACGAAATCCCCAGACATTAAGGATGCTTAAGAACACTTAAATATTTTTTATTTTTTAATTTGTTTGCACAGAAATAAGCTTATTATTCATCTGCAGGATCATACTGCTCAACAAATGTTCCGTTCTTCCAATTTCTAACAATAGAAGTTTCTTCGGAGAGAGTAAATGTGGCAATGACATCTTCTCTGGTAGAGAACGAGGCAGCACTAATGTGCCTTGTACCGCATCCCTCTGGAACATCCAGAGAGGAATCATCAACGACTAAGTAGATTCTAGATCCTATAATCTGACCATTCCGATTGACAAGAATTGCTCCGTCCTGCCCCTCTCTTAGAATCGAGGCAACATCTTTGTCGAAAGCTTTATCGCATATATTTATATACTTTTGAATAGGATTAATGCCTATCTGCCTTAGGCCTGTGATATGATGATCATTTTCGCCATCGAAGACTCCAAGTACAACTAGAATCCCTAGGCTTTTCGGAGTTACTTTTTTTGCTTTATTCTCTTTCGCTATATCACATAAAGCGTTAAATATTTTCTTTTCCACTTTAAGAAATTCTCTAGCAGCATTAAACTGAAAAGAAAAATCAGCCATGGACGTCTTCTTTTTTGGCCCAGAAGGCATGATGTTGGTGGTTTCGTCTGAAGACATTATTAGTCCCTTTATTTTTGTATTGTTATCCGCTAAACCCTAATTCATCATAAGTATAATAAATAGGCTTTCCTTCTTCATCTACCGTCTCTATGTTTACTGGACTGCCCCATGCTTCATACATATATTCTAACGTCACAGCTAGATGCTTCTGATCCAGAGTTCCTATGTCTCCGCTTCTATGCTCAAGCTGAAGAATCCCGTCTTCTATTCCAGTTATGCAAATTAAAGGCGACCGATAGTTATAAAGATCCTTAACTATAGATTCCTTAATCATATCCAATTCCGTTCCAACAATATGAATTGCCTGATCGCCGGACGCCATCTGCAGCTCTACATATGTAAACAGCTTCAATTCTTCCGCCAACTCTTTTGTCAGATAATTTCTGATGAAGGAAACATCGTCTTCCTTGGCTACCACTTCGAATATTTTTTGATAGCCAGTTAGTTCGGATTCTCCAGCCGCGTGAAGCTCGTCCCAAGTTTTTTTAATTTCTGTAAAAATGCTGAATCCTAAAAAGTATGGATTTATACTGAGCTTATTGCCTCCAGGCTGAACAACCTTTTCGTGAATTTTGCAAAAGTCTAGATGCTCCGCGTTGGAGATGCAATTGGTCTTGTGCATTAATTCGGCATGCCAAAAACTTGCGTATCCCTCATTTCCCGTCTTTGTCATATATTGTGGATAGAAATAATAAGATTCCTCTCTGATTATTTCAAGAATATCTTTTTGCCATGGCTCTAATACTTTCGAATATTGTGTTAAAAACCAAATTATATCAAATTCTGGTTGAGGAGGAAACTTATTATTTGGCTTTACTTGTTTTTTAGATAGCCCCTTTGCATCAAGAACATCAGAGAACTCATCTTTCTTAATATCTTTATAATGTCTTGCTTCTTTTTTATAAGGCTTTCTTAAGGATCCCTTATGCCAGTCAATATGTTTATCAAGAGCGAATCCAATATCCATGGCTCGCTCAACCGCCTCTAGTCCATGCTTCTCAATATATCCCTCTATTCTTTGCGCTCTTTCTGCGGCATGATAAACCATTTTATTATCGGTTTGCTTGAATAAATAATTATTCTTAAAATAAGCGGAATGCCCAATTACGTGGGCTACGACCAAAGTATTGGCTATATCTGAGTTAGTATCAAGTAAGAATGCATATGATGGATCGTTATTAAGAACAACTTCATAAACCTTTGAGTGACCCATCTCACCTTGCATTTTTTGATACTCATATGACTGTCCATATGACCAATGTCTAGCTCTAGTCGGCAGACCATACGACATAATCTCCAGCATAGTCTCCTGCGGAACCACTTCATAATTAATCGGATAAAAATCAAGGCCAAGCTCTTTCGCCTCTGCCTCTAAAAGTCTAATCCTTTCCTCTAGAACTTTGTTCATATTAAATCCTTTTTTGTAAAATCTCTGGCCAGCATCATAAATTTTTATCCAGCCAAGCTCAGCGGCAGACTCTGATTCGGTCTTACCATTACCATATTTGAGTGACTAATCCTTATCAGCTTTTGACACTCCGTCTATGTTAAAGAACATTTTTAATGCATCAAAAACTTCGTCTCTAGACGAGAGCCTTAGAGATACAAATCTAGTTCTCTGTATCTCTCTTTCCAAAAGGCCTGATAGCCGATTCTCTTCAGTGCTCCAAGTGTATTCGTCCTGCGGCGTAATTTCCCCATAGCCTATTGCTCGGACTATTGGTAGCAGCTTCTTAATATATTCTAGAACCAAAAGGTTATCACTTCCAAAGTTGTCACCGTCAGAAAATTCTATTATGTATCTATTAGTTGTTGATTCCGAATGGAATTCCTGTATATGTTCATAGGCCATTTTGAATGCCGAACTACACTTAGTTCCGCCGCCACTGCTTATGGAGAAGAACTCTTTTTCACCTACTTCATAAGCTTTGACATCATGTGCAATGAAGACTAAGGAAATATTTTTATATCGTCTTCTTAAAAATTGAACCATCCAAAAGAAAAAGCTTTTGGCTATATATTTCTTTTCATCACTCATGGAGCCGCTTCGGTCCATCATGAGATAGACAACAGCATTTGAATGATATTCGAATTCACTCTCCCAGGTGCGATATCTTAAGTCATCCTCATTAAAGTCGCCAACTTTAGCCTCACCTTTAGCCGCGTTTCTTTTAACATTTTGAATTAATGTTTTTTTGAGATCTATATTTGGATAAATTCCACGCTTTTCTATAGAAGATAATTCTTCTGTTTCAACTTCGATAGCGGAACTTTTATTAGGTTCCATCCATGGGAGGTTTAACTCGTCTAAAAGTATATCTACAAGCTCGTCTATGGAAACCTCTGCCTCAAAAACTATCTCGCCTTCCTCGTCTCCAGCCCTTCCTTTGCCAGAGCCTTTCTTTTTTCCGCTTTTGATTTTATACTTGTCTCCAGCCTTCGCGTCTATGCCCTGGCCGGTTTCAGACTTATCTTTAAGCTTTCCATATTTAAACTTGTATTGATCTAAAAAGCGGATTGGAATTTTAATTTTTTTATCACCATCTGATGTGATAATATTATATTCCGTAATTAAGTCTTTGCCGTTCTTTCTAATGGCATCATTAACTAGCTTCTTTTGTCTTTCAGAATCTCTTTTACTGCGCTGTTTAAGTTTCCAGATATCTGATAGCCCAGATTCGGCCTTAGATATCTTAGACATTTTAGTTTCTTGCCATCAATGAACTTACATATCGAAGAAGTTTGTTCGCGCTTGTCTCCGTGTAACCGTGCTTATTACAAAGTGTTTCTACAACAACATTTATCTTTTTCAGCTCGCCTTCATCGGGGTTTCTTGTATTAATCGTCATGCGGATTACATCCTGTCTCTCGTCAAAGAGCTGCTTCTCAAGTGCCTCACGCAGCTTTGAGTGCTCCTTGTACGAATAATCTTTCGTGCCAGCCTTAGCCGACCTTAGCATCTTGCGATATATTTCTTGTCTAAAAGATTTCTTTCCGCTTTCTGAAATTCCAACCTTCTCCTCAATTGAGCGCATCAAGCGCTCATTCGGAGGAACCGGCTCGCCCCACTCATCCTCAATATTTGTATTGTCGAGGAATGCTTCGATATGATCCATATAATTTGTAAGAAGATTATTAATCTCTTCTTCAAAATTAACGAAGAAGGCCTTTTGAACCTCATTTCTTGCTAGCTTACTATACTCTTCAATAACCGTAGTTAGAATATTTTCTAGCCTAACAATCTCTTTCTCGTCAAGCTTTGGGTTGCTGCTGAATCCATCACGAATTGCCCGAATAACATCTATTGGAGTTATACAGCTAACCCTATCTTGTGCTAATGCAGATGAGATTCTATTTATAACATATCTCGGAGATATTCCAGACATACCCTCTGCTTCAAACTCTCTCTTCAGAGTGGCAACATCTGCCTGCGAAAATCCCTCCACCTCTTCTTCGTTATATAGGCGCATTTTGCTTAGGTTTGATAAGCTATTATGCTTTGAGTCCTTAAGTCTTGACAAGACAGCGAACATTGCGGCACAATATAACGCATATGGAGAAATATGAATTCCGCCAAACTTTGCTTGATTAATTAACTTTTCATATATCTTAACTTCATCAGTAACGTTAAGATTATACGGAACCTTTACTACAATGATTCTGTCATGTAGGGCTTCCATTTCGTCTTTTGCCAAAAACCTTCTATATTCAGTTTCATTTGAGTGAGACAGAAGGAATTCATCAGCATAAATTAGCGGAAAACGTCCAGTTTTAATATTCTTTTCCTGAGCTAATGTCAGCAAAACATATAAAAACTTCTGATCTACCTTTAGCATCTCTACGAATTCCATAATTCCACGATTTGCAATATTAAGCTCTCCGTCAAATCTGTATGCTCTCGGGTCTGATTCAGAACCATATTCGCCTATCTTGCTAAGATCCATTGATCCTACCAGTTCTGATATATCCTGGCTCTTCTTATCGGAGGGCACAAAGGTTCCAACTCCAACTCGGGACTGCTCAGAGAGAAATAATCTTTTTACTGGGAGCTTCATAAAGTCTCCATTGTAATTTTCCTTAAGAATTAAGTCCATATACGGGCTTAGCTGCCCATCTATTTTAATCCCAAACTCTTCATTAAATCTCGGCCTAAGATCTAGCGGAATTGCACACAGTGGATCTTCAAACATTGGAGATTCTGATAAGGCAAATAACTTACCACTCTCTGTGGCGGAATATCTTTCTAGGCCCCGCTTCAATAAGACTGCTAGTTGTGACTTTCCAGAGGAGGTGGGGCCATATAGCAGAAGAATTCGTCTAGAAACTTCGCTTCCAGTTGCTGCCGCTCGCAGGTATGCCATTATCTCAAAGATTGAATCGTCTATTCCGAATAGATCATTATCAAAAAAGTTATATTTTACAATGTTACCTTCATCATCTCTTTCGACACCGGCTTCATCAATCATATCAAGAACTCTTTTGTGAGCGCCCCTATGAAGCAGAGGATTTTCTGTAACCATATTGACGTAATCCTCTAGTGTTCCATCCCACCCTAAGGCGCCATGCTTGTCAACGTGGTTATTGAGGTCATCAAGTAGACTTGATTTTTTCTTAGCCGGCATCACTCTTCTCCATATATATTTCTTATAGCCTTTGCGTTTCCACTTTTAATACTTTGAACAATCTTTCTAGATTCTTCCTTAACCTGTCTCATCATCTCCTCTTTATCTCTTTCTATCTTACTAGAAGAGGCGCTAAAGATTCGAGTAAACTCTGATAATTTATTGCAAGCCTTGCAGTGACGCTGGTTAAGCCCGTCTTTCTGGCAAGATTCTATATATTTTTTAATAGAAATATTTAATATATCTACGGAAGAGCAGTTTTTGCACTCTAAATTATAAATTGCCATCGTTTTATTCTTTTATATTAGTAATGTATATCAAGCTTTCTTCATCAACTCTCAGCTTACCCATTAGAGAAAAGTCTCTCAATATTTTCTTTTTGAATTTATTATCAGTAATAATAACAGTTATTTCCATGTCATTTGTCTCATTATTATATTTAATATTCTTTATTGTTCCAACCTTTTCTTCTTTCATTATAGCTTCTCTGTTATAGCCTCTCTATTGCTGACAAAATATGTGGATTTTTTATTTGATTAAATAAAAACAAAAGATCTTCTTTGTTTCCAAAGTGAATCTTTTTTACCATCGAAAATGGAAGAGAAAGCACTGGAGCTTCAATCGGGTCTATGCTTTCAAAGAATGGCTCCAAGGAGAGTACTGATATATATCTATCTTTTTTATTTATATTTCTAATTAAATATCTATGTTTTTTATTCTTGTCTAATTCAGTAGAGATAACAACAATATCATCTTTTTTTAATTTTTTTAAAATTTTATTATTAAAATTCATTTTCTTCGCCAATATCTTCTATCCAGTTGTCAGGAAGAGTTTCTATTCTTGATTTTGCGAACGCCTTTCTGAGTAAGAATTTCCCCTTAGCTCCATCTCTGTTCTTCACGATATGAATTTCCATATCCTCCCTTAAGACTTCATCTTCCCTATTTGCTATAATAAGAACGATTGCCGAGTTGTCTCCAATCATTTTACTTCTGCCAAGATCCTCTAAGCTTACATCGTCAATTCTTTTTCCTCCAGTTTTCTTCTGTGCGGCCTTCCTCTGGGCGGCTGTAACTACTGGCTTGTTTTTCTTTCTGCAAAATTCATGCATTTCCTCCGAAACCTTACCAACATCTAGCCAGTCTTGGCCGATCTGCCCCAAGGTTGGCTTCATAAGCTGAAGGTAATCAATAAAAATTGCATCGGGCTCAAACTCACCTAACAAAGTATCGTACCTTGCTTCGATCTCGCCCATAGTGGTCCCACGCGGCATATCTAGTATGTAGAACTTTTTATCATAAGTTTCCTGGAACTTAAGACAGCTCATCCAGCGGCTCTCTTCTTCTGGAGTAAGTTGGCCGCGTATTACGCCACGATGCCTAACCTTTGCCACGTTTGCGTCAGCCCGCTGCTCATACTGTTGCTTGCTCATCTCTAGCGTAACAACTACAACATTTTTCCCGTCATTAAATCCGGCTATCCCCTCTGATGGAATGTTGCTGCCCAGCCAAGCGTTGATAGCCATGTTGAGCATGAGTAGGGATTTGCCAGATGAGCTTGCGCCACCAATGACTAGCATCTCAGACTCTTTAACTCCCCAGGTATAATCATCAAGCTCTTTATATCCCGACAAGAAGCCTTTTATCTCGTCCGGGTTTTCTTGGGTATATTTATACTGGTCGTATCTATCCTGTGTAGAGTCTGTTATGTCACCCTCTTTGAAGACATCATCCTTATACAGCCTTACGGTCTTCGTGGCGACCTTTCTTAGCTCATCATTGAAGTCCGCTAAGCTCTCCGCACTATCTTCGATGTCCTCGACTTTTTCAGATAATTTTGATATCAGAAATTTATTATATCTTGTTTTAATTTCATCAATAAAAAATCCAATTTCGTTCTGCTTGCACTCTTTATCCTCTATGAACTCAAGGATATCAGAGTCTTCACCCTGCCTATTAAGAAGCTCCTTTAAGACCTCATAGGACGGAGGTATTTTGTGTCTTGAATAATACTCATTCATATAAACGAGACAGGGCTTATATTTTGGAAATAGTATTGATTTTAAAGTTTCGCATTCAACACGCCTATAGACTTCGTTTAAATTGGACGACCCCTGCATCATCCAATTTAAAATCTTAGCATCAAGCATCTGTTCTCCTTCTGAAATCTTTTCCGCCAACAACGTAGAGTTCTACGTGTGAGCTTCTTAGGGACTTAAAGGATTTCGCATGAAATCCTCCAAATATTTTATCAACATCGCTATCGTTTGTACACAAGATTGTTGGAACTTGATTCTGGAATCTAGTTCTCAGCACATATTCCAAGGAAGTTCCGAATAACTGCTCTGCTTTTTCGGATGGGAAAATCCAATGAGAACTAAACTCATCGATCACCAGAAAATCCTTCCCTATTAGTTCTGCGTAATATTTTGCAGTATCCATTTCCCTTGAGAGCATGTTGGCGACAACATCGGCCATAGTTGTATACAGGCCAGAATATCCAGAGCTAACCGCCTTCTTTAATATGCAACAAGCTGTATATGACTTTCCTGTTCCGAGGTTTCCGGCAAACATAAATGACTTTCCATTATCATAAACGGCATCTATGCTTTTCATTTTTTCTTTAATTATCTTTTTGAAGTTAGGATCTCCAGAAAAGTCCTTAAAAGATAAGGACCAATATTCGACAGGAATGTCAGCCATATAATATCTATCTAGGCGCGAAGTCTTAGACAGGCAAACTCTACAGCGTTCTTGCTTACAAAATTCACAGGAATTAAAAATCTTATCCTTCAGTCTGTCTAGTTTATTCTTCGGAATCATTTTCTACCTCAAATGAGATGCTTGAGCCTGAACTCTTAACCTCTCCTTTGGTTTCCTCCTTGGGAAGTCCCGCTCCCTGCGGATAAAAGACTACTAGTTCATCGTCTAGGTTTTGCGACGACTCTCCAATAAGAGTTCCGGGGAGCGACATTACAGTCTCATCATATGACATTCCATTCATTGGAAATGGATCAGAATAATCCTCCCTCACTTTATCATCGATCCTGCGAATGGGCGTCGGTGCCTCTGGCATCATAGAGTTATGCTCAGGGCCCGCTCGTCGGCCTTCCTCTAGCAAGATTAGACAAGAAATCTTATCCTTAAATGCCATATACAGATTTTCGTCGTGTTCGATAATTAACTTTTTCTCATCATCTTTAACTACTCGTCCGGAAAGCTCCCAGCCTCCGTCCAAGTATAGTGTTATTATTTTGTCTACTAAATTTTCTTTCTTCATACTAATCCAAGTTCCCTAGCTTTATTTAGAAATAAGGCCTCCACGGAAGTACTTGCTAATGAGTAGTTCTGAGTATATGCACGCAGCATACCAACATCTTCCGGGTGCTCCATCTGGTGGTTAGAGAATACTGATGGAGTCTCCTTCTGGGCCCAGGCCAGCAATGTTTCAAACTTATTTTCTGACCTTTGCTTATTTAAGAACGCAGAATACATTCTTTCGAACTCATTAATCATTGCTGGTAGCAAAAATAATTTTGTTCCAGTAACCGACCTTTCGCCGCTTCTAAACTTATAATCAAAAATCCAATTTATATAATTGTAAATTTTCGTATTAAGCTCATTTCTTATCGGCTTTTTTCCTGCTGCTGAAAGATTTGAGTAATTCTCTGGAGCCAGAGTTTTAAACAACTTAGCGAAGTCGCGGCTTTCCTTTCCTCTGCCTGGATCTGTATTCCAACGGACGAGCCTAAACCTAACTCCGTGAACCTTCTCATACTTGTGGCAGAAATATGCCATCAAAGTTATGTGGTTCCATGTATCTCTCGGCTTCGAGATCCACCCTGGTATTTTTTCATAAAATTCGTCCTGTGTCATATCGCCTCCAGCCGGCCTATATATTGTACGAGCAGGATCAGATTTGGCCTAAAAAATAATAGAAAAATTTATCTCAGGTGATTAAAATTACCGATTAATCCGTCCATTTTATGGGTGCTCTTTTTGGATAAGATTTTAACGCTTTATTTTTTTGAATCTTTATATTGAAGGCCGGCTCACTCTCATAAACCTTTATCCTTGCCTCGGAATGATTTCTTAAGTATTTGCAGTTATCGAAAAATTCAACAACAATTGCCTTTTTCTTTCCCTTAAACTTACGAATGACTCGGCCAATTCGCTGCAGTGCTCGACCCGAAGATTTTCCCGATCCAGCCAAGATTAGGGCATCAAGTTCCGGAATATCAATCCCTTGATCAAATATTTTTGAAGCAATTAATACTTCTATTTTTCCATCCTTCATATCTTGGATAGCACCGATCCGCACTTTGCTACTCTTAGCTCCATCCAGAAAGCTTACAGAGAAATCTTCGCTGAGCTTTTCGTGCAGGAGCTTACCGTGGCTCACTCGAACAACCAATATTAGAACCCTCTTGCCGGCCACAACAAGTTTTTTTGTAGCCTTATAGATCAGCTCGTTTCTCTCGTCATTTTCTACAATATAATTTTTGTAAACATCATGATAAGTCTTTCCGACATCCCTCATTACAGGAACGTCTAGAAAATGAATGTCTGGTGCAACCAAATAATCTTTAGCGATTAATTTCGTCGCGCTTATATCGCATATTCTGGGGCCGGATACCGCCTCAATCAAAATGTCATCACCGGTGTCTCTCCACGGAGTTCCGGAGAGCAAAAATCTATGCTTAGCCGATATGCTTGCTCGATGTATAAACTGTAGAGTTTCGGAGGCTGCGTACTGACATTCATCAAAAATGAAAAGCTGAGCCTCTTGAACGCGCTTTCTAACCATTTCCTTATTCAGCTTGGCAGTCTGCTTTTTCGAATCGCCAGTCGTATCGTTATCCGTTATCTTTGCCTTTTTGTTAAAGGCAGCAGCAGCCGACCAAATGGTCATGATGGTAACCTGTTTGGATGTATCACACTCTCCGCCGCCGACGATCCCACATGAGAGCCCATAGGCTGTTTCTATGGTTTCTTTCATCTGATATAATAATTCAACTCCAATCACGTAAACTACTGTTGGAATATTATATTCAGCTACCAAGGAGGATATTATGAATCCTTTGCCGCCGCCTGTTGCAACCTTTATGATTCCGCTACCAGCTTTTTTGGCTAGCTTGACGACGCCTTTTTGATATGGCCTTACTTCAAACTTATCACTGATTAGCTTAATCTTTTTTCCATAAGAGAGAATTGGCCTAGCATCATTGATTGTATAGTCTATTTTGTTCTCTCTGAAATAATCTTCGGCCAAACTCAGCAAGCCTATAGGAAAGCCTCCCGACTTAGTCAGGAGGCGTACCTTTCCGTCCCAGCCACCCATTTTGCCGCCGCGACCATAGCCGCCCTGACCTCCGCTCATAAACATATAACCGGGGTGATCATAGCTCATCATTTTATCTAGCGCAGCAACATGCTGAGAGTCTATAGACCCCTCTATCCTGCAATCGACATTATTTAATGTAATTTTAACCATATTTCCTCAAACCTAGAGCATAGGTTAGCCTCGGTTTCGCTTGAGGCAACAAAAGCTATTTTAGGCTAAAGACCTTCCATTAATTCGTCTAGATTAAGACCGGCACAATCTATTTTTCTTTTGGTCAAATTATAGTGATTGCAGAACCCAGAGAAAGTAGCTTTGGAGCACTCATCGTGAACTCCCGTATGCAAAGCCCCCAATGAATCCTTAGGGTATTCAAGCGGAATACCGATACCAGTACTCACCGCACTCCACAAAGCCCTTAGGGCCTCTATCTGGGCCGGATAGAACCAAGTAAAATCCTCAAGCTGATCTTCGTGAACCATAGCGTCACTTTTAACCGGCCTCTCTCCGAATCCGTGCTTTACATACCAGCTTTGATACTTTAGATAATAAGCATTACTTATTTCTACGCCGATAGACCGCTTGTTTGCTTCCCTTGCTCCCGCATGCCAAGCTCCATGCTGTGTATCTAGAAGTTGGTAAATTGTTCCATCATTATCTATGGCAAAATGAACCGATATACCTCGTTTGTCTAAAATACTAGAACAAGACTTTGAGGATAAGCATACGTCCCAGTGGTTTATGAAGAATGACGGCTCCCTATCTGGCTTATCACTATAATCATAGTATGTACCGGGTTTCGACTTCAAGCCGCCCTGCTCATTCCACAATATTACTTTATCCCACTTTATTGGAATAAGTCTCCCATTATGAACTATATTCTGGACGCCGTTATCGCTATAAAACTTATAGTCTGGCTTATGATCTGTCACAGAAGCTTCACGCTCAGTATTTATTCTTCGATAGGTAGTTGGTCCCACGAGTCCATCGGCAACAAGCCCGTTCGCCTTCTGCCACTTCCTAACATTTGAGATTAACTCTTCATCAAAAAACTCGGCCCCGAACCAACTTGGGGTCCACCCAAGAGAGTCTGCGCTTGACTTATTATAGAAGCTTTTATCTATTGCCATTCTACTTCTTCCTTCTCTTATCTATAAGAGAGGTTCTTGATCCGCTCTGAAGCCGGCTGAAGCTTGACTTTTTCTTCTGTATCTTTCTGGTTACTTCTTCTGCAACCGTATTCACCTTGTCATCCCCGAGGTCCAATGTCATAACCGAAGCTCTATTCTTTTCCTTCTCTGTGGCTACAGCTGTATGCTCAAGGCTCTCTTTCTTTAGATTATCGATTCGATCTTTCGGAAGGCCCAAGCCAGCAAACCAGCTATATATCTTAATGGTATCTTCCTCTGACTCAATCGCATATACACCCTGGAAGATAGAAGCTCCATTTGTTTGTTCTGATATCATATGGAAGCAATAGTTGATATTAAGGGCAGGCAATCTCTCTAGGGCAGCAGTTGGTCCAGTTATAATTACTCCACCAGCTCTAGTCTGTGAGATGTCAAATCCTGATGCAAGCATATTAGAGTTAAGGCTCTCTATCACAGCCTCCGCCAAAGCAGTCTCCTCCATATACTCTTTAACCTCCATTACACCATAAACAGAACAATCTCCGCATGAAATGATTCTTCCGAAATCACTTGGATCTAATGAGGTAAACCTTGATGCCGTCGCCGTCAAGGAGTTAAATATATGTAGAGGCTCAACAATCGCGCTATTAGCAGCTTCCCAAAATTTGGACTGACTTAGGTTGGCATAAATCTGTTCGATTCGAGCATTGTCAACAACAATAAGGTTTGAAACCATATTGTCGGTTGTTAGCTTCGCCAGCCTAGATAGTGTTTCAATTGAATTCTTCTTTGACTGTGCATCTTCCGTAGCTTTCGGAAGGATAAAAATAACACCAACCGGAAGGCCTGTCTCATAAAATAGCGGAACTAGCGTGTCAACAGAGCTTGATCCTGTTCCTCCACCGCCAGAGGCAATCAGGTAAACCATATTGTTTCCGTCGATTACTCTCTCTGCAAATGTCTGAACTTCATCTCTATTCTCTGCAAAAATTTCTCTACCAAGATCGAGGTCTTTTCCTGTTCCGCCAAGACTTCCGTCCAGAAGAAGCTTCTGTGAATCAGCAACCTCAATAAACTCAAGGTCTTGAGCCGAGGTATTAACTACGCCAACATCATAACCTTTCTTATGAAAAATTTCTGCTATTCTAGAGCCGGCCTGACCAACTCCGATTATCGCTAGCTCGATTGCTACTTTTCTTTGACTAACAAGATCCACTTTATCCTCCGTATCCTCTTTCTTTGTGGAGGCCATCTTTTTCTTTAGTTTGGCCAGAACGTCTGTATCCATACCCTTTGGCTGATCGGTTTCGCTTTCGTCTTGAGCCTCAAATGCGGCTAATAATTGATTGTTTTCAGCTTCAATCTCTTTTTGGGTTTTTTTTTCACTCATGTTAAAATCCTCATAATATCTATTAATTTGTTCTTCAATCTTTTCCGAAGAAGTTATAGCGAAAGGAACTGGACTTTCATTCTGATTATACGAAATTACATCAGAAAGATAATCAGTATGCTTATTCATTGGATCAACATTAGTAGTAATGATGTCGCATCCCATGGCTGCAGCTTCGTAAAAACTAAGCCCAAGGCCCTCTCTTGTGGATGGTATTATCAAACAATGCGATCTATCGTATAAGTCTGCGATCTCCTTCCTACTTAATACTTCAGATATTAGTATGATTTTCTTACATTTTTGAGCTATTTTTAACTGTGTTTCGTTCAAATTTCCGGTCACCAATAATTCGCAGTTAATATCATTTTTACTAACGAAATCAGAGAATGCTTCCAGCACTTGAGCGGTATTTTTCTGCGTAAATCCAGGATTTACAGATCCGGGATGATAAAACGTCAAGCTAGGTATGTCAGACTTATCTACTTGCCTGACGAAGACGCTTCGATCTACATAGTCCCATTCACATCTTTCTCTATTTTTATAATCAGAAAATACGTCAAAGGATGTATCTGTTAGGCAGAGTATTTTGTCGAAAATACTATAGGATTTATTATTAACGAATCTCTTTGTCGTCCACTCCGGCATAGGGACATCATATACCTTCACACCCTGGCGTCTGGCAAGTGTAACCCACTGCGCCTTCATCATAAAGGTTTCTAACGAAATTATAATATCTATTTTTTTAGTTCTAATGGCCTTTAGTGTCTGCTCAGCTATAGAGTCTCTTTCTCTTATATTTATGATGTTTAAGCCATGCCCCGAAGCTTTGTCATAAAACTTTGGGTAGAAGCGCGTAAAAACGCCACTATTATTTCTCTTGTATTTTTCCTTTGGGATGATATAAACATTATTCCCATCGGAAAGGTGTTCTGCTAAAGATTGGCCTAGATAAAATAGTCCGGACTCAGAAAGGTAAGTCTTTATTAGGATATTTTTATTCTTAAGATCTAGGCTCATTTGGTGCCCATATATTTATCAAGCTTAAGCCACTTTCTCTTTCATCATCAAGGCTTGCTTTCCCGCTGCCTGCTTAAGTCTTGCGGAAAGCCATGTATCAAAGGTTTTGAGGTAACTTGTCGGCAGCAGAGCCTTGGTGCTTAACTTGTTTTTCGAAATGTTAAAATCAAACTCCGGAATGCCTCGGAGCCATGCCTCATCAATTATGTTTTGAAGCAAGCTTCGATACTCGGAAATAAGCAAAGAAAGCTGATTCTGCTTCTCTTTATTGAGGAATTTGAGACTATGAGAACTGCTGCGAATCATGTTGATTTATATAAATAAAATAGCAGAAAAGAGGTATAAAATACTATGAAGAATGTAAAGGAACTTAATACACCCGCAAGATTTGGTCCGAGCTAAAGCTCCAGCTCTCACATCTGTTAATGCACCACACTGACACTTCCACCATACATCGCCAATTTTCGTTTTTTCTGATAAAGCAGTCACCGTTAATCTGCCATGTTTTTCTCCAACTCTCTCTTTTCGCTTAGGCATTTTATCCTCTCTCTTGATTCTCTTCTGATGATTTTTATATTTTTGTCATGATCTTTTTGGATATCACTCCTCTGGGTTAAGGAACTATTTCCGGGAGAAACAGAGTAATAATATAATACTTTATGTATATATTTTATATTACATATTTCTGAAAGCCTAACCCAACATGCATAATCTTCGGAAATCCAAAATCTCTCATCAAAGCCTCCTATCCTTTCAATTAGGGATCGCCTAAAGGTTGTTGATCCAGAGGCTACAAAATTCTGCCTCATCAGAGCGGCATGGTCTACTTTTATCGTCCGCTTATAGAATGGAGGCAGCAACCGCGTTCTATTTACTAGAATTTGATAGTTTCCACAAACAAGCCCAACATCTGGGTTAGAAAATTCTTTTACCGACAGAAGGAGCTTGTTTGGATCCATAACGTCGTCTGCATCCAGTAGACTGATCAGCTCACCGTGCGTATTCTTTATTCCAACATTTCTAGCGCCTGATGGCCCAAGGTTTTTATTATTTCGGATGTAGTTTACATTTTTAAATTCAGAAACAAGGCCTTTGACATCCTCTGCCGAGTTATCGTCAATAACTGTAACTCTATAATTTTTATATTTTTGCTTAAAGCAACTTTTTAGCGCATCGCGCAAATCTGGCCCAGGATTATAAGCCGGGATTATAATATCTACAAGCATTATTTGATACCATCCAGTAAATGGAAATATTTATTCATTATTACCTTTTTCGAAAAATTCTCTTGAGAAAAAGATATAGCTCCTGCCGAAAGGTTCTTGTGCAAGACATTGTTCTCCATGACTTCGATTATTGCCTCGCGATATTCTTCTAAGCTTTTGCCCACTATGATTCCGGTCCTATAGTTCTCACCGTGCATATAAACCTTGGGATGAGTTATGGAGGGGACTCCAGCCGCCCAGCTCTCTAGGAGGGCTTGGGATTTGGTTTCCGATAACGATGTATTAATATACAATTTTGCGGATTTGGCAACAGGAATGTGCTTCAGGTAGTCATATGGAGCTGGATAGCCTAAAAATAAAAACTTATATTGTGGCATTAAAGTCCTGAGCTTTAGCCCAAATTCCACGTCCTTTACCTTATGAGTGCAATTGCCTTTCCACAAAATAATTTCAGAACTATCTTCGGAGGGACTCCAGGCCTCTAGGTCTGGGCCGACAACAAATGACGAAATGATCGATACTGGAATGTCATGTATCTTTGCTATAGTATACTTTAGTCTTTCATTCACAGTTAAGAATAAATCAGGATTAATTGCCTCCAAATATGTTTTTTCTTTTTTCAGCTGAACTGTATCTAAGACATTTGGACCAGAAATTATTCGTTTGCCGAACCTGTTCGCCATCTTTAGCGCGTCAACGAAGCGCTTATCGATTCCACTCCAATGATGGACATAATCTGAGTCACTTATATGGTATCTTAGTTTGTCTTTCTCATTTATTGTATAATATTTTATACCTTTTATTTTTTGTTCCACCGGAATGGCGGTGAAAATACTTATAGATATACGATTAGAGACTGCAGATAAGAAGTTATAAAAAGACATACCGGGGCCATTGGTGAATGCCCTGGTCGAGCCAAAATTAAATCCGATAAATGTTATTTTCATTTATCAAAATTAACCTCTTCAGCTTTTTCGTCAACATTAATCTCTTCAATTTCCTCATCAGTCTCAACTATATCCTTTGAGCCATCAGGCCATAATGCTAGTACCGATAGAATAGAAACTGATAGAATTAAACATATAATATATTTTAGATTCAATGATTGCAACTTAAAGGCATATGCAAAAAACCAAAACAAGATTGTATTAATAGAGAAAATTACAAATCTAGCAGTCCAAATTTCTTGATTAAAAGATTCTACCAAAAATCTCCATCCGAAATAAATACAAAATGCTGTAGGTAATGAGAATACAACAATCGTTAGAATCGGATGACCATACCACCATTTTGACAAGAGTTGTAAGTTAACCTGAAACCAAGCTAAAGTACTACCAGTTATTGCGAAAATTAATCCAATGATTAAATTTTTATTCATTTGCCGTATTTATACTTGTGACTATTAATATTTAAAATAAATATAAGCCCTAAGGCTTATAGTACTGGATAAAATATGAGAAAAGATTTATTAAAAAAATATTCTAATTTTAGCGGCAATACACCGAAGCAGGATGTAATTGATCTTGCGGAGAGATTAAATATATCCTGGGATTATGATCCTGCATTTATGTATATTAGCCAAGAGATAACTGGGAAGTCTCTCTTGGACGAGATGGATGATGATGATCTAAAAATAATGTTTGATTATATCTCTGAAAATCCACACCCATTCACAAAGGCAACGGACATAAAGCGAACTTCTTCAGAAAAAAGAAAAACTAAACCAGAATTTTTTCGAAGCAACTATGACTATGATTCTAAAGACAAATTTGAGTGGGGAATGTTCCCGAACAAAGAGATTGTGGAAGGCGGAAAGGTTAGTAAAATAGCAAAACTTCACAAGGTGGCGCGCTCCACGGTTCTTAACGATATTTCTGAAATAAGAACAAATTTTGAAGATGCCGACTTTTGGGTGGTGAGAAAGGGCTCTAAAGACAAGGTTGGATCTGTTATGAAAGAGTTTGCCCCACAATATATTGGAATAAAAATTACAGAAGAAGCGAGAGATGCTCTGGACCCAAGGTATGTTTATTACGCTTTGATGAACATACACAACCAAGGCGTTTGGAAGGAGTTATCTTATGGGTCAACGAATCTTGTTCACATAAGAATAGAAGACATTAAAAGCATACCAATAGGTTAGAGATATTAAAAGAGCTAGTCGGAAATACGCCATTAATTCAGTTAAATTCTGGAACCTATGCTAAACTAGAAACTTACAATCCAACCGGATCTATAAAGGATCGGGTTATGTATAAATAATATAAGAAGAATCAAAGGGCAGGTATGATGGGCCTTCGGAGAGCGGTATGAATCCAATAATAGTTAAAAAAGATTAAAGAAAGTTAAAAAATTATAATTTTAAAATTAATCCTCGTCATTGCCAAGCAAATCAACTCTTCCATAATCATCATTTAGTCTAACTATATCATTAAGCTGATGGGTACTTACTTCAATTAGCTCTACATCTTCTTCTTTTGCTGCAAATCTATGCGATAAGAATGGAGGTATATGATATACATCTCCGGGAACTAAAACTATTTCTCTATATGCACTCTCCATTAGTTTATTGATATCTGCCTTATCAGATATTTCCTTATCAGATATTTCTCCGACCGTCTGAAGATAGAGCGTTCCGGTTTTGACCAATATTGTCTCTTCTTTTTGCTCATGATATTGCATAGAGAGCCTTTCTCCTGCATCTATAAATAAAAGCTTACCTATATATCCACTATTCTTGCTTCTGGCAAAAATGACTTCATATCCCCATGGTTTTTCTATTTTTTCTAAATTATCCAAAGTTTTTATTCTCATATTTGCCTCCAACTTAAAAGGCAAAATTAGTAATTAGGTAGTTTGTGTTTTCTTTTAAAGATTAGTCATCTTTTAAAGATTAGTCAGTTGAAATAAATCATTTTCATACATCTCTTTCAGGAGGGCTTTCCATGAATACTTTGGCTCCCAGCCTAGCTCATTCTTAATTTTAGATGGATTTCCCAACAGGAATGGGACATCTGATGGCCTCATATATCTTTCATCCATCTCATAAACATCTTTAATGTCTAAATCAGCAAGCGAGCATACGTATTCTAACATCTCTCGTATAGTTGCTCCGCTCCCTGTGGCTACAAGATAATCTTTCGGAGTATCGGCCTGAAGCATCATCCACATCGCACGACAAAAGTCAGGAGAGGAACCCTCATCTCTAAACGCTTCTAGGTTTCCCATTTTAATAGTATCTTCTAAGCCAAGCTTTATTTTGGCTACGCCTCTCGTTATTTTTCTAGTTGCGAAATCATAGCCCCGACGTGGACCCGAATGGTTGTGCAGTATTCCGTTACAAGCAAATAATCCGTAAGCTTCCCGATAATTTACTGTAGCCCAAAATGCCGCAAGTTTCGCCACGCCATATGGAGAGCGAGGATGAAATCGAGATTCCTCTGTGTAACCTGTTTCGGGACAAGAGAGTCCTCCCCAAAGTTCGCTAGTCGAAGCTTGATAGTATCTTGTATATGGCGATATTTGTCTAATCATTTCCAGCTGACCAAGAGCCGCTGTGGCCCCCACGTCAAATGTTGCCATTGGCTCCACAAATGAATGCCCAACGTTCGATTGGCATGCAAGGTTGTACCACTCGTGAGGCTTATAAGTGTGTAGTATTCGGCTAATTAATGTCAGATCTGTTATATCGCCCTCAACTAATTTGAAATTTTTGTTGCCAAGCAAATGTTTTATGTTATTATATTCCTTAACAGAAGCGTGCCGCCTGCCAATCCCTACAACCTCGTAGCCTTTCCCTACGAGCAGATCTGCCATATGGGATCCATCCTGTCCGCACACCCCCGTAATAACTGCCTTAAGGCTTATATCATTCATTCCAATCTCCATATAGCTATATTACCCAGAAATTCCAAAGGTTTTGCCTTAAATCCTTACTCAACAGTGACTGATTTCGCCAGATGTCGAGGCCGGTCGAGAGACCTCCCTAACTTCCTTGCTAAGAAATATGATATATTTTGAGCCACAACTAAGTGGCAGATTGCATTTAAGTATTCGTTGTCTAATTCCGGGATTAGGATCTCATGGTGGCGAGGAACGTCTTTCATCGATTCAGGCATAACGGCGATAATGTCTCCGTCCCTTACTTTTATTTCGTGTAAATTTGATGAAATTTTTCTTCCCAAAAGCCCAGACTGAATAAAGGCTAGGGTTGGAGTTTCTGGACTTATAAGCGCAAGAGGTCCGTGCTTTAACTCAGATCCAGAATAACCTTCTGCGTGAATATACGTTAGCTCTTTTATCTTTAAAGCTGCTTCGGATGCGATAAACTCAAGAAGTCCTCTTCCAATACATATCATGCTTTTGGGTTTCGAATATGCGCTGGTAATGGCATCATAAGCTTCAGTCAAGTGATTTAGCTCATCAATAATATTGGGAAGCTTTTTTGATTCGTAAATAAAAGAAATATAATCAGATCGTGGCAAATTTCTTTTATTGCCAATCATATATGCGACCATCAACAGGTTGAAAATCTGATTGGTTAGAGCTTTAGTCGATGCAACGCTCACCTCTTGTCCGGCTCTAATATAGATCCCAGCGTCAACCAATCGAGATATTGTTGAATTTACGACATTCACAATACCCAGAGTTGTTGCACCTCTATCTTTGTATATTTTTATACAACCAATTGTATCTGCAGTTTCTCCAGATTGAGATATCGCAACCAAAACTGTTCTTAAGGTAATTATTGGATTAGAATATTGAAGCTCTCCAGCAGAAAATGCCCGAGATCTTATTCCGCCGATATTTTCCATTGCATGTGCAGCTATTTGGGCGGCAATAAACGCAGACCCACATCCAACGAACACTACCTCATCTGCATTAATAATATTATCAGCATAATCTGCTATTCCTGCTAACTTAATTTCAGGCGGATCTTGCGTAACCCTGCCGCTTATAGCATTTCTCAAGTAAAATGATTGTTCCGCTATTTCCTTTTCAAGATACGAAGAATAATTCTCTAGAAGATATGTATCAGACTCAGATTCGATCTCTTCCCAAGCTGGCTTTTTCGAGCCACCTCCGAGTGTCTTAATTCTGACTGAATCGTTTTGAATAATGGCAAATCTTTCATTCTCTAAAACGATTACCTCCTTGACAGAGGCTGGAAGAGAACTTATGTCAGAGGATATATAATGCTTTCCGTCAGACCTTCCGATACATAGCGAAGATCCATGTTTTATTACAAATATCCGCCCTTTAAAGTCTTTATGCACAAAGGCTATAGCATAAGCTCCGTATACAACTTTGGATAGACTTACAATTGCTTTTTGAATTGTTCCCTCTTCAGATAGATAATATTGCAATAGATTCGGAAGAACTTCCGTATCCGTTTTAGACTTAAGCCAAAATCCATTATTTAATAACATTGTCTGGACTTCTGGATAGTTTTCAACAATACCGTTATGTACTAAGGCGATTTTTCCATCATTAGATAAGTATGGATGAGCATTCTCTTTTGTGGGCAACGAATGTGTTGCCCAGCGATCATGGCCGATGCCAATTGTATGGCCATTTAATAGCTCGGGTAGATTCTCTGGATGTCCTTCAACCTTTTCTATGCAAAATGACTCACCTAATGTGACAATTCCGGCTGAATCATATCCTCGGTATGATATCTTGTCTAATCCCTGCTTTATTTCTTCGTAAGCAGAGTCACTGCCCACAACCCCAAAGATACCACACATTTAGGATCCCAGGTACCACTTAAGGGCTTCTTGTATGCCTTCTTCAAAAGTGATTTCCCCATGATAGCCAATCATTCTTTTTGCCCAAGTTATATCCGCCTGAGATGAGAATACGTCTCCAGGCCGCTCCTTCTCATAAATTGGCTCTTTAGAGCATATTGTGGAACACAACTCATTAACAGTTGTTTTGCCTCCACATCCGATATTAAAACGCTGACCTCGCAGCGGGCCCGCCTCTAAGGCTGATTTAATATTAGCGTCAACAACATTTTGAACATAACAAAAATCTCTGAATTGCTCTCCATTTCCGTATATTATAGGACGAATCCCATTCTTTTCTGCATTACAAAAGGCCGCAATTACAGCGGCATAAGCAGAGTCGGCTCTCTGTCTTGGGCCAAAGACATTAAAATATCTTAAAGATACGGTGTCTAAATTATAGAGTTTATAAAATAAGGAACAATATTTTTCTCCAATTAATTTCTGTAGAGCGTAAGGAGATTCCGGAGACAGAGTCGCAGTCTCTTCTGTTGGCAGCTTCTTAGTGCCACCATATACAGAAGAAGATGATGAAAAAATAAATCTCTTTACATTAGAATTTTTGGATGCCTCTAATAAATTGACTGTTCCATTTGTGTTATTTAAATCAGAAAATGCAGGCATCGCAACCGATGGTGCAACACCGGCCTTTGCCGCTAAATGAAATACATATTGCGGTTTAAAGCTTTTAAAAATAGATTTAATAGCAGGATCTAAGATATCAATTTGCTCTGATATAAAATTTGGAGAATCAAGATGAGATTCAAGAGTTGATTCTACTCCATTAGACATATCATCAATTCCAAGAACTTTTATTCCAAGCTGCAAAAGCCTATCAGTTAAGTGACCGCCAATAAATCCTTCTGATCCAGTCACTATTGCTTTTGTCATTTTAGCTTAAACTCCCTCATTTTGTTTCGCTCACTTATTGTAGCCCCAAGAACCTCAGATGGTGTTCCAAGAGTTCTCATCATGTGGCATAAAGCATTTGTATCCTTTGGGAAACATTCGCCAGCATAACTTGGTCTCCCATCTGGGCCAGGAACCATTGTGTGCATTGGGTTAATCCAATTATTTTTAAGCATCAAATCCTTTACAACCCCAAAATCTATTCCTTGTTTTTGACATAAAAAATAAAATTCATTAAAAATTTGAACCTTCATTGCATAAAAATTATTACAAAGCAACTTCATAGATTCAGACTCAGAAGATCGACAGATAGAGACCTCCGCCTTCGGATAATGCTTCTTGAAAAAATCAAATAGTCTCTCGACCTTCTCTATTGTTGCGTCTGGTTCTTCATTATGCCCCAAAACAATATGCTTTTGATTATGAAAATCTTCATCTGCAGTCCTTGCTGTTAAAAATTCTGGATTATGACATAGATGCAGGCCCCTAAACCTAAGGCCTAAAGACTCTGTTATACCGGGTTCTACAGTGCTTTTGATAACAACTAATCCATTATATCTTTTGCCTTGCAAGGCCTTTAGGTTCTCTATAATTGCAGAAAGATCAAACCCATACCCAGCAACATATGGAGTCGGAAGACATAGAAAAATTGCATCAGCATCTAAAAGATCATCTATTGACCCAATGTCTTGATACTTATCATATATCAGTGTGTCTACATCTTTTTTCTTCAAAGATCTATGCAGGGCTCCCCCTACAAAGCCGAATCCAATTTGTCCAATCTTCATATCGTATCCTTTAGCTCAATATTTAATACTTCCTGGGCCCAACATAATATCTCTGCATAAAATCAATGATGCCAAAGCATCATTTAAGCCAAACCCATTGCCATTTAATATATCCTTATATGTTACCGTATGCAAATCTGCAAAGCCTGTGCTAAAATCGATTTCTTTGCCATCAATAACAAGAGAACGATATGCCCGCAATCCCGCTTGCGCCACCTTCTCTGGGAGAAGACCTTCATCTGTGCTCAAGGTCCACCTTACGCTTGCTCTCTCAAGAGTTAGCTCTCCCGATATGGTTCTATCGCTCATTTGTGTAACCAGACTTTCTTTTGGATCTCCAAATACCCAGGCTAGCATATCGAAGAAGTGTATCCCAATATTTGCTGCCAACCCTCCTGATTTATTCTTCTGGGCCTTCCATGATTGCAGGTACCAGTTTCCACGAGACGTTATATATCTCAAGTCAATAGAGCTCTTTTGTGTTTTGTTTTTATAAAGCTCCTTTAGGGCTATTATCTTATCGTGATATCTCAGCTGCAAGACAGTGCTAACCTTGCGATTAGTTTCTGCCTCTAAATCGGATAGATACTTAATATTATCTGGATTTATAACTAGCGGTTTCTCACAAATTACATCACAATCATTTCTAAGGCCAAGCCTTATGTGTGAATCATGAAGATAATTTGGAGAACATACCGATATATAATCTATTTTATTATCTGTCTTAGAAGCCCTATATATATGTCTGTCTAAATTTTCTATTTCGGTGAAAAAAAGCGTCTCTGGAAAATAAGAGTCCAAAATACCAACTGAATCATTAGGGTCCATAGCAACCGAAAGGTTATTTCCAGTTTCTTTTATAGCCTTCATATGCTTTGGCGCAACATATCCTGCTGCACCGACTAATCCAAAATTCTTACTCACCATGTCTCCTTTTCTTAAGTATCCTAAACTTCTCTGGCGGGATTCCCTATAACCGTCTTCTTCTCACCAACATTCTTAGTAACTACTGAGCCAGCACCAACATTGCTTTCTCTTCCTATTGTTAGATTTGGCAATATTGTTGCATTAGCGCCAATTGAAACACCATCCTCGACTACGGTTGGGGGATCATTTCTCCAGGCACCATTTGATGGAGCATATTTATCATTTGTAAATACAACATGCGGCCCAATAAAAACATTATCCTTTACTATAACATTTTCTGGAATAAATGCGCCACAGCCTATCTGACAGTTCTTCCCTATAACAACATCTCTTCCTATTTCGGCAAAAGCCCCAACCTTAGTTCCCTCGCCTATAACAGCTGTATCATAAATATTTGCGGTATCATGTATCATCAAAAAACTCCTTTATTTTGCTAACAATGATTTCTCTCTCAGCCTCTTTCAGCCCAGGATAGACAGGTATAGACAAAACCTCTCCACATCTCTTATTAGTTTCTAATAAAATATTACTAGACCCAAATATATCGCTACTATTGTGCAGCGGAATAGGGTAGTAAACAGCGTTCCCGATGTTGTTGCTATCCAAATGGCCTTTTAACGCATCCCTTTTTCTCGTTCTGATTGTATATTGATTCCAGGCATGCCCCTCACAATTACTAGGAAGTGTCAGTTCTTCGATATTTTGTAAGCAATCACTATAATATGCAGCATTTTCACGACGCTTTTCAATCCATGAATCTGCATGTTCAAGAAGAACATTAAGAAAACCGGCCTGGATCGTGTCCATCCTGAAGTTTCCCCCTAAAGTTTCGTAACTATACTTTATTTTAGAGCCATGCGCCCTTATTGTTTTAATTTTCTCTGCGAGACCTAAATCGTTTGTTGTTACGGCCCCGCCATCCCCAAGGCAGCCTAAATTTTTCGCCGGGAAAAAACTATATGCTGATGCAAGCCCAGTTTTCCCTGCAGTTGATCCATAAGATTGAGCGCAATCCTCTATTAAAACAGCACCCTTTTTATCGCACAACTCTTTTATGTCAGTTAAGTCTTCTGGCTCTCCAAATAAATGCACAAACAAGACTCCTTTCGTATTTTCTGTCCACGCATCTTTTATCGTATCACAGGACGGATGAAATGATTCTGGAGCCAGATCAACAAAAACTGGTTTTAATCCAGCCCTAACAATTGATGATGCAGAGGCTATAAATGTAAAAGAAGGAACGAGTATTTCGCTACCAGGCTCAAGGTCAAGGGCCATAAAGATAGAGAGCAGGGCATCTGTCCCGCTCGATGAGCTTATACAATAGTCTGCCTTTACTTTTTTAGCGAAAGAGTCTTCAAAGACTCCAACTTCTGGCCCCATAATAAACCTGCTATGATCTAGACAGCCCTCGAAAGCGTCAATTAAATCTTTGCGGCTGCCATCTATGAGTCTTGATAAGTCGAATAAAAGTATATTCATGCTAGGGCTCCTGTTGATAAATTGTTCATTTTTTCACAATACTAAACAGGTAGTCGTGTCCCTTTCCATTGGCATAATTTACAGCCTCAAAGGACAAAAGGTCGCCTATTTCTTTATATCTATTCTCTATATTTTTCTTTTCTTCAGAAAAACTTCCCGGAAAATGCCTGACGTGTCCCGCACTATCTTTAGTGGGAAGGGTTGCTACAATTAATGTTCCAGATGGAATTCTAGATAGAATCTCAATATCACCAGCAATATGCTCCAAAAACTCTGTTGCCACTATAGCGTCATATTCTACAGAGTTAAAATCAAACTTATACATATCTTTTACAAAAAAGGAAACACTCATATCGGCATCTTTTGTGCATCCTTTGGCAATATTTATAGCCTCCTTGCTAAAGTCAATTCCAATATATGATTTAAAGTCAAAATCTAATGCACAGCATGCAAATTGACCTGGACCACAACCAATATCAAGGATATTGGCTGCATAATTATCTCTCAATATCTCACACACCCTTCTCCATATACCGGCCCAAGGCGTATCCTGATAGTCCTTAAGATACTTTTCTCCCGGCCCTCCAACTTTATATATTTTGTTGTAAAACTCTGACTGTAATTCTTTACCCATGGTTAGCCCCCTCTCTATTCCTCTATAATTCCCGTGTCCACATATTCTTGCATCCAAAGCTCCAAAGAAACACAAGCATTTTTTAAATATGCAGAATTTCTCCCTTCAATGCCAATGCTGTAATCAACATGCTCTATTATACCTCTATCTAAAAGCTTATTTACATACTCCTCTCCAACATGGCCTCGGAAAGCTTCATTGAGACTTCCGGGAAGAGAGAAACCCACCTTCTTCCTGTTAATAAACTCCTCGGACATCTTATTTGATAAAATATTTTTCTGAACAGTCTTTCTTCTTATCCCTGCCTCACCAGAAGCCGCATTTGATATGTGACTTTTGTGATCATAAGACAAGGCTGCCTCCACTAACCTGTGATCTAAAAAGGGGACTCTAGCCTCCAGTCCGTAATACATTGAGGCGTAATCTAGTGTTGGGTTTAGCTCATTTTTGACACAATTATTTAATTCTGCCCACCTATACTTGGCCTCTTCTCCAAACCCCTCTTCTAGGTCGTTATCGTAGACCATCTCCGTGAGCTTCTCAAGAGAATACTGATTTACCCCTCGAACCTTTACTGACTGCGGATGCCTAAACATGTGAGCGATATGATACTGCTCACTTGGGCCGGCCCTGAATATTCCTATTCTTGGAGTTCTGTGATATCCGTAAAAAACCTCATCTCCTCCATTCCCGCTCAAAACAACAGTTGAAAGGCTCTTCGCTTCCTCTAAGGTTACCATTGGAACGGTACAAGATTTGGACGGCTCTCCCGAAAAATATATATATTTTTTTACATGTTCAAGTAAATCATCGCAGTTTATATCGCTCTCTTCATTCATAACAACCAACTTAACCCCTAATTCTTCTGCGGTCTTTTTCGCATATTCTTCTTCTCTATTTTTTAAATATATACAAATAGAGTTTTTCATAAAATAAGCAATAGTTCCAGAGTCGATACCTCCGCTAAATAAAACAGAAGTAGGGACATCACTTTTCTTTCTAAGCAATATGCTGCTTTTTATTAACGACCCTAAATGCTCTGCGCTATCCTTGTCCTTTCTAAATTTTGGCTTCCAATATTTTTTTACATTAATAATAAAATCCTTATCTATAGTTAATGTTGTTGCGCTGCCTAGCTTGTAAATGTTATTCACAATGGTCTCTCC